>CENJ01174116.1_pt1 | contig 46903 bp, 45 predicted proteins | sample 356161 | NCBI WGS metagenome assembly CENJ01 (sample SAMEA2619531, study PRJEB7988) | marine metagenome | biome: marine biome (ENVO:00000447); feature: surface water layer (ENVO:00002042); material: "saline water (ENVO:00002010), including plankton (ENVO:xxxxxxxx)" | depth 5 m
ATTTTATCATCTAAATTTGAGGGATTGCCAAATGTTATTCTTGAAGCACAAACGTTAAAAAAATATGTAATATCAACAAATTGTCCGACTGGTCCAAAAGAAATATTAATGAACGACAAATTAGGTAGCCTTTTTAAAGTTGGGGATTATAAAAAACTTGCATCAATTATATTAGATTTTAACAAAAACAAAAAAAAATATCAAAAATCGATAAAATTAGCATATGAAAATTTAGATAGATTTGATTATGAATTAAATTGTAAAAAATACCTAATATTAATCAAAACTTATCTATGAAACTAGATTTTAAAATTACAAGATCTAGAAAGTTTTATGTTTGCAGATTATAACACAGATTTAAATTCTATTCTTATAAAATGTGATTATTTAATGACGGATTATTCAGGCGTTGTTTTCGATTTTTTATATTTAAAAAGACCAATTATTTTATACGTTCCAGATTATGAAGAATTTTTAAATAAAAATGGATTTAGTCTAAATATAGTAGAAAAAAAAATTTCCAAAATAGCAAATAACATTGATGATTTAATAAATTTGATAGAGACTAATGCTAATAATAATATTGAAAAAGAAATTATGAACAATATGTCTATAATAAAAAGAGAAGTGTTTCCTAAAATAAATAAAGGAATTGAGAATATTATTCTAAAACTAAAATCTTAAATTAAATACAAGTTTTTAAATCTTTTATCCAAGATTTTAAAAAATACATTTCTTTTTTTTTAAAAATTCTATTTTTAATTAAAGCTTCGTAGGATTTTATTAAGTTTTGTGAGTAATTTTTTGATCCTTTCTTTAATTTTAAATTTTTTAAAATTTTATAAGCTTTATGAATATTTTTGAACTCGGGAATCTCATCTTTCAAATCTTTTGATAAGTTGTGTATATTTCTATTCTGGAACATAGTTGTTCCAAAAAAAAGGGCTGTTTGATTATCATTTTGCATAATATTAAGTGCTACCATGCCTCTCCAAATATCCGTGGCTCTCATGGTGCATGTTATGGGGAGATACATCAGTGGAAATATTTTTTTTGACCAAATAGTATTTTGGCTGTTTATTGGGCAAAATGCATTTCCTAAACTAAATTTATAATTATCTTTAAATTTAATATTTATATTTTCATTCATTATTCTATAAATTGCATCAACATCAGGATTACCTTCACAAACTCCTTGCTTTAAAAAAAAATTTTTTTTTATTTTTTTTATTTTAAAATTAGGTAATGTATCAATTTTATCTAGGGGTAATCCCCTTGGCCAAATCTCAATTTTATTTGTTAGAAACTTAAAATAAACATTTACCCAACTTTTTTCTTTTACCTCATACACAGTATGTTCCAATTTTAAAAACTTTAAAAAATTGTCTTTAGGATAATTATCATCGTCTGTCTCAATTATTGTTTCAGAACCATTTTTAAATGATATTAAATATCCAATATTTTTTCTTGCATATGAGTTAACGGGACATTTTTTTGCAAAATCAAATTTTAATTTTTTTTGTTTATAAATATCAAAATAAAATCCATGATTAAGTTTAAATTCATTTGGTGTTTTAAGATCTCCAATGATTATTAGATCAAATTTGTTTTTTTTACTTAGCTTTGTAAGTTTTTTTATATTTATGTTAGGTTTATTTATAGTTGTTAAAACAATTGAGCCTTTCATAGGAAATAGAATTTTGATTTGTTCTTAAAGTACCTTATATAAATAATTGAAAATGATTAAACTTATAAAATATTTTATTAAATTTTTAAAGACAAATAGTAATTCATACGAAGCATCCCCTATAACAAAATTAAATCAGATTAAACATAATGATATTTTATTATCAATAAATACTAAAAATAAAACAAAAGATATTTTTTATATAATTAAAAGAACACCAGGTGCTGGTTTGTTTTCAAATTTTATATTTGTCTTAAATCATATTAAAATTGCTGACTCATTAGGCTACAAACCTATTATTGATATGGAAAATTTTCCAACAATTTATAATGAGAAGAAATCAATTAATAAGACAAAAAATGCTTGGAATTATTATTTTGATAATAAAAAAAATTATAATTTAAAAAAAATTTTGAAAAATCATAGATTTATTATAACTAGTAATAGATTTAGTAAGTCATTTTCCCATACAATAGATAATAATCAATTTAGAATGTTATTTAAAAAGTATTTTAAAATAAATAATAATCATCTAAGATTTGTAGAAAAGTTTAAAAAAAAATTTTTTATAAATAAAAAAATTGTAGCACTTCATTTGCGTGGTACTAGCAATAAAACTTCTGCTAATCACCCCTTTCCTATAACTGAGGAACAAACAATTAATGTGCTTGATAAACTTATAAAAAAAAATAAATATGATAAAATCTTCCTCTGTACTGAAGATTTAAATTATTTTAATTTAATAAAAAGAAAATTTAAAAATAAAATAATTTTTTTAAATAAACCATACAGATCATATAAAGATGATGCTTTTAAAAGATATCCCAGAAAATTTCATAGATACAAACTTGGAAAAGATATCTTGATCGAGGCCTTGCTAATTTCAAAATGTGATTCGTTTATTTATACTAATTCAAATGTAAGTAAATTTGTTAAATTTCTAGATGATAAAAAAGTTATAAATTATTTTTTAATTGAAAATGGTTTTAATAGTTCAAATGCTTATATAGCAAAATGGTTGTGGTATTTTAAAGCTTTTTTACCACCATTATTGGGTGGCTTCACAAATACAACTTATGTTAAAAAAAATTAAAGAAACTTTTACTAATACTGGGCCTAAAATTTTAGTTAATAAAAAATTAAAAAATATAAATTTAAATAATTTTAATAACGTAAATTTTAAAAGTTTTGGAAAACTAAATAAAAACAAAATATTCTATATCATTAGAAGAAATCCCACTGCAGGTTTTTTTTCGAATATCACTTTTATATTAAATCATCTTAAAATATGTGAAAATTTTAATTTTATACCAATAATAGATATGGAAAATTATCCAACGCTTCACAATGAGATAAAATCAATTAAAAATGTAAAAAATGCATGGGAATATTATTTTAAAAAGTTAAATAATTATTCTTTAAAAGAAATTTATAAAAGCAAAAATGTTTTTTTAAGTTCGACTAGATTTGAAAAAAATATGTCCTTAGATATGACTGATGATCAATTGTCTACATATTTTAATAAGATTAAATTAAAAAAAAATATCATCAAAAAAGCAAATAAATTTATTAAAAAAGAATTTAAGAAAAATAATAAAATTCTTGGTGTTCATTTTAGAGGATCAACTTATAAAACTGCCAGAGGCCACGCTTTTCCTCCAACTATTGACCTTATGGTTAAAAATATTGATTTGCTTATACAAAAATACAAATATAATAAAATATTTTTAGTTACTGAAGAAGAAAAATATTTAAAAGCATTAAAAAAAAAATTTAAAGATAAGCTTCTATTCTATAAATCATTTAGAATGAATAACATTGATAGTTTTAAAATCTATCCAAGGAAAAATCACAGATATTTACTTGGGGAAGAAATACTTGTTGAGACACTAATACTTTCAAAATGCCAAGGTTTAACCTATATAAAATCAAATGTAATTTCAGCAGCAATAATGTTCGCAAAAAAAAAAATTAAATCACATGAAATATTTTTTGGATTAAATACAAGAAATAAATATTTATCAAAATACCTGTGGTTTATAAAATCTATTCTACCTTCAAAATTTGGTGGTTTAGAATTTTTTGATAAGAAAAAATGAAAATAGCGTTCGATCATACAATTTTTTTTATGCAAAAATATGGTGGAATTTCAAGATATTTTTTAGAACTTCAAAAAAAAATTCAATTAACAAATAGTATAAAAATTTGTTGCCCAATTTATTTGAATAACTACATATCGAATAGAAAAGGCGTTCTTAAATTGCTTAAATTAAAAAAAATTCCAAGATATTCTACAAAATTATTAAATGGATCAAATAATATTTTAAATGAAATCTATTTTAATTTTTGGCAACCAGATATAATCCATAAAACATATTTTAATGAATATAAATATAATTTTAAAAAAGCAAAAAAAATTATTAATGTATGGGACTTAAGTCATGAAATTTATCATGATATGTACGACAAACCATCAAATTGGCGCCCAAAAAAAAATTCTCTAAAAGATATCGACCACATCATTTGTTCATCAAAAAAAACACAAGATGATCTAATTAATTTTTATGATGTAGATTTAAAAAATACCTCTGTTATATACCAAGGTACACCAAATATTTCGGAGTCTAGTTTAGATTTAAATATTGATTTCAAATATTTTTTATATGTAGGAAGTAGAAAAAAATACAAAAATTTTAAATTAATTTTAAAAACATTCAATTTAAATAAAAACTTTTTAGGAAATTTTAAATTAATTTGTTTTGGTTATGAAAAATTTGAAAAAGATGAAATAGAATTAATGAATAAATTAAACATTAATAAAGACAAAATTAAATTAATTTCAGGAAATGACGAAATACTGGCCTCATTATATAAAAATGCTGAAGCTTTAATTTACCCTTCATTAAATGAGGGTTTTGGTTTTCCTCCACTTGAGGCAATGAAATTTGGTTGTCCAGTAATTGCTAGTAATAATCTTGCAATTCAAGAAGCTGTTGGTAATTGTGGTTTTTATTTTGATCCAAGAGATGAAAAAAATTTAGCTAATACTTTAGAAAAATTTTTAAATTCTAAGGATGAAAGAGAATTAAAAAAAAAGGATGGCTTTCAAAGAGCAAATCTTTTTAACTGGGATAAAACTTCTCAAGATTTGTTGAAATTGTATAAAAAAATATTAAGTTAATTAATTTAAGTAAATATGATTAATTATTTTTTTTGATAATAACTTTGCTCCTTCAATGCTTACATGGTCATCATCAAAAAATAATGGAACATTATTTTTATGAGAAAAACATCTTAAATCATCACAAAAAATATCATTTGGATAAATTAAATTTAAATTGTAGTTTTTTTTCATATAAACAAAAAAATTACCAATATCGCTGTTTCTTTCATTAAAAACTTTTTTTGAAATTGAAAGAGTATTTTTTTCAATTTTATTTTTAAAATGTAAATTTCTTGCAAGATTATTAGGAATTTCCCACCCCATCTCAGGTGTGGGCATTACAATATAAATATCTTTATCTAAATTTTTTATTTTATTAATAAAAATTTCAATATTTTGTAATATTATTTTTTGTCTCATCTCTTTTTCAACTAAAATGTCTGTATTTAATGGAATAAAATAATGACCACTACCTACCTCTATTCCACCTTCTTGGTTATTAAATCTCTCACCCTTTAAATTAAATGACCACCTTGAAAATAAAACTATTTTTTTAATATCAGGTTCATTTTTTAATTTATCTAAGACTTCAAAAAAATATTTGTCACATTCATATCTATTATCATTATAAACTTTTAAATTTAAAGATGGCACACAACCTCCATAACTAAATTGATATGCCGAGATACCCAAAGAATTCAATTCTTTTTCAAACTCATTAGAAATTAGATCTAAATGAGAGTCACCTATTAGTGCTAGTTCAGTTTTTTGATTAGTACCTAAAATACATGCATTATCAGGAGAAATAAAATTTTCAGCACTCGTGCTACAATTAAAATTATTATTTTTATAATACTCTGAATAATTTGAAATATCATAAACTAAATCTGAATATTTTTTTGAATAATCTCTTTGGTATAAAGAGTACAAGCTAAATAAGATAATCAATATAGTTGATAAAAAATAAAATATAAAAATATTTTTTTGATTAATCCTTTTTTTATTTCTAAATGGCTGTTCAATAAATTTAAATGAAAAAAATGAGAGTATTATTAATAAAATTATGATTAATAACTTTGCAACATTATTTGTATCTATAAAATAAATTTGATTAAAAAACTGGTAAATTGGTTGATGCCATAAATATAAGCTGTAAGAAATTAAACCAATTTTCAATAATATATAATTATTAAATACTACAAAAACCCCATTTTCATTAAAATTTGTACTACTGTATGCTAATACTAATAAGGTGCCAGCAATTGGAATTAGGGTAATTACAGAGGGGTGCAAGGTATTTCTATCAAAAAGAAATATTGATAAAAAAATTAGCAAATACCCTATCAATGCAAAATTTTTATTATAAATTTTTTTTTTATTTTTAAAAAGAAATAAAGCAAGCAAACATCCAACTAGAATTTCCCAAATTCTAGTCAGTGTGAAATAAAAAGCAAACTGTGGTAATGCAAAAAAAGAAAAGGTGTCTTCTAAATAAGGATAAGTAAACTTTAAATTTCCTCCAAATTGTGAAAGAGAAATGCTGAAGAAAGCAAACAAAAATGTTAAAATAAAAACAATGTTAATTTTCTTAAAAAAAAGAACCAAAAAAATTGGAAAAACTAAATAAAATTGTTCTTCAATAGATAGAGACCAAGTATGTAAAAGAGGTTGTTTTTCATTTAATGGAGAAAAATAAGAGCCAATATCCTGAAAAAAAAAATTAGCATAAAATAAGGTAGTGGAAATAACTGAAAGAAATAATCTTTTTATTTCTGTCTCCAAAAAAATCATCTCAAATAAAAGACATGTAACGAAAATAACAAATATTAATGCTGGAAAAAGTCTTCTTATTCTTCTCTCATAAAAATTGATTAATGAAAATTTTTTTAAGCTGATCTCATTAATAATTATAGAGGTAATTAAAAAACCACTTATAACAAAGAAAATATCTACGCCTAAATATCCACCAGAAAAAAATTCAAATTTAAAATGATACAAAATTACAGCTAATACAGATATTCCTCTTAAACAATCGATATCTTTTCTGTAAACCATTTTAAGAAATTTATTTTTTTTAAATTAATTTGTTTTTTAATCGAAAAGTATCTTTTTCATAATTTTTACCCCCTCTTAAACCATCTGCAAAAGCAAGCATTTTTGATCTAGTTTTAGCCTTAAATGCATGTGCTAGAAATGGTTTATGGGTTATAAGATCATTTTTTTTTACAATTTTTCTATTTTTTTTTCCTAGATATTTACCATTTTTGTTTACCTTAGATGTAATCATTAAAAGTTTACCTTCTAATATAAATGAATATTGTATACTTTTTTTATGGAAATGGTTTCCTCTTACCGAATTTTTTTCAAAACTCACTAATGAACAATGGTCTTTAGGCTTACCAACAAAAATATCCAAAATAAAACCTCTTTTATCTTTTTGATTTATTTTTTTTTTTGTTATCATTTTATGTTTTTAGTAATTTTTGCAATTGATGTATACTTAATTTTTTTAAAATATTTTTTTTTTAAAAGGTATTTTGTGATATTCCAGGGTAAGATTAATGCTGAAAAATTAGTTGAAAGTTTAGTTTCTTTTTTTATCTTTATACCTGACCCTGGTGTAAATTTATTTATTTTATATGATGATCTATCTAAAATAAAATTTATATCTTTATCATTAAATCCACAGCAGTTTAATAAAGTGTTACCTTTTGTTGCAGCTCCAATTCCAATCACAGGACTATTATCTCTAACAAATTTTTTAATTCTTTCTATTATATAGACTGTTTTTTTTTTAAATTCTTTAAACTGGGCAAGTGTTATTTTTCTAAGTTTGATCTTTTTAGTTTTTCTTTTTGATGCAAAAACTCTTAAAGATCCAGACATATAGTTTATTTTTCTAATATTATAGATATGAAAACCATTTTTTTTCAAAATTTTATACATAGAATATTCACTAAAATAATGTCTATGTTCATGATAGATTGTATCAAAACCTACTTTTTCAATTAACGAATTTAAATCTGGAACTTCTAAAATTAAATTCCCATTGTCATTTAGTAATTTCTTTGCACCAAACAAGAAATCTTGAATATCATCTACATGGTTAAAAACGTTAGCGCCATATATAACGTCTGCTTTACCATATTTCTTTAAAATTTTTTTAGAAGTATTGTAATTAAAATAACTTGTAATGGTATTGATGTTCTTTTTCTTAGCTAAATTAGTAATATTTTTTGCTGGATCAACACCTAGTACTTTAGCTTTTGATGCATTGATTATTTCTTTTAAAAAGGTTCCATCATTACTTCCAGCCTCTATTACAAAGCTACCTTTATCAATTTTGAATTTTTTACAAATTTGATTGGCTATTTTTTTAAAGTGCGTTCTTGAGACAATAGAATTATCAGAGGTATAAGAATAATCATATTTTTCATATCTTAAGAATTTGGCAATAGGGTAAATGGCTGACATATGCGAACATTTGCAAAATCCTACAACTAAGGGAAATCTTTTTAAATTTATAGATAATTTTTTTGACTTTAAAAAAGTATCAGCACAAGGTTGATTTCCTAACAACAAATAACTTGAAAATTTTTTATTACAAATTCTACACTTTTTTAACATTTAAACTATTTTTTAAATATAAATTAATTATTTTTAATGAATCAAAATTTCTATAAATATTATTATTATTAATTTCAATTTTATTTATGTTTGGTGTTTTTGATACGAATTCACATTTAAAATTTTTTTTAAACAATTTAAAATAATATTTATTATATAATTTAACTAGATCACCAATTTTACACAATTTTTGATTACCAAAATCTTTAACAAAACTTTTATTTTTTTTTGAATAATTTAATAATACTTTGACAAAATCGTTTACATTTGAATAACCTCTTTTATCATTAATATTACCATTAAATAGATTGTATTTTTTATTCTTAATAAACATCACTTTAAACAAAATATTATGAAAATGATCAGATTGTTCATAAGAATTGCCAATTAAATTGAATGGTCTCCATATTTGATAGTTTTTAAACTTATTTTTATTTTCAATCACCAAGTTTTCACATTTTCTTTTATTTGATCCTATTAAATGATTTTTGGAATAATAAACACTTGATGAAGATAAATATATAATCTTATTAATATCTAAATTATATATAACTTTTTTTAACCATTTATATTCTTGATAAAATTTTTGTTTACTAAAATTTTTTTTCAATATTCTGGGACTTGCAAGAAAAAAACAGTTGTCGATATTTTTATAAGGAAAATATTTAAAATTTCTATTTAAATTAAATTTGAAAAATCCTTTTTTATTTTTTGAACTACTAATATAAATAAAATTTTTATTATTTTGGTTAACGGTTTTTAAATTTTTTCCAATTAAACCAGAGCCACCAAAGACTAAATTTACTCTGGGACTCATTATCTTAAATTTTGAATATTATTTTTTTTATACCAATTAAAAGTTTTATCAAAACTGTCATAAAAATTTGTTATTTTTAAATCATATTTTTTTCTAAAAGTTTTATTTTTTATTAAGCTATAGGAAATATATTTTACTAAATTTAATACTCCATGGGACGGATACATTCCTGATGTAATCACAACAAGTTTTTTCATGAAATTATTTTATTCTTTTTTTTATCATTTTAACTGGATTGCCCGCATAAACAGTCCATGATTTTAAATCATCTTTTACAAATGATAATGCTCCTACAGTTGCACCTGTGTTAATTTTACATCTGCCAATAACAACAGAATTTGAACCAATTATAACTTTATCAAAAATCTTAACAGAAACTTTATTTGTTTTATTAAATTTTCTTCCATCTAAATAATCATTAATTTTTGAGTAAATTTTAACACCTTGAGAAATATTTACGTTATTTTTAATAATAATTCCACCGGCACAACCTAAATAGCTTTGTCCTCCAATATGAACATTAGATCCAATTTCTAAGAAACCATCTTGAGCTGAAATTATTGTGTAATCATCTATTCTAACTTTATTACCAATCTTAATTTTTTTAGCTCCTATGATTGTTACATTTGAAGATATTTTTACTTTTTTTCCTAAAAATCTGAGGTTAAGATTTTTTAATTCTTTATTATTTAAACAATCATCATTCATATTTTTATTTATTCATAGCATTTACAATTTATGGATTTTATTTTTTTTATACCAATCAAAAGTTTGATAAAGTTTTTTATAAAAATCTGAATAATTCAGTTTTTTAATACATTTTTTTAATTTCTTATTACAACCATGAGTTTTAAGAATATCTGCCTTATGCATCTCAACTAATTTAATCTTTAAATTAAATTTTTTTTTAAAATTTTTAACTACATCATAAATATTTATCGGGTTATTAGAACAGATATTAAAAACTTCGTGTTTATTAAATTTTTTTTTAATTAATTTTTCAACCGATTCAACCGCATCTCCAACATATGTAAAATCTCTTAAATGATTTCCATAATTATTTAAATAAAAAACATCTTTTGTGAGGTGTGCTTTAAATAACTTTAACATAAACATATCTGGTCTACCCCACTCACCAAAAATTGTAAAGAATCTTAAACCAATGAATTTGATATTACAAATTTGCTGATGCATTTCAGCTAATTCTTCATTTAATTTTTTACTTATTGCGTAAATGTTTTTAGGATTTAATTTTTCTTTTTCTTTTAATGGAAAATTTGTACTTTCACCGTACACAGAACTTGAAGATGCATATAAAAATTTTTTAATTTTATTTTTTTTTGCTACTTTAAGTAAATTAATAAATCCCAAAACATTAACATCTATATATTTTGTTGGATTTTCTAACGAATATCTTACTCCAGCTTGTGCCGCTAAATTTACAATTACATCAATATTGATACTATCAAAATAGAGCTCTAGTTTTTTTTTATTTACTATATCTAAATCTTTAAATATAAATTTTTTATCTTTTTTTAATATACTCAATCTTTTTTTTTTTAAAGGAATAGAATAATAATCATCAAAATTATCTATCCCGTATACATCATAATTTTTTTTCAAAAGATACTTTGCTAAATTAAAACCAATAAATCCTGCGGCACCAGTAATTAAAATTTTCATAATTTTTTTATATTTTTTAAAAATTTATAAATAAAGATAAATAAGACTAAAATTTTATTTTGACCATTATCTAACCTAATTCTAATTTCCTCAATAAAATGATCAAAAAAATTTATCCGGCTTGAAAAACCACCTCTTCTAAAAATACCAAATAATTCATTTTTTTTTGTTCCCAATCCATTTAATTTTTTTTTAACAATCATTCTAAAAAAGTAATCATAATCAGCTGAGTACTTATATTTTAAATTATATAAACCAACTTTCTTTGCAGCTTCATTTTTAATAAAAAATCCAGTTGAATGACTTGAATAAAATGCCCAACTCCAATGAATTTTGTAAGGTTTATACCCGTGTAAAATTCCCCAATGTTTTTTCACTGATCCAAAAAAAAAATCTTTAGAGGGATTATTTTTTATGTAAAGAATTAATATTTCAAGTGCATTCTCTGTATAAACGTCATCAGAATTTAAAAAACCTAAATAGTCACCTTTTGCAAGCTTCATTCCATTGTTAAAAGCATCATAAATTCCATAATCCTTTTTTGAGCACCAATAATCAATTTTATCCTCGTATTTTTTTATAACATCTAGTGTTTTATCAGTTGAGCCGCCGTCTAGAATTATATGTTCAAAATTTTTGTATTTTTGATTATGAAGACTTTTAATGCATTCCTCTAAATAACTTTCATTATTATAAACTGCCGTAATAATAGTAATTAAAGGTTTATTATTTTCAGAACTTTTAAAAATTTTTTTTGTTCTCAATCCTCCTTCTTGTGTGACTCCAGAAAGCATTTCGATTGATTCAAATTTTTCATTCATTTTTTATTTCTTATTGCTTAAAAGGTTGTAAATAACATCTGCATACTTATACTATAGAACCATTTTATTTTTCTTTTGATTTTTAAAGTTTTTCTTAATTAATAAATTTTTAATAGTTATATCTGCTATATTTTATTATACAATATTGGTGATTATATTTTTACTAGAAATTGCTTTCTTTTTGACTAAATTCTAATACATAGATAAATCATTTTTTATTTACATTATTTCACAATTTATTTTTATGGTAAATTACTTTATTACACAGCTAAAATATTTAGTAATCTATATAAAGTTAAAAAATAAAATTAAAAAAAAAAGCCTTGATAATAATTATTCGAAAAAAATCATACTTTGTGAACTTAATAATTTTTCTAGTTTTCAAATACCAATATTTTATTTTTTAAATTATTTTTTACACTTTTTCCCATATGAAATAAGAGGTTACTATAATTATTCCGTAATTAAACATTCAATTGAGGAAAATTATTTTATATTTTTTTTAAGGAAATATGTATTAAATATTATAATAAAAAAAATTTATAAACTTTTTAATGTTAAAAATTTTATATACCCTAGAAAAGTCTTCGATCAAACAAAAGTCAAAAAATATCATAATAAAATAGTTAATTTGAAATCAAAAAAAAAATTAACAAATTTTAAAATACAAGATATCTTAATCGGAGATTTAATTTATGATACATATTGTAAAAAATTTGGCGAACCGACTTTAAATTTTGATGATAAGAGATTTTCAAAATTAGTTAGAGAGTCTATTAATCAATTTTATTTTTGGTTAGAATATTTTAAAAATAACCAAAATATTAAAAAGGTTATTAGTTCACATGCTGTATATTCATACGGAATTATATTAAGAATTGCATTAAAATTTAATACAGAAGTTTACTTAATAAGTTTAGATAGAATTAAGAAATTAAATAAAAGGTTTCCTTTTGAAGTCCATCATAAAGATTATGATTTAAATAAATTTAATAAATTAGATTTAAAAAAAAGAAAAAAAATATATTTAAGAGGAAAGTATATATTAGATAATGTGCTTAAAGGAAATGAAAAGTCTTTTAATATTGTTTCCACTCTTAAAAAAAATTCTTTCCTTAAAAATAATCAAAAATCAATGATAAAAAAAAATAATAAAATTAAAATATTAATTTCTCCTCATGATTTCTACGATGCTCCACACTGTTGGGGGGATCATGTTTTATTTTCAGATTATTATGAATGGCTCAAATATATTTATGATTTATCTATAAAAACAAATTACGATTGGTATATTAAAACTCATCCTGATTTAGTTGGTAAACTTGGGGTATATCAAAGAAAATCAAGAGTTATTATAGATGAAATGTTTAATAATCAAAAAAATGTAACTATTCTGCCCCCAAATTATTCAAATTATCGAATTGTGAAAGATAAAATTGATTTTATTATTACCTGTCATGGAAGTGTAGCCTATGAATTTCCTTATTTTAAAATTCCCACAATTACTTGTTCAGAATCAAATCCATTTATTAATTGTAAATTTAATATACATGCAAAAAGTAAAAATCATTTAAAATATATTATTTTTAATTTAAAAAAATTTAAAAAAAATTCATCAATTAAAAAAGAGGAAATATATAAATATTTTGCAAATAGATTTGTTTTTTATAACACTAATAATTGGTTATTTAATTTTCTTGAATATGCAAACTATTTAAAAGGATGGTATAGAAGAGACGGACCTGAGCTGTATGATTATTGGTTAAAAAATTATGAAAAAATGAATACAAAAAAAATTAATCTAACTATTGATAAATATATTAAATCTGGAGATATTTTAATGAATAAGGAACATTTAAACTAATTATGAAACCAATACCTTTATATTCTCCTAAAATTGGCAATGTAGAAAAGAGGAATGTTACAAATTGTTTAAATGAAAAATGGATATCATCGAAAGGAAAATTTATAAAATTATTTGAGAATGAATTTAAGAAATTTACAAACATAAGGCACTGTACTACAACAGTGAATGGGACAGCAGCTTTACATTTATGTCTTTTAGCACTTGATATTAAAGAAAACGACGAAATAATTGTTCCAACATTTACTTATATTGCATCTGTAAACTGTATAAAATATGTTGGGGGAAAACCGGTATTTGTGGACTCAGATTTTAGCACAATGCAAATATCAATAAATGATATAGAAAAAAAAATATCAAAAAAAACTAAAGCCATCATAGTGCCTCACCTTTATGGCTATTCATGCGATCTTTCAAAACTTCTTAAATTAAAAAAAAAATACAATGTATACCTTGTTGAGGATTGCGCCGAAGCTCTGGGTTCTTTTTATAAAAAAAAACATCTGGGAAATTTTGGTGACATTTGTGCTTTTAGTTTTTTTGGAAGTAAAACTATCTCGACGGGAGAAGGGGGTATGGTATGCTCTAATAACAAGTTCTTAATAAGAAAAGTTATTAATTTTAAAGGTCAAGGTTTAAATGTTACAAATAAAAAAAAATATTACTGGCATAATGTTATTGGTTACAATTACAGAATGACAAATATTTGTGCATCAATAGGATACGCCCAAATTAAAAGAATATCAAAAATATTAAAAAAGAAAAAATTTATATTTAATTTTTACAAAAAAAATTTAAATTCTAAATATGTGAAATTTCCTTCTGAAGTAATTGGGCTTAATAACTGCTATTGGCTGGTTGTAATTTTTTTTCAATCCAAAAAAATAAATCAAATTATTAATAAAACACTCTATAAAAATAAAATTGAGACACGACCTACATTTTATCCTATTCACACTATGCCAATGTATAAAAAAAAAAACAATTTTAAAAACGCAATTCAACTAAATAACCTAGGCTTGTGTTTGCCGAGTTATCCTGACTTAGAAAACAAACAATTAAAAAAAATATGTAAAATAATTAATGACTATTTTAAAAAATTTAAAAAAGAAAAATAATTACAAAAAAATTTAAGTTTATGACATTAAATGAAGAATAAAATACTTTTAAATCCCTTTTTTTTTTTAAATTGGAATGGTGGAATAGATGTATTTTTATATTTTCTTAATGGAATAAAAAATTTAGATAGAAAATTTGAATTATTTATAATTTTACCGAAAAATAATCTTAATACTCAAATAAAAAAAAAAATATATCCTATTTATAGTTTGTTTAATTTATTTTTTAATAAAAAAAAATTTTCTTATAAATGGCCTCCTGCAGATGGAATAAGAAGAATTGAAAATTTTATTGTAAAAAATAATATAAAAATACAAATAATTGACAAGGATTATGGAGATTTGCTATCAACAATTCAAAAAATCAACCCAAATGTGGTATTTCCTGTAGCTAAACCATTTAAAAGATTTAAGGATAAAAATATTTTTTATGTATTCGATTTACAACATGAATTTCTTAAGAAATTTTTTTCAACGGATGAAATCAGAGTTAGAAAATTAGAAATTATAAAAAATTTAAATAATTCTAAATTTATTATAGTGAATTCAAAAAATACAAAAAAGAGTCTTAAAAATATTTATTCAAGAAATTTAGTAGGAAAAAAAATTTACTCAATACCCTTTGCGCCAAATATTGATTTGAATAACTTTAAATTCAGAAAAAACTTAAAAAAAATTTATGGTATAAAAAAAAAATATTTTATTGTTTGTAACCAGCTGTGGGTACATAAAAATCATAAATTTGTTATAAAAGCATTCCATAAATACTGCAAAAAAGAAGGGAAAAATGACCTAATATTTACTGGGAATACCTATGATAGGAGGATGCCAAATTACTTTGATGAAATATTAGAACTTATCAATAAATTAAACCTCAATGATAGAGTAAAAATTTTAGGAAATATTTTTAAAGAAGATCAATTGTTTCTTATGAAAAATTCTGAGGTTTTAATTCAAGCAAGTTTATTTGAAGGAGGTCCTGGAGGTGGATCCTCTTACGAGGCGATGAGTTTAAATGTTCCAATTTTTGCATCAAATATTAAAGTAAATTTAGAAATGGGTAAAAGAGAAAACTTGAGATATTTTGATCCTTACAAAGTTGATAAATTAACCTATTTAATGCTCAATCATAAATTTAAAACAAAAAAATATAATTTGAGAGAAATAAAAAAAAATTCAGAAATACAGAGAAAAAAATTAACTATTTTTTTTAATAGAATATTTTCAACTTTTTAAATTAAAGATTTTTTTACAAGTACTTAGAAAAAAATTTATATTTTTTTTTGATAAATCATTATAAATTGGCAATGAAAGCTCTTGATCATAAAATATTATTGAATTTCTAAAATCTTTTTTTTTAAATGAATATCTTTTTTGATAAAAGGGTTGGGAATTAACAGGAATATAATGTACCTGTAATTTTATTTTAAATTTTAAAAACTTTTTTATAACAAAATCTTTACTTATTTTTATTTTTTTGAAATTAATAAGCAAGGGGTATAAATGATAAGAATTAAAATTATGACTGATATTTTTAGGAATTTGGAAAATATCATATTTTGAAAAAAAATTATCATAGATTTTTGCTATTTTTCTTCTTTTAATAATAAATTTATCTAGTCGTTTAAGCTGACTTATTCCAAGTGCACAATTTATGTCAGGTAACCTGAAATTATAACCTAATTCATTCATTTTATAGCTCCAGTATTTTTTTTCTTTTCTTTCGATTCCATGAGATCTTAATAATTTTAATCTGTGATAGAGATTTTTGTCATTACTTAAGACTGCTCCGCCCTCCCCTGTTGTGATGGCTTTTGCGGGATGAAAACTTAATGTTGTTATGTCTGCATATTTACAAGCATATCCAGAATTATTGTCAATTCTTGAACCTATTGCATGACAGTTATCATTAATTAATTTTATACCATATTTTTTTTTTAATCTTAAAAATTTTTTCCACTCAGCTGGCTGACCACCATAGTCAGTAATTATGGCTGATTTAATTTTTTTATATTTATCTTTTTTAAGTTTTTCCTCAAGTTTGTCCGCATCCATGCAATAGTCCTTCATATTTATATCTATAAAAAGTGGTCTTGCTCCTAAATGTTCAATTGCGTTTACTGAGGATAAAAATGTTATTGGTGGGACTGCAATATAATCTCCTCTTTTCCAATTTAAAACTTTACCAGCTAAAATTAGTGCTGACGATCCATTATTAACTACTACTACATTCTTGCATTTAAATCTTTTTTTCAGCTTCATTTCAAAAATATTTACTAATGGGCCTTGAGTAATAAATTTACTTTTTAAAGCTTTAGTAACTTCGTTTATATCAGAATAAGAAATACTCTGTTTTGTGTAGGAAATTTGCATTTTATTTTTCAAAATCAGATGTATTTTTAAGAATAAGTTTTTTTATTTCATCAAGTTTTAAGAAAGTTTTATTATTTAAGCTATTGTAAGAACTTAAATTATTTACTTTTTTATTTTTTTTAATTTTAATACTTTTTAAAGGATAAAGAATAAATGAGTTTTTATTTTCTTCTGAATAATTAAATTCTGAACTATTTACTAATTCTTCATGAATCTTTTCTCCTTTTCTGATTCCTATAAAATTAATTTTTCTATTTTTATTAATCGCACTTGTTAAATCTAGAATTCTGTAAGAAGAGCATTTAGGTATAAATATTTCTTGACCTTTCATTTTTTGAATACAATTATTTACAAACTTAACTGCTTGGTCTAACGTAATATTAAATCTTGTCATATGCTTATCTGTCACCGTAAAATTTTTATTTTGTCGGTTTTGTCTCAATAGAATTGGAATCACTGAGCCTCTACTTCCCATCACATTTCCATATCTAACTACACTAAATTTGGATTTTGACTTACCTTTGAATAAATTTGCAGATATAAATAGTTTTTCAGCAGTTAGTTTCGTTGAACCATATAAATTCAACGGAGACACTGCTTTATCAGTGCTTACTAAAATTGTCTTATCAATCTTCTTATTTATACAAACTTCAATTATATTTTGAGTACCTATAATGTTAGTTTGAACTGTTTCAAATGGATTGTACTCAGTTGTTGGAACTTGTTTTAATGCCGCAGAATGTATTACTACATCAATGTCATTATTAATTGCCCATTGTAATCTGTTTTTATCTCTTACATCTCCAATATAAAATCTGAAAATTTTTAAATTTTTTTTTACAAACGACAGTTCTTTCATCATCATTTGCTTATATTCATCTCTGCTAAAAATTATTATTTTTTTTGCTTCGCCTTTTTTAATAATTAGCTCAGCAAATTTTTTTGCAAACGATCCTGTCCCACCAGATATAAAATAATTTTTTTTCATAGTTTAAATGATTTGTTTTTATTTATTTGTTTTTGTAAATTCATGCAAATAAAATAAGTCGATTATTTGACTTGCAAGTTATTTTGTCATTATTTCCATTATTTTTTTTATTTTACCAATTTTTGGAACTTTAATTGTGTATTTAAATGCTATTGCAGCTTGCCTTAGATTCATATCTAAACCATTTTTTGTTTTAAAATAATGTTTTTTACACATATTTATGAATTTAGTTTTTTTAGGATTATAAATAATATCAAATATGAAGCAATTCGGTTTAAAATTTATAATATCATATTGAGATAATGGTGATAAATTTCTTTTATTATCGAAGCCCATAGAAGTTGCGTTAATGATTATGTCATAATTTCCTAATTTCAAATTCCTATAATTTATAAATATGTAATTTGATTTATATTTTTTGTTATTTTTTATTAAGATATTAAGAGAATTTTTTTTTCTTATCGCAACACTCAAGTAAGCAGCAATAGCTTTTCCTGCACCACCAAATCCAATTAAAAGAATTCTTTTATCTTGAATATTTCCAAAACTTTTTACTAAACTTTCTACCGCTGCCTCACCATCAGTATTGGTGCCATAAAGGATATTTTTTTTTCTAAATAAACAGTTGACTGCTTTAATTTTTTTTGCCTCAGGGGTTAATCTATTTTTAAGTAATTTTGCAATATCTTCTTTATAAGGAGTGGTTATAGCTCCACCTAAAAAATATTTATCTTTCTGAAGCTTTATGAATTTTTTTTTAAGAATATTTTTGCTTGGAATATCCAAAGCAGACATTTTACAATCAATTTTTTTTTTTTTAAAAACTTTATTCCATAAAATAGGAGATCTTGCACCCTTAGATGGCGACTTTCCAATAATTAATACATATTTTTTTTTCATAATTTTTTTTTTTCGACCCAAAAATTTCCAATCGCTAAGAAATCAACGGCATCTCTCTCTAATGCCTTCAAAGCATCATTGGGTGTACATACAATTGGCTCTTCATGCAAATTAAAACTCGTATTAATAAGAACGGGAATTTCGGTAAGCTTTTTGTATTCTTGTAATAAAATATATAAAGATTCGTTTATATTTTTTTTGATACATTGAGGTCTTGCTGTATTATCAATATGAACTACTGCTGGGATTTTGTTTATTTTCTCATCTTTGACCTTAAGTGTCATTGTCATGAATTCAAAACACTTAAACTTGTTGTAATTTTCAAAATAATTTTCTGCATCTTTATCTAAAATTACCGGTGCAAAGGGCATAAACTCAGTTCTAGATAATCTCTTGTTCAAAGTTGTATTAATTTCCTTGTTTTTTGCATTTGCAAGAATACTTCTATTTCCTAGTGCTCTTGGTCCCCACTCCATTGAACCATTAAATCTACCAACTATTTTTCCTGAAGCTAAGTTCTCTGCAATTTTTTTTTCAATAAAATCAATTTTCTCGTATCTAAATCCAGAATTATTTAATACTTTGAGAATATGTTTTTCGTCATAACTGGGGCCATAATAAATATTTTCAAAATTTTCAATAATTTGTTTTTTTAATTTTTTTTCATAGATATAAAGTCCAGCACCAATCGATAATCCACCATCATCCATTCCTGGCATAACATAGATTTCTTTTTTTGTAATTTCATAAATTTTTTGGTTAAGTTTTACATTTGCAAAAACTCCACCTGATAAACATATTTTAGATGCTTTGACTATTTTCAATGTATTTTGAATAAGTTCCTTCAATGTGTTTTCTAAAATAATTTGAGCATATTTTGCTACATTGGCTTTTTCTTCTTTTTTGAATTTAGATATAATAAATTTTTTTAAAGTTAATTGTGAAAATCTCCCTTCTATAGCTGCATTATTAAATAAAATTTGAAAAAAAATTTTATGATCAAAAATTAAAAATTTTAGATAAAGCAAAAGTTTGGATTTTTTAATTTTTTCATTAATCAAATTATTATTTAATGATAATCCATTGGAGGATAGTCCAATTGGTGATTTATCATTATTATAATCTCTCGTACCGAAGCCTGCTAAGCCAGTAATTTTACCCTCGTGCCTCATTCTTTTAAATCCTAAGAATTCAGTGATTGTTGAGTAAAAAAAACCAATCGAATCAATGGGATCAGACTTTGCAATTAATTTTAAATCACTCAAACCATTTTTATCTTTTTTTCCTTCGTAAGATTTGTGACAAGAATCATCACCTTTTCCATCACATGTAATGATTAAAGCCTCTTCAAAATTTGAGGCATAAAAGGCACCTACTGCATGACAAAAATGATGATCTAAGAAAAATATCTTCTCTTCACTAATACCTAATTCAAAAATTTTTTTCTTAATAAATTTTATAGTAATTTTGTTTCTAATTTTTAAAAAAGCAAATATATTATCAAAAGGATTGATAACCTTTGAAAATATTTTAATAAATAAATTTGTTCGCTTACCAAATTTTTTGTAAATATTCTCTATCGAACCTCCAGAAGTTTCCTCTTGTTTTGAGCTTCCTACAACAGCTACTGCAGCTATATTTTCAGAATTAAGCTTAAATTCTTCAAAAATGTAATTAATGCTTTCTTTAGGCCATCTATTATCAAATTTAACTCTTGTTAATCTTTCCTCTGATATTGCAAATAAACATTTACCATTTTCAATTAACGAAACATTGCTATCATGACCGTAATGGATGCCTATTGTGTACACTAGTCAATTCTTCTATTAATAGATTTTGCTACAGCCTTCATTTTTTTATGTAATTTTTTGAATGATCCAAAATTAATTGGTTGGAGAGGGTCAACAGCTGCCTTGGTTGGATTCGGATGAACTTCTAACATTATTCCATCAGCTCCTGCTGCTATAGAGGCAAGAGTCATTGAAGGTACCCATGGTCTCCAAAAAGTTGCGTGTGATGGATCAACAACAACTGGCAAATGAGTAATTTCTTTTGCTGCTGGAACTACTTGTAGATCAATTAAAAATCTTGATGTGTTTCTGTGGGTATGAGGCACAGAAACTCCTCTTTCACATAATAAAATTTTTTTATTTCCTTCAACCATTAAATATTCTGCAGCACCCAACCAATCCCTTAAGGATGATCCATAATGTCTTTTGAGCATAATAGGTTTTTTTGTTTTTGCACAAGCTGTTAATAAAGGAAAATTTTGCATATTTCTTGACCCTATTTGTAAAATATCAGATGTTTCACATATGATGGGCAAGAATCTTTCCTCCATAACTTCTGTAATCACAGGAATTTTATATTTTTTTTTTGCGTCTCTTAACCATTGTAAACCCATTTCACGAGTCTCATTATATTTTTTACTTCTATAAGGAAATGTTAATGGCTTAAAAGCACCACCCCTAAGGAATTGAGCTCCAATTTTTTTTACGTTTTTCGCAGTATTTAAAATTAAAGATTTTGTCTCTACCATATTTGGTCCTGCAAATATTGGGATTAATTTTCCACCAAATTCAACTCCAGCAATTTTAAATTTCGAGCGATGATTTTTATTTTTTTTAGCTACTAAAGGAAATTTAGTTTTGATATCTTCAATTGTTACGTCTTTTCCTGGAAATTTATTTTCTAAATTTGACATTAATTATTTAATCCTAGTTTATTCGATAATAATTTTTTATTTAATAAAACTAATTTTTTATTTTCACAACTATTATATATAGAATGAATTAATCTACTTGTGCTTTCAGCCTGATCAGCGCCAACTAACGCTTTAGAATTATTGTTAATCAATCTTTTGAGTGTCTCGGATAGAACTATATTGTGACTATTTCCATAGCCAGAATCAACTTTTTCTGAATATCTTTTTTTTACTTGATAATCAGTCTTTCTTTTTGATAAAAAATTCCAAACTAAAATTTTGTTTAGTGCTATTCCTCCTATTTGAACATATCCCTTTTCACCAAAAACTTTAATTGAAGCCTCATAATCTGTTGGTCTCGCTGCTGTAGTAGCTTGAATAGTTCCCAAAACTCCCTTGGTATTTTCAAAAGCTACAATTATTGTATCCTCAGCCTGAAGTTTATTTAATCTCTTAGTTGATTTTGCAAAAACTGAATGTATAGGTCCAAATAAACAGTTAAGAACATCTACATGATGAATTGCTTGTTGATTTAAAACCCCACCATCATTCTTCCATGTTCCATGCCATCCATCATTATAATAATTTTGATATCGGCACCAAAAAATATTTACTGATATATTAATAATTTTTCCAAATCGTTTTTGATTCAAGGCTTTTTTGAGTGCTTGTATAGCTAAGTTTTCTCTATTTTGAAAAACTACCCCATACATTAATCTTTTCTTATTTGCAATTTTACTAAGTTTTCTAATATTTTTCGGCAACATAGTCATTGGTTTTTCAGTTAAAACATTTATGTTATTTTCTAATGCATGTTTAGAATGCATAAAATGGTGGCCAGATGGGCTTAAAACTAGAGTTAACTGGGGTTTTTCTAGATGCTGCATTTTTTTGAAATCTTTATAATAATTGCATTTGAAAAACTTAGAGTATATTAACGCTTTCTTTATATCAAGATCACATACACCAACTATTGATAAATTATTGATTTTATATTTTTTTATTATTTTTTTATAATGTTCTGCTACTCTTCCACATCCAATTATTGTTGTTTTAACCTTTTTCATATCTTATTTTTGATCAACGAATTTTTTGAAGCTTTTAAAGTTTTGAATTTCAAAAAAACTATTATGATCGTCTATTTCATAGAAATAAACTTTTCCATTTAAAATATCATTCCCTCTAATTTTATTTGGTCTTGTTACACATGCATATCCGGTATTTGCAATTAGTGTTTTTTTACTTTTGATTTTTGATGGAATTGAATTGTCAACAAGATTAATAGTTTTAAATCTGTTTTTTTGCCAGACGCTTCCTTTTTCTGTTTTACATGCTATTACTGTGTCATAATTTCCTAAAATTAATTTACTTATCATTTTATCAAATAAGTTTTTTTTTCTTAAAGGATAATTCTCACTTGCGATTACAACAATATCAAAAAAATTTCGATTTCGTTCTAATTTTTCTAAAGTAAATTTGAGCACAGAATTTAAGTCTATGTAACTTTCAGAAAGATTTTTGGGTCTCAAAAAAGGAACTTTTGCCCCAAGACTTTCAGAAATTTTTTTGGTATTAATATCATTTGTTGATACTACTATTTCCTTAATCTTTTTTGATTGTTTAATCTCATTAATAGTGTAAGAGATTAAATTTTGTTTGTTATAAATTTTTGTCTTATCTCGCTGGGGAATAATAGCTAATATTTTATTTTTTTTATTTTCTTTTATCTGTGATGACTTAAATTCACCGCCAAACGACTCGAGTATACCCACTATTTGTTTGCACCTAACTGGATCAAGGTCTTGATGTATTCCATGATAATGGAACACACTAGCATCAGGATTGTAAAATATTTTATATCCCGCCTTAATAACAACATTTCCCCAAATTCGATCCTCAATATTTGTTATATTTTCATCAAAAGGAAATTTTTTCCAAGTTTTCTTTGTAAATGCACTGTTAGCATTATGAAAAAAAGAATCTTTTTTCTGAATTTTTTTATCTAGACCGAATGTATTCAGTAAGTCTCTTTTGTCAAAATCACTCGAAAAAGAGTAGGGCTCTTGTCTGCCGTAAGATCCAGCTATTTGTTTATTCTTTAAAGGTTGTATTAAATTTTTAAGCCAATTATCATTAACCGGAATACAGTGGGCAGACAGACATACAATAATATCTCCTTTAGATTTTTTGATACCAAGATTAATCGCTTTTCCAGGGTAAAATTTTTTTATTTTTACAATTTTTACTTTATATTCAAGAGCTCTTTTTACAGTCTTATCAGTTGAGTTATTATCAACAATTATTACCTCGAAATTTTTATAATTTTGCTTAAAAATTTTATCTAAACAAATCGAGATCCAATTCTCCTCATTCTTTGTTCTAATAATAATTGATACCAGTTTATTTTTTTTCATTAAATATTTTCATGGCTGAATTAGCCAGTCTTAAATCTGTTAAATTGTGTATATCTATCCCACTAAAAGTGTCATCATTTAGAATTACCTCAACTTTATCACCTATTCTTCTACCTTTTCTCCATAATTCAGCTCTAGTAGCACAAAAAAGACCTGTATCTTCTCTGACTATATAATCTCTAACTTGTCTAGACGAATAAGTTCTCATACTATTTTTTAATCTTTTCCAACCTGTTTTTTTTGTTCTCTCCCAAAAATTTTTATGAGTTTTATGTCCTACAAATACACTCTCTATTTTTCTATTTTTTTTTAGAATTGAAATTCCTTTTTTGATCCACTCTTTTTTTCTAAAAATATCAGTACAAGTTAGAAAAATACAAATCTTAAATTTTTTTTTTATTAAGTCTTCATAGCTTAACAAAGCATGCTTTAATGTATCTTCTGTAGTTGCAAAATCACCACTAATATTTTTTGGTCTTAAAAAAGGGACTATCGCTCCAGCTTTTTTTGCTATTTGGGCTATATTTTTATTGTCTGTAGAAACCAAAATAGTTCCTACAATTTTTGACTTCAACGCATACTCGATTGGGTATTGAATTAAACTCTTATTAAGAACTTTTTGTATATTTTTTTTTTTTAACCCTTTAGATCCTCCTCTAGCTGGGATTATACAGATAATTTCAGAATTTTTTATCTTAATCATACAATTATTTTTCTCTCGTAAATTAAATTATTATCATTTTCAGAAAACTTATCCATATTTTGATAAAAATTATTTTTTTTGAAAAAGGAATCGATTTTTTTCCTATTATTTTTTTCAACTTCTATTATGACTGATTTTAATTTTTGATTTTCAAAAACTTTTTCCATCCCTTTTAGAATTTCCATTTCATGTCCATCTACATCTATTTTAATATAATCCGGAATTTGTATTAAACATTGATCTAATAAGTCATCTAATTTTAAAAACAAACTTTTATAATTATATTCATTCTGATTTTGCAATTCTTCACTTCTTAGATCCGATGATCCAAAATTCGTATTTTTTTTGAATTTGACATTATCTATTTTAGTGTTTGAGGAAAAAAAGTTTGGTATTATTTTAATTTTCTTTTGCAATTTATTTTTATTAATATTCTGTATTTGATTGAATAAATTTAGATGATGTGCCTCAAATGAATAACTATATCCATTATTTAAAATACAATGATATATAGAATAAAGTCCTATATTACTCCCAAAATCGTACAAAATAGTTCCGTTATCTAGTTTATTAAGCCAATTTATTGTTATAGGTGATTTAGTTAAAATAGAATTTAATCTACCTAAGGTTCTTAACTCCGGCGTATGTAGTATCATATTAAAACTTTTCTTTTTATTAATTTTTATAGAATTTGTAATTTGAAAAATATGATTTAAGAATAAATTAGAATATTTCAGATAATCATTAAAACCAAAAAACTTGAGTATTTTTGAATAAATCAAAATAATTTTATAAAACACATAAAATGGTAAAAATAATATTTTTTTCATTTGTTTTAAAACTTAAAGTATTTAAAAAAATAATATTTAATTATTTTAAAAAAAGTTTTAATTTTTTCATTACAACCAAATAATATTAATAAATTGTTATCATCTGCCCTAAACTTAAGAAAATTATAAGTCGACGTCTTTAATTCCAGCTCATCATCTTGTATTCTTCCAAAATCGTTACTCTCTGTTTTATTACCTTTATATGTTGGTTTAAATATTATATCTTCTTCTTCAAGATCTAACCATTTAAAAACTGACTTTATGGTTTTTTTTGGACTCAAAATCAAATCTTCAGTTTTGATAATTAAAAATTTCTTATCATTTTTTTCCTTTAAATCTTTTATTTTTTTATGTGATATTTTTAATCTTTCTATGTAAGAAGAATTAAGAACAGCTGAAATGTGATAATCAATATTGTTTTTTATTTTATTATCAAACTTAGTTTTTTCTTTTAAATAATTTGCAAAGTACATTTGCCTTAAAGCTCTTGATTTAATTGTACCCTCCAAAGATCTTTTTAAAAAAATTACTTTAGTATTAAAATTTTCCTTTAAAATAAAATCAATTGCACTCATGGTATTTGGTGATTGAAATAAAAGATTTTCTTTTAAATTTTCACCTTTTCCTTGAATATAGGCCTCTAAAAAAATATCATTAAATTCCTCGGGTGAAACAGTTTTAGAATTTTTAAATAAATTTTTTTTCCAATAATTCTCAAATAAATCAAAGTTGAATTGAAAATCAAAATTATCGTTTAAGTTTTTAGATGCAGCGGCAAGTTCAGCTTTATTTAAAAAAGACCAGTACTCTGTTAAATTATATCCAGTTTCTTCTAACATAAATCTTAAAAGAAAAATATTAAGATTTATTTCAATATTTTTGCTCTTGTATTTTAATTTGTTTTTTTTTGTAATTGATTCATCTAAATTTAAACCAGCTTCGGCGGTATAAGATTTCTTAAGTATTTTCTTTTCAAAATTATTATAATCATTGTAGATGCTTATTAGAGGATTTAAAATTTTGTCATGCCTCTCTATAACTGATATCTTACTATGACCATCAACTAACTTATTAAATTGAGTTTTTCCTGATGCAGTAAAACCAAATAATAAAATTTTGTTTTTCAAGATTAATTTTTTTTATTTTTATAGTAAAGATAATCTAAGTAATCATTGCAAGCTTTTTCAAATTTAGTAAATTTTAAATTATATCCAGTATCATTTAATTTTTTGTTATTACTACATGTGTAAAATTGATACGCATTTTTTAATTTCTTAGGAAATTTTATCTTTTTAATTTTGATCTTTTTATCTTTTAGTAAAAAATATTTTTTTATCATTAAAGAGATTTTATAAAAAGAAACTGATTTTGAAGTCCCAACGTTATAAATACCGTTCTTTATTTTTTTTTTTTTCATGAACCAATTACAAATATTGACTACATCATAAATGTTTATAAAATCTCTTTGGTAACTTTTAAAACTAAACTTTCCTTCATTATTAAAAATTTTAATTTCAGAATTTTTTTTTGCTTGATTAAAAAATTTAAAAATGGGACTAGACATGTTTCCTTTATTTTCCTCACCAGGTCCAAAAACATTAAAATATCTAAAACCAACAATTTTTATTTTAATCTTTCTTTTTAATAATACATTTCTCACATTTTGATCAAATAAAAACTTAGAATATGCATATGGATTTAATGGAAATTCATTTTCAAAATTTTCAGAAAAAAATTCTGAATTACCATAAATTGATGCTGATGAAGCGTAAATTAAGTTTATTTTTTTTTTTATACAAATGTCTAATAAATTTTTAGAATAAAAATAATTTTCTGATAAAATTTTTTCCGTATTCCAATCTTGCGTATTTGTATTTGCACCCATATGGAAAATAGTTTTAATATTTAACTTACGAGAATTTAAAACTTTTATAAATTTTTTGTAATCGTAATATTTCTTAAATTTAAAATCTTTCTCTATTCTTTTTGAAATTTTTTTTTTGTCTATAATCAAAATATTTGTTATTCCAATAGAATTAAGTTTTTTTACAAGATTAGATCCGATGAAACCGAGGGCTCCTGTAATAGCTATCATTTAAACTTAATCTTTGTAATTAGGTTGGTAGTAGAGTAGTTTTTATAATACTCCAATTTTAATACTTTTCCTCCATATTTTTTTACAAAATCTTCACCTACAATTTTAATCTTGTTATAATCACCTCCTTTGACTAAAAAATTTGGTTTTATTTTTTTAATTATCCTTAAAGGAGTCCTTTCATTAAACTTGGCAACAATATCTACTGCTCTAATTGATTTTAAAATTTGCTCCCTACTATTTTCATCATTAATTGGCCTATTTGGCCCTTTATTCATTTTGACTGATTCATCTGAATTTAAAGCAACAATTAAAATATCACCAAGTTTTTTAGCTTCTTCTAAAAATTTTATGTGACCTGGGTGAATAATATCATAACACCCATTTGTCATAACAATTTTTTTTTTTTGATTTTTAAGATTTTTGATAACCTCATCTAAATTTTTCTCTTCTTGCGTCTTTCCATCTTCTTCAAATATTTCATTATATGAAACTGGGTACGTACCATACTTACTAACTGAAATTGATGCAGCTTTCGCTGCAACATTTAAAGATGAAACTTTATTTTTTGTTCGTAAATAATTTACACAAAACGAGGATATTACTGTATCTCCGGCTCCAGTAACATCTGAAACTTCTGCTTCATAATTTTGACTTTTTTCAAAATTTTTATTATTTTTTTCAAAAAGATAGATCCCCTTTTCACCCATAGTTAGTAATAAAAATTTAATATTTAATTCGTTAATTAATTTTTTGGTTTTTTTTAATAAGTCCTTTTTGCTTATTATCTTACCTACAATATTCTCAAATTCTTTAAGATTAGGTTTTATACAAAAACTATTTTTAAAATTTTCATATTTATCACCTTTAGAATCTACAAAGATTGGCACATTGTTTTCTCTTGAAAGTTTAATGGATTTACCTAAATTTTTTACAAAACCTTTTTGATAATCAGAAATAATTATTGCATCTAAGCTTTTAATTTTTTTTTTAATATATTTAAATATTTTTTCTGAATAATCTTCTTTTATATAATCGTTTTTATCAATTCTCAGTATTTGGTTGTTATTTGATGTTACTCTCGTTTTTAAAGTAACTTCTCCTTCATTTTGATAAAAAAAATTTGTGTCAATTTTTTCTTTTTTCAGCAAATTTATAAAAATTTTATTATTTATTGTATTTGATTTATAGAACCTTGATATCAAAATTGGATTCGACCCCAATCTCTTTAGATTTATTGCTACATTCGCTGCTGCACCAAGTCTGTATTCTGAAGATTGATAATCAAGAATCATTACTGGCGCCTCTGGAGATACTCTGTTGGGAGTATGATTACTATAATGATCCAACATCACATCTCCAATAACCAAAATATTAAATTTATTCATTTGAAAAATTTTTTTCAACACATTCAATAATTGTATGACCTAAAAACTTATGACATTCTTGAATTCTTGCAACATTTTCACTATCAATTATTATTTTAGAATTGCACAAGTTTTTTGCTTTTCCACCTTTGAATCCTAAAAAACCTATTGAATGAATATTCATACTTTTTGCTTTTTTTAATACCTCTATTATGTTTTTTGAATTACCTGAAGTAGATAAAACAAATAAAATATCTCCTTTAGACCCCAGGCCCTCAAGAGGTCTTGAAAACACATATTTAAAATTCAAATCATTAGAACATGCTGTTAAATTAGGAGCATTTAACCCTAGATTTATCATTGGAATTGATTTTCTAGAAATTTTTTTTTGAAATCTTACTACAAATTCTGTTGCGATATGTTCTGCATCAGCATAAGAGCCTCCATTTCCACATATAAATATTTTTTTTTTCTTTTTTATAGTATTTTTTACTCTTTGTATGATTTCTAGAATTTTTTTTTCATCTTTTCGTAAATGACTTAAAGCTTGATTTAAATTATATATATTATTATTAAGAGTGCTAAAACTAGGCATAATTTATTCGTACATTATTTAAAATGAAAAAGAAAACAATATGTTTTGATATAGATAACGTGATTTGTAAAAAAAGCAAAAAATATAAAAATGCCAAACCAGTTTTATCATCTATAAAGTTGATAAATGAACTATATGACAGAGGTTTTACTATAAAAATTTTGACTGCAAGATACATGGGAACATATAATGATAACATAAAACTTGTAAACAAATTAAAATACAAAGAGACTTTTAATCAACTTAAAAAATGGAATGTTAAATTTCATAAACTTTTTATGACAAAACCTTCTTTCGATTTATTGATTGACGATAAAGCACTCAATTATGACAAAAGTTGGAAAAAATTAATAAAAAAGACTTTACTTAAGTAATTATTTAGCGCTCAATCCACCGTCAATTGGTATTATTGTTCCTGTTATAAATCGTGATTTATCGCTAGACAAGAAATACACTAATTCTGCTACCTCATCAGGATCTCCAATTCTTTTTAAAGGATATAGTTTTTTTAACTGATAAACAGGTTTTTCGAATCCTGTTTTAATTGCTCTATTAAGCATTTTTGTTTTAATACTACCGGGACAAACTGAATTTACTCTTATATTATATTTACCTAATTCTACTGCTAATGCTCTTGTTAGTGAGGTAATTCCACCTTTTGAATAAGTATAAGCTGAATGATTTGTATTCCCTATTAAAGCGTTTAAAGAAGATATAAATATAATTGATGCAGATTTTGATTTTTTTAATTTTGAGAATAATTTTTGTGTCAAAAAAAAAGAACCTTTGCCGTTAATATTATTCAAATAGTCAAATGTGCTTTCTTTTACATTCTCGAATCTTTGAAAACTGTCTACTCCAGCATTATTTATTAATACATCAATTCGATTAATATTTTTTAAATGATTTTTTTCTAAGTTATTCAAATTTAAAAATGAACCTATATCGCACTCAATTATTTTTAAGTTTGCTTTTTTTTTTTTATTATTTAAATTTTTTTCCTTTTTTAATTCATCAATATTTTTGTCAACTAAAAATAAATTTACTTTGTCTTTTAAAAAAATCTTAACAATCTCTAAACCAATACCATTTGCTGCCCCTGTAATTAAAATATTTTTCATTAATATTAGTTTTTATTTTATATTTTAGTATAAAAATAATTTTTAGTATTTTTTCTTCTATTATTTAATCTGATTTTAAACAAAGATCCAGATAATTTAGATTTTCTCAACTCATTTTTAATCAAAAATAATCGTACTGATATAATATAAAGCTCATTGTTCTTATCACCAGCAAAAGTGCAACTTGTGATATTTTTTACTGGTAATATTATCTTGTTAGTTAAAATTCCTTTACGATTAAACACCGAAACATTTCCACCACCAAATAAAGCAACAAATAAATTTCATTTGTTATCTACTGTCATGCCGTCAGAATTTCCATCTTTTTTGGAAAATTTCAAAAAAATTTTTTTTTATATCTGTAAAATATATTGAATTATGTTCTCTTACCCAAATTACACTTTCACCAAGTCTACATTTACAATTTCAAATACATTTTAAATTTTTGGAACTGTTCATTATCATAGAGAAATACCTAAATTTTTAACTCATAGAAAATTTTTTTTAAATTTTTTTGCTGATCTTTATCTAATAATATCCCGTCTTTTTTATGTTTATCATAAAAATTAAATTCTTTCTCACCAGGAATAAGTATTTCTTTTTTGCTAGATTTTTTAGATTTTTTGATTATGTCAACAAATTTTATCATATCTCTTTTAAACTCTTTAAAGTCTCTGAAAAAATTTATGTTTATCGAAATAAAAAAATGACCAGAACCTTTTGAGGATATTTGATTATCTTTAGATTTAATATGATCACTAATTGCTACAAAATATGGTACAAGATTTAAAAAAGCAGAGTTTGCCAGCGGACCACACATTACATCGACAAAAGATGCAAGAGAATATCCTTTGTAACTTCCATTTTGTTCATTTGATCCTAAAGGAAGTAAAGTTCCACCATTATTCACAGCGTTTGGGTTGTTAGTTTCTCTGCCTAAACTATCCAGAGCCCAGCTTTTGGGAATTTTCTTTTTAAGCTTTATGGCATTTTCAATTTTACCATATGAGACTACTGATGTTGAAAAATCAGATAGAAAAATTTTTTTTCCATCAATTGGTATTGCAATTGCTATTGGATTAGTTCCAAACATACGCTCTTTGCCTCGCGTAACAGAAACACATGCAGAAGTATTTGTCATCGATATTCCAATACAATTTTCTTTAGCTGCTAAAGACGAGTAATATCCAGCTATACCAAAGTGATTACTATTAGATACAGCAGAGCATGCAATTCCATATTTCTTAGATTTTTTTACAGCAAGTTTCATTGCATAGTCCCCGGATATCATGCCAAAGCTATTATCGGAATTTATACATGTAATAGCATATCTATCTTTTGTAATTTTTAATTTTGGTTTGGTATTAACTCTCTGGGATCTTATTAGTTCCAGATAAGCATTTAAACGATTTAAACCATGAGTTTTAATTCCAAAAAATTCTGAAAGCACTAAAACTTTTGCAATTATCAATGAATTTTTCTTAGAAAAACCGCTTTTTACAAAAATTTTAATCAAAATTTCTGTTAATCTTTTAAATTTTATTTTTTTTCTCAAATTCATATTATATTTGTCTATAAATCAATTTTAAAACCTTATCTATATTAATAGTATCAATACATTTATTTGATGAATTTTTTTTAAAACATGAACATTTATATGAAAAACATGGAGCAGATTTTTTATTACTTAAAATATTTATGCAATTTTTATACATTGATCCACTTTCTTTTGGAGAAGTTGGCCCAAAAAAAATAACAGCTTTTGTATTTGAAAAATATGTAAAATGCATAGTTCCAGTATCATTAGTAATTAAAAGGCTACTTCTTTTTAAAATTAATGGGAGTAAGTCTAACTGGTACTTATTAACTAAACTTAAATAATTTTTTTTATTTGAAATTAATTTTGAAATTTTTTTTTCAATAATTATTTCTTTGCTACCTCCAAGAATAATTATATTACAGTCTTTACTTATTAGATAATTAATAATTTTTGAATAGGTTTTATAATTTAAAATTTTAGAATTCCAATTACTTCCTGGATGAACTGCTATGATTTTTTTATTTTCGTCAAAATTTTTAAAAAAAAATTTTATCTTTAAAATATCTTTATAACTAGAATTTCTAATATCACTTAAAATATTTATATTCACAAATTTTACACCTATTATTTCACAAAATATTTGTGATAAATGAATTTTATTTTTTTTTCTAAATGACTTATTTGTATAAAGTTTATTTAGAAAAATTGCTGATTTTGTTGATGTTTCAAAAGTATTTTTTTTTTTATAAATTAATCCTTTTTTGTCTTTACTAGAGACAATCTTTACTATCAAGGAGCTTAATATTGAATTATCTAAATTAACAACTAAATCATAATGTTTGCTGAGAAAAAAATTTTCTTTTAAAACATTTTTTACGTCGTAAACACTGTCAATGAGATTTATTTTTTTTAAGAAACTTACGTTATTATCATAAGTTAAAAAAGAGATATTTGCCTTTGGATATTTTAATCTTAAACTTTTAATTGCAGGTATAGTCATCAAAACATCTCCTATACCTCCACTTCTAATAATCAAAATTTTCTTATCTTTATTTTTATCTAATTTTTTAGTAATTCTAATATAGTTGATACTAATTTTATTTTTTTTTAAAGATCCAATAGGTTTAAAAGTACTTATTTTTTTTAATTCAAAAGAAAGAAGTCTTAATAAATTTTGATTTGAATTCATTTTTTTGAGTTATTTTATGCTTCTCTGAGAAATTTTATAAGAATTTTTTACGTAATCAATTTGCCAACTGTTATCTAGCTCAAGAAATGTACGTTGTTTATACGGAATAATTTTTTTTCCCATCCATGGTAAGGGTTTTGATTTTTTTTTTTGAAAAAAATTTTTTCTTTTACATATCCAAAAATTTCCATTACAAAAAAAAATATCACCTAAAACATTTTTTTCATTTAAATTTTTTTTATTTGAAATTTTATCCTGTGGAATAAATGTTTTAAGTTTATTTTTTTTTAATTTTAAAGCTCTTAAAGGATTAAACATATTAAACTTACTCACAGAAGCAACACAATCATTCTGCTTCAATTTCTTTATTGCCTCTTCTAATGACTTTGCACTTGGTCCAACTGAGTTACCAAGTAACATAACAATTATATCAATTTTAAATTTTTTTTTTTTTTCTATTGTTTTTATTGCATGTTGCATTACTTCTAGATGACTTGAATTAGATCCTGCTAATCTCTTTGGTCTTTTAATGACTTTATAATTAAATTTAGTACTATTTCCAATGATGTATTTGTCATCAGTTGAGCAATAAACATCTTTGATAAGTTTACATTTTTTAGCAGCCAATATGCTTCTGAGAAAAATAGGAATACCATTAACTTTAATAAGATTTTTTTTTTTTATTGATATACTATTGGCTCTTGCAGTTTGTATTGCAATAATATTTTTCATTTGTGTGATTATCTATATTATATTTTATCAAAATAAAACTTTAATTTATGACTAATACTAAAATCGAACCAATCATAAAAAAACCAATTTACATATTTAAAATTGAAAATTTTTTAGACGATAATTTTTACGATAATATGAAAAAAAATTTTCCTCAAATTGATGAAGCTATATTTTTAAATAAAATTAATAAAGATGGAAAATTTGGGATTACATCAGACGGCGTAAATAAAGATCTTTATAAAAATTTTTATAATTCAAATAAATTTGTAAAAAAATTTCATGATTCGATAATTAATAAAAATTTTTATGTTAATATTCTGAATAAACTTTACTATGAAATCATTAAATCAAATCTAGATGATCCTATAAGAGCAATAAAATATCTTAGACCATATAAATTGACAAATAAGACTAACACAAACTATAATTTTCTTAGATCTAATTTTTTTGCAAATATTGAGTATTCTTACATAAAAAATAATGGAGGAATAGTTCCTCACACTGATAGTATAAAAAAAATATTCACTCTTATGCTTTATTTTCCAGAGGGCAATAATGAAACAAGTTATGGTACGTCGTTTTTATCTTCTGAAAAAAAAAATTATTCAAACACACATGTTGATGATTCAAAAAATTTATTAAACGATAAGTCAACTAGTGTATTATATAAAACACCTTTTATAAAAAATACTATTTTTGGGTTTATTAGAAATAACAAATCTTGGCACTTTGTAGAAAAACAAGATATAAATGAAAATTATATAAGAAAATCAATTAATATAAATTTTATTCTAAAAAATTAATTATGATAAAATTGATAAGTTTCCATTGTTTATCTTATAAATTTTTTCGCAAATTCTAAGAACACTCTTGTCATGTGATAAGAAAATAATTGTTTTATCTTGAAAATGTTTTTCTAATGTTTCTATAAACAAACTAGTAGTGTCTTTATCTAAAAAATTTGTCGGTTCATCTAAAATTAGCAAAGATGATTTACGGTAAATAGCTCTTGCTAATCCAATTCTTTGTTTTTCACCAAAAGAAATCTTGGAACCATTTTCCCCGACATTGCTGTAATCTCTTTTGGAGAATTTTTTTTCGACCTCTGAAAGTTGAGTGAGTTCAATTACTCTCTCATATTCATTCTGATCAAACTCTCTGAAAGTATCAAATAATGTAATATTATTTTTTATATTATCATCCAATATTACAATATTTTGAGGAACATATGATATATTTTCCAACCATCTGTCGTTACTAAAAATATTTTCTTTTCCATCAACTAAGATCTGGCCTTGTGTTGGTTTAATTAAACCCATAATTAAATTGATCAATGTTGTTTTCCCTGACCCAGAGGCTCCCATAATTCCAATTTTAGAATTCTTTTTTATTTCTAAATTTATATTAATAAGAATTTCGTTTTTACTATCGTAACGAAAACATAGATCTTTTATTGATATTTTATCAATAAATGTAGGAATTTTATGAGTGTCGAAAGAAACTTTTTTTTCGAATAAAAACTTTAAATTATCATATGAATTTTTTGAATATTTTATTTTTTGGTAATTGACAAAAAAGTTATTTATGGATGGCATTAATCTAAAAATACACGCTATGTATACTCCAATTTCAACAACTAAATTTGGATTTTGTGTTTGAGTATTAAAATAAATATAAGTTACTAGAAATAATGCAAATACAATCTCAAAAAAAGTTTTTGGTAATTGTCCTAATATTGATCGTTTAATACCAATATTTTTTTGTAAAATAAGATTTTTTTTAAACTCATTTGAAAAATAATCCATAAGTTTTAAAATCTTTATTTCCTTTGCAAAGTCAAAACTATTTTTTAGGATTCTGAAAAATTTTTCAGATAACAAAACTCTTTGGTGACCATATTTTTTTAATTTTTTGTTAGTCACAAAATTAATCAAAAAAGCAGTAATCAAAATTAAAGAAGTAACTATAATTGTTACTTTAAAGTTGAACGCAATAAGAAAAAAAAATATGAATAAAATCAAAATCGATTGTGATATATTGCTCATAATTGGACCAACCAAACTACTTGAAAATAAATTTGCTTCTGAATTAATATTTCTCATAGTTTTAGAGGTGTGTTCTTTATTTTTTTCAATTAAACTTTTATCGAAATAATTCTTAATTAACAAAAATTGAATCTTGTTAGCTAATTCAATAATAAATTTTGCGTTTATAAATTGGGCGAAAATTAAAAAAATATTCTTCAAGAGAATTGATATTACAAATAAGGTTAAAACAGATCTTAAATTAAACTCAAAATTTTTTGCTAATAAAAATTTACTTATAAAACTTTCCTTTTCTCCATTAACAATAATTTCTAATATTGGTATTATTAAGCTTAAAGAAATAATTTCTGCAAAACTTAATATGATAAACAGAAAAATTATCGTAAAAAAATATTTTTTTTCTTTTTGATTTAAAAATGTTTTATAATATTTAATCATTTAAATTATTTAAAAAATTAGTTATTTTATTTATCGTATTTTTTTTTTTCATATATAAGTTTTCAAAATTTTTGTATTTTTGATCAAAAATATTTTTTTTTCCCTTTAAACTATCAATTGCTAAATAGAAATTTTTTTTAAATTCTTTAATATTTCTACTCGACACTACTATGCCTAAATTGTCATTATTTGATTTTGAAAAATTATTATCAAATATGAATTTTGATGCTTTCCAAATTTCAATTCCTGGTTTTTTAAAAAAAGCTGAATAAATTGCAGGGGCTGATTCATAGTTTGTAATTACTAGATCATTAATTTCAACTAATTTAGATAAATTTTCATTTTCATAAATTTTATAATTTTTAAGATTTTCATTAATAATATTAAGATAAAAAGGATCATTTTTATGAGGGTGAACTTTAATAGAAACTTCAATATTTTTCATTTCAGACAAAAACTTGATTATTTCAATAAGTTGTTTTTTAAGATTTTCAAAATCATCTTTTTTTGCTATTCCAAAATACGAACTATAAGCAAATAAAACTTTTATTGGATTATTTTGTTTAATAACTTTTTTTTTAATTTTTTTATTAAAAAAAGGCACTCCAAAATAACGAATTTTATTTTTATCAACAAACCTTGACCAATATTTGAGGTCTTTATGTGTATTTACTATTAAGTAATCACAATTAATTTTTTTTACTTTTTTATTGATATAATTAACATATGATGAAGGAGTACTGGGAACTTTTATTATTTTTGATCCATCATCATTACGAAATTTATTAATCCATTCACTGTTATTTCCAAATTCTGTGATTACTAAATTAATTTTATCTTTTGTGGACAATTGAAGTTTTTTTTTAATTTTCTCCACATCATAAAATTTGTTAAAAAAAAAATCTTTAATATTTCCCCTAGAAATCTTAAGAAATAACCTAGCAAAGAAATTGAAGTTATAATTCATAACAAAAAAATTTTTTAAAATTTTACTATAGGAAATATAAAAACTTGAATTTAAACAATTTAAATATGATTTTTTTGTTAAGTAAATCAAATAGATATCGTTTCTCAAATGCATATAATTTAAAACTGGCATTATCCACTCAATCTCGGCCACACCTCTTCTAACTATTATAAGAATTTTATTATGTTCCATAACAGTTATCTAATATGCTTAAGTTCAAGACTGAAAAAAGAAAATGGGATTGTGAATTTGACAATCTTTTTTTACTATTTAATAATTTTATTATTCTCTCTTTATTTAAGAATTTATTAATTCTTTTACTTTTGAATAATTCTCTTCTAAATACTTTATCCTTAACATCAAATATATTTTTGAAATCACTATAAAAACCAATTTTATTCTTTGACCAGGCTATATCCTTATGAGAAAACTCTGAGAGTATATCCCTCAATATAAATTTACCGTATCCATCTTTTAAGAGATATTCGTTTTTAGATGACAATGTCAATTTCAATAAATTTTGATTTAAAATAGGTGACCTGTGCTCAATACCATAATACATAGAAATGTTATCAGCAGGATTTAATTGGGCTGGTAAGGAAGAGTAAAAAATTTCATGAAATAAAAAATTTTTTAATTCGTCTGTTAAAAAATTCTTATATCTTATTTTATAATTCAATTTTTTCCTTATGAAAATTTTATTTTCTAAGAAAGGAGTTAAATTACTGTTTGTAATAGACGAATTTCTAAGGAAAAATTTATAGTCATTTAAAAATTTTGATCTTATTAATGGCTTAATATTTTTAGACCAAACTTTATAGTAATCTTTAAATTTTTTTTTATTTTTTATACTTTTCAAATAGAATAAATGGTGAATATAATATCCTGCGAAAAACTCATCTCCGCCTGCACCGCCCAAAACAACTTTGAAGCCTTTATTTTTTATCTTTTTTAAAATTTGACCATACAATAACCACGTGACAGAGGGTACAACTGAAGATGTTTTTTTAATTATATCTTTTAAATTTTTTAAAGATTTTTTTTTATCATACTTAATAAAATTATGTTTGATAGACAATTTTTTAATTGCTTTATTTATTTGATTATTTTCATTATAAAATTTGTCATTATTTTTAATTGAAAAACATTCAAACTTATTATTCACAAATTTTTTTGCAAATGAAGCAACTAAATTTGAATCAATTCCACCACTCAAAAGACATGCAACAGGAAAATCGGATCTAACTACTTTTTTAAAATTTTCTATTAAATTTGATTTGATTTTTCTTTTTGTATTAGAATAATTGACATTATTAATCTTTATATTTGAAGTAGAATTATTTTTTATATTTATAATTTTATTTTTATCTATTATTAAACTCTGACCTGGCATCAAGCATTTAATATTTTTAAATAAAGTTTTGCTATTACTGTAAAATGTTTTGTATCCAAAATTTAGAGACTTATTTATCATCTCATCGTCTAAATCAAATTTGCTATATGAAAGTTCTTTAATATAATTAATATTTGAACCAAAAATTATATTTTTCTTATTTATTGTATAATACAAAGGTTTTTCACCAAAAAAATCTCTTGATAAAATAATTTTTTTATTTTTTTTATTATAATAAAAAAACGACCACATACCTTCAATTATATTTAATCCATCGATACCATATAAATTAAGTATTTTTAATAAAACTTCTGTATCGGATTTTGTTAAAAATTTTATTTTTCTTTTTGATAATTTTTTTTTTAATTCTAAATAATTATAAATCATACCATTAAATGCTAATATTCCATCATTATCCTCCATTGGTTGGCTTGATCTATATTTGGGGTCAATAATTGCTAGTCTTGAATGTAAAATTAATGAGGAATGATATTTGTTTTCGATTGTTTTAAAATTGAAACCATCAGGACCTCTTATTTCCATCAAATTTTTGCAATTTTTTAATTTTTTTTTAGATGGTAAATCTTTTTTTTTTCCGATAAATCCAGCAATTCCACACATGTATTATTTTTTTTTTCTAATTAAAGATAAATTGTTAATCATTTAGATTTTATTTATTAGTTTTTTTTCCAATAGCAAACAAACCTCTGGATTTTCCTTTAAGAAAATCTGGAACAAACTTTGTATCACCTTTGAAAGGTAAAAGATAATATGCTTTAAAAAATCTAAATCTACCTTCATACCACCACCTAGACTTACATCTCAAATTTGGCAAAATTTTTACATTTGTAAAACCTTTTGACATTAATATATCATTTAAAGATGTATCAGTATAAGGTTTTAAATGTGTAGGGTCGTCCCAAAAAGAATCCTTGCTATATTTCCAATTAGGTGTCGAAAGATATAAAAAAGAATTTTTTTTAAGTACTCTTTTACATTCATCTAAAAATAGATTAGGATTTTCAATATGTTCTAACACAGCAAGACTGACAATTAAATCAAACTCATTATCATTATTTTTAAATTTATCTTTCTCAAAGTCTATATCCATTATGTCATAATCTTCATAAATTATTCCTCTATCGACAAACTCATCCTTTAAAAATCTGTCTCCAGATCCAAGGTCTAATACTTTCATTCCTGAAATAAGATTAAATTGGAAAAATTCTTTAAGTATAAACTTCATAGTATCTATCTCTCTTTTTGCGGCAACAATTCTATTTTCTTTTTTTAATGATAGGTTTCTCTGATTAAAATAATCTTCTTTTATACTCATAATTTATAATCATTATATAAACAAAAATTACAATTTTTCTAACTCAATTTAAATTAAGCTTATTTTTTTATATCAATTACAATATAATGCCGTATTTAATTGTGATAATTTCTAAATGAGAAAAAAAACAATCTGTATAATACCAGCAAGGTCTGGAAGCAAAAGAATACCTCTCAAAAACATAAAAAAAATTAACAATATTCATTTAATAGGTCATGTAATCAAGAATCTTAAATCTTCACGAATATTTAAAGATATTTTTGTAAGCACAGACTCAAATAAAATAAAAACTATATCTGAAAAATATGGTGCTAAAGTTCCATTTTTAAGAAACAAACGATTATCTGATGACAAAACACCAGTAATAAAAGTTATAGAGGATGCTATAAAAAGAATCGAAGTTAATTATGAATTTGATAATATTTGTTATATCTACCCTACATCTATCTTTGTTAAAAAAAAATATATTATAAAAATGTATAAAAAATTTAGTAAAAGTAAAGCAGACCATTTTATGGTAATCAAAAAATTTGACCATCCGATAGATCGAGCACTATTTTTTAATAATAATAAAATTTATCCCATCAATTCAAAAAAATTTATTACTGGAACACAAAAATTCAAAAATTATTTTTACGACACAGGCCAAATTTACTTTTCTAAGAAATATTCGATAATAAATAAAAAAAAACTATTTCAATCAAAGGTAGAATGTTATTTAGAAAAAAAAGATGTAATTGATATTGATGATTATAACGACTTTTTGAGAGCAAAAAAAAAATTTCGAAATGAAAAAAAATAATTTTTTTGAAAGTCTAAAGCACCCATTTTTAATTGCTGAAATTTCAGCTAATCATAACGGCTCATTAAAAAATTGTCTTAACCTTATAAAAAGTGCAAAAAAAAATGGAGCTGATGCTGTTAAAATCCAAACCTATACTCCAGAGGCAATGACTATTAATTCTAAAAGAAAAGAATTTATAATTAAAGATGGAATATGGAAAAATTATAATTTATGGGATTTATTTGAAAAAGCACAAACTCCTTATTATTGGCATAAAAAAATATTTAGTTATTGTAAAAAATTAAAAATTAAATGTTTTTCTTCTGCTTTTGATCAATCATCCATTAAACTTTTAGAGAAATTAAATTGTCCAATCTATAAAATAGCGTCTTTCGAAATGACAGATTTTTCACTTCTTCACAAAATATCAAAAACAAAAAAACCTGTAATTATCTCTACTGGATTAAGTAATTTAGACGAAATTAAAGATTCTGTATCGTTTTTAAAAAGAAATGGAACCAAAGACATAGCAATACTTTATTGCGTTAGCTCTTATCCAGCAAAAGATGATGAATTTAATTTAGAAAATATTAGAATTTTAATTAAAGAATTTAATTGCGTTGTTGGTTTTTCAGATCATTCAAATAATATTGAAATAGCTAAATTAGCTTTTGCAATGGGTGCTAGAATATTTGAGAAACATTTTGCTCTAGAAAATCAAAATAAAGGATTTGATGTTAAATTTTCTTTAAAAGGCAAAAAATTATTATCTTTTAAAAAACAACTTCTTAAAACACAAAAAATTTTAGGAAAAAAAAATTTTTATAGAAATAAAAATGAGCTAAAAAATTTAAAATTTAGAAGATCAATTTATGCAATTAAGGATATAAAAAAAAATGATAAGTTTAGTGAAAAAAATATTAAAACAATCAGACCAGCTTCAGGATTAGATCCTAAATTTTATTTTAAAATTTTAAACAAAAAATCAAAAAAAAATATTAAAAAAGGATCTCCAATTAAAATAGATTACTTTTAAAATTTATATAAATTTAGCCACATCACAGTATCAGGATCATATCTATTTGGTTTTCTTTCATATAGACAATGATTTTGGACTTCATTCCATGATACTTCGTTTTTTATCATTCCCATCAATAGTTTGTAGTAAATATGAATTTTTAGTTTAATTTTTTTTCTTTTATCAAAAAATACTTTATGTTTAATATCTGCTTCTTTTTTTTTTAAATTTTCAATTAAGACTGGTTGTTTTGGCCAAATATTCAATTCAATTTCAGTATTTGTCTTATTATAAAGATTTTTTTTAAAATCCGGTAAATTTGACTCAAGTTTTTCTAGGTTTTTTTTTATTTTATCTATTGAAAACTTATTCTTTAAATTATTATAACCTATATTATCTTTGTTAGTACTTAATTTACTTTTAAAACAATCTGAATAAAAATTCTTTTTTAGTTTAATCTTATATTTATCTGCAAAAAAATAAAATTTATTTGTATCAACTATATTAAATTTTTTTGATTTAGTTTTTTCAAAAAGATTTTTAATTATCTTAAAATCTGGCACAGCCAAATATTTATTCAATCTTGAAAATATGTTATCCAAAAGATATGAGCCACCAGCTGGGACCACTGTCTTGCAGTTAATTTTTTTTCCAATACCAATAAATTTCTCAATCCTAGATTTAATAACATTATTTTTCTCTTTTATTCTATTTAAATTAATAAATGACTGAGGAAATTCTGAAGCAGCACAATAAGGAATAAAAGCAAGATCAAATTTTATATCAATTTTTTTCTTTAATTTTTTCATTATTCTTTCAATGTCTGTTAAACTGTAAGGATTATCAACCTGATTATATAACTTAATATTATCATCTAAGTACACACAGGAAGTGTCTAAGTCATAGTTTATATAATGACTTGGAGTATTAGAGCTTGATTCTTGTGGTAAGATTATTAATTTTGATTTTTTATTTAAATTTAAAACCTCAAACTCATTAATATCAATAATACAATCTTTTTTAAATCCACTTTTAATTAACTGATTTTTAAGTCTATTATCTTTAAATTTTTTTATAATTAATTTAAATTTTTTTTTTTGTTTTTTTTTCAAATCAATTAAAAACTTTTTATCAAAATGATCAGTATGCAAATGAGAAATATATATAAAATCTATTTCTTTATTTTTTAAACTTTTGAATATAAATTTATTTCCATCTTTTGAACCAGCCCAAGAACCCTCGTTTGCTGTATTTAACCATGGGTCCATTAAAACTCTAAGATCTTTATTTTCAATATCTAAAAATGAATTTCTGTAATGTTTAACTGTTGTAGTCACTATTTAAAAGTAAGCTTAATTGATTTATCAAATTTTAAGACATCATTAATAAGCTTATTTCTATTATTAGAGTATGCTACAATTTGACCAAATAATTTTGTACCGTCTGAAAATTTAAAAATTTTTTTATTATCTTTAATTAAAAATTCAACTTTAGAATTTTTAGGATACTTTCCGGTCATTATTTTTTTTAAATAACCAGTTTTTTTACTTTCAAATACTTTTGAGCACACATGAACATTTTTTTTTTCATTAATCTTATCAATTTTGAGAAAATTATGTAATTTTATTGTATTTAAATCCCAATCTATTCCAGTGTAAATTTTTAACATGTCCGGCAAACATGTGGCACCCAATCTTGGACTTACTTCCAAAATAGTTACTTTTTTATCATTAGTAAAAATACAATCGACATTACATGGTCCGTTTTTTACACCAAGTGTATTTACAGCTTCTTTAATGGTTTTTTTTATTTCATTTATTTCTTTAATACTAGTTAATAATTGAAAAGGAAAAATATGACCTACTGGAATTTTAGAATTGATTTTAGACATTAAGTCTTCATGTAAAACTACGTATTTACATTTACCGTTAATAGAAAAAGTTTGAGCCCCAAACTCAATTCCCTCGATCTTTTCCTCTAATATAACTTTTTTTTTTTTGGAAAATTTTAGAGATTTTTTAATATTTTTATTTAAATTTTTAATATTTTTTATCTCATAAATTCCTCTACTTCCTGATGAATCCAAAGGTTTGATTAGGTAATCTTTTTTATTTAAAAGATTTTTTTTTTTGAAATCTTTATTGATTAAAAAGAATTTAGGTTGATGAAAATTATTTTTTTTTAATATCTTTCTAATTTTAAACTTGTCTGTTAATACTTTTGCAAGCTTGAAATTTGTGCCTGGTAATTTAAATACTGTATTCAAATAGCCCAAGGTAAGAACTCCTACGTCTGATTGAGATGAATATAAATAATTAATTCTTTTTTTTTTAATAAAATTAATTATCTTTTTTTTATTATTAAAATCAATATTAACAAAATCGATATTTGTATTTGCAAAACAATCTTTACTTTTATCTAGCAAGTAACAATTTGCACCTAATTTTTTACATCTTAAAGATATTTTTGAATGAACATGACTGCCGCCAAAAAAAGCTATGTTTAAATTTTTCATTAATTTAACTCAAATATATCGATAAATTCACTTAAATTTTTCAACAACCAATACATTTTTGCATTTGAATATATGTTTTTATTATTTTCTAATTGTATCGATAAATTTTCCAATTCTTTTTTATCAAATAAATTAAGTAGATTTTCATTAATCAATTCTTTTTTAAATTTTAATTTTTTTATAATCCAATCATTAAATGGAACGATGTAACCAATTTTTTTTCTATTAACAAATTTTGATGAATAACCCTCTTCCAACAAAATCTTTTTTAAAATGAGTTTTTGATTACTATTTTTTTTAATATTATCTGATAAATTTAGAGTATAATTATAAGTGTCTTTATCCAGAAAAGGAACTCGAGCCTCTATAGAATTTGCCATCATCATTTTATCCGACCTTAATAAAAGTGATTGTAAATGAGACTGTGTTTCAAAAACTTGAAATTTTTTAATCCTATTGTCAACATCAATTTTATTTAATAAATTAAGTCTGTTACGATGTGGATCTCCAAATTTACCAGATCTAAATTTTTCAAATAATTCTAAATCTTTTTTTGATCTTAAAAAAGCACCATTTTTTATTAGGTCTAAATCATTTATTTTTTTATTTAAAATATTTCTATATCTCTCATATCCAAAAAATATTTCATCAGCTCCCTCTCCAGTTAATAAAACTGAAACCTTTTTTTGGGCTATTTTAGAAATTTGAAATATTGCAACTGAATGTGGATGATTTAACGGTTCATCCAAGTGATAAATTGATTTTTTTAAATTATTATCAAAAAAATTTTTTGTATGTCCAATTTTTTCAAATTTAAGCTTTAATTTATTAGAAACGTATTTTGCATACTTAAACTCATCTTTTTTAAAATTTTTGAAAAAACTAAAAAAAAGATTTTCAATTTTTTTTTGTTTTAATGCAAATTCAGTGATTAAAGTCGAGTCAATACCCCCACTTAATTGAACTCCAAGATTTGCATCGCTTTGTAATTGTAAATTTATACTTTTAGTAAAAAGATCTTTAAAATTTGATTTTGCACGATTAAGGCTATCATCACACTTTTTTTCTATAAAATTGTAATAGTTAAACTTTTGAAGTTTAATATCTTTTTTATTTAAATCTATTTTATAGATTTTGCCAGGATCAAATTTATAAATATTTTTTACAAGTGTTTCTTTTCCAACAATATACTTATAAAATAAAAACTCATTCAAAACTTTTTCGTTTAATTTACATTTTGTTTTTTGAATTTTTACAAGAGTTTTTAGCTCGGAAGAAAAGTTAAAGCCTTTATTATCAATTGTATAATATAATGGTTTTACACCTATAAAATCTCTAGCAAAATAGATACAATTTAACCTTTTGTCATAAATTGATATTGCAAAAATCCCATTAACTTTTTTGAAAAAACCTAATCCAAATTCAATAAAACCATTCAAAAAGACTTCTGTATCCCCAGTGGTTACAAACACATGACCTTTTTTCTCAAGTTCTTTTCTAATTTCCTTAAAATTATATAACTCCCCATTGTAAATTATTGTAAATCTAGAGTTTTGAGATGACATTGGTTGATTGCTGCCATCTGAAAGATCAATAATCTTTAATCTTGTGTGATATAAAATTAAATTTTTTTTTAATCTAATTGCATTATGATTATGAGGGCCTCTATGAGATAATGATTTGTTAATGAGAAGATTTTTATTTAAACTTTTATTTAAATTAATTTGGCCTGCTATACCGCACATCAATTTACTTTATTGAATTAAATAGATTTGAAATCTTTCTATCTTTTCGATTAATATTTTTCATTAATTTAATAGTTTCATCTGGAGCATGTTTTAATGCCACCCTAAGAACATCCATCCAATTAACATTATTTTTAGATCTTACCTTTTCAATTTTATTTATAATATTGAGATATTTTTTTATTTTTAATGATTTTTTTTTTGTGTATGTCATTTCAAGAATATCTAAACACAATAATAAACAAAGTTCACTTTAATATTTAATAATTGCTATCAAATTGTTAATTAAAAATTTTTTTCAGTGCATAAATCAAGCCAATTGAGCTAT
>CENJ01159203.1_pt1 | contig 46846 bp, 45 predicted proteins | sample 356161 | NCBI WGS metagenome assembly CENJ01 (sample SAMEA2619531, study PRJEB7988) | marine metagenome | biome: marine biome (ENVO:00000447); feature: surface water layer (ENVO:00002042); material: "saline water (ENVO:00002010), including plankton (ENVO:xxxxxxxx)" | depth 5 m
GGCTTAACTTCTCAAAGACAGATCAATTAGGGACTGGAAAGATACTACCAATCAGCCAAGAACTCTTCGACTTATTAGAAAACTGGAGGAGGGTGATTAGCGAGGAAGGCTATATTCTGAGATCAATTGATAGGCATGGGCATATTGGGGGAAACCTACATCCAGCAAGCATAAGCACCCTATTAAAAGCACTGCAAAAGGACTTGAAAATGGACTACGATGAACAACCGCTCAGCGGTCATTCATTTAGAGTGGGAACAGCACTTGATCTATTAGAGCAAGGCGAGCCACTTGAAAGGATTATGCTCAGAGGTGGTTGGCAGACTGATTCAACTGCGATGAAATACTAAAAAACTTGGATTTGCTGACTTAATTACTCTAAAATCTTGGGCGGTTATTTGTATAACCAACTCAGAATACTTTAACTCTTTACGAGAGTTAAAAAAAGGCTTGGACGTTACGAGCTTTAAAAGACTACCTTTGCACCATGGCCATATATTGCAATTTGGCGTTTATAAAGAAGCATCGCTGACTTGACTAGCAAATCATAGGGACGCGTCTGAAAATAACTTTTAGAGAAGAACTGTTGGATTTGATTCTCTACCTGCCTACTTTTAGACAAACCCAGAAACCAGATTGTCTTTTCTGTATCTCGAAATGGACGTTGAGGAGCAAACTCATTTTGCGCTTGAAATTTTATATGACCGATTTGTTCCCGGTGGTTTGAGCATATCTGGCAACTGCAATTCAGTGACCGGAGGAATCATTTTTGTTGGTGATTTTCCAAGAAAATACACGCTGGGGTTAGAGAGGCTAGATTTTTTAATGTTTTCCCCCTAAATGCTATTAAACATAACATTTTATTTACGACACAAAAAGTAAAGGAAGCACAGAAATATGTTCAAGTTTTTTAAAACTGTATTTTGTAATTTCGGGTTTTATCAGTCTGGTTATGCAAATTGTAACTTTTCTGATCTCGATATTGGTAATCATAATGAGTTACCAACAGGAGAGATGTACAGAAAAATCTATGAGATAGAAGAAAAGCATAATTATAACTATCCTAATATGAAAGAGTTTATAGAGCACAAAGAGAAGGTAGCAACGATATTAGAATCTTTATACGATTTCAGAAAACCAGATCTTAATATTTTAAGTTTTGGAGCTGGTCTTGGCATCACAGAATCGAAGCTGGCGCGAAGACATTCTGATTTAAAGATAACTGTTATAGACTTCGTAAAAAATTCTCATTATCTTGATAAAGGAATAGATACTAAGCAGCATTTAGGTGATGTTCCGTCCAACTCTCTAGACGTCATACTTGTTCTGAGTGTTTTTTATGCTTTTGATGACAAAGGTATTGACGAACAACTAGCTCTCTTTGATAGACTGCTCAAGGAACATGGAGTTTTGCTAATCTCTGAGCAGGACTCATTCAATCTAGGTGATATGGCACGCAATCTAATTATAGGAATGCTCATAAGTTTGCGATTTAGCGCTGTTCAACATCATAAGTTGTTTGGATTTTTAAGGCCGCCGGCTAAATATATTAAAATATTTAAACGGAATGGATTTACAAAAAATAAGATACATTGTGTAGATGGAAAATATAATGCCGCAAAAAAACCCATCCGGTGGTTTGGATATCAGATTCCAAGACGCTCTTCTCACATGTCTTTTATCAGTTTCTATCGAGAGAAAAAGCGCTAGTTATTTTGGCCCCATTTTATGGTTTGAATGAAAGCTTGAGGGTTCATATCCTTTGCTGCTGAAAATCCTCCCTTTTTTAGGAAAAATTTAATGTTAATATTCAATTGACTGAGTAGCTCTAGTGTAAGTCATTGTCCTACTTGCTGGGATGCAAAAAGGGTGCTTTGTATGAAGGCAAGAGACCAAAAAAGAGTTAGTCTTATGAAATTACAATTTAAAGCAATTTTGAATATTTCGAAAAGTAGTTTAGTATGAATTCGTCTCGAGTCATTGCGGTCGATTTGGACGGCACTCTTGCTTTAACATATACACTTCATGAATCTGTGCTCGCTTTAGGTCGTACTAAGCCCTTTATGCTGTTTCTGCTTCCGTAATAGGAATTAATGCGGTTAGTAGATAATGACGATGGACTCGCAAGAGGAGGTTTGGCTCTTAATCTTAGTACTTTAAGCAACATCCTAGTCAAACTTTTTCTGACTGGGATTCGCATGTACAAGAATATTTAAGGAAAAAAATGGGACCCATCATTAAAAAAAAAGTATGTCTCGCTGGAAAAAATGAGATTGCTGTTTACGGGCTGAACCTTCTTTTAAAACTTGTCGACAAAGAATATCTATGCGTAGTATGTAATGCAGCTGATGATGGGTTTAACAGTTGGCAGCCATCACTTTTAAAGGCTGCTAAAGAAAGTGACGTTGCTGTAACGTCTCTTGAGGATTGCTATGATTTTAACGGATTGATATTTCTGTCATTAGAATTTGACAGAATTATATCTCCAGAAAAATTTACTAATGCGTATTTGTACAATATACATTTCTCCAATTTACCGGCATACAAAGGAATGTACACATCAGCTTTACCGTTACTTAATGATGAAAAAGAAGCGGGTGTAACTCTTCATCACATCGATGCTGGGATTGATACTGGAGACATAATAGACCAAATAATATTTCCAATTGAAGTGTCAGATACAGCAAAAAATCTGTATGAAAAGTATCTATCCAACTCCAAAAAGTTACTCGATAAGAATCTTTCACGATTATTGAGTGGAACAGTTAGTTCTGAGTCCCAAAGTGCAGATGGATCAACTTATTTTTCAAAAAAAGCAATAGATTATAAAAATTTAGAGGTGGATTTAATTAATACCGCACATCAAATTTTCAACCAAATTAAGGCATTTACGTTTCCTGAATATCAAGTACCCAAAGTACACGGATATCATGTCAGTTCGGCAAAGATATTAGATCGCAAATCAACAACAAAGCCTGGAACCTTGCTCAAAGTTAGTGATTTAGAAATTCTTATCGCAACGGTGGATTATGACTTAACACTATACCGTGATATGAATGCTGAATTGTTTGCTGCTGCTACTGAAAATGATGGTGAAAAAGCCTTACTTTGTATAGCAAATGGAGCAGTTATAAACCAAAGGAATGGAAGGGGCTGGACGCCATTAATAGTCGCATCATTTAATGGATCAGAGAGGGTTCTGAACATATTACTTGAGAATGGCGCAATTGTTGATATGCCAAACTATAGAGGTACTTCGCCACTTATGTATGCTATGACAAATTATGAAAATACCAAAAGTAGAGTAGCATTTGATATCCTCATAGAGTTTGGCGCAAATAAATATTTACGTGACAGTCATGGTTTAACAATCCACGACTACGCCAAAAAAAGAAATATTGTTGGTTTGCTTGATTGAATGAGCGCTTACTTCGACAGCCAAGAGAAACCAAATAGCGACTTTCGTAAGTTGCTGAAAGAAAGCATAGATGAAGCTAATCCAAGTTGTGCGCTTATAGCTCCAGAAGAAAAACGATAAAGTAAACCTGACTCTATCGCTGCGAAATTGAGGCGTGGAAAAAACGTGTAAAATGCTGACTTTACACTTGGCAACTTGCCGGTGATCGCGCACAGATTGCGGTATTTGAGAATGGGAAGTTAAGATCAGGGCGTATAAGTCGCTCGTAAAGTATACAACTCAGAAAATGCTAAAGTATTGGGAACTAGAGGTTCTTTAAGATTAGTGAAAAACAATATAAAGCTGAAAAATTGTACACTACTTATAAAATTTATTTTGGCACTCGCAAACCATTGTTCTTACTACGATTATTTTGCGACTATTATTGAGTGGGAACCGCAGTAAGAAAATAGTGTTAAGAATGCATTTACTAATAAGCAGCTACTAAATAAATTTTAGAATTTTATTACGACGTTGTTTAGTGGATTCTCACCTAGATAGAGAATCATGGGATACACATCAAAAAATCCCCGTTCATGAGACTATTGCAACCAATTTTTGTAACAATACATCTCATACAAACGAACTATTTATATCGAAATACTGCAAAGCCCAAAGAATTAAAAATCTAAAATTTTAGCTCTTTTAATGCCTTTATTACCGAGAAGTTCTTTAAAGCTAGCCAATGAGGAACAAAAAATACGGTCAAACAGAGCAGAAGAAAACTGATCAGCCCCCCCAAGAGTGAGTTGAAAATGAGATTTTCGAATAAATCTGAAGTGGCAAATTTTCCCATTATGACGAACATACTGATAAAGAATATAGGTTGTAGCTGGAGCATAACCATTGACTTATAGGATTTTTCAATAATTTTAGACACTCTAAAAAGCAGCATATTAACGACTAATAAGTTCACAGCAAGTATCTTAATAATCAAGCCTAATGCCCCATATCCATGACCATATAAAAAAAACAACGATAACGGCAACCCAAAAATCGCACCATAAATCGTGATAGTTCTAACATGCCTTGTATCTGCAACGGACAATAAAATTACCATTGAAATTTGAGTCATAGTTTGCAGAACAGGGTAAACCATTATCACGGTAATGGCTATCAATCCAAAAGCATACTCTTCCCCTAAGAAAGTCAGAGTTATATCAGAGTAAAAAAATCCACACATACAGATAAAAGTTACTATGACATAGGATGGTGTCACTATCCTATCAAAGAGCTGTGACATCTCACTAAAGCGGCTTTTTTGAGCAAGTGCGGAAAACTCACGAGTGAGTAACGGTATTATCGGTGAGACTAAAAACATTGGCACCTGGCTTATCGCCACGGCGGCACCATACACACCTAATTGATCAGTATTTGCTGTGTTTTTCAACAGCCAAATGTCAAAAATAATCACTAATCCACCGACGATGGTGTGAATGACTAGTGGCGAGGCGAAGATATATATCTCTCTGGAAAGAGGCTTATATTCCACGCTCATGCTGCGAATACCAGAAAGAAAATCCTTAGGGGCTTTAATTAAAAAAGCGATAGAGCTAATAGCAACTACAAGTATGAAAGAGGCTATTTGGTAAATAAAATATAATGTTAGAGTTAATTCCTCGAAATAAAGAACATACATAAGGCAAGCCAGAGCAAACAATTTAACAAATAATTTCACTTTCTCCAACAGAACAGTCTCTGCTAACGCGTCCAAAATACCTGAAACACACGTTGCTAAATAAGTACTAAAGGATAGTAAAGCCCCTAAAAAAACGAAATCAAGTCCAATTGTCTTCGGTTCACTAGTGCTGGATACTATCAAACCAAAAACAAAAGAAATGATAATTAGAACGACAAAAACCAGAGATAGATATATTGCTATCCACTTTAATAATTCTAACCTATTATTATTTGCTGACAGCTTTACAAAAATTCCGCCAGAAGTGCTTAAGTCAAGCAATGACACTATTTGGGCGAAAATTTGCTGCAAATAAATAAAAAGTCCGAATTGAACTGGGCCTAGCGCTTTAGGTACGAAAGCTAAAACAACGAGATTAACTAGAGCGGATACTACATTACCCAAAATCTTATAGATGTAGCGTAGAAACAGCGAATCTACCTTCATGATACTTTTTTATCCGCTAATCTAAGAAGAACCGCGGCACTATCCTCTCCCCAGTCATTACTCACGACATGGTACGAATTGCAAAAAGCGATTCGTGCAGCCTGCACTAAAGGGTCATCCCACCAGTCTCTTATGTTTTTATAGTATTGATTAATGTGCTCAGCTGCTTCAACAGGATCTTTAAAAACTATCTTAACTTTGACAAGCTCATTGATTAATTCTTTAGCATCATCTCTAAAGTTATAATCCTCCCAAGGTATAAAAATTACAGTGGGAATATTAGCTGAAAGCGTTTCAAGATATGCGGTGTGCATATGGTTAAACACTACGATTTCTGATCTACATACTTGACTGTAGAAATTTTCTTTTTGGCAAAATTTAATGCCCGGTATCATCTTAATTAACGTATCTTTTTCATTCCAACCATTGGTTGCCATTCCAGGGTGATCCCTAACTAGCAAAAAATTCTTGGGTTCAAGGTTTCTTGTAAACTCTATTGTGTTAGCTAAATTTCCAATAGCACGAGTAGACGTCGACATATGTTGGAACATTACAAAATGACGTGACGGTGCTGTAAGTACCAAATAAATCGGGATTTTGGGTTTATCAGGATACCTGTATATCGACTGAGAGGGCATTACTCGTGTATTTTTAGAAGCCCAACCATAAGTTAAAAAAACGTCTGAAAGTCGCCTCTCGATTGTCTCGGTCATAACACCAACATCTGTCCCATAGTTACCCCCATGCTGCCCATATAGAATTCGAGCCCCGTCAGGACTCTTTAGCCTTTCGGCCGCAACTAAAAACTTAAACTCTTCACTTACCCAAAGACCTGTATTTGAATAAAACGCATCGAAATTATTCAACCTATAGTGATCTACATGTTTGCGGAATTCATCATGCAACTCCAGATAGAGTAGGGGAAAATTATATTCAAATGACTTAAAAATCAGATCCAAGAACTCAGAGTTTGTGCCACAAGATCTTGATACAACTTTTCTTAACGGCTCATTTTTCGCAGCATTAAACCTAGACTTTTTATAAAACTCTAAGAAGACAATAGAAAATCTTGATGACCAAACTAATCTCAATAAAGTTTTAAGCTTTTTGTCTTTAAAGTAAGGATAACTAACCAAAATCTTTTTACGCCCAAAAAAGAACTGTAGGCACGATGATATTTTGTACAGCAGAAAGTTTTTGATATTGAAATGTATTTGAACAGTGTCTTTCTTTTTGCAGTCAACACCATCTGTATACTCTAGCGTCTCCAGCCCAAGGTATCTTGCAACGATAGAGTATAGTTGAAGATTAAAAATATCATCGTTGTAATCACAGTCGGAAAATTCAAATATTATCCGATAATTTGCCTCGCTTAACGCTACCGAAGAGATATCGGTATACTCTTTTGCCACCGAAATCACCATTTTATATTTGTCGAACATTACCTGAACATATTGATACAGCCAGGGACCTATAATAGATTCCCAGTAAATGTCAGGATACTCTTTTCCTACACTTTTATTCAGACGTGGAACAAGAATTTTTAATATTTTGATGTAAGCTGAGTCGCAATAAATATAGGCGTCATGAATTTTTTCTTTATCTCCCCACAAGAAGGGATGAATTTTATATCCAACTTCGCTCACATCTGCAAATTGAGCCGAAGGTAAACACCATTCACCCGCATAAACCAAATTAGTTGATTTGAAAACGTCACTATCTTCAAGTGCGCTTGGCACAAAGAGAAATTTTTTCGCTTTAGGCCTGTTATTTTTCATAGGTATTCAAAATTTAATTTGGCTTTCTCACAATTATTAATTTATTAACACTTGCGTCCTTAATCCGAAACAGTTTCAGACTTTTTCGCGCGATCCATGTCACCAATAAAGATAATTCATAAAATGGTATTACCAAACCAATTCTCCGAATGGGCATCTCAAAAACACTTATTTGATGAGAAGGGTAAGTTTTTTTTAACAGATCTATATTTTGACTGAGAGATGAAGGGTTATCCCACCTTTGGAAAATTGCCAATTCTCCTCTGGGGTTTAGAGCACTCATAAATAAATCAACATAGGACTTATGGACCTGAAAATCTGATGTCCTTGTAAAAGGATAAAATTCAAACGCGAAAATAATATCTAAATCCAAAGCTTTCAAAGGATCAGAAGGGTCTATTGCTTGGGTTATAAATTCACAAGTTTTAAATTTTCCCCGTCCAAACTCTACCGCATCATTTGAAACATCGATACCAATGACCTTTGCGCGAGGGTATCTAATTTTTATCTGCTGCGTAGTGAAGCCCAATCCACAACCAACATCGAGAATTCGTTTTGGAAGATTATGGTCAATAATTGCCTTACAAAATTTAACTTTGTATGCCGGTAACGGATCATTATGATTAACTATCTTAGAGCCACTAATACTGTCTCCAAGTCGCATCCGGCGGTAGGATCCAGCGTCATAATCAGTGTCCAGCTTGTCAAAATGGCTTTCATCAGCCGCTTCAAACTTGTCATAGAAGCTCTTAAGAGAATCTGCAGTCCACCACCTATCTTTCATAAAAGAACTCCCATTTTATGAATCATTATAAATGTGCCAAGAATTTTCATCCGTTATCAAAGTAGAGCTAATAAACCAGAATATATGTCGTACGTCTGCTTCGCTGACCTGTCCCAGTCATGATTATCACAAACGTAAAGATACCGTTTCTCAATTTCAGCGTTAGAAGACGGCTCTATTAGTAGTCCCTCTATTTTTTCCTTAAGCTCACTGATGTTATCCACCTGGAATAAATTTTTAGGGCCAAAACCTAGATTCGAGATTACCGGCAGGTTACTTGAAAGTACATCAGTCTTAACACTCATAGCTTCAAGTAAAGAGAGTGGTGCTGAGACTTCGTGACACGAAGATAAAACAAATAGCTGAGCATGCTGATAAAGACTGACAAGATCCTGACCATAAAAAGGTCCCACGAGGATTATATTTGGAACATGACTCGCTACTTCTTTAACTTTTTGTGCGTATGGTGCCGTACCGTCTCCCGCTATGACCAATTTATAGTTAGTCATATCAATCATTGAGTAGGCCTCAATCAACTCTAACAATGATTTTTCTTCAGTAAATCGACATGCAGTGAAGATATAGCCCTTACTTTCTAGATCAAGCCTGTTGATCAAGGAAGAGTTCGTACTCGCCCCTGTCAAAGTAACGCCGTTAGCAATATAGTTTAAATTGGGGTTTCTGTCCTTGAATAAGTGATAATCATATTTGGAAACTGTTATTATTTCGTCTGCCAAATTTGAACAATACTCAGCCAATTTTATTATTTTCTTTTCTAAGAATGACCACTTAGGGTAGTTATGATCTCTTGAATGAATAGTAACTACAGTTTTGACCCCAAAAATTTTAGCTAAAGGCAAAGCAAGAACACTATTTAGTCCCTGAAAATGGATAATATCTGCTCGATTGATTATAGCTGAGCACACTGCTTTGAAAGAATAAATTAATTTTTCTAAGCCACGTATCTTAGACGTTTTAATATGATGTAATTCTATACCTTTATAGGCGCTACCATTCGTTTCGTGATGTCTAATTACGCATGCAATTATTCTCAACCGTCCACTCCCAGACTGCGCTATTCGAGTATAAATTGCCTCGCTATGACGTTCTATACCCCCAACGACCTTACCTAATCCCCGAGGCCCGACAACATATATTGTTGCGGTTTGTAATGGAAGTTTCAAAAAGCTTTACCTACATGTAATAGTGAGTAAAAAGTTAATCAAATTCACCAACCTAATAAATTAGTTAGTTAGTTAGTTAGTTAGTTAGTTACAAATGATTACTTGATAGAGCCCTTTCATTAGCAACGGTTTTGTTGATCAAAAGACAAAGCGACGACAAAATAAGTGCATAAACTGGTGTAGGCGCGACGAATTGTGCCAATAGGATACACACTGCAATAATGAAACTTAAAATGGACAGTCGGGTAGAGTAAGGATCAAAAAATTTAGCTTGCTGCTTGTAACTTATAAAAGATTTTGACGCTACTAATAAGAAATATGTGAAATATAAAATCCCAAAGGGAATTCCGTAGATGATCGTCAAGTATAAATAATTATTATGTTCTCCTCCACCGAATGAGTTTCTAGCAATCTCATCATAACTTTCAAAAGACATTCCTAAAGGATTGCTGACAATCAATTGCCAAGATGTTGACACACTGTTGAACCTTTCGCTAGTTCTGCCAACGAATTCATTACTTAAATCGCTTCCTGTCAAGATATCATAAAAGGCTACGAATCTATAAATTACTAGCGGCTCCACAATCCAGACAACTGAAACGCTAGCAACCAAGAAAAGTATAAACTTGGTTGGCTTTATTAGCCCCGAAAAAACCATTAAACCCCCCGAGACAACCAACAAAACCAATACTGTTTTTGAAAATGTCGCCAAGAAAAAAAAGCTGAAAATCAACAAGATCAAGTAATAAATCCTTGGAGATAGCTTATTATCCTGACCTCTTAACAGACAGAAAATCATCAAAAAGCTAACTAAAAGGATCGTGCCGGTTGTGTTGGAATTAAGGCCAGGCAAAGTAAATCGAAACTGGTCGGTAAGGGTAGACATGTTCATCATGAATGCCTGATCTACATCTTTATAAACATCAATATTGACGTCTTGTAGACTAATACCAAGGTGCCAAGCTAAAAACACCACGACCCCTAAACCTAGCAACATAAGCAACGTTACATTTTTCGTTAATCCCACGAAGTAACGAACATTAACCTCGAAGAATAGGATAGATATACTGAAAATTAACCAAATGGAATCTCGCATCGTATAAAGAAAGTTACCAGATGACATGTTAGGAAAAAGTCCGATCAGAGAGGTCAGTATCATTCCAACTAGCAATATTAGATACCCAATGTCTCCTTTATGAATTCGGAAATTTTGAGATGTAAGAATCAGCAACATAAAAAGGATCCCAACACTTGTTGTGGTTACAAACCTTGAGAAAACGCCTAAAATCTCAAGGAACACTAGATTACTTGAGGATAAGGTCAGCAGTACAGCATGTGTGAAACAGTATGTCGAATTTAGTGATTTATTCACTTTCTGAAGCCATTTTTCATTGAGCAACCGATTTCATATGAAGAAATTTTTATTCAAATACTCTTCAACTTATTTATCAGCTTACTGTGTCTAATCCTATTCAAAAACTTGAGAGATGCCACCCCTGTATTAGATAACATTACTAGCTCCTCCTTAGAATGATCTACAGCCCAGATACTTTTGTAACTTTCATCGCCTTTTAAAAAATCAATCGTTTTTATGTGGCCCATACTTCCTAACTCATTGAGGAGAAACTGTAAAAGTAATGATGAGGGTGAATACTTATAAAATGTATTATCGAAGGACGGCATATAATAATAAAATCGAGTGCCATGAATAGCATTAATCGAAGAAGCGATTACCTGGCCATTTATTTTCAAAGTCGAAATAAACCAATTACCTTCCTTATTATCTAAAAGTTTTTGAAACATCAATTCAAAATTGGGGTTAAACAAAATACTTGATTTATTTTTTAAAGCTAACGCCATTTTTTTATTTTCAATCAAACTAAATAAATTCTTATGTGAGGAATCGAACATTTCAAAATCTAGCTTCCCTTCTTCTTCTAATCGTTTAATCAAACGCTCATTATTTTTAACTTGCTTTTTTTTACAGTTATTTTTCAAATAGAATTCTTCGTTTTTAGAAATAACAGTCTGAGAAAACAGAGCAGATGAACAATTTGGGCCCCACAATTTAAAAGTCCAAGATTCCAGCGCGATATTTCTGAAGAAGAAAAACTTGTTGAGGCCAGTAAACTGCTTATCTCGAAATTGCATTAGGTAGTTCATCAAGGCCTCACTTTCACGGATAATTATGAGATCCGAATAGTCCGAAACGTTATCAGCAATGAAATGATAGAACCAAAAAACAAATATCTTCCGACTATACACAGGGATAATCGCGACCAAATCATCATTATCAAAGACCGCTAGCACGACCTGCTCTTGCTCTGGCCGAAAAGAGGCCATCCAGTTTGAATTCCACTCAAACGACTGAAACACAGTACAATTTTCTTTACTGGTAATCGCCTCGTTCCAATCTGACTCCAGATCTCTAATGAGAACTTTTTTTGTAACAAACATTATTTTATTTCCACAAATTTAGATAGAGGAAGAAGTGCAATTTCATTCCACAAGCGTCGGGTATTTTGAGTTAGGTTGTTCGGGTGCATAGTTGGCCAAGGAAAAGTGTCAATGGACTCTGATAAATGATTTTCAATGAACTTATTTCGCTCCTTCAAATCAGAAAGTCTTATTGGAAAATAGTTTGGAAAGCATTCATCTCCGCGTTTAAAAAAGAGCTGCTCTACATTGTTTAACTTTGCCCATACGACATATGCCTCATAAACGTCTTGCTTTTGTGCTGCCAATTTAGAGTGATTTATATGAGGCAGGATTAAACGTTCAGGTAACCCAGGTTGCGTAGACGGATTATAAAGAAAATTATTATGATTTTTAGCTTCTATGGTGGGTTCTCGCAAACAAACTCGTTTACGCTCTCGCATAAAACTGATTTTTTTAAGCAGATATATTAAGAATAGATATAGTCTAACCCAACTAAGTGTTTCAGATGATCTCGCTACATCTCTGTTACTATTTTTTACCTCGGAATTTTTAATATAAACCATTGCGCCACAAGGAACCGGCAAGGATTTGGACAGGCTAGTAATAGAAGCATCAACAAACTCATTTTTACTTACATCAGACATATGTTTTTCATACGAATGAGCATTATCTGCAATGACGAAAATATTTCTAGATGCCACCTGGGTTCGTACTTCTTCAGAAATTTGATTACTGAATCCAAAGTAATTGGCATACAAAAAGACATCTACTTTTTCATCGATTTGTAGGTCACTGGGCACATCTAATTTATGTGAGACGGCATAAAGAGTGCAACTTAAGCTAGATGCCTCTATAACTTCTGTAACTACACTACAATTAAAGTCAGGGGCAGCTATATGCCTGAAACCTGCCACATACAGAATCTCCAGAAGATATGCCAACCCATGACGCGCATTCAAAAAATAATACGAATCTGCACTACAACTACTAGTTCTTTTAAAGTGAATATTTGAAAATAAGGAGGGCTCACGCAGAACCATTAAAAATCCTATATAAAAAATTATAAGAACCAGAAATTTTATTTATAAAGCCTAAGATCCCATCGCTTTCACTTAAGCTGATACGAGGAATAGACTTAAGGTCAGTGCGACTATTGATAAAACCATACCTTGTTGTATAAATTTGTGAATATCGTGAGCCAAGTTTTTCTCTGACTATAGCGCTAGGAGATTCAATTCCGTATGGGTATGCAAAAGATGTGACCGCTGAGCCAACGGCCCTCTGTATTTGTGCATCACATTCATTTAGCTCTCGGTCTATTATTTCTAAGTCTTCGGCATTTAGAGCTATATGGCTGTATGTGTGGGCCCCATAACTAAAAGTGGTATTGAGACCGCTCAGCAGCGCTTTCTCATCCATAAAGAGACCACGATAATCCTGTCTTTCGATATCTTTATAGTTAGAGTAGTCTGATAAGATAGTCTCTCTGACCTGATTTGATACTTCAATTAAGCTTGCGCGGAGGGTATTATAGAGCAATGTTGGATCATTACTAGCTGACATATCAATGCTACTAGTTTTCGCGCCATGAACAAGCATAACACTCTTAAGTCTAGCGAGATCGAAGGACTTCCCCAAGATAATATCTTCCAATTCGTACCACCAAGGTTTAATTTCTTTATCCAAATAGAATCCTGGAGAAATGAAGTGAAGTATTGGTATCTTAGGCATCAAATTTAGTTCGAGTAACGAGTTGTATGTAGCAGAGTATCCATCATCAATCGTAATGAGAACGCCCTTTTTAACAGTCAAATCACATGGAGAAATAAAATCATAACCCAGCCATCGCAAAATGCTAATCTGCAGCTCAAATGTTTTTTGACGAATAGCAATAGCATTGTTAAAACTACCCTTCGTCAGTTTGCGCTCAATCAAATGGTAGGTAGCCACAAATGATTTTTTATTACCAACTATCAGGATCCCTAAGGATATTGGAAATAAAAATATATTGATCGAGTTTTGGACATAAGCTCTTTTAAACAAAGTATAAAGAAAATGTCGATTCATAATATATTTAGCAGCCTAATTAGGCCTGATAGCTTTGAATGTGATCGCATACAGCCTGTCAACGAGTCGATGTGGAAATATGCTCGCAATCCAAAGTAGCCAAGTCCGCTTGCCCCAAATTGAAACTTTTTTAAGCTGCACTCTCGATTCTCGCCCATTGCCTTCAATCCAGAATTGCTTAGCATTTTCAAATTCAATTTGATCGGAGAAAGTATTCAAACTAGTTGCATACTTTTGATTTAGCTCGAGATTATTTTTCAAATCTGCCAACATCATTTTTTTTTCGTCAACAAAAGATCGTTGCTTTTGCCAAGTCCAACTTTTGGCATGTACCCGCCATTTTGATAATAATAATGGAGAATAATCTACCTTCCATTTTTGAGCCACTCTCGCAAAAAATTCGTAGTCCTCTATAGCAGTAAACCGAGAATCAAAGAGATGAGACATAGATTCTACTGCCGCTGTTCTAACGATTACCGTTTCCATTGATAGGACATAATTCAAGAGTATTTCTTCGAATACAAACCCTCGGTACGGACGCCGGTTTGCAAAACAGTTGGTTGTATTTCTGCTATCATTAAAAAAAACCGAATCTGAATAGACAAGCCCCACTTCAGAATCCTCGAAAAGACCAATTTGTTGGGCAATTTTATCGGGCATCCAAACATCATCGCAGTCAAGGAAGGCTAAAAATTCGCCTTGCGCTTTTTCCAGCGCAAGATTTCTCGCTTCGCCTAAAGATGTAAAGCCTTTTGCCAAGAAGTACTGTATCCGGGGATCGTTGTATTCTTGGACGATGCTTGAAGTAGTGTCGGTTGAACAGTTATCCCAGAAAATAATCTCTAAATTAGGATAGGTTTGTTTCAAAGCGCTCTCAAGAGCCTCCCTCACAAATTCTTCGGCATTAAAGGCGTTCATGATCACGCTTACTAGTGGACCAACAGGCACATTTTTTTTAGCACTATCCTGATTAATCACTATTAATAGCCTCTTTTAAAACATTACATACATACTCTGCTTCGCTTAAGCTAAGATCAAAATGCATCGGAAGCGTTAAAAGGGTTGGGTAGATTTTCTCAGCAACAGGTAACGTCAAACCTGATTTTTTGTATAGCGAGAGATAGTGATTGGGTAAATAATGGGTTCCTGTTTGAACTCCTGAAGTGTTTAGATTTCCCGTAACGGCGTGTTTATCAACCGCCGAATCAAGTTTTATGGCGTAGATATGTGGCACAACATCATTATAATTAATAGGTAATAAACCGATTTTCTTTTCATCCTTTAACAACCGATCATATGTTTTCGCAATACATTGGCGATGCCGAAAAAACTCGCTACTCCGAGCTAGTTGGACGCGACCGATGGCGGCATTGATATTGCTCATGTGATAACGCCAACCTTGGTTGCAAACATCAAAATCCCAACTTCTTTTACCCGCGTAACGACTTTCTGTATCATTGATGACGCCCAGAAGACGAGCATCACGTATATTCTGCACCGCTGACTGATCGTTCGACACCACGCAACCGCCTTCCGCTGAAGTGATGTTTTTTATACCATCAAAACTAAAGCAGACTAAGTCGCCAAAACTTCCAATCTTTCGATTGTGATAACGAGATCCAAATGCATGAGCAGCATCTTCAACTACTCTTAAGTTAAATTCTTGAGCAAAAGCGTGAGTTGCGTCGAGGTTTTCACAATTTCCAGCATAATGGACGGGCATTATAGCTTTCGTCCTTGGCGTTAAGCGTTTTCGAGCATCGTTCAAATCAATCAGCAAACTACTTTCTAGCACATCACAGGCTACTGGTAGCGCACCAGTGGCGGAAATAGCCTGAAAACTAGCGACATAAGTTAGCGTTGGCACCAACACCTCATCCCCAACTCCAACCCCAATAGACTGCAAAGCAAGCTGCAGCGCTGCAGTTCCTGTGCTGACACACACAGCCGTCCTTCCAAAGAACGTCGAAAGTTGCTCCTCAAAAGCTTTAACTTCGTCTCCCATACCAAGATACTCTATTTCAAGGACCTTCAGCACAGCTTGCTTTTCAGCTTGACCCAGTGACGACTTAGATAGACGTATCATGCTAGTAAACATCCCATGGCGCATTGCGGTTGTTCCACATATCCTCCAATAGGTCACGATCTCGTTTGGTATCCATACACTGCCAGAACCCTTCATGCGGAAAGCACATTAACTCACCCATGTTGGCAACTTTCTGTAAAGGCTCTTTTTCTAATATTGTCATATCTGAGTCTATAAAATCCAAAAACTGGGGTTCTATAATCATAAAGCCCCCATTCACCCAGCCATGCACCACCTGCGGCTTCTCCTCAAATGAAGTCACTTTAGAACCAGTAACCGTCAGCTCCCCAAACCTCGCACTTGGATGGACTCCAGTGATAGTAACCATCCTCCCGTGACTCTCATGGAATTCAGTTAGCGCATCTATATCTATATTAGAAAGCCCATCCCCATAAGTAAGCATAAATCTCTCGTTACCAATGTAATTCTTGAGCCGCCTCAAGCGCCCACCCGTCATTGACTCCAATCCAGTATCAATTAGGTTTACTTTCCAATCTATAGCCTCTTTACGATGTAATTCCACAGAACCATTACTTAAATCCACTGTCAAATCCGCATTCAGCGAATGATATTTCAAGAAGAAATCTTTGATAACCTCTGCCTTATATCCTAGCGCCAAAAAGAATTCATTATGACCATAAGCAGCATACCGCGTCATGAGATGCCAAAGAATCGGCTTCCCCCCTATCGTTACCATTGGCTTCGGAATAGTCCCAGTATATTCAGATATTCGCGTCCCAAATCCACCAGCTAAAATTACAACTTTCATAAATTATTACCACTCATATTTAATTTCGGAAATAGCCTTCTTGTCCGCCTCGCAAGGATCATGCTTTATGCTCGCAATATTGAGCAAGAGAGAGGTAGATGCATCTACACCTTGGAAGCCCATCCAAACCATGGGTGGAACAGTAAGCCTGCAGTAATTATCCCTCGATAAAATAATCTCCTCGAAAGAGATTTGATCCTCATTCCTGTCGTCCATAATAACGAACTTAATAGCACCAATCGGCACAACTAAGTTGAGTGTCATCGCTTTATGTCTTTTCCACGCCTTAACGCATCCTGGCAAAATTTCTGAGAAATATGCCTCACCGAACCCACATGCACCAGCATCATCTACTTTCATAGCATGTCGCACATCTCCCCCATCAACTTCAATATGATTAAGGGAGGTAACAATTAAACCCTCAATCATCACTAGCCCATCTGAGCTGCCTTTCTTCTGCCAAGGTCATATAAAATCTAATTTGATTCAACGTAAACTCATGAATATCTATACGGTCCTTTTGATAAAAAGCTTTATACCATTCGACCGTTAATTTAACTGTCTCCTCAAAAGTCATAGTTGGCTCCCAAAGCAAGTGCGCTAACGCCTTATCACAGTTCAGCTTTAATAATCCCGCTTCATAAACTCTCTCGACACTCAAATCTCCAGAAGTGTCATTCCAAACAACGGAATCCCAGTGTTTAGTCATTTCATCGATCAATTCGCGAACTGAAAAATTTTGATCCGCAGATGGCCCAAAATTGTAAGCTTCACCATGTAAATGAGGTCCTTGCGAGAGCTCAGATGCTAGAGAGATGTATCCGCTGAGGGGTTCTAAGACATGCTGCCAGGGTCGTGTGGCATTTGGACTGCGAATGTCTACTAAATCACTTAAAGACCAAGCTTTCATACAATCTGGTACAATTCGGTCAGCTGCCCAATCACCTCCGCCTATGACATTACCTGCCCGCACAATACCAAGTCTGACATCACAATCTTGAACCGTGAAAAAAGAATCTACGTAGGAGCGAATCACAAGTTCTGCTACCCCTTTTGATGCGCTATAGGGATCCTTTCCTCCAATGCGATCGTTCTCTCGATACCCCCAAATCCACTCGACATTATCATAGGCTTTGTCACTAGTTATTATTATCGCGATCACTTCTTTATCAATATTCCTTAGAGCCTCAAGAATATTGGCGGTACCAAGACCATTGACCTTAAAAGTCTCTAGAGGATCAGAATAAGACTCCTTAACCAAAGCTTGTGCCGCCATATGAAAAACAAAATCAGGCTTCCATTTTTCAAACGCATGTTGCACTTTTTTGAAATCTGTAATATCGAGAAATTCTTGTGTTATTTTCTCCTCAATCTGGCAAACCTCATAATTAGACGGCTGTGTTGGGACATTGTTAGATATCCCAACAACCTTCGCTCCCAATTCAATCATCCATAATGATAACCAGCTTCCCTTAAACCCAGTGTTACCAGTGATCAAAACCACTTTATCTTTAAAAGTATTTCCAAAATCATTCACTGAGTATAATCTCGCTATATAAGTTTGCTAATCTCTCCAACCGGACTTTCCCCCTAACATTCTAGTAACAACACCCATTTTAAATAGATTAGTTGGGATATCCGTAAATCTTAGTGTAGAAGCATATATTAAATTTAAAAACTGATCAGAAACACCAGACAATGAATGGTTGTTCATTACATACTCCATAGACTCAATAGCCCGCATTGGCTTTCCATTTATTACGGAGTGAATTATTTTCTCCAGTGAATCGGTCGCCACATCCACATCAGCAGTGGTAATTTCCTCCGCCAAATTAAACTCTTTTCTTTCATTTAGCCATTTAAAGCGATAGTTATGCTTGACGGCTTTGTATGAGTAGTCCAATGAAACCGTTGGAACACCATGGTTCGCAAAATCAAGTGCAGACATACCCATCGCAAAACCTAAATCGATATTTTTCAAAAACTCAGAGAGATTATCTCGAGACACAGAATCAATAAAATTAACATGCATATTTAAGCTAGAACATTTTTTCTTAAGTATACCGAGCATCGGACCGTTGCCTACAACATAAAAATTAATAGTGAGATGGAGAGTTTTTTGTAGTAATGAAAGTCTGTCCAACAAATGAATTAATATATGGTATTTAAAATCAACTATTCTTCCAATCCAGGCCAAACTTAATATGCCGGGATCATTTAATTGTAAATCTATACCACAAATTTCTGCCTTTAATTCAACTGGCAAAGGTAAAAAAGTCTTATATTCAACGTTCTGCAACTCACACGTTTGGTAATAGTTGAATGAGTCCATAAATGTAATCGACTTATAATCTGAAAATAACCTAATAGTCTTAATCTCCTGCAACATTAAGAAATTTTTAAGATACTTAAGTACCCATTTTTTTAAAAAACCCAAATGATACTGATCAATCTTTTGAATATAAGGGAGCAGATTCAATGGGTGAAGATTCCAAAAAAACAAATGGCAGTTAGCCGAAAAAACTAGATTCTTTGGTAGCATCCATAGTGGTAATGATTGGAAAATTACAACTCCATCATCAGAAAATCTAATTTTTATATCTTTTGAATAAACAAGGAGGTCTATTTTTTCTCCATCGAGATTACTTGCCATATATCCGTCTGCATAATCTACAACGATAATATCTAATTCTTCTGACGGTAATCTGGAGAGATATTTTGCAAGGTTAAGAAAGACAACTGGTACTCCGCCATATCCTCTATACGGAAAGAAAAAAAAGATCTTTTTTATTGATGATTTAGTAATCACGACAGTACTCAGGTAATTCTTTCGAAATATAGTCAATTTCAGATGAATTTTGAATATTTCTCCACATCCCTACAGACTTTAAAGAACTCTCTGGATCAAAAAATTTCTTTTTATGTATATGCAAGCTTGAATCTTCCTGTAAGAACTCAAGAATTGAAAGTACTGTTTTTTCATAGTTGAGAACTAAATCTTCAAACATTATTATCTTTCGACGCTCATCAGTTTCAGAAATCAGTTCAGTGCGTTGTCTTAAATACCGATAGCGCTCCACAAATATTTTGATATCTTCTTCGCCCGAAATCGAAAAATGTTTTTTTTCCCCACGATCATCCTCTTGTGTTACAGCTAAATACATATCCCTTGGGTCGCGATCGACAATGATTTGTTTGCAATTGTTGAACAAATTTAGCGTCTTAGACGGGCTAAATGGTTCAGCTGCATTCGACATCACGAATGTGGTATATCGTTCATATTTTGAGATCGAACTACCGAGTTTGGAGTCTCCACTGAAGAAATTGTGTTGGTTGAACAGATTGTCCAGAAATCGACGTGTAAGGATATAGAACTTTTCAGGTGGAACGGTCATTAGAATATCTTCGAGTTTATAGGTACCCCTCAGTCCTGTTTTAAGTAAGATACGATCAATAAAGAATTGAATTCTTGACCTAAATAAATAAGGATGAGCCACCTGTGATCTAAACTGAAAAGACACTAAACTATTGGCATATTCTGTCGCCAATGCAGTAAACTGACCGTGAAATTTATCATCATATTTAGTAGCAAAAGAGTTACATTGCCCAAAGATATTGTACAAGCTTGGGCTTCTGCCCATACCGTCTATTAAGTCACGGAATTTTCTGACAGCTAAAGTAGCACCTGCAGGATTCCAGTTATCTACCAATGCGCTTTCCAAATCTCTTAATCCATTTCGAACACGACATAACTCAAATTCAACATCACGACCCGCGCAAAAATAACCATCAAACTCTTGCATTAATTCAATTACGGCTGATTTTCCTGAAATGACATAACCTGATAGATCCACAAATTTTGTACTTAAATTGTCCATTGATATCTCCTATTTCATGTGTTCAGGCGTCAGTCTTATCTAATATTCAATACAGATTTCAGAGGTTTCTATTGATGATTAATAACGTCACTGATTTCTTGTGCTTGTTCCACCGAGATATGAGAACCAATCGGGAGGCTTAAGACCTCATTGTGGATGGCCTCCGTAATGGGGAAATTACCAAAATTTTCATTTAGGTAGGCCGCTTGCTTGTGAGGGGGTATTGGATAATGGATAAGAGTTTGAATGTTAGAATCATCCATCATTATTTTAAAATTTTCTCTATCGGTACTTCGAGTAACATATAGATGAAAGACGTGACTGCCATCATTTGACCATTTAGGCAGCATTAATAAACTACTACTTATTGTTTTTGAGTAAATTCTGGCAATTATTCTTCTATGCTCAGTTTCTAAATCTAAATACTTTAACTTAACCCTCAAGAATGCTGCCTGCATTTCATCAAGACGACTGTTTACGCCTTGATGTAAATTTTTATATTTCTCCTCGCTTCCATAGTTCCCTAAGATGCGAATGGTCTTTGCAAGATCAATATCATTTGTCGTGACTGCACCGGCATCACCCAGCGCTCCTAAATTTTTCCCCGGATAAAAACTAAACCCGGAGGCATGCCCCCAATTACCTGCTTTTCTTCCTTCAAAAATCGCTCCATGCGCTTGCGCTGAATCTTCCAAAACTAGTAAATTATTTAACTCCGCTAACTCAATAATTTCAGGCATTGGGGCTAACTGACCATAAAGATGTACTGCTAAGATCACCTTCGTTTTAACATTGATAGCTTCTGCTGTTTTATTTGGGCATAAATTGAAAGATTCCTCGTTGGGCTCCACCAGAACAGGCTTTAGTCCAGTTTCCGTGATAGCGAGAATACTTGCGATGTAAGTATTTGCGGGAACAATAACTTCGTCGCCTTCTTTCAGTCTCCCCATTTCTTTCCAAGCCCGAAGAGTTAAAATTAATGCCTCTAAACCATTAGCTACTCCAACGCAATAATCAGCACCGCAATAGTCCGCAAACTCTTCTTCAAACATTTTTACTTCAGTCCCTTGAACATACCAACCAGACTGAATTACACGGTTAGCCGCTTCCGATAATTCAGCGCTATATTTTGAATTGATACTTTTTAAATCTAAAAATGGGATCATGGATGGGAACACCTAATCATTTTGGCGAGATTACCTAAAACCTCAGCATTTTAAGAAACATCATTTGCAACGACAGGGCCTGCTCCAATCACTATCGATTTGCCGATAGTCGCTTTTCCAAGAATCACGTCAAACTGCCAAATGGTAGTCCCTTGACCCAGGCTACATGACGACATATCTACCCTGGGATGAGTAAAACTCATTGGTGGAGGCCCTTAAATTCCGTGTAGTCACGAATGTAATCACTTTCATCATAATAATCACTTGCCAATACTAGCAATACACAATCGTTACTAAAACCGTGCATCTCATGCCAAACAGACTCCACTATAAACAATCCTTTTGCAGGTGAATCAAGGGTCGCCTCAATCCTATCTATCCCATCGTCTAATATTATTTTACAATGACCAGCCACACAAACCGCGATTTGTTTCAACTTTTTATGAGCATGAAAGCCTCTCTGAACAGACTCTTTTGTCCCAAATATGTAGTAAACCCTTTTTATATCAAAAGGAATTTCTTTGTTTTGCTCCAGTGCAATCAACGAGCCCCTTTCATCACCTAGCAAAGGGAAATCGACCCATTTAATAAGACTCAAAGTTCACCTCTGGTAAGCTCAAGAAGATATTTTCCATACCCATTCTTAGCCATCACAGCACCTGATTTAGCAACGTCTTTGCACTCTAACCATCCATTGTTCAACGCAATCTCTTCAAGACATGCAATTTTATATCCTTGACGCATTTCGATAGTTTGCACAAAGTGCGATGCCTCTAACAGACTTTCATGAGTGCCTGTATCTAGCCAGGCAAATCCTCGCCCTAAAATTTCAACATTTAGCTCACCCAAGTTTAAATATATTTCATTTATCGAGGTTATTTCCAGCTCACCCCTGAGTGATGGTTTGATTGATTTTGCAATTTCAATTACCTTATTGTCATAAAAATAAAGGCCCGTAACTGCCATATTGGATTTAGGTTTAGTCGGTTTCTCTTCAATCGATAACACTCGCATTTGCTTATCAAATTCAACAACTCCAAATCGACGTGGATCCTTTAATGTGTAGCCAAAAACTGTTGCGCCAGATTTTTGAGATTTTGCAGAAAGTAGTTTCGGAGAGAACCCCTGGCCATAAAAAATATTATCACCAAGAATAAGAGCGACGCTATCATCTCCGATAAATCTCTCGCCTAAGATAAATGCTTCAGCTAATCCGTTAGGTTTTTCCTGAACTACATAACTGAAGAAAACACCAAAATCACTACCATCACCAAGCAGCCTTCTGTATGACTCTAAATCATCAGCAGTAGTTATAATCAAAATCTCCCTGATTCCTGCCAGCATTAATACGGAAATAGGATAATAAACCATTGGTTTGTCATAGACAGGCAACAGTTGCTTTGATACACCGCGAGTTATGGGATGAAGACGAGAGCCTGAACCCCCTGCTAATACGATACCTTTCGTCATTGTTTCACTTCTGTTCTTTGACTATTCTTAATACCCGCACTCCATTCTGGATTATTTAAGTACCACTCTACCGTTTTAGCAATACCTGAATCAAAAGTTTCTTTAGGGGTCCACCCAAGTTGCTTTTTAATTTTACTAGCATCAATGGCATATCGCTCGTCATGGCCCGGCCTATCCGCTACATGAACAATCTGATCGACATAGGAACCTTGTTTAAGCGGAACAAATTGGTCTAAAATGTTACAAATTGTTGTAACCACCTCAACATTTTTTTTCTCACTATGGCCGCCGATATTATAAGTCTCACCAACGGTACCCCGAGTAACAACTTGGTACAAAGCACAGGCATGGTCATCCACATATAGCCAATCTCTAACCTGACTTCCAGTTCCAAATATAGGCAGCGGTAAACCCTCTAAAGCGTTAAAAATGATTAAAGGTATTAACTTTTCCGGAAAGTGGTATGGACCATAATTATTAGAGCAGTTAGTAATAACAACCGGTAACTTATAGGTCCTGTGCCAAGCCCTTACCAAATGATCAGATGCAGCTTTTGATGCGGAATACGGGGAGCTTGGATCATAAGCCGTAGTCTCAGTAAAAAGGCTATCGGAACTGCCTAAGTCACCATAGACCTCATCGGTTGAGATATGATGAAATCGAAAAGTATTTTGCTGCTGCTGTTCTAAACCAAGCCAGTAGGCTAGAGATTCTTCCAACAAATTATAGGTCCCGACTATATTCGTCTGAATAAATTCACCTGGACTACTTATCGATCGATCTACATGACTTTCAGCAGCCAAGTGCATTGCTGCATTAGGTTTATGGTAATTGAAGATACGGAACATATCGGACTTACTACAGATATCAGCATGCTCAAAAGCATACCTACTACTCTTAGAGACCTCCCCTACGGAGTCTAAGTTACCCGCGTATGTTAACTTGTCTACATTGACGACACTATCTTCAGTATTGTTGATAATATAACGAATTAAGGCTGAACCGATAAACCCAGCCCCACCAGTAATTAATATTTTCATATATTGACTCGAAATAAATTTTTGAAGACTACTACCCGAAGTAACTTTGTACATTAAATTGAGATTCAAAATAAAGTCTACAGAGGCCTAGCAGTATTCACTATAGTTTTTTTGTTATTGCTATACGCGTTAGTGGAACGCAGGAACCCTTTACTTATTAGTAGCCACAAAAACCAAAAGTTGTTTGCTTACATACAAAAATAGAGGAGACTTTAATCTAAGAAATTCTCAGATTACCAAACAGACCGACCACCATCTATTACCAAATTCTGACCATTCATGTACATCGATGCATCAGAACAGAGAAATTGAATAGCGGATTGATATTCGTCGTGCGCAGCCATTCTGCCCATAGGAATTCTTGAAATTAGCTGATTTGTAAAATCAGCGCCTTGACCACTTTCTACACCCCCAGGAGACAGGGCATTACATCGGACACCTTGATCGATCCAATATGTCGAAAGATAACGAGTCATTCCAACCAGCCCCGATTTTATGACTGAGTAGGTAATCGGTTTAACCGGCTGGGACTCTCGCTCTAAGTCAGGCTTGGAATACAATCTTTGGTCAGGAGATATTACAGACAGATCTGAAGCTATATTTAAAATAACACCCGACTCTAGGCTATTAGCCATAACTGCACCAAATATCTTGCTGCATAAAAAAGTCCCTGTTAGGCCCACGGCAAGCTCAACGTTCCATTGTTGAAGATTATAGTTTTCAAGCCTAGATGCGTCACATAGAGAGCCGTATTCTGATACTTTTGGATCAATGGCAGCATTATTAATAAGGATAGAAATATGTAAACCACTAGAATTAAGAACATCTAGCGTATCTTTGATGCTATCTTCAGACGTTACATCCATTTGATACGCCAATACATGATCATTACTATAGGCACTCGCTAAATAACCTCTTGCAGACTCAAGGGCCGCCTTATTCACGTCAGTGAGCACAACAACGGCACCCTGCTCCAATAAGGCTTTTGCATGCTCCTTGCCCAACAATCCAGCAGCACCAGTTATAAGGGCATTCCTACCTGCCAAACAAAACTTTTTACCCATCATTATCCCTCAATATCCAAATTTATCGAGTTTGGCCTCCATCAACTATCCATACATCACCTGTAGAATAATTGGATTTCGGCGATGCAAGAAATAAAGCTAATGATGCAACTTCGGCTGGCGTACCTAACTTATGAAGCGGCACTTCCTGATCTAACATTTGACTGACACTATCAGGATTTTCAGCAAGTTTGGTATCCCAAACCGATCCTTCAAAAAGAATATTTCCAGGAGCAATACCACAAATACGAACACCATCGTCCCCCAGGGGTCGGGCAATACCCTTGACATAAGCATTGAGCGCAGCTTTAGCGACAGAGTATGTCACAGGAGCGGCAGGGATAACCTGACATCCACATATCGAAGAAATAGTGATTATCACTCCCTGACTAACCTTCAAGTAAGATCTTGCCGCCTCAACAACACAAGTTGTACTATAAAAATTTATATCAAAGGCATCTTTCCATGCCTTTATGTTTTCTTGCCCTGGTTTTACGGACCGACCGCTCCCAACATTGCATATAACAACATCCAATCCTCCCAGTTTTTGTACAGTTTCCGCGATGACGTTTTTAGCACCATGCTCATTGGAAACATCGCCTATTACAGAAAAGCTCCCTGGAACGGAGTGAATAACATCTGGAGCAATATCAGAGCGCCCATTTAAAGCAACCCTGCATCCTTCAGCAGCGAATTGTCTCGCAATATGCAAACCAATTCCATGCGAAGAGCCCGTGACAAGGACATTCTTACCAGCTAAATTAAGATTCATATTGCTGCATCCATAATTTTGTCTGCGACAAGTATTTTTTTATAACCTGTGCATGCTGACCTTTGCCATCTCTCGCAGTCTGTAAAATGTAACTACCTTTATAATTATGTTTTTCTAAATTCATAAAAACACTCTCAAAGTCCGCATCACCCAACCCTAGCGGCACAGTTGTCATTCCTAAAGGCCTATCTTTAACATGTATATTGATCACTCTATGGCCATAATGGAAAAATTCATGATCTGGTGTAAAACCAAGTGCCGCACTGTTTCCAATATCATAATTAATACCAAAGACATTAAATTCGAGTCGACCTATAAATCGACTTAACTCTTGAGGTGAAAAATCACTTTCAAAGGCAATCCTAAGGTTTAACTTTTTGAGTAGAAGCATGTATTTTTCTAAAATATGGATCAACGCATTTTCTTGCTCCAAATTTTCTAAACTTCCGTTATCAACTAATGGAATTACAATAATTCCAATCTTAAGTGCGCCGCATGCCTGTACAATGTTTTCGAAATCAACAACCAATTTTTCCTGTTTTTTCCCTTCGGACTTCCAAAATGGGTGCTGCATAAAACAGTCCCCAGTAAGCGATGGAATCGAAATAGACCACTGTCGACTGAGCCGAAAAATTTCTTCCCGTCCTTTCTCAGTCATCAAAGGATTAAGATAAAGGTCTTTTTGATCAAGAGTCCACTCCATGGTATGAATACCAATCTCATTCGCTATTACGAACTCTTCTCTCCAAGATTTCCATGGGAATTCTTGTATCACTCCACCAATAACGTCAGAGAGCCGACCTTGCATAAACCCAATACTTTTCATCTACAACCCCTTCGCAGTCCAGCCGCCATCCACAAAAATGTCTGAACCAGTGACGTACGATGATGCATCAGAGGCTAAATAAATTGCTGCGCCAACAATATCATCTATAGCGCCCCATCGAGCCAACAATGTCCTTTCTCTGCGCGCAAGATTCATCTCTTCATTTTCATAGCTCAGTTTTGTCATATCCGTTTTAATATATCCTGGCGCGAGATTATTTACCCTAATATTGTCAGCGCCTAAGTCATTAGCCAATGCTTTAGTCAACATTCTCAGACCACCTTTAGAGGCCACATAACCTGGATTTCCGAGAAATCCCATTTTTGAGCCTATACTAGTAATATTGATGATAGATCCCCCATCTGAACTCTTCAGATAGGGGATAGCTGACGAACATATTTCATAGACTGCAACAAGGTTTACATCGAGTGTCTTTTTAAATTTGGTAAGAGTGTCTTCAGCTTTACTAGGATTTGTTATACCAGCAGCATTAACTAACACATTTAACTTATGCCCGTCTTCGCTAATTTTTTTCAACAAGGCCAACATCGCCTCACTATTTGTGACGTCGCAACTAATATAATTCCATTCAGACGATACATTTTTAGCTGGCGTCCTTCCCACACCAAACACTTCAGCGCCAGCATGATGAAAAGCCTCAGCAATACCAAAACCTATGCCTCTGGACGCCCCGGTTACAAGACAAACCTTCCCCCTCAGCGAAAACACGTTATCAAGATAACTATCTTTCATTAAACCCATATCCATTCAGTATTGCTTCACACAGCGCTACATCTTCAATATTATCAATTTGATACATCTTAAATTTTTCTTGCTCATAGAGACCTACTTTGCCACCAAGGCGATTATTATTTGCTATTAAAAGTGCTGGTGAAATAAGATAGAACGATCCATTTTCAAGATATTTGTCTTCTATATCTTGACGACGTTTACGCTCTTTGAAATCATAATTGACGGATTTAGCCCCCTCAGATGTCAAACACCATTCAAAATGATCCTCTACCTTTGTAACAGATAGTATGGAATCAAATTTTCCACTAGAAAACATCGCCACAGCCTCATCCAAATCATTCTTGCCGCGAATAGGGGAAGTAGGTTGCATACATACAACCAAATCAATCTCACTATGTTTTTGAATTTCATTGACAGCGTGAATCCACGCTTCCTCAGAAGTTGACTTATCTCCAGAAATACTCGTAGGCCTTAAAATACCATTAGCACCGAAGGACTTTGCTACCGCTAAAATCTCATCGCTATCGGAAGTTACCCAAACTGAATCTATTTTTGAGCTACTAAGAGCATGCTCAATTGACCAAGCGACAAGAGGTTTGCCTGATACCATTAGTAGATTTTTCCCTAATATCCCCTTCGAACCGCCTCTGGCCGGTATTATAGCTACGCAATCACCCATATTTAAGGTCTCAACGCAGAAAACATGTCGGCTTCCACAAGCCCACATATAATGTGGCCTATGAGAATGTGACATTCTTGAATTCGTGCAGTGTCCAAAGAGGGTATGTGCAATACTTGAACATCCTTAGAAAGCTTACCTCTTCCAGCGCCAGAAAAAACCACGGTAGAGATATTATTATTCTTTGCGGCTTCTAGCGCTTTTAGAATATTGGCGCTGTTACCACTGGTAGTAATAGCTATTAACATGTCAGCAGATGTTGCGATTGCCTCAATTTCTCTGGCAAATACATTCTCATAGCCGTAATCATTGCCAATGGCAGTCATTGCAGAACTATTCGTCCCCAAAGCAAGTGAAGGTAAGCCCGGACGATCAAATAGAAATCTAGACGTAAACTCTGCTGATAGATGTTGAGCATCCGCAAAACTCCCGCCGTTGCCACAAAAGATGATCTTGCCACCCGCCCTTAAAGTAGCCGTACATTGCTCCGCTAATTCGAATACTTGCTGCATGAGAGCGTTGTCAGCCAGCAAGGCAGTTTTAGCATCAATAGATGCTTCGATCTCTAACTTTACACTTTCCATCGTCATTATTTGTCTCTCATATTATGTTTTCTAAATGCTCGAGAGCAATCCAAAAGCCTTCGCCCCCATTTTTATGTCCCTGCCAAATCTCTGGTATAAAAGATGCTTCAGGGCAGTGCTTATCTAAAATATCGGCTAGCCTCTTAAAATCTATATCACCCTCACCTACCTGGAGCCCTTCTCCATTTACCCCTGACGCATCTCCAAGGTGCAAATGCCCAGTAATCGGTGCTATTTTCTCGGCGAAATCATAAAAATCGACGCCGAAGTGATTGCTCATCAATCGAGAGTGAGAGATATCAAAGCACATTCGCAAATTAAGCTTCTCACACCAATGTCTACATTCATCTGCGTGGACGAATAAATTCTGGTACCGCTGCCCACCAAAATGCCATGGGAACGGTGCCATCGTTTGAGGAATCAGTTCAACGCCCTCCATGTCCAGCAAGGACAGGCTATCTGCAAACCGCTCATAGTAACTCTCTAATTTGTGACTTGGCAGTAACTCATCCATTGTGAAACCACCAATGTTCGCTACAATCATTGGTCGCTTGGTAGCTGGAAAATATTTTTTTAAAACACGGGTAATATCGATGACTCGCTGTGTCTCCCTGACTGAATATTGGCGATACTCTTTATTGGGGGTTGCTAAATCCATAAGCCGACTTTCAGCAAATAGCTCTGGGGCATGAACAACAAAGCCACATTCATATTCTCCGCTCAGAAACTCATGGATATTAAGTTCTAAATCAGAATAAGAAAGGTGAAACTCAAAAATATCAGGACTGATCTTGGCATTATATTCGGCAAAATCATGATAACGAACTGGCACGCCCCACGGACGGTTGAACTCATAGATCTTGGGCTCAACTCTTGCGTCTTGCAGATCTGAAGGATAAAAGTATTCTTCTTCCGACATATCACGCTGAACTGTCCGACCCAAGAGCTGCTCATAGTTTTGAGCGGATAAGCCCTGGCCGGGGCTAAGGACTTTTAAATGTTGGGGCCCAATAACTGTCCCTTTAACCAGGCCTGTCGATGCGACTATGCTTTTAGCCAAATTTTCACGATTTATCATTTCACCCTGCGAGATGGTCCTCTCGAGCCCATCACCTAGGGCCTCTTCGATCTCTCGGATACCTGTGACAAGCACTTTAAACTCACTCGCTTCTAAACTAGCAGCATGATCAGGACCTTCCATACTTCTATCAAATGTAAAGTGTCTCTCCACAATTTTGGCACCAAGTCCAACAGCGGCTAGTGTTACGGCAATCCCTCTCTCGTGGCCGGAATAGCCAATTAATGGATGAATATCTCTAAGGTTTTTAATCCAGTTAAGATTGATATCATGGAATGGTGCCGGATAAGTGCTATTACAGTGCAAAAGAGCAAACTCAGCTCCTCTTGATTTAAGGAACTTTGTTGTAATTTTTATTTCATCAACAGAACTCATTCCAGTAGACAAGATAAGCGGCTTTCGGGTCTTAATAAGATTTTCAATCAACGGTATATTTGTCAAGTCTGCAGATGCAACTTTGTAAGCCTCGACACCAAGCTCCTGAAGAATACATACACTATCTAAGTCCCAGGGAGTACACATGTAAAAAACTCCCTTTTCTTTACAGTATTTAGCAACTTTTCGATGCTCATCTAGGGACAACTGAAACCGTTCCAAAAGATCTAAAACGTATTCAGTTCCCAAGTCTTCACCCTGCTTAGCGAGGCTTTTCTTTCTGTAAACAGAGGACATATTTCTCATCTGAAATTTGACGCAATTTGCCCCTGCCTCATGGGCGGCATCTACCATCTGCAGCGCCAACTCGTAACTTCCGTTATGGTTATTGCCAATTTCTGCGATCACAAATACTTTCTTATCACCTATATCAAAATTTAAAATTTTCATACTATTTACTATTTTTTAACCGAGCAATTTAAATACTCTCTAGAAGTCCATGCTTTTAGACCATCTGGCTCAAAACGGAACGGCTGAATGGTCAAATTTTTAGATGTTAAGTAGGCTATCAAGGTATGCTTTTTAAAGGGAGGCACATAAAATATAAAAAATCCGCCCCCGCCCGCTCCAAGTAACTTACCACCCAACGCACCATTTTGGAGAGCGCCTTCATAAATTGCATCAATATAATCGTTAGAGATCATACTGCTGAAGTTGCGCTTAAGTCGCCATGAAGCATCGAGACATTTTGCAAACTTAAGTAACTCTCCTCGAAGTAAATATTTGCGCGTTGAATAGGTTAAATCAACATTTTTCTTCACTAATTCTCCAACTACATCGGAGGTCATAGTTGCTTTTTGATCATCATGAATATTTCCTGAATAGTGGTCAATGCCTGTGTCACAAAGTACCAGGCTTTCCTCTAATTCAAGAGCGATGTGTGATTGTAATCTAATAGGACTTACTATATTTTCGTCAGCGTCGAATTCGATAAAGTTAAATCCGCCAAATACAGCCGCGTATTGATCCTGCCAACCTCCAGCAATCCCGGAATGCAAGCGTTCTGCCTGAAAAGCTATTTCTGCAAGCTCATGGTGATTCCACTGATCTCTCCGGAGCATATTGAAACAACCTAACACAACAGCGGAAAGCGTTGCCGAGCCGCCCAAACCTGAACCAACAGGGAAGTCAGAATGAAGGAATAATTCAAACCCATATGTGGGTTGTACTACATGCAGTAATGACTGAATTAACCCAAATGGACCCTCCTGAGAAAGGGCATCCTTGATATTATTGGCGGTAAGTGTCGCACTCAAGTCTAGAGAGTTAATAATAATTTTGGAGTCATCTCTGACCCTCATCACGCCATGACTATAAATTGAAATTGCTGTATTGATTACAGCGCCCGCACTGTTCTCAAAGAAATGAGTTAGGTCCGAACCTCCCCCACCAAAGCTTACGCGCACAGGTGCTCTGGACCTTATATAAATCGACTTCTCATCATCCAAAGGCAAATAATCTTTTGAGACGATTGAAATCAGCTTTCTCTGATCATCAAGAACCGGTATAAATTTTATATGACTATCTAACTGCTTGATTAATTTCTCTCTCGTAGTTGAGCTATCAGCAAAAATAAATTTTGCATTTGTACAATTAGATATTAAGTCATCAATGGAAGTACCCTTTATTAGAGATCTTCGAATGTCTCCATCAGTTGCAAGTCCTAAAACCTTGCCATGCTCATCACATGAAAAGATAAACCCGAAGTGATTATCTTCAATTTTTTTTAAAGCTTTCTTAATCGTAGCATTTTGACATATAAGGTATTTGTCAGCATTAAAGCTCATGTCTTCGTCCTAATTCAATCCAGTTGCAAAACTTAAGATAGTCCTCTGGAATACCAATATCTATAAAACTACATCCTAATTTTACAAAGCCTAGTTTTCGCCTGGATACCAGCTCTGGGAAAACATCTTCCTCCAACGAAAACTTAGCACCATCTTCGAAACGATTAAATATCTCTGGCGATAAATGATACAGCCCAGAGTTAACATAGCCTGCTCCGAAAGATTTAGATTTTTCCTCAAAGCGGCTGATTTTTGGTCCTTTAAAACTTAAAGATCCATAACGCTGAGTATTGGGCACCTTTACTGCGGCCAAAGAACAGGGCAAGGATCGCGATAAAATTTCAATACCTGATCCTAACCATGTGTCCGCATTTACAACCAAAAAGCTATCCGTCACCTCAAGGTACCCTAAGGCATTTAAAATGGCACCGCCAGTTCCAAGTGGCTTGCTCTCAATAACCGTTCTAAAGTGCACATCAGAAAATTTTGGATCGTCTGCAAGTTGCCCCAAAACAAGCTCAATCTGACGGGCTTCATAGTGCAACAAAAATACAAAATCGGTCACGCGCTGCTCAGCCCAGTGTGTAATTAAGTGTGTAATAAAAGGTCTCTCATCTACTTGAGCTAAGGACTTGGGAACATCCGCCACCACAGACCGCAACCGCGTACCCAACCCCCCTGCTAGAACAAATAAAGTTTTCAAATATTAAAATCTCCTCTATAAATAAATTTCTGAATGTTTGAGAGATGGCACGCAGAAATAGTTTTTTTGCCTACAGGTTGGTTTATCATCAATCGTTAGAAGTATATTTTTACCAACACCAGCAGCAATGCCAGCGTCCATATCAGTTAGCTTGTCTCCAATAAAAATTGACCTACTCAAATCAATCCCAAGGTCTTTTTGGGCTTGGAGCAACATTCCAGGATTTGGTTTTCTTGAGAAATCATCCTTCTTATAATGGCCGACCCCATGAATGGGATGATAAGGCGAGTAGTACACTTCTGTTATCTTGGATTTATTTTCCTTGAATTGGCCGCACATCCAATCGGTGAGACTTTGAAAGGCTTCCACACTGTAATAACCCCGTCCAATACCCGCCTGATTAGTAATAACACAAATCAGATAACCCTTATCAGTAGCAGAGCGTGCTAAATGGAAAATCCCATCAATAAAATCGAAATCTTTTTTTTGACTAACATATCCATAATCGTAATTTATAACACCATCTCTATCCAAAAAAAGCGCCTTCGTTCCAAAAAAATCCATTTCAAATCCACCTCATGACCAATCTTTGTCAATAGCTATTACATCTACATAGCTCTTTTGGGAACGCCAAATAGTTTTAAAATTTTCTCGTAGCGATTTATCAGCTGACCAGTAAAGAATCTTTTTCCCTTTATTGTGTGCATAACAGTATGCTAACTCTCCCAATCGTCGATCGTTGATTTTATTTGTAGTCTCGCTACCTTCAACCTTTTCAAAAGCAGTCACCAACTCTACTACACCCAAAGCTTTGCCAGTTCCACGATTAAATTTTGATGGGGATTCGAACTCTTTTTGAGTGACAGGGTGGTTTGATGAGACTAGATGGCCCCTAGCTAGATCAACAACATGGATATAATCTCTTACACCGATTCCGTCTTTGGCAGGATAATTATCACCATAGACTGCGACACAAGAAAGTGAGTAAAACGCGACTTGTGAAGCATAAGGCATTACATTATTGGTTACCCCCAAAGGACTTTCCAAAGATAAACCCGATCCATGATCGCCCGAAAGGTTAAAATATCTGAGAAATATAAACTTCCACTGAGTATCTGAAGCTGAGATGTCAGACATAATTTCTTCAATATGCTTTTTCGTTCTTACATAGGAACTTACAGGCTGTAAAGAGTACTCTTCATTAATAGCGTTGTATTTTGCACACCCAAATACACTCACGCTGCTACTAAAGATAAGCGTTTTTATGTCGCTACCCTGCATCGCTTTCAACGAATATAACGTCCCGACCACGTTATTGTCATAGTGATCACCAGGCATTAATACAGATTCATTTCCAGACTTGCTTCCAGAAGAGTGAGTGACCGCCCCGATTTTTATAATTATCAAGTTAGATTTCAAAAGATATTGATCTTTTAAAACGCCCTTAACCAAAGATAACTTATCTCGAGATATTTTTTGGATTCTCTCAATCACTGAAAAAACACCGTTACTGATTATCAAAAATACAAACGTTGTTATTATAAGCCAATAGTTTGTCAGCCTCGTGACTCCCCACATAGCCGAGCCCGCCCATTAAAAGTGTGCTCATAAAATAATCACGTTTTTGCGGTTTTAGTGGCTTTCATGAAATATGGATAATTATTAATATCCTTATCCTTTATTGGCCAAACTAAATTAGATATCATCGAGGGAAGGAAACAAGTACATCCGGATTGAGCTGTATTTCAAGATCCAATGCTTTCTTTACACACCCCATGAGGTTTCGCTCAACAGGATCGCGCAAACAATCTGCTAATGCAGTTTTCGATCGCCCAATCCCGTGTTCTGCAGCAAAACTACCACCCATATCAGTAGCCAACTCACCTAATTTTAAGGCAAATTGATTATCGAGACCCAAAAAACTTCGCTGCCCTAGAGGTGGTGAGAGATTATAGTGGACATTGCCATCACCAAGATGGCCGAACACATTTGTTCTGACAGCACCCAGGATTTCACTACATTCATTTTTCGCAAGGTCTAAAAATTCGACTAGCCGGCCAGGAGGAACCGAAATGTCATGTTTCAGCTGCGCGCCAAGCCGTCTCTGTCCCTCTGGCTGCTCTTCACGTAAACACCAAAAAGCTTTTTTCTGTGCTTCTGAATTTGCTACAGAACCATCAATAATGATGCCCGCATCCATACCCCACTGGATAACCTCAGTTAGAATTGAATCAAGTGGCACTTGCATTGAACCTGAACCCGCTTCAACTATCAAATAAAAGGATGCACGGCTCTTCAATGGGAAAAAAAGACCAGGGATATTTTCAAGGGCAATGCCCAAGCCAACATCTGAGAAAAATTCCATTGCAATTAAAAACTCTTCAGCCTCTGCCCTTAATTTTTTCCTCAATTCAATGAGCCCTGACGCGCTTGTTACCGCGATTAAGGAGGTAAACTGCTGTCTGGGCTGCGGAGATAGCTTTAAAACCGCTTTGGTCACAACCCCCAGCGTTCCCTCAGATCCACAAAAGAGCTTACGTAATTGATAACCAGCATTGTCTTTTTGTACAGCTCTCATTCCGTCCCAGACCGTTCCGTCACATAACACTACCTCTAATCCTAAAACTAAATCCTGCATCATTCCATAACGAAACGCATGGCTTCCCCCTGCGTTTGTTGCAACCAGTCCACCAATCTGAGCGCTGCCCTCTGAGCCCAAATGCATGGGGAACATCAAGCCCGTCCCCTCTAAATACTGGTGTAATTTCTCCAGAATAACTCCAGCCTCTAATAAAATACTGCCACTGGATAAGTCTGGAGATAAAATCGCATTCATTCGGCTGAGTGAGAGAATTATGCCTCCTGGTTCACCTAGCACTCCTGCCCCAACAAGGCCAGTATTTCCGCCCTGAGGAACCACTGGAACATCCGCAGCGTTACAAAGACGAAGTACATCAGCCACCTCAGCGGTTGATTTTGGGCGTGCCACACCCAAAGGAACTTCACCACACTGATCTAACCAATCCCTTTGCCATTGCTGACAATGCTCAGAGCCGACCCAACCCTCAGGGCCAAGCAGCACCATAAGCTTTGTAGATAATTGATCCACTATTGAATTCTCCGATGAATAATTTTTTGCAAAGCGCAGAAACCCTCAGTAGTCAAAACACGTTTAGTTTAGAAAAGAACACACATAGACATAAGGTCCGATAAGAGCATTTAACCGCCTGGGAATATTATTGAATTAGTTGCTCTGGATTCAAGTAATATTGTTTTCATAACCATTTAGAGGGCAAAATAACTGATTCGTAATATCAATCATAGCTGAGTGCAAACTTAATTTTCCAAAATAGCTTGTAGTACCAAGTTTTTACGAAATTTTTTATCCTTAATATAGCACAGAACGAAAAGGTAAATGACTTGTCAAAAATAAAGCGAGGCATAGAGTATGCTCTTAGTTTCAAACAAGTACTTAACTAGATTAAAAGCGGAACCAAACTTTAATTATATCTCGTTCAAGTGTATCAACGCGCCTTTGTCAAGGAAGGAATTAGATATACCCTTTGTTGGTAGCTACTCTCAACCAATTATCTCAATCCAAATTACTTTCTCTGTATGATCTATTTCCAAATCATCATAACTGATTCTACCCACACCTGAGAGGCCTAACTCCAAATGAGTGTGTCTGAATTCCGAAGTTACACCTTTGTAATTTTGAGGTCAGACCATTTTAGACTTAGGGTTTTCCTCACGAATCCGGTTGCCGAACAAATAATACAAGACACTTAAAAACACAAATCAATCGCAAATAAGATTCCTAACGCTACCTCCTCTAATAAAATCTATACAGTTTTGAGCCGCTTTTGTTCGCATTTCTAGATAACTACTTTGACTATAATAAGCAGTGTGCGGATTGATTATAATTCTATCGGAATATTCACCCCCCATAAATTGGTCGATCAAAGAATCTTTTATTGGAGGCTCTTTTGGCAAAACATCCAAACCGATGCTTTTTATTTTCCCATGGTGTAACCCATCAGCTATATCGCTGAGGCTATGTATCAACTCACCCCGTGCCGTGTTTACAATGACGCAGTTATCAAGTTTGTTAATAAATTCTTTATTTATCATCCCTCGAGAGCCATCATTCACAGGACAATTAAAGCTCACGACATGGCATTTTTGAGCGATAAAATCTAAAGAAGCTACTTTTGTCACATTAAAAACTTTCTCAACTCCCGATCTTAAAAATGGATCATAAACATAGATATTTTTGAAAATATTCTTAGCTAGAATCGCCAATTTTTGACCAATCCTTCCAAAGCCAACAATACCCAAAGATTGTTCTGAAAGCCTCTGTGTAGAGGGTAAGGTATTTTCCTGCCAGGTTTTAGAATTAGTTTCAATTAACTTCCTCGCAATTGAATTATACTCCGAAGTATTTCTAGTCAGGTCGAGAATCATGGACATTGCGGTCAATGCAACCTCTTCTACCCCATAATCTGGATTGTTAGAAAATTTTATATTCTTTATTCTTAGGTATTCAAGATCAATCTCGTCATATCCAACCCCATATCTTTGTATGAATTTAACGTTAGGAAACCTAGCTAAAAAGCTCTTGTTGATATGCTCATGCCAAACCAAAAGTACCGTGATTTCGTCAAATGGCACAACTGAATCTCTGTAGGTATAAACAGGGATTTCACCTGATATATTTAACTCAATGTCTGAGTCATCAACATAGTCCGTTATGTAAATCATAAATATTTTATGACCTCATCCAAATTATCGGTTAAATCGTTATACCCCCAACCTGCTGTAATTGCCTTACAATTAATAGCATGCCAATCACAGTTGATTAGATGCTCCTGATTATCATCAATAAAGATCTTACTCCTATCATGGCCGTAAGTAGCAATAAGGTCATATTTACTCCCATAATATCTATAGGATTGATTTCCATGTATTTCACAAACATTGAAGTTATTCTTCTTACACCAAATCGATAAAGCCTCATCATCCTTGGTTGACACGATTATTGTCTCTTTCCCTCGGTTTTTTATTAATTCGAAAAAATTAGTAGGCGGATTCAAATTAACCCAATTTTCTATACCGTTACTTTTGATGTATTTCGATCTGCATGCAAAAAACTCGTTATTTGTTTTGACTTGGTCGGCTGTGCTAGTTGACATATACAGACTTTTATACTCTTCTGCAGAAAACTGTTTTTTGATAACTAAACTTAATAATAAGGTGAAACCAAATGGTTCATTGACCAAATATCTGTTATCTAAAAATATCAATCGCTGATCAGGCGATAATCGCGTACTGTTCTGTATTTCTGAAATCTTCAAACACTCTATCGATGAATCAGCTATAACTCCGTCAAAATCAAGATAAAGCATCTTTCAATCCATCCCTTAAAATCTCTGTATCGTTTTTATAAACAATGTAGTCAATCCCCATCTTACATAACTTTCGTATGTTGCTTTTACTTGTGGCTATAGTACCGACAAACAGGTCGTGCGTGTGGCATAGACTCACAATTTCACAGATCGATTCAACAATAACATCATTTTCCAAGTCAGCGTCTAAACCCATAGAATTAGCAAAATCATACAAACCGAAGTAAATCATATAAATATCTTTGCTGAAGTTGCTGAGAATTTCATTTAAATTAGAAATGCCTGTCTTTCCCTCAACCAATAGGCAGATTTTAATTTCTTCGTTTATTTGACGTTTTTTTAGCTCCAAGTCCTCCTGATTGTAATTAAATTGTCTGGTAAAAGGGGATACTCCCCGTATACCTTTGGGTGGGAAAAATGAAAAATCAATTATGGACTTAACATCTTCAATCGTCTGGACCTGAGGAACCATGATGTTTCTTACGCCAATTTCAAAATACCTCTGTATTTCAATTTGGGATATGGTAGGGACTCGTACAAAAACCTCCGAAGCATTGGAGCAAGCTAAAAACCGTGCCTTTTGTTCGAGTTGATTTTCTAAACCGTGTTCCGAATCTAAAATTATGAAGTCAAAAATATCACTGATAATCTCAGGTGCCGTGAGTCCATCAATCAGGGAAAATGTTCCTAATTTATTCATTTGACCAGTTATCCTTTAACCATTGCTCTATAGCCACCTTTTGCCATTTTTCATCAATATCAAATCCATAACTGTTCATCAGAGGAAAGCTTTTCTTACCTTGCCACAAAAATGGTAATTGCCCCTCACTCATATTTTCGAACACACTTGACCTAATCACTTGAACTGATAAGTCGCAAAAATATACATCACCTTGAGAACTTCTTATGGAGGACACTTCGTCAAAGACCCTTAAATCCACAAACGGCTTAATCACATCATCCTCAATTTTTCTAGCGCGTGTGGGGCTAAACATATTATATTTACAGACGCTAAAAGCCGAATCATATGAGCTATCGGAAGATAGGACTTCAATGCCTTGCCTGAGAAGTTTAACGGATATGGCTGGGTTATTTGCGAACAATAAAATTATAATGTCGACCGCTCCATCTTTGATTATCTCGCTATATGCATGAAGTAATGCGTCCTCTGTCAGCGCCTCGCTCGTTGCGAGCTCAGAGGGTCTGACAATATGTTTGAAATCATAGCCACTCGCTATACTGGCAATTTTTTCGGAGTCAGTAGAGACATAGCGCCGAAGAATACCTAAACGTTGAGTTGCTTTGCATGCATAAGCACATGATGGAACTCCATTTATTTCCATGATGTTTTTACCCGGATAGCCGGAACTGTTTGCCTTACCAATTAAAAGCGATGCAATTTTCATTTTTCTACCCTCGCAATAAAACTCAAAACTTGCTTGACATAACCTAGCTCATTGTCATACCAAAGAGCGAGGTAGAGATGATTATTATTTAATGAAACGCTGTTCACATCAATAATACAATTAGCATTGGCCCCTATATAGTCTGTGCTAATCAAGTTATTTTTACTAATTTTAACACCCCTAGTATTTACAATATCTTCAATAAATGACTCGATACAAGTCATTTTTTTACTTAACTCACAGTTTATTAGGGCCGAAGAAACCACTGGCGTAGGAACCCTGAATGACCAACTATTTAATTTAGTTGCAATTTCTGGATACACCATTTCTAGTGCCGCAACCGCACTGGTGCTCTTAGGGATAATTGCCTCTGTACTTTTACGCCCCAATGCATAGTCTTTCCAATAGTGTGACGGAGCATCCGTTGAAAAAACCGAGTTATCACTGAGATTTTGATAATTTAGCCAAGGATGCAAAGTAGTTATGTGACCTTGTGCTATTATGTAATTTCTATCTAGGTAACTTAGTATCGGTGCAATCGCAGTTGTGTCACATATGCTAGTGCTGATTACATTTCCATCGAAAGTCTCTTTCACATTAGCTATGATGTAATCATCGACAAATTCTTGCTTCGGAGTATTAGTAGTGAATACCAGAGAGTCCAGAGATGAAAGTCGCTGTAGGCACTCCAAATTCCCCGTACTGTCGATCACATATTCCGTCTCAATATCATCGAGGTCTACGATTTTGATTTTTTTATTTGACCTAGTATCGAGGAGATAATTATCCTCGTTTACAAAACGTTCTGCTCTCAAACCATAGACTGAATCGTAGTTGAGTAAATAACAGAGATTATCGAGGTCTTTATTTTGTTCACAAATATAAATCTCATTACATAACTCCAACAATTCTCTGACAAAATGCCTACCGATCCTACCTAACCCAACCACAGTTATGTCTTTAATTTTTTTCCCTAATATTTTCATTGTCAAATCACACGCAAACCCGTTAGCATAAAGATTGGTACCATGTAACTCTCCGTAAGCATTACCAGCTACATTTATAAGACATTTACTCACCCAGAATTGAAATTAATAGCGATAATAGCCTTTATCGCCATCTAGATTCCAAATTTTTGCTTGATAGATACAAAATCCTCAGCATCAAGCCGAGGACCAAACTGCCCAACTATCCTTGCGGCCGACTCATTGGCAAGCTCAGCCGCCCATTTGAGGTCACGCCCCGCGATAACAGCATACAGAAAGGCGCCCGCAAACATATCCCCAGCACCATTTGTGTCAATAGCAATAGTCGGAACTCCTGGCACTTTAGTCATTGTGCGTCCGTCAAAGACAGTCGCACCGCTTGCACCATCGGTAATGGCAAGCATCTTGGCACTATTCGCCAAGACTTTAAACGCTTCGTCTGTAGACTCTGTATTGGCAAAGGCCAGACATTCGTCTCTATTACAAAAAATAAGGTCAATGCCGTCGTCAATAACAATCCTAAGATTATCACCAAAGATTTGAGCAACGAATGGGTCAGAAAGGCTAAGTGCCACCTTGACGCCAGCACTTTTTGCTTTGCTAACAACATCGCTTACCAAGCTAGTCCTCGCATCATCCGTCAGCAAATAGCCCTCGATATACAGCCATTCCGATTCAAGCAAAGCTTCTAGGTCAATTTCTTTGCCCGAAAGTAATTCAGATGCGCCAAGGAAAGTATTCAAAGTGCGTTCCGCATCGTCGGTAACCATCACGAGGCATTTGCCAGTGATACCTTGTTCCGGTGCAGCACTGTGAAACATGACCCCAGCTTCAACTAGATCATTGATGAAGTGTTTGCCGTCGTCATCATCAGCTACCTTACCACTGAAGAATGTGCTTGCCCCAAAACTTGCCAAAGCTACAAGCGTATTACAGGCCGAGCCACCAGATTTTTTTCGTTGTAAATTATTTTTTTTATTAAGAGCATTAATCAATTTTGCTTGTCGCGCTTCGTCAACAAGCGTCATGACACCCTTTTCAATTAAATTATCGTGTAAAAAAACTTCTGAAACTGGAACTTCGATGTCCAACAAAGCTGCGCCGATTGCGTAAACATTGTATCTAATCACTTCTTCGAATCTCGCTCGTCAGGTTCTTTCCATTGAAAAAATACCAACTTCCTACTAATGAATACTCTCTTCGACCCTTTATCAATGACCTTGCCCAAGTTTATCACCACTGCGGGCTTTTTCCTGATCTATCTTATCGAATGAATAAGTCAGATTATCACGCACAATTTTTGAGAAACTTCGAGCATATGTGTTTAATTGACAGCTCTCTTAAATAACATTGGGTGTCGTAAATTATTACAATATCAACCACAACGTGCCGCATCACAAAGCACTGAGACTCACAGTTGACCTCACGCGAGTTTTTCTTAAAATCCGATAAACTGTAGATGGGCTGTAAAAGTAACTATCACTCAGTAAGCGGTATCTTCTCGCCCCGGATGGTAGACCTTTGTAATCATGAAAACAAAAATATATAGACTGCATTGCCCAATGAATATCCATCCCCACCGATTATCAGTGACCTCCAATAATTGACCCGCATAACCCAATAACGCCAAACCCGATGAAAAAGAAACAATCAAGATTCCTGTCAAGGAATTGGCAAAAGTTTTGGACGAAAACCAGACCTCACAGAATTGGTGGATTCGATTGTGTAGGTGATCATTATCAGGCGAAAATAAAGGACGACCTTGCCAACATCGACGAATTAAGCTCACAACTAATTCGATGCATGGGTACGCAAATAAGACCGCCAAAAACATCGCTGAGAAAATTTTTTCGCTGAATAAATATAAACCACACAGAACTAAAGATGCCCCTAAACCATAGGCTCCCATGTCACCCAAAAAGACGCGTCCAGAAATCACATTAAAAATCGTTAACAGCGCGCAACTAGTCATTAACACACCGTAAATAACCTGGTCGGTTTCTAAAAAAAAGATACTGAACGAGATTGTACAAATTCCGGGTATCAAACCATTTGCACCATCAGCCATATTCGTTGCGTTAACAAAGCCCACGCAAAAAGTAACCGTGAGCATCCAGCCAATGATGGGCAGGATCAAGAGTGAATCCAAGATAGGGATTTTTGAGCCTATTGGTATCAAAGAGGGACAACAGCCGACAACAAAAGCGAATATAACGAATGTTGTGTAAAGTCTGATTTTTGGAGAGAGAAAATTGTTCTGGACATCCTCCACGAAACCCAATCCCGCGCACGACAAAATCCCCAGCCATACTAAAAAAGGCATACCCAAAATTATAGGTAGACTTACCACTTCCCAGTATGTTCCTGTTACCAAAAGCCCCAAACTGAAAATAAAGATGGCAAAACCACCCAATCGTGAGGCACCGGTCCGAGATATTCCGTGTTTTTGCACGTTATCCTTTGCATAACTTCGGCGCGTTAGCCACTGAAGAAAAATGATCATAATTAGACCGGGGAAACCGAATAAGAATACGGCCAGCAACAAAATCACTGACAACTGAGTCAGATCCTTTTCACTAACTAGAAAAAAGTTTTCTATCGCAAGTTTCTTCTCGGATGAATGAACGCGTTCAATACTTAATTTTTGGCGGGTCGTTTTGATATTAAAAACCTTTCAATATTACTTTTTGTGACCAAAAGTTAAATTATGCTAATTGGGACTTCGCCAATAATATCGAACGAGAATCCATAGCACAGATACCATGCCCCCTAGTAGTGTACCCAAGATACAGATCAAAGCTCGTTTCGGTTGGGATTTTTTCTCTGGCAACATACTCGGTGCAATCGTCAAAAACGCATATTCAGGGCTTGCCTCTGCCACCATTTTACTCTTTGTTTGCTCCTCAATAATCGTATAAAACACCTCCCGCATTTCTGTGATCGAGGTCTTTTGTATTTGCTTCTCAAGATAAGCAATATTATTTGTCACTTTTTCCACCTGCCGGTCTTGCATGTGTTTATTTATCGCGACAACGTACATATCTAGCCAATTCTTTGCGATGTTAGGGGAGTAATGCTCCATAGACACAGTAACGAATCCTGTTTTCTTGTCTTCAGATACTGATAGTATTTCGGAAAATCGCTCGAAGAGTTCCCAGCTTTTTGGCGGGCCCAATTTTCCCGAATCTTTGTCCTGGATTAACCACATGTCCTTTTGCGCATCGAAAAGGTTGTCATCGATCAACACGTCTTCTAACTCCTTACTCCAACCATCTACAGCGAAAACTTCTACCGCTATGTCATTTTTGGAAATGAAATTTTCGATAAAGCTCCAGGACTTCATTATTTCTTGCGCTATTTGACTCTCACTACTCTCACCAGCTCCAATAGAAACACCCGCCAGCGAAGCTAGCCCTCCAAATTGTTTCAGCGCACCCGACAAACCTCCTTGATCTGATTTGGCTGGAGCTATCAAAACGGTGGCTTTATATTGATTGGGCAACGATAGCGCATAGAAAACTGACGAAACCGCAAAGATTGCTGTAATCAGAACTATCCATACCTTGCCTGCCCACAGTACACCAAACAATTCTCGTAAATCGATCTCATCATCATGGTAAGGGCTGCCCTGAGCACCATCGGTCACGCTGTTTTCCCTCAAAACTGGCACCTCATAAATGACCGCATATCAATTATTGTCTAATGCATTGACAGCCGCAGCACCCAGTGAAAGCTGATAAATGATTTGTGAAACCTCTGTGAGGAGAGGTAATCCTCTGAGCTTTTTACTGTCTTGATCTAGCGGTACAACGATGGTGTCACCGGCAGCAATCTTTACTGAACGTGACTCAAAAAGATTTCTAAGGCCTCTCCGCTTAAAAGTGGCTTCCCCACTAGCCCTTACAACATAGATCTGTCTTTTGGCTGCTGTTGCCTTGAGACCGCCGCTTTTATTTATGTAATCCTTCTGTGAAAGGGATTTGTCAAAAAAATGTGACATGGGTTGCTGCACTTCTCCGATGACGGTCACCTCCTGAGTAAACGTCGGCATTAACAAACGATCATTTCTCCCCAAAATTGGATCTTCCACAGATCCATCCATAATTTCAGAAAACTTTATTACCAAACGACCAGTGGCTTCGACCTCAGTCAAGACGCGTGAAAGAGCCTCAAACTCAAGACTCTTACTCTCTGACACGCTCGTTTCAGAATTCAATTCTTGCAATTGACCCGCCGCTTGTTGTTTTTCCATCAATCTTGATAATCGCTCCAACTCGGCCTCCTCGCGCAACCGTAAGGATTCTCTGAGAAAGACTGCTCCATCAACGAAGGCTTGCTCCGTGACACCGCCAGCACGTCGAACTACCGATGAGAGGGTTTCACCCTTTTCAATGCCATAAGTGCCAGGAAAAACAAACTCACCCTCAAGTGATACAGTCTCAACTTCTTTGAAATCTGGCATCTTTCTAAACTCGACATGATCTAAGGGTTTTAACACCGCGCTTGAAGCGCTTCCAAGATCGATCACGGTAATAGCCGACTTTGCCTCTTTGGGATCGGTCAAGTCCAAACTCGAAATCTCGGTTGTCATGGAATACCCTGACTCAAGTATACCTCCCGATATCTTAATGAGGTCCTCAACGGTCATCCCGGATACCAAAGGATATTTTCCGGAATTTCGCACCTGCCCACCCGATGATACAACTTTCGCGACTTCCAGAACTTCAGATTGACGCTCTAGTTGATCAACAAAGGGAGCCAGCGTTTCGGCTCGATTCTCGTATCGAGAAAAAATTATAATCTTATCTCGAGAGTGCAACACAACATTGTCTTCGCCAAAAGGATCGCCAAGAGCTTTTTCAAGATTAATGATTGAAACACTGATATCTGGCTTATTGGCTATTTCTCTTACCAACACCACTTGGCTTAGATCTGCCTCGGGCATTAATTTTTTTGGACTTGGAATCACATCTGTTATCCGCAATTCTTCATGCCAAGCAACATCACCCTCATGTCTTACAGCGCCAGAGAGCGTGACGATATCTTTTTTATACTCGGTGATCCCACCTATGGAAAGGTGATCACCACTGCGAAGCTTGAATTCTCGATCTTGGGACGTCTCCAAATTCAAATCGAACACCGTCAAAAAACCAGTCGTGTTTACTCTCTGCAATTTCGAGCTTTGAGCAAAAGCTTTAGGACCCAAACCGCCTGCTAAATCAACCAGAGCCGATACGGTTTCATCACCCTTTAATTCATAGATGGCAGGCCTCAGAACCTCTCCTACGATAGACACAAGCTTACCAACGGTAGGGATAAAGATTACATCTGCGGCCTGTAATCTTAAATCATGAGTAGTGTCTCCCAGCATCAGTAGATCATACAAATCTAATACCGTAACCGTTTGACCCTGTCGTTTTAACTGAATATTACGAAGTGAACCAATATCACTTATGCCTCCACTACTTATTAACGCATGTGTGATGGTTGAGAATGAAGATACCGTGTATGCACCTGGTTTAAAGGCCTCGCCCAAAACAAAGATCTGCATGGAACGCAGTGTACCCATACTAATACTTACCTGAGTGCCAATAATTTGGGCTGAAATACGAGCACGAAGCATTTCTTTTGCTTCTGCATAGGTAAGGCCAGCCAGACCCACCGGACCCAATTCAGGGAAATCTACGAAACCCTCTCGATTAATTTCTAGTGAAAACGCGTTGTTGACTTTTCCATAAAACAGAATGTCCAATGAATCTCCGGGACCCAGGAGATAATCTCCAGACACAGGAACACCAGCGGAAGGAGCATAAGTAGTTGGAGCATTTGCAAAAAGGCCGTATCCAAAAGGCTTTAGCTCCGTATCAACGGGTACATCACCGGACGCCGAACTCGTCAAAGGCGCAACTGTTTTTGAGAGTTTTTCAACAGATGAGACTGTCTCTCTCGGAATCAAAGGAATGGGGGATTGCGCTTTTTTAAAGATACTCTCGGCTTGTAAGTTGCCACAAAGCTGATCTAAATCATATCCCGCTTGTAATGCTGCGGATTTATTGGCCGGGGTCAAATCAGCGCATAGCTGTTGTATGTCATCCATTCCTTGTGGGAGAACGATCTGGGAAAAC
>CENJ01040841.1_pt1 | contig 46648 bp, 44 predicted proteins | sample 356161 | NCBI WGS metagenome assembly CENJ01 (sample SAMEA2619531, study PRJEB7988) | marine metagenome | biome: marine biome (ENVO:00000447); feature: surface water layer (ENVO:00002042); material: "saline water (ENVO:00002010), including plankton (ENVO:xxxxxxxx)" | depth 5 m
CCTCTCAGCGACGCCGCCTTCGTTCATGGAATAAAGCGACATCAACAGAATAAGGCTTTTCAAGAACATCTTGCGGCCCCTCACGCCCGGTCACACTCAAATGCGGCGTCAAACTTCAGATTGAAACCATTCCATCGCCGGCGGCTGAAAGCAATACTGCCATCCCGGAATGCGGAACGCATATCCGGGACCCAGAAACACCATCACGCCATTTGCTAGGTCCCGGGTCTTCGCCCGGGATGACAACGCTGTAGGTCGGGTCAAACGGAGTGGACCCGACAAATATTCAACACATGTCTCAGGAACGACGTGCACCAGAGAGACTCACTCTACTTCACGCAGGTCCCATTCGTCTAAAAGAGCCAATACATCATCTGTAATGGTCTCCCAATTCTGGATTTGCTGGATCGGCAAATTGATTTGAAGCAACAAAAATGGTCGCGCGAGGAAGTGCGCAGAGCAGCTTCCGGCGCGCAACTCCCCTCGCGCAAGAGCAATAGCACTCCGGTCGCAGGTGAGTCTGATTTCACCGTATTTTTCTGAATTCCAGAGAAAACGACGTCCCAATTGGCGGTCTGACTGGAACACATCATATTCATCTTCAATGAGTTCGCCTTCAAACGGCTCCGTTGGAAGAACTTCGTTCGGACCGACTTCTTCTCCTCGGCGAATACGAGCGGTGTATTCATCATCAACGCCTATCAACGTGACGAATATCCGGGCGTTAACCCATTCGTCCAAAACGTCATGCGGGAGATGAAGCTCGCCATCCTGCAAATAGAGGGCAAGATACAGGACACGGGATGTAAATTGTCCATCGCTTAAACGGGAACCAAATTCACGATGTAAACGACGATAGGCATCGCCAGGAACAGAAAGGCGATAAAGCTCCACATCTATGCCCCGCTCGTGGCGACGGTACTCCAATATCGTTGAATCTATGGTTAGCTCGTAAGGAAAATCGACGGGCGGCTCCTCCGGCACATTATCCGTGTCCGACTGAGAGCACGCGCCAAAAGCAAGCATCAGCGCGGCCATGAATGCCACCAACAACCCCGTAGGGCGTACTGAGGAACGAAGTGCGCCAGACACCCCCATCACCCGACCTTCCGGACCAGACGTTTCACCTCCATCATGAGGCGCTGGATATCCTGATCCGACGAGAGGCGGTGTTCGCCGTCTTTAATCAGGATGAACTCCACATCGGCCGAGGCGAGCGCATCCTGCACTTTCAGCGCGTGGGTCCATGGCACATCCGGGTCGACCTTGCCCTGAATGATGGTGACGGGCACGGAGAGGTCAATCGGGTCATCCAGAACCGACCATTGCGCGCCATCAACAATCAGCGACCGGGTGATCGGGTATGGCTCGCCATAAGGGGTCGGGCGCATCCACATCCCCTTTTCCATGATCTCCTTGCGGGCGCTTTCGGGCAGATCATGCCACATCAGCTTGGAGGTAAAATCCGGCGCAGGCGCGATCAGCACCATGCCGACAACGCGCTCTTTTCGGGCCTTGGCCGAGAGCAGAGACATCCACCCGCCCATAGACGAGCCAATCAGGATGAGCGGGCCGTCGGAAAGCTCATCAATCGCGGTGAGGCAATCCTCCCGCCAGCGCGAAATCGTGCCCTTGGCGAAGTCGCCCGAGCTTTCGCCATGGCCGAAATAGTCAAACGCCAGATATCCAAGCCCTTCAGCCTCAGCGAGCTCTTTTACGGCGATGGCTTTGGAGCCTGCCATGTCGGAGTTGAAGCCGGAGAGCCAGACAAGCGTTGGTGAGTTGGCAGAGCGCTCAATCTTCGTGTAGGCAAGTGTTTCACCATCGGCGCGTGTCAGTGTCGGCATATCAGGCCTCATTTCAGGTCGTGTCTTTAGGGTCTTCATATCTTGGTTAAGCCTGGCCTCACCGTCCTGCAAGTCATTCCCGAGCTTGATGCAGGCGGCGCAGAGCGAACAACGCTTGAGATTACGCAGGCGCTGGTGAAAGCAGGCTGCCGGTCTATCGTCGTCAGTCAGGGCGGGCGCATGGAAGCCGAACTCGCCGAGCTGGGCGGAGAGCTGATCAGGCTGCCGGTGAAATCGAAATCACCGGCAAAGCTCTGGGCGAACCGCAAAGCGCTGATTGATATTATCCGGCGTGAGAAGGTCGATATTGTCCATGCGAGGTCACGTGCCCCGGCGTGGAGCGCGCTCTGGGCCGCCAAGGCGACGGGCGCGCATCACGTGACGACCTATCATGGCGCATATGGCGGCACATCGGCGCCCAAGACGCTCTATAATTCGGTGATGGCACGCGGCGAAATTGTGATCGCCAACTCCTATTATATCGCAGACCATGTGAAGGCTGTGCACGGCGTGCCGGATGAGAAGCTCGTCGTCATCCAGCGCGGCGTGGACCTTGAAAGCTTTGATCCGGCTGTGATCGACAGCGCCAGAATATCTGCCCTTCGCGCCGAGCATGCGCCGGATGGCCAGCGCCTAGCCATTCTGCCCGGCCGGCTGACCGACTGGAAGGGCCAGAAAGTGCTGATCGAGGCGCTGTCACTCCTTCCGCGAGAGGCGCTTGTTGGCACACGGTTTGTGATGTTTGGCGATGCGCAGGGCCGAGACGAGTATGTTGCCGACCTCAAAAATGCGATTGGTAACTCAGATATTGACGAATTCGTTAGAATTTCAGGTCATTACACAGACATGCCTGCTCTTTATGCTGCGTCAGACATGGTGCTTGCGCCTTCCAAACGTCCAGAAGCCTTCGGCCGCGTCGCCGTTGAGGCTCAGGCTATGGGCAAGCCGGTGATTGCATCAGACCATGGCGGACAGCGCGAAACGGTGATTCCGGGCGAGACCGGCTGGCTCGTTCAGCCCGATGATGCCGCCTCCCTTTCCGAAGCCATCCGGCAATGGCTTGAAATGTCAGCAGAAGACCTGTCTGGTCTCTCTGCGGCGGCGCAAAACTGGGCGCGGAACAATTTTTCCACGGCGCTGCTTCAGGAAAAAACACTCGCTGTGTATGACAGGGTGATGCAAGAGGGGCCGAACTGATGGCGAAGGTCATCGAAAATCCGGGTGAGAGCGCGACGAAAGTGCTGATCATCAAGCTGAGTGCGCTTGGTGATTTCGTGCTGGCGATGGGCGCAATGCGCGCGATCCGCGATCACCACCCGTCTGCTCAGATCACCCTGCTCACCACTCCGCCTTTCGAACAGTTTGCCAAGGCCTGCCCGTATTTCGACCGTGTCGAGACGGATGGTCGCCCAAAGGATACCTCCAGCACGACACGCATGCTGCGCCGTCTTCGCGCCGAGAAGTATGACATTGTCTACGATCTGCAGAATTCCGGCCGCACCAGCAATTATTATCAGGCGCTGCGCCCGCGCCCGCCGCTCTGGTCGGGTGTTTCCAAGGGCTGTCAGTTCCCCCACAACACGCCTTATCGCAATGAGATGCACTCGATAGAGCGTCTGGCCGAGCAGATCTCGATTGCGGGTGTTGGTCCTGCTGGCGGGTATGAGTTCGGCGATGTGCCGATGGAAGACTTTGAATGGCTGGAGTCGACGCTGGGCAATCCGCCTCGTCTGCAGCCGGCTTATTTCTCACTGCGCGGGCCATATGCCCTGCTGATTCCAGGCTCGTCTGCGCACCGCGTCGCCAAGCGCTGGCCGGAAGAGAACTATCTCGAAATCGCTAAATGGCTGTCCGAAGCGGGCATTACGCCAGTCGTGATTGGCGGCAAGGCAGAGAGCGAGATCGGCAATATGGTGGCGCGCGGTGTGCCGGGGGCGAAATCGCTCTGCACACGGACCGACCTCTTCCAGGTAGCAGCGCTCGGGCGTCATGCAACGCTGGCAATCGGCAATGATACGGGTCCGATGCATATGGTCACTCTGGCGGGCTCTCCGGGGGTCGCTCTGTTCGCAACGAGCGAGTCGAGTCCTGACCTTGCACGCCCACGCGGCAGCAATGTGATCGTGGTAGAATCCGATATTCTGGAAAATGTGAGCCTGAACGACGTGAAACAGGCTATTTTAGGCCTTGACGTCCTGCCGAAAACTTGAATTTTCCGCCAGATCGGTCATATTCTTTCCAGCAGTAATAATAATAGGAGCATCTGCCATAGCACGTCGACCAATGCCGGCTAAGCCGCCGCAAAAATCCGGACCGCGTATCAATGAGGACATTCGAGTCTCACGCGTCCTTCTGATTGATGAAAACGGAGACAAACAAGGGGAAATGCCAATCGCTGCCGCGCTCGAAGCTGCGTCGGAAGCCGGTTTGGACCTTGTTGAAGTGTCGCCTAATCAGGAAGTTCCGGTTTGCAAGATTCTCGACTACGGCAAGCTCCGGTTTAACGAGCAAAAGAAAAAAGCTGAAGCTCGTAAGAAACAACGCACCGCAGACCTCAAAGAAATCAAGATGCGTCCGAATATCGACACGCACGATTACGAGGTCAAAACCAAAGCCATGAACCGCTTCTTTGAAAGCGGCGACAAAGTCAAAATCACGCTCCGCTTCCGCGGCCGTGAAATGGCCCACCAACACCTCGGCATGGAACTCATGAACAAGGTGAGGACGGACTTTGATGAGGTCGCGAAGGTCGAGCTCGAGCCAAAGCTCGAAGGTCGCCAGATGATCATGGTGATGGCACCGCGCTGATAAAGCGCACCATTTCAGACCAGAATTCCGGAAACGCGCGAAGAAATTCGCGCGTTTTTGCATTACAGGACTACTTTAAGTCGCATATACAAGCTGGGCACTTTTCAATTGATAGAAAGCCTCTGGGTGAAATGCTATCAATCTGCGCACGGAGGGTGTGATGCTCGAGGGACGTTTCTGGGACCTGATCGACGAAGGCGCGAGCTATGATGAAGTGGAAAATGCACTTCTCGAGCTGGCGACTCCCTACGGCGTTGAAGTTGTCTCCTGCCTGGAGTTACGCGCCCCGACAAATGACAGCTCCCCTTTTATCGGCCGCATGTTCGGCAAGCGGGATGGCGAATACCTCACACGGTATCGCAAACTGAACCTCGCCGAGCATGATGTTGTGGTTCAACACGTCCCCCGTACCGAAGCCGGCTTTTACTGGGGCGATGTAAAACACAAGGCCGTCACCCGCGAGCAGAAGGATGTGTTCTCCATCGCTGCCGAGCACAATATGAAGGACGGCCTGGTGTCGCCTTTTTATGGCATGAACGGCAGGATCGGTTTCACGGGTTTCTGGGGCGTCGAAATCTGCAAGGATCCGCGAACGCGTCGTCTCCTCGACGCAGCGGGACACGAGCTCTATCGATACGCCTATAGAAAAGCTGCCGAGGATGGCGAAGCTGCAGAGGTCCGCGACACGGTAGATCTGACAGACCGTCAGCTTGAGGTTCTTTACTGGGCCTCCAAAGGCAAAACGGACTGGGAGATGGCGCAGCTCCTGAAAATCGCAGAACCTACCGTGAACCGCCATGTCGAAATGGCCAAGAAGCGTATCGGCGTCCGGTCCCGAACTGAGGCAGTTCATTACGCGCTGATGCACAGGCTCATTCGTCCGTTCTGATCCGAATTATTACCACTTGTGTTTTAGGGTGCAGCACCTCACTTTCGTAAGCAGACAATTCGTCCGCTTGTGAGAGATACCCATGCCTATCGATCCGACCCTGCAGGCTTTTCTGAACTCTTTTAAACTGCCTGACCTGTTCAAACCGGATTTCACACTCACGGATTTTTCCAAAGCGGACTGGAAAGAAACGACTGATCGTCTGCGCCAGAGCTTTTATCGCAGCACTCGATCTGTCGAGAGCGATGCGCCCCAGCTTGCACAGACGGACAATATCATCGTCGACGGCGCTGAAGGCCCGCTAAAGGCCCGCGTCTACACGCCATTGGCGGCGGGGATCGGCCAGCAACCGGCCATTCTCTTCTTCCATGGCGGCGGATTTGTCGTCGGCGACCTCGACAGCCATGAAATGATTTGCATCCGGCTGGCGCATGCCTCGCGGTGCCGGGTCATCTCGATCGATTACCGGCTTGCACCGGAGCACAAATTCCCATGCGCACACGACGATGCCATCGCCGCGTATGACTGGCTGCTTCGCCGCGCCAAGGACTTCTCCATCGATCCGGACCGCGTCGCCGTTGCTGGTGATAGCGCGGGCGGAAACCTTGCCGCATTCGTCAGCCAGGAAATGGTCCGGCGCGGCGGAAACGAGCCAGCCTTCCAGCTCCTGCTCTATCCGCTCGTCCAATTCGTGGACATTAAATCGCGCGGCCTGACCTTTCAGGAAGGTTTCTTCATCTCGCCCGGCCTGTTTGACTTCTTCAAGACAAGCTATGTCGGCGAAGGTGAGGATGCCGACGCGATGGATATTCGAGTCTCTCCTCTATTCTCGCCGGAGGCCGATTTCAAAGGCCTGCCGCCTGCGCATGTCGTTCTGTGCGGCTGGGACCCGCTCAATGCGGAAGGTCGCGCCTATGCCGATAAATTGGCAGCCGCAGGTGTGCCTGTGACGGTGAAAGAACACCCTGGCATGGTCCACGGCTTCATGAATTTGACGGCTGTTTCTGTACCGGCCCGCGACGCTATCGCAAACGCTGGCGAGATTGTCGGCAACGCGCTCGGCTCGCTCTGATCCGGACATGAAAAAAGGCACTCCCGAAGGAGTGCCTGAGTCATATCTTAACATGGAGAATTTGGTTCACCCGCGCCTTTCGGAGCGGATGAACCGGATGTCGATCAATTAGAAGCGAGCACCGAAGCTTACTTTAACCGTACGACCGAACGGGTTGTGTGTGTACGGGTCGTAAGGAAGATCGAACTGTGCAGATGGAGCATCTTCGTCGAAGACGTTCACAACAGACAGGCCGAAGTTCAGGTTCTCGCCAACTTCTGTTGTGTAGAACAGATCAACAGTCGTCTGAGAATCGATCTCGGAGTCATCACGATTATTCAGCGGTGTAATGTCGCCGCGCTCATCGTCATAAGACGTGATGTGGCGGAGAACCGCACGAACATTGTTGTTACCCCATGGTGCGTCGAAGTTGTAGTTCGCGAACAGGTTCGCTTTCCACTGCGGCAGAGAGCGGAGGAAGTTCGAACGGTTGAACTGGCCAACCACATCGCCACCGGTGATCGTACGGTCTTCGACGAGGAAGTCACCAACTTCATAGTTGAAGATGTAAGTGGCTTCACCACCGAGTGTGAACTCACCACCGTTTGGCATACCGAACCATGTGTTCTCGACACGAAGGTCAATACCAGATGTTTCGATGTCCGGGCCGTTGATGATGTTCGTTTCGATACGAGAGATCGTAGACGCAGACGGTGCCGTCGGATCGTTGAACTGGATACGGTTCAGGATTCCGTCATCGTCTGTTGTCGCCGTAGACAGAGCCTGAACAGCTGCGTTCACGATCGGGTTGTGGTCTTCCACAATGATCGGATCAGTGAAATCGAAGCTATAAAGGTCGGCAGATGCGTAGAAACCACCTTCCTCGAAGATAGCACCGATATTGTAGCTGAATGCAGATTCAGGGTTCAGGTTCGCGTTACCGAATGTATCAACCGCTTTAAATGCGGATGTCGGCGCAATGAACTGAAGCGTCGTTGCACGGCCAGACAGCTGGTTCAGGGACGGACCACGGAAAGAGGTCTGAGCCGAACCACGGACTGTGATCTGATCAGTTGCCTGCCAGCGCGCTGCGAATTTCGGGTCGAATGTCGAACCGACTTCGCCGCCGTAATCCTCGTAACGCATAGCGAGCTGAACATCGAGGTCTTCGAAGAGAGGAACCTGAAGTTCGCCGAACAGAGCGTAGATTGTCTGGCTCTCATCAAACTGGTTTGTACCCGCTAGGAATGAGAATGGACCATTGCCGGATGGGCCTGGAGTGATCGCAAGGTCAGTGATCGGAAATGGATCAACCTTGTAAGATTCACGACGGATCTGCATGCCTGCAGCCCAGCCAACCGCGCCGCCAGCAGCCTGAACACTGCTCGTTCCGGAAAGAACGGCATCGAATGTCAGAAGGCTTGTTTCTGCTTCGATACCATTACCGTCAATCAGCCAGTCAGCCAGCGTTGCGGAGTTCGCAACGGATGGATCATAGCCTGGATTCGCTGTGCCTGTGATTGCACCAGCCGGGATCGCGTTAGAGAACGGGTTGTAGTACTCACAAGCACCTGCGCCCGCAGTCAGGGAACCTGTGTAACCCGCTGCGAATGGTTGTGTGCCTGTTGCAGGGTCAAAACCGGTCACAGGGTCTGTACAAACACCAAAGCCTTGCAGAGCTGCGGTCAGGCCCACAATGTAGGCATCAGGGCTCGCACGTTCAGCTGTTGTCTGGGAGTAACCAAGACCAACATCCCAGGAGATGCCGTTCTCGAATTCGCCGGTCAAATCACCAGCAAGGCGTAGCGTGTCATAGTCACGATACCCTTCGCCAGACCCACTCGCTGTGCCCGGGTTACCACCCCAGCCGAATACACGACCGATGAAGAGTGCACCAATGCCAGCATCAAGCGGCGTGCCAGGGTTTGCTGCGATGTACGACTGATAGCCAGGGTGCGACGCTGGCACGAACTGGCTTGTCAGAACCTGAGGCGGGTAAGACGGAGACGTCTTCCAGCTTGGGACTTCTGTCGATGCGTAAAGCGCTTCAAGATGAAGATCGATACCGCTCGCGAGCGTTGTATTGAACTCGGAGAAGATGTTCAGACGCTCTTCTTCCTCAACGAGGTTGCCGAACTGAGTGAACTGGAATCGGCAATCACCGATTGTCGGGTGAAGCTGACCACCAACATCAAGACAGCCATTATCGACATGTGTGCCGATTGGCGTACCAGTTGCACCGATAACAACATAACGGCCCGGGTTAGACAGAGACGAATAACCTGCGACTTCGTTTTCAGTGATCAGCGGTGTGCCGATGGTGTCGAGGTTGGAAGCTTCTGAACGGAAGTCATAGCTGACTGTTGTAACCCAGCTCGAATTCTCGCCCTGCCAGCCATAAGACGCAGACAGGTTATACTCGCCGTCTGTGCCTTCGAACGTCTGGTAGCTGCCGTTAACAGCGAAACCATCAAGGCTGTCATTTGTGATGAAGTTCACAACGCCAGCAATCGCGTCAGAACCGTAAAGAGCGGCCGCGCCGTCTTTCAGAACTTCCACACGAGCAATTGCCGCAGATGGAATGTTGTTTGTGTCAACGAAGAGCTGTGCCTGCTCGCCGATACCAAACGGAGAATATGTCTGACGACGACCATTGATCAGCACGAGTGTACGTGCAGGACCAAGACCGCGCAGGTTGATGTTTGATGTACCTTCGATACCGTTAGAACCAAACTGGTTCGTTTGACCATCAACACCGGAGGATACCCCCAGGTTACGGATCAGCTCGTCGATGCGCGGATTACCTTCGAGCTGAAGGTCTTCAGCAGACAGTACATCTACAGGCAGCGCCGCATCTTCCGGCGTACCCGCAATGAAGGAACCCGTTACAACAACTGTTGTCTGACGTGCTTCTTCGTCCTGTGCAAAGGCTTGCGGGCTGCCGATAAGCAACGCTGCTGCAGATGCACCAAGCAAAAGTTTAGAAAAGTCTCGCATTTCTCTCCCTCGTAATTCTTGAGTATAAAACTCTGATATCGCCCACTTTTCGGGACGTTCGAGGATGAAGAGTATGCCGGGATTAAATCTTGGAAAGGCCGAATATGTTTTGCACCGCACAACTTGACTTGGAACTCAGTTCTAAAATATGAAACGCATTATTCTTCTTGAGAATAAGCAGAATAATTTTCAAGTATAATTGAATAAGCCGTGGGAAATACAGTTTAAAATGAAGTCAAATACTCCCTTTACTGCACTTGGAAATGATTTCGCAGATGCAGTAGAGCCTGCGAATTTTCCAGATCTGGTGTTGCGATATCGCAACAATCGCGTACTGAATAAGACTATTCTACATAGTCTTTCGCCCAAAAACTGGCTGAATCACTTCGGTAGATTTGCGCCTTTGCCGGAAAATCAGCCCAAACCGCTCGCCATACGGTATCACGGCCATCAGTTTCGTTCTTACAATCCGCAAATCGGTGACGGGCGTGGCTTCCTCTATGCGCAGCTGCATGATGAACATGATCAACTTTATGATTTAGGCACTAAAGGTAGCGGCCAGACGCCGCATTCACGCAGCGGAGACGGGCGTCTCACACTAAAAGGTGGTGTTCGTGAAGTACTTGCAACAGAAATGCTTGAAGCAAGTCATGTGCCTACATCAAAGACTTTGAGCCTCATCGAGACGGGCGAGGAGCTCTACAGAAACGATGAACCGAGCCCTGCCAGGTCCTCTGTTCTGGTACGCGTTCAAAAAACACATGTCCGGTTTGGGATATTCCAGCGCCTCGCCTTTTACAAAGATGCGGCGAATATGGAGACATTGCTGGACTACTGCAGGACCCACTTCTTTGCCGAGATCGACCCAGCCCCTGCAGCAGAGCTCGCGCCTTTGCTTCTGACCGAAATCACGAAGCGGACAGCGAACATGGTCGCAAGCTGGATGGCTGCCGGATTCGTGCACGGCGTCATGAATACCGACAATATGGTCGTGACGGGCGAGACCTTCGACTTCGGTCCTTATCGCTTCATGCCCGTTTCCGACCCGAAGTTCACGGCAGCCTATTTTGATGAATGGGGGCTCTATGCCTTTGGCCGCCAGCCGCAGGCCGCGATATGGAATCTGCAACAACTGGCTGGCGCGCTCACGCTGGTCGCGGAAGCTGAAGACCTGTCCGAAAGCCTTGGCGCCTTTGAGCTGGCCTACCAGACAGCGCTGCGGGACCACACCTTCTTCCAGCTGGGGCTTTTGCCTGAACATCTGGAGACCGATCTCAACTTCCTGACCGAGCTGTTCGGCTGGATGACGCAAAGCCAGGTGCCGTGGCATCAGTTCTTCTTTGACTGGTTCTGCGGGGAGAAGAGCGAAACGCGCGCAAATAACAGCCCATCAGCGGAGCTCTACACCCGCGAAGACTTTGGAACTGTGCGCGAATATCTGCGCCACTATAAAGATGATCGCCCGGAACGACTGGCACACCCTTACTTCCAGCGCCCTTCTCCGGAAACGCTTTTGATCGACGAAATCGAAACCCTCTGGTCTGCCATCGTTGATAATGATGACTGGTCTCTGTTCGAGGCCAAGCTGAACGGCATCGCAGAAAAAAGAAAAGCCCTGCTGGGATAGCAGGGCTCATCTTGAAGTCTTTGGCGTCCGGAAGGATCAGGCTTTCGCCTTCACCGTCGCAAACTGAGGCGCGATGGTGAAGTTACGCGCCAGTTTGAGCTTCTCCATAACAAGGAAGAACGTCCCGTTATAATCGAAGATACGGTTCCAGAAGCCTGTACGAGGCAGGTGCAGAATGGAAACCGGCTGATCATGGTGGTGATCATGGAAGGCTTCGCCGCCTGTCAGCAATGCCAGGAAATAGGTGAACCATTTCGGCATCTCCAGATGGCCGAACACGTTGATGCCCAGAACTGTTGCGTGGAACTGGATCGCGCGGCCGATTACGACAGATGCGTGGATCAGAAGCGTGATGATGAGATCACCGCCCGCCATCCAGACAATACCGTAAATGATCGCCGGAAGCAGGAAGTGCACGACGGCAGCCAACAGGTTGTAGTTCTTGTCACACACGCGAATGATCACGTTGTTCTTCAGCCAGAGCGGCATAGGACGCTTCAGGTCTTTCTCGTCGCGGAACAGAATCCAGCCAACCCATGCCCAACGCTTGCTTTCAAACGGATTGTGCGGATCGCCCGGCTGGTCTGCAAACCGGTGATGCTGTGAGTGGTAGTTGATCCAGTCTTTGATGGAGCCCTGCATCGCGATCAGCACGTTGATCATGACGATCAGCTGCGCCGGTGCTTTCAGCTCGCCTGCTTTGTGCTGCCAGACGCGGTGAAGACCTCCAATACCAATATTACAGATGAACACTGTCAGCGCGATCACGCCAACAACGATAGGCGCGTAATACCAATGGAGCTGAACGCTTTCCATCAGAAGGCCCGAAATGATTGCTGCTGTCATGCCAATGATGCCGAGTGCCGGATACAGAAAGGCTGAGAACAGGCTGCCGAAATCAAAATTCTTGAATGACTTCGGAATAGCGAGGGAGCGCGGCAAAATCTGTCGCTGTTGTGACATTATAAATATCTCTCTCTTCATCGAATTTGGTTGGAACTTCAGAAAATCAGACCTCCCCGATCCATAATTCTGAAAACCGTTCTCAGTGCCAAAATGCCGAAATTTGACGCATGTGTCATCTTTAATTTTCGGTCATGCGGCGATTTTTAGCGCTTCCAGACCATAGCTACGGCGCAAGTTCAACCGCCCCGCGCAGCTCATTCAAACGCACGTGAGCGCACCCCTTGAATCTTCACGCGAAAGCGCGAGCTTAGCCCAGCAGTTATACATTTCCTGATTATGGAACCCATCAATTAAGCAATTGTTCGATCTTGCAGCCCTCCTATGCGAGCCGACAGCTTTACTTCTGCGCTGAAGTTTCCTTTGGTCAGAGTAGAAAAACCGAAAGGATTAAACTTGGTTTCCGAGCTTCACTCTCACGCTGCGCGACTTGACGGTCTGGATCTGACCACACTAGCCGCTGCTCGTTCCGGCGAAACGCTGGATGCTTGTGGATGGCACATTGATCTGGCGCGCCAGAAGCTGGATGCCGAAGCAGATGCTGCACTTCTGGAGTTTGCAGCAGAACGCAAAATCTCTGACGACATTTCCCGCATGTTTAGCGGCGCGCATGTGAATGTGTCCGAAGACAGAGCTGTCATGCACTGGGCGCTGCGCGTCCCGCCGGAAAAGGCGACCGGACCGGCTGAGGACATTCAGGCGTCTCTTGAACCTGTCATGGCCTTTGCCGAAAAGGTCCGCGACGGCAAAGTCCTGCGGGGTATCGAGACCGTTCTGCATATCGGGATTGGCGGGTCCGACCTCGGCCCTCGCCTGCTCTATGACGCGTTCTCGCAGACCCATCTGGGCGCAATTGACGTGCGTTTTGCCTCCAACATCGATCCGATGGATCTGGAGCGCGCACTAGACGGAATCGATCCTGCCACGACGCTGGTCATCGGCATTTCCAAGTCCTTCTCTACAGAAGAGACCAAATACAATCTCGATCGCGCGCGTGACTGGCTAAAGAAAAGCCTCGGCGAGAAATGGTCATCACATCTGGCCATCGTCACAGCCAATCCGGATAAAGCCAATGAATGGCTCGGCATTCAGTCAGACCAGCTGTTCGGCATGGCAGACAGTATTGGTGGACGCTTCTCTTTATGGTCGGCCGGGTCTCTCAGCTGCGTCATCGCGTTTGGGTCCGACTGGTTCAAAGCGCTCTTGTCTGGCGCGCACGCCATGGACGAGCATTTCCGTACAGAAGACCTCAAGACGAATATTCCGGTGCGTCTTGCGCTGATTGACTATTGGAACATGACGCTGCGCGGCGTCGAGTCAGAGATGGTTCTGGCCTATTCCAACGCGCTGCGTCTTCTGCCGTCCTATCTGCAGCAATTGCTACTGGAATCGAACGGCAAGCAGGTGTCGCCTGACGGTACTGCAATCCCTGCCCGCTCCATCGTGGCCCATTGGGGCGGTGAAGGCTCTATCGGCCAGCACTCTTTCCACCAATGGCTTCACCAGGGCACGAGCAATCTGGCCGCAGAGTTCATTATCGCGACGATTAAAGGCTCTGAACCAAAGGGCACTGCATCGCTGATTGCACATGCACTTGCTCAGTCTGAAGTCCTGGCAAACGGCTATCGCGATGATGACATTGCTAAGGAAGAGCCGGGCCTGACACCGGAAATCGCAAAACAGAAGGTTCTGCCGGGCGGCAAGCCATCCATGATTTTTGCCTGCCGTGATTTCACGCCGGAAACCCTTGGCGCCCTGGTCGCCATGTATGAACACCGCGTCTTCGTGGGCGGCATGCTCTGGGGCGTAAACAGCTTCGACCAATGGGGTGTCGAGCGCGGTAAAAAGCAGGCCGGAGAAATCAGAGAAGCTTTGGTTGAAGGCAAGCCATGCGCTGATCCGATCACGCAGGGACTTGTCACTTACTTCAGCTGATCTCTACCGGCCAGTTATCGAGATACTAGGGTATGTCACGGATCAGAACTTCCGAAGACGCTGTGAAAGCATAGCTAACCTCCGGAAGTAGAGGGATGGTGGGCTGGTATGCGTAATTGATACTGATATCCGCATACGTCTCACCGTACTTCTCAATGAGCTGGACATTTGGCGTGAAGGTTCCCGCCAGTGTTGTCCCCAAATTGCTGGCTACGAGAGCCTGAATGTCGTTCGCCGTCGGATTGTCCATTGTATAGGCGATCCGCGCGACACGCTCGGTCGTATTCTGCGCCTGCTGCAGGCCAAAAAAGCCCACACCAATGTAGAATACCGTCAGCACGAAGCCGACAATGACCGGAAAGACAAACGCAAACTCCACGGCGGAGACACCGCGCTTGTCTCTTGAAAACTGGAATACTCGGGTCTTCAGAAGACCATAAGCTGAGGACATCATCTCAATCTCATGACGATCTGCTTTTCGAGGGTATATTCCTGCCCCAGAAAATCATTGGAAGTAGACGTGACATCGATTTCTGCGAGTACACGCGCCCGGCTCCGGTCCGGGCATGTCATCGAACAAAGGGGCGCCTCATCCGCCGCTTCAGCCGTGAAGCGAGTAAAGAAAGGCTGATCCGTCTGAACGTCTCCTCCGGAGTAATTCTGCGGACATCCGCAGAAAACATCGAGTTCTGTAATCGTAAGCGTCGCGCTGGACCGATAAGCGTCCGAAAGGACGAAGCGCGCCGTCTGCACAAATTGCCCAGGTGTAAATTCGTAGGTGCCATCGACCATTTCTCGGGTCGGCTGGAATCCACTCATTTCACCATCCAGAACCTTGTCGGCGAGATAGTATGCGGATGCCGTCACCGCAGCGTCGAGACGCTGGCGGTCAAGCAGTTTGAAGGAATACGTGATCGCCGACATCGCAATAGCGATGGCAATCGGAGATATCAGAGCAAACTCGGTTGCCGATATCCCGCTACGATCCTTGAAGAAAGCCTTCAGGCCTGTCCACATCGTAACTAACTAGCCGATAACAATACACCGGAGCGACCCAGAATTTCACGCACACCCAACGCCGAACACTGGGCGTTGGTAAAACTTGAATTGCCTGTCAGATTCACCTGGCGCGCAACAAGGTGAGTACACCCGCTATCGCTGCTTGAGCCTCCGACGAAATCTACTGTCTGATTTGGAAAATAAAGCGCCCCTTCAAGCCTCGTATCGGCCTGTCCATTAAGCTGTACATTCAGATCAGTTGGCTGGGTATGGCGGTCAGCGAACATAATGAGACCGGAATACTCGCCTGTTGTTTTAGCTGTCAGATCGACAAAACCGCCGTTCGGAAGAACGATGGTGCCTCCATTGACGAAGAAAATCGTGACGTTTTCACCGACGAGCGACGCATTGGCAGATCGCAGACGTAGCGTGACCCCATCGATTATAAAAGTGCCGCCAGATTCGAGCGTCAGGTCTCCATTGCTGCTAATGTCGGAGCAATACCGACCGGACGCCATTGTCATAGTCCTGCGTGGCCCATGCCCCGGCGTTTCACACGGCATCTGGTCAATACCAGAAGGAACGTCCAGATCATCATAAGGGTCAGACGCACGGCGCCAGCCGGTTTTCACCGCCGGGCAGCTATTGAGCGTGATATTCGCTTCGCCATAAACGCCGCCGGACACATAGGCGCACGAAGAGGTCAGCGCGCTGGACCCATTGAGTTCGAGACCATTTTCTGCGATGGAATTGGATTGCACTGCACAGTCAGGAATAGCGACATCAGCAGTACCCGTAACATTTAGTGCAGCCGGTTCAGTTGGATCGAGCGCCAAAATGCAAAGCGGCTCCGTCGGCTCAATAATGAGCGCCGTCGCCTCACGCGTCAGATCGACATCACCGCCCATGAGGAGAGATGAGAAGAAGTGGCTCTGTCGTTGGGTGACGCTTACCTGCACGCCTTCTTTGCCAGCATGATTTCCGGAAGCGACAGGTGTGTCGATTGTGATGGTCGCATCCGCGATGTCGAGGCCGTTCTCATGGAGCATGCCCATCGCGGCAAACTGCAGCGCGCCAACATCATCTGTAAGATAGGTTTCGTGCGCCGCCGCAACCGCCGCGGCATCTGCCGCCAGCTGGAGGCGCTGACCGCTCATCCGCCACATTCCGAAATCGGTTGCGAGGGCGAGCCCGCCGACAATCATAGGAAGAAGGAGTGCAAAAACGATCGCAGAGTTCCCGGCGTTGTCCGCCCGGAGCTCACGCAGACGCACTGCGCCTGTCATCGTTTTGGCCTCTGGTCTGCCCACTTTAGTGTCTCACCGTTTATCTGTTCTCGGTTGAGCAAGCAATTTGGCAGCGCGGATTTAAATCATTGCTTTCGAAGAAACATGAATTTTAACCTTCGATATAAACCCGCGTTAAACATAATTTCGCGGCAGAGGCATTCAGCCCGCCCCCAACGGCCGCTGTTGGATCATGTCATCTCATGACGCTATATCCGTCTTAAGCAGTACCATCGTCACAGGAACGCATTCGCGATATGAAAATCACTTATCTCGGCCTCGGCGCTATGGGCGCACGAATGGCAGAAAACCTTTTTAAAGCAGGCCATGAGCTGACGGTCTGGAACCGCACCCCCGCTGCCGCAGACCCGCTTACATCCATGGGCGCAGCCCGCGCAGATACACCGAAAGACGCTGTCAGTAGCGCAGAGATCGTTGTCTCCTGTGTGCGCGATGACGAGGCTTCAAAAGCGGTCTGGCTGGATGAAACACACGGCGCCATTCACGGCATGTCGGCGGACGCAATCGCCATTGAAAGCTCAACACTAACCATTCAATGGGTTAAAGCGCTCGGCGTCGCATTTGCTGATAAATCCCTGGCATTTCTGGATGCGCCAGTGCTCGGCTCGCGCCCGCAGGCAGAAGGCAAACAGCTCATTCACGTGGTTGGCGGCGAAGAACAGGTTTTCACAAAAGCGCGAGCTGTTCTCGCGGATATGGGCGGCGCGCAGCATCTGATGGGTCCTGTCGGAACAGGCGCTGCGATGAAGCTCATGGTCAATTCCATGATGGGCGTTCAAGTGACGGCCCTCGCAGAGCTTCTGGCCGCCACGGAGAAAGGCGGCATTTCGAAAGCCCGCGCGGCCGAAGTGTTCGGGTCGACGATTGTCTGCTCACCGCAAATGAAAATCGTCTCCGGCCTGATGGCGCAGGGCACGCACAGCCCGCTCTTCCCTGTCGAGCTGATCGAGAAGGATCTCGGCTATGCGGTGAAAGAAGCAGGCGGCGCAGGCGCCTTGCCCGTAACCGGTTCTGCGCGGGACGTTTTCACCAAAGCGCTGGAAGCCGGCGATGGCGACCTCAATTTGAGCGCCGTCGAAAAGCTTTACTAACGAACATTCAGTTCCCCGCTGACTGTGCTGGCGGGGTTTTTGCTTGCAAACTGAACTCCCACACGAAGCCGTGAACCAAACGTGACGGCTGCCCCACTTCCAATAAATAAATGACTGGTCTATTTTTAATTCATGGCACGCACACGAAACGATAAAACCTACACCGCATCCTATGACCGGCTCATCGAGACAGGCCTCACCCTGTTTCGCCGGAACGGCTTTGATGCCACGGGTATTGGCGAGATCCTCGAAACGAGCGGCCTGCCAAAGGGATCATTCTATCACTACTTCCGCTCCAAAGAGGCGTTCGGTCTCGCCGTGGCGGATGTCTATCACCAGAACCAGATGCGGTTTGCCCGCTCAATCCTCAGCCGCAAAGAAGCTCCGGAACTCGACCGGTTGCGCGAGTTTTTCAGCGAAGCCCATCTCATCTTCGAATCCATGAATTTTTCGGAAGGCTGCCTGATGTGCAATCTTTCGAACGAGCTCGGCAGCCAGAACGATGCCTTTCAGGCTGCGCTCTCCCGCTACTGGAAAGAGCTGTCCGCCGAGATCGAAACCTGCCTGACGCCAGAGGTTCTGAGCGAACTCGGCCTTACCCGCCTCACACCGACAGAAGCCGCAGACGCCCTTCTGAACGGTTGGAGCGGTGCGCTCACACGCATGAAAGCGGAGCGCACTGAAGCCCCCCTAACCCTCTTCAAGAAAACCATGTTGAAGGACTAACTCCCCCCATGACTTCCCAGGTCTCCTCCCCGAAAACTGTACTTATAACCGGCGCCAGCCGCGGCATTGGCCTTCTGACGGCCAAGTCTCTCCTCGCAGAATGCTATCATGTGTTTGCAGGCATGCGCGCACCTGACACCCGCAACCGGAAAGCCGCATCAGAGCTGCAAAAACTGGCGACTACCAATCGCGGCAAGCTCACAATTCTCGATCTTGATGTTGCAAGCGATGAGAGCGTCGAACGCGCCGTAGCAACTGCTCTATCTTATGGCCCGCTTGATGCGCTGGTAAACAATGCAGGCGTTATGCCGGTCGGCATCACCGAAGCTTTCACCATGACGCAGATCAAGGATCTGTTCGAAGTGAATGTGTATGGCGTTGCCCGCACCGCCCGCGCGGTTCTGCCAGCCATGCGCCAGAATGGTGCCGGCATCATCATCAATCTCAGTTCAGCGGCCGGGCGTCTTTCGCTTCCATTCTTCGGCATTTATTGCTCCAGCAAATGGGCGATGGAAAGCTATATCGAGACGTTGAACATCGAGCTGGAAGGCTCCGGCGTTGAGGCGGTGATCTTACAACCAAGCGCGCACCGTACCGACCTTGTCGCGACCTCACCTGCCCCGAATGAATCCGACAGGGCGACAGCTTATGGCGCGATGTCAGAAGGCGGGGACCGCATGCTTGGCATGTTCCAGTCTGCCTTCGACCAGAATGCCGAAATCAACGATGCGCAGAACGTAGCAGACGCCATTCAGCGCCTGATCGAACAGGACGGCCCGCGCCCTGTGCGCACTGTGGTTGGTGAGGATATGGGTGTTGATGGCATTAATAATGCCGTCGCACCGTTCCAGAACGGCCTTATCGACCAGTTGAAAACGGTCTACGCACCGGCTTAATTGTCAGCTTCTGCCTTCTGCGCTTTGTAAGCACGAAGCGCTGCAAAAATGTTCGGTTGATCCTGCATCCAGATCGGGATCAGCCGAACAGCTATGAACTCTTCGGTTATGGCGACTACGCCCATAAAAATGGTCGGCCAGAAGAACCAAAGAGGTTCATGACCAACTAACAGTTCAAATAGCACCGCATAATACGGAAGCGCCCAAAGTTTCGCTGACCAGAAGTGAAACGCTGCCCCGCGCCCGTATCGCATGAAATCATGCGCCGTGCTGATGCCTTTATAAATTCCTATGGCACCAATCGCCCAGAGAAGCGGCGCAAGCATCTCGAAGCGAAACACCAAAGCGAAGCCAGTGTAGGAAAGCACAAAGATCAGGTCAGCCCACCCGTCTGCACGTCGCAACAGCACGCTCACAACGTTCCATCGACGCGCAAGGATTCCATCATAAATATCGGAAAGCAAAGCCAGCGGTATGAGCAGTGCCGGGATCCACATGCTCCAGCCGAAAAATTGGAACAGCCACGGCGTCAGGCCGCACAATCCCCTGAACCAGACAAAGATCCAGGGGATTTTCGATTTCAGATCAGGAGACAAACTCACCCTTGAGCGCGTCTTCGATAAGGTCGGCTGTCGCATCGACGCCATAGATCGCGATGAAGCCACCAAAGCGCGGGCCTTGGGACTGTCCGAGGCAAACCTCGTAAATCGCCTTGAACCAGTCACGCAAATTCTCAAAGTTCTGAGACTTACCGGCCGTGAAGGTCAGCGTTTGCAGGTCTTCACCCGTTACCGGACCATCATAGCTGCGCAGGAGTGAAACCAGCTCTGTCAAAGCGGCACGTTCCTGATCAGTCGGCGCACGATAAACCTTCGCAGGCTTCACGAAGTCCTCATAGTAAGCGAGCGCATAGCCAACCAGATGGTCCAGGAATGGCGCGTTCTCCGGCGTTGCATCCGGCGCATACTTGGTAATGAAGCCCCAGATCAGCTCTTTGGAGTTCGCATTCGCAGCCGACACGAGGTTCAAGAGCAGCGCAAAGCTCACCGGCACGTTCAGCTGAGGCGGCTTACCACCATGAATGTGCCAGACAGGGTTTTCCAGCTGCTTGGCAGGCTCTTCTTCGTGATACTTCTCAACGAAGGTGAGATACTCGTCCACCGCCTTCGGGATCACATCGAAATAGAGCTTCTTCGCCGCGCGCGGCTTCTGCCACATGAAGAGCGCGAGGCTCTCTTGCGGGGCATATTTCAGCCATTGCTCGACCGAGATGCCATTGCCTTTCGACTTGGAGATTTTCTCGCCTTTGTCGTCGAGGAACAGCTCATAGACATATTGCTCTGGCGGGCGTTCACCGAGGATGCGGCAGATCTTGGAGTAGATCGGCGCGTTCGCCTGGTGGTCCTTGCCGAACATCTCAAAGTCGACGCCAAGCGCAGCCCAGCGCATGCCGAAGTCTGGCTTCCACTGCAGCTTTGCATTACCGCCCGTAACGGAGATGGTGACGTCTGACCCGTCTTCATCCTCGAATGTGATCTCGCCTTTGGCGGCATCGACATTTTTCATCGGTACGTAGAGCACACGGCCAGATTTCGGAGAGATGGGCAGGAATGGCGAATAAGTTGCGCGGCGCTCCTCACCGAAGGTTGGCAGCATTACACCCATGATCTCGTCATACTTTTCCGCAGCGCGCAGAAGCATCGGATCATAAGTGCCGTTCTTGTAGAGCTCGGTTGCGGACGCGAACTCGTACTCGAAGCCAAAGCTGTCGAGGAAGGCCCGCAGGCGTGCATTCATATGCGCACCATAGCTGTCATGCGTGCCAAACGGGTCTGGCACATCTGTCAGCGGCTTTTGCAGATATTCTTCAAGGCTCTCAGGGTTTGGAACCGTTGGCGGCACTTTGCGCATGCCGTCCATATCGTCTGACACACAGATCAGGCGCGTCGGGATTTTGCCCTCCGTCAGCGTTTCAAACGCGACGCGCACCATCGTCGTACGGACGACCTCACCAAACGTGCCGATATGCGGCAGACCGGACGGACCATAGCCTGTCTCGAACGTGACGGGACGGGTGAGCGGTTTGCCCTGTTTTTCCATCTGCTCGACGCGCTGTTTAAGCTTCTGCGCCAGCTCGAAAGGCCAGGCTTTAGCGTTCGCTGCGAGAGTGGAAATGTCGGTCATTTTATGGGTTTGCCTTTAGTGATTAAACCAAGCGCGGGAGTTAGGCCTGATGGGGCTTTGGGTCAAGGTTTTACGGGGAGTTGAAGCACTTGTCATGACAGCACTTGGCTTGTTCTGTCTCTGACCGTCCCCGCACATACCCCGCTGCATGATAGCACAGCCACATCTTAACGCTCACGCTGACTGCATTAACCAGTTTTGATACAGTGTAAAAAGCGGGCCGCTCGAAAGAAATTTACTTTCAACTCAGAACACTAAAACTATGCGGTGTATAAAATGCGCACGATTGAAATCCCGCTTTATTAACCTTTCCCGACCAGTAATGCCCGCCTCTTTGGAGGGGTAGGAAAACCAAGAATGATAAGCACTCTACTTGCAAGAAAACCAAAAGCTGACACCACAATCCAGCTGAGTGAACAGAGTCCGAAAGAGACGGTCACGTCCAGCGAACTCGTCAAATGTCTCGAACACTTCATCGATCACAATGCGACCGACATGGTTGGCATCTCGGCCCGCGAACGCGCGCTTCTGGAGAAGCTGTGCGAGCGCCTTAAAGCGTCGGATAACACAGCACTTCGCGGCGCGGTCAACGCATCCATGACGGCAAGCAAGGTTCAGGCCGGTCTCGCAAATGCCTTTTCCGACATTTCCGATGTCCGCCAGCACAGCCAGATCATGGCAGGCGCTATTCAGGAGCTCGACTCCTCGATTTCGCAAATATCCATCTCAGCGCAATCTATCGATCAGGGGCTTCAGCTATCTGCTGACGAGACGCGCCTGTCTGCCGAAGAAGTTGATCAGGCCACTGCGTCTGTTCGCAACACAACAGCGAGCCTTGAGCATATTGTCGGCAATATGCAGGAGCTGGAAAACGCGGCGACGCAAATCCGCGGCATGTCCAAAACGATTGAGGATATTGCAGGCCAGACCAATCTGCTCGCGCTCAACGCCACGATCGAGGCTGCCCGTGCAGGCGATGCCGGTCGCGGCTTTGCTGTTGTTGCCTCGGAAGTGAAATCCCTTTCCGACCAGACGGCCAAAACAACCGAACAGATCGCCGAGCGCATCCACAATCTGGAAAGCGCGATTGAGATGATCGTTGGCGCGGTGACAAGCGCGCAAACCTCTGCCCGCGACGCCGAAGAGATAACCAACTCTGCAAACCATCGCGTTCAGAACACGACGCAGAGCATTTTGAACAATGCCGACGCGGTTTCCGCCCTGGCCAATGTAATCAATGATCAGAAAGCCGCGACAGCGGAACTCGCCCGCGGCGTCGATCAGGTCGCTCAACAAAGCCAGAGCGCGCAAAGCAAGCTGCAGGCGACAACGAAAGTCGCGTCTGAATCGGAAAACCAGATCACGGCCCAGTTCGACGAGCTGGAAAAGCGTAAAGTGGCCAATTACGTGCTCTATCGCGCCAAGTCCGATCATATGATCTGGAAGAAACGCCTCGCCGCACTCCTTTCCGGTCTGTCCGAACTCAGTGAACACGAGCTGGCGGACCACCATTCCTGTCGCCTTGGCAAATGGTGGGATGGCGAGATTGGAAACGAGATTTCAAGCCTCGCATCCTTCAAGGCGATTGAAGCGCCGCACCGCGCGGTTCATGCGAGCGGCCGCTGTGCAGCAGAGCTCTACAATCGCGGCGACAAGGCGGGCGCTCAACAAGCCTATCTTGAAATGGAGCGGGCTTCAGAAGACGTGATCCAGCGTCTCGACGAGCTGATCTCCAAGCTTGAGGCACAAGCGTAGACGCAAACCGGACGCAAAGTACCTTAGGAAGCCACTTTTAGGCTCTAGGCCTGATCTCTCCGGGCGCAGGCAAATCGGGCACTGCCTGCTGGATACAATCTAGCAGGCACGCCATGTCGACAGGTTTGAGAAGACTGAATCGTGCACGTTTCAGTAGCTCGATTTTATCTCCTTCGAAATGACTGAGATTACTTGAAAGAACGATAACCGGCGGGGCGCGTCGGTCATCAATGGCCGTCAGTTTTTTGATCAGTCCAAAGCCGTCACAAATTGGCATCTGCAAATCTGTTATCACAAGATCGGGTTCATATTTGAGCGCTTTATCAAAGCCCTCTTCTCCATCGGAGGCTGCAATGCATTCAATGCCCCAAGCCTCCAGCATGGCACGAAGCGTAAGTCGGCAATATTCGCTGTCGTCTACAATTAGCACACGCAAAAGATGACGCGCGCCCGTTGGCGGGCTGACTGGCACACACATTCCAAGTGACCTGAGTTTGAGGAGTTAAGGCTCGCCTCTTAAGCGATATTTGGAAGTTTTTCTTGCTCTGATGCGACCATTACTTGATAAATTACGACAAATTATGCCGATAAACGTTAGGTAGCGGATTCTTGAGGGAACTTGTCAGAGCTGGCGCATGGAAAGGCCTGCCCGAACTCATATCAGACCTGGGCGGCCAACCCACCGAGGTATTGAGAGTCGCAGGGCTTTCGATGCGTGACCTAGACAATCCGAATGCCTATCTGCCTCTGAAGTCACTTATCGACACGCTGGAAATTGCGGCTGAAGAAACGGGCAGGCCGGATTTTGGGCTTCTTTCAGGCCTGCACACTTCTCAGAATGTCGGCGCACTCGCTTTGGCCGTTCTGAACGCGCCGACAGTGCGAGAAGGTATTCAACTCGCCACGCGATACATTCACATCCACAATCCGGGTATTCAGGCCGAACTTATCCGGATTGATGACAGAAATGAACGCTTGAGGCTAACCTTATCCAATCCGGAGCATGCGCAATTCGTGCAATTTAGCGAGCGGCTTGTGAGCGGCGCTTATCACCTGATCTCCGCTCTGGTCGGGCCGGGTTTTGCTGTCAGTCAGGTGTCGCTTTATACGCCGAGGTATTCTGCTCCGCATGTGTATGAATCGCTATTTGGACTGACACCAGATTTCGAATTTGAAACGGGCGGATTTGTGCTGACATCTGAACAGCTCGGGCGCCGGAAACCGGGCAATGATGCGCATATTATGCAGATCGCAGAAACTCATCTAATGACCCTCGCTCCCCCTACCGGCGCGAACCTGACCGAGCAGGTCTCAATGCTGATACGCGGTTTTCTTGCGGGCAACCAATGCACGAGCGAGAAAATCGCGCACTCGTTATCTACACATCCGCGTACGCTTCAAAGACGGCTACGGGAAGAAGGCACGTCTTTTGAAGCACTAAAAGACGGCATCAAGCGAAACCGCGCGGAGACACTACTCGCACAACCGGATCTGACCATTACAGATGTTGCCTTCATGTTAGGATATTCGGAGACCTCGACCTTCTCACGGAAAACGAGAGACTGGTTCGGACTGTCGCCCAGAGAGTTTCGTAAACAGCTGGGCGGTGACAACCGTCACTAGGCTTTCTCTGCCTCAACCTTCCAGATGGCAGCTTTGAACCGGACCATTCCGTCGGACACATACTCTGCCATCGCCTTCCCCATGGCCTGCATAGCCGCCTTGCGCGGCTCTGCCTCCAGTTCGGACACGATACGCCCGACCGGCCCCATCCGCTCCATCCAGAAGGAGAGCGCGGCTTCCGGAAATGCGCAGTCAATGTTGAGCGGTGAAATGCTGACATTCTGCCAGCCCGCCTTGGCCAGCATGTCACGCACATAATCGGCATCCGCCCAGCCGAACTGACCCGTCCGGCCCGGTGGCGGAAAGGCATCTTCCGGCAGCCAAGGGTCTGCGGCCTGTTTTGGCGCACGCATGAAAGGGTTGTCCTTCGGGCTGCGCCAGGCGAGCAGCGTCATCGCCGCACCAGCAGCGCTTGCGCGATGAATATTGGTGAAAGCGGCCACGGCGTCTTCAAAGAACATCACCCCGAAGCGCGAGACGATATGATCGAAACTGCAAGCCTCAAACGGATAATCCTGCGCATCGGCGCGAATAAAACTGACGGTTTTGCTGTCTTCAATCGCGCGCGCTTTGGCCCGCGAGAGCATAGGCTCGGAGATATCTACGCCGGTGACTTGCATACCCGGCATCTCCGCCAGAGCGAGACTAACCGCGCCCGTGCCGCAGCCAATATCGAGCACACGCTTTGCACCGCTCGCCTCCACTGCCGCTGTCAGTACGGGCACGCAGCCTGAAAACGCCTCATCCAGAAAAGGCTGGCCCTCAACCCATGTGAGGCCGGACTGGCCATTCCAGAACGCACTCTGCGGATTGGTTTCTTCTGACATGGCTCATCCTCCCGTTTTGAAGGGAGCTTAACTGCCACGCGCCAGCGCGGGCAAGACTTTATGCCGCTTCCACTGATCCCCTAAGCTGTGTCACACTCAGCGAAATGCGGAGGGGAACGCGATGAGTGCTGACAGCGAAAAGCCGGGCCATGTCTGGTGGAAAGTTCTGAGCAGACTGCTCGGTATTTTTGCAATCCTGTTGCTCGCCGCGATCGGGCTTTTCCTCCTCTCGCGTGTCCTTGGCGTCGATGAAGACGGTGTCCTGCCCGTCTCTCTCTTTGTGCTGCTCGGCATGCCGTACATTATCGGCGCGCTAGCTGCCTTTCTGATCGACCCGAACGCGAAACGCACTCAGGAGAAAAGCTATCTGGCTGTTCTGATCTTCATGGCATCTATTCTGGTGCTTGGTGGCCTTCTGTTTCAGGAGGGTGTGATCTGCCTACTCATGGCGGGCGTGATCTGGACACCCATGGCGCTGCTTGGCGCGATGACAACCAAACGCATGCAGAGAAAACACCGCCGCATGGGCGACGTCTCCGCGACCTTTGAGATGGGCCTTATCGCGACAATTCCAGCGATCCTTCTGGTGATGGATACGTCTGTGCCGCAATCGATCACGCCTTACACCGTGGAGCGCAGCGTCGTTCTGGAGGCCAGCGCGGACGAAATCTGGCCACTGCTTCTCTCACTGCCGGATATTCAGGAGAGCGAGGGCCGCTTCACCTTTGCGCAGAGCATTGCGCAAATCCCGCGTCCGCGTTCGGCCGTCGTCGCAGGTGATGGCGTGGGCTCTGTGCGCCATGCCCAATGGGGCGAAAACATCACCTTTGAGGAGCACATCATCGACTGGCAGGAAAACGAGGCTCTGAGCTGGGAGTTTGTGTTCCCGAACGATTCCATCAGCCGCTACACTGACCAGCATATCTCGCCGGAAGGGCGTCATCTGCGCATTCAGGAAGGCGGTTACCGGCTGGAGCCGCTTTCCGATGGCCGCACGCGCCTCACCCTCTACACCGACTATGAAGCGCAAACGCCGATGAACACCTATGCCGCAATCTGGGGCGAGATTTTCCTTGGTGGCATTCAAGCCAACATTCTGGAGATTATTGAGGGTCGTCTGGCTTAGTGGCGAGTTCGGCTTTCTTCGCCTCAGATTGGCGGATCAGCCGCCGGAACAACATCATGATGACGATATGGCCAACAACCGTCAGCACGGTCAGGCCAATGGCAATCGCCAGTATGGTCATCATGGTTGAGGACATGGCTGCACTAAGCGCTCCACGGTTCTAACGGTCAATGCGACAGACCTGCATCCTGTGCCCTATTTTAGCGCACGCATTGGGCGTTCTCATTCTCGCCTTCCATGCCGCTTGCCACCCAATAGCGATTATACTACTCGTTCTTGCGTCGGTTAATGGCAGCAGATCTCTGTTTGGGGATGGACAATCCGCGCCGGACCGACCGGATAGCTGTGTGTAGGGGGCGGCTTAGATGGTATTTTCATCAGTAGAGTTTCTGTTTCTCTTTCTGCCAGTTTTCCTGATATTTTACATTGCCTTACCGGCTCTGCGGAACATCACCCTGCTCGCTTTCAGCCTGCTGTTTTACTTTGTTGGCGAAGGCTATTTTCTCGCCGTCATGCTCGCCAGCATCGCGATCAACTATGTGAGCGGATTGTTCGTTGCGCCGGGCGTCAAAGGGCGCGGCCCAGCCCTTGCCATTGGTCTGACGCTCAATGTCATCATGCTGGTCTATTACAAATATATCGGCTTTCTGGCGCAGGATGTCTTCCAGCTGCCTAAGAATGACTGGACGACCGATGTGCACCTGCCAATCGGTATTTCCTTCTTCACCTTCCAGGGCATGTCTTATCTGATTGACGTCTATCGCGGGAATGCCCGCAAAGAGATGTCACCCTTCCGGCTGGCGGCTTACATTTCCATGTTTCCGCAGCTGATTGCCGGCCCGATTGTACGCTTTTCGACCGTCGCGAACGATTTGCGCCGCCGCGTCATCCGCCTGAAGCACGTTTATTATGGCCTTCTGTTTTTCGCTGTAGGACTCGCTGAAAAAGTCATTCTGGCCGATACGATGGCAAAGGTCGCAGACGCGATTTACGGACGCGCGCCGGACGAGCTGCAGGCTTCCACAGCCTTTCTGGGCGGCCTCACCTATTCCTTCCAGATCTTCTTTGATTTCTCGGGCTATTCGGCCATGGCGATCGGGCTTGGTCTGATCCTTGGCTTCAAGTTTCCGCGCAACTTCAACTTCCCTTACATCTCCCAGAGCATCACCGAGTTCTGGCGGCGCTGGCACTTGTCGCTGTCCACATGGTTCCGCGATTACTGCTACATTCCGCTTGGCGGAAACCGGCTCGGACCAAGCAAAACCTACCGCAACCTGTTCCTGATTTTCCTGCTGACCGGCGTATGGCACGGCGCGTCATGGAACTTCATTGTATGGGGTTTATGGCACGGCTTCTTCATTATCATCGAGCGTTTCGGCTTCTCGAAAGTGCTCGAAAAAATGTGGATCGGCCTGCGCGTCGCATACACGCTGATCATTGCGTATATCGGCTGGATTTTCTTCCGCGCCGAAGATCTGACACATGGCCTGCAAATGCTGGCCCGGCATTTTGCCTTTGGCGAAGGCGGTGCCAGCATCTGGGAGTTTCTCGATAACGAAACCCTGATCGTTCTGGCGATGAGCTTTGTTTTGTCGACACCGGTTGTGCTGTGGGCGAGCCGTGGCTTCATTGCACCGCCTGCCTATGGCGCGTGGATGAAGCGCAATCCGATGTGGAAATATGGTCTTGGTGTCGCGCTCGCTGCGATCCTGATCATCGTATCCAGCGTCAAAATCCTCGCTGGCACGTACAGCCCGTTCATTTACTTCCGGTTCTAGGAGACAGACATGAAGATTGAACGCGTCCGTTTCGAACCTCTCTCTCTCGCAGCCATTCTGGCTTTGGGCGTGCTGTTTGCGATTCCCCTCCTTGGCCTGTTTCAGGATGAAGACGACCTCGCACGCCGCCAGAACCGCGCACTGAATGAAGCGCCTGAATGGTCGACACTCGTCTCTGAACCTTCTCGTTTCTTTGCCGAAGGACGCGCCTGGCTCTCAGACCGCGCCCTGTTCAGCGTGGATGCCTCTGTGAACTACCGCAAATTCAAATATTACGCGCTCGGCGACTCGCCCGCAGCCAACGTGGCGCGCGAAGGTGATCTGGTTCTGCCTATCGCGACTGACGCGGCCAATATCGACTATGTGTCGGTAACGGGCAGTTGCCCAGCTGAACACTATTGGGATCAGATGACTCAGGCGCTCACCAATGGCTGGGCCGAGATCAACCGCGTCGCTGAACTGGAAGGGCTCTCTACATTCGGCGTGATCGTACCAAGCAAACCGGTGCTTTACGCCGACCGTTTGCCGCGCTCCATCCCTTCAGAGATTCGCGCCCAATGCGTCTATACGGCAGAAAACGAGTCGCCTGCCGTGCGCATTGCGAACTCTTTCCCGGATACCCTGACCTATCCGTTGGCAGACTTCATGGCCGAACGCGATGTTGACCATTTCTATCCGCTGGAAAACTTCCACGCTGATGGCATGGCTGCATCACGCGCGGCGCAAAGCCTGATCTATCTGAGCTCTCTGGAGCCGTTCCGCGAACCGGAATTCACTATCCGTGAAGGCAATGCCGACATGGAACCTGCGTTGGGATTTCCACGCCGCGTCAACTTCCAGAGACCAGACTATGCATCGGCCGCGGACCGCTCCAACATTCTTGATCGTGAAGTCCAGCAGGGTGCCCGTCTGCGCGGCAACCAGATTTCAGCTTTCTTCAATGCAAACGCCGCCGACCCACGCCGTGTTGCCATCATCGCAAACTCGTTCGGCGCACGCATCGCGCCAGACGTTGCCAGCCATTATGCAGAGACCGTTCAAATCAACACGAATGGCATGAACCGGCAGACACTGATCCGCATGTTCCGCTATCTGATGGATGGCAGTTTCGATCAGATATTGTTCGTGATGCACGAACCAGGATATTATAATCGGGTACGCCTGTTCGCAGATGCCATGCTTGAGGCGACCAGCCTTGAGCCAGACGAAAATGCTGGCGCCCGCGTTGCTGACGTATCATTTGGCCCGGTGTCATTCTCCGAGTTTGATGCACGGGGCTGGCTACCACCTGGCCGAAATACAGAGCTGCGCTGGAGCAAAGGCGGTCGCCCTGCCTTTATCGACATTCCACGCTCTCTCTTCGGTGAAGGCAATTCGATCCAGATGCGTGTCCGGTTGTTCGGCCCGGAGGTGTCTGACGAGCGCTGGGCAAGGATTCTGGTCTGCGGACAGGAAGACGCCGATATCACAGACCGGCTGAACTCATCCCTTGAGCCGCAGATTCTTGAGATCGAGTATGACGCAGAGTGCGGAAGCCGGATGACGATTGAGTTTCAATCGAGCGAGCAGCCATCAGGCGCTGACCTTGGCCTGACCCAGGATCGTCGTCAGCTTGGCATCCGCGTCGACGAAATTCAGCGCGTTTCCCGCCGTTAATCTGAATTCACTACAGTGACCGCATTCCAAAACACCCCTGAATTCAGGGGTGTATAAAATATTTTACATCTTTGTGTCTAATTTCTTTGACATGTAAAAAATATTGTACCATATATGTGTCAGATATTTTTGACACAAAAGGTAACTCACAATGACAATTTTTTTTCGCGTAGATGTAGCCGCATCACTGTTCGCGATACTCGCAGGTGCTCTGCATGTAGGCGCCTATTTCGGCTTCTGGTGGAGCGTGCCCGAGACAGGTATGGAGCTGTTCTGGCGGGTAGGCGTTTCGGTCGCGCTCATGATTGTGATGATCATCGTAATTTCGATCGTCACCAGCATCACGGACAAGACAGAAATGCCGACTGTGGACGAGCGGGAATCCCGCGTTCAGTTCAAGGCCATGCGCAACATGCTGTACGTTTATTCCGGCGGCCTCGCGATCATCTTCATGGAAGCTTTTGACGGTCTGACTGACCCGATGGCGCTCGCCCATGCTGTGATTGGCGTCTTCGTTGTCGGAGAACTCATCCGCCTGCCATCGCTCTGGTGGTATCTGCGCCAGCCCGCTTAACCCTTTTCCCTTATCAGGACTAAACTTATGACTTTTCACGAAAAATCCGCATGGGCGATGGGCGTACTCCTCACCCTTATCGGTGGCTGGTATCTCAAGACGATCTGGAACGTATCCATCGAACTTGGAGAAACCGCACCCCCACTTCTTGGGCTCGCAGCAATCGCCACCATTGCCCTCATCATTGGCGCGATCATCACCCACACGCTTATCGGCATTTCAGACCCTGAAGGATCTGACGGTAGTGAAGACGAACGCGACAAGCAGGTGCTGCGCCGGTCTGGCAATATCGCTGGCTATGTTCTCGGCTTCGGATGTTTTGCAGGTCTCTGGCACTATGTCTGGCAGCAGGACGGCAACCTTCTCTTCCACATCATTGTGGGCAGCCTGATTGCCTCTCAAATTGCCGAATACGTGCTGACAATCCTCTTCTATCGACGGGGTGTGTGACATGGCCAAACGACCACCTATCACCAATCGGGTCAAAGAGCTCCGCGAGGCGCACGACAATATGAGCCAGTCTGCTCTTGCAAAGGCCATAGGCGTCACACGTCAGACGGTCATCGCCATCGAACAGGGCCGCTATTCCCCTTCGCTTGAAAGCGCCTTTCGTATCGCACGAGAGTTCGGGGTTGGACTGGAAGATGTATTCGGCTGGGATGACGCCGCCGATCAGTCCTGAGCTGATTGAGACTTCTGTTTTCGAAACCGGGCCGCCTTGGCCCGGTTTCCGCATACGGCCATAGAGCACCAGCGCCGCGACCGGTTCTTCGTGGTATCACGGAAATAGAGCGTGCAAGTTGGTCCTTCGCATTGGCGCAGCTGCGCCAGATCAGTGTCAGAGAGATAGTCTGCAATACGGTCTGCCAGGAGCCTGACAAGCTGATCACCCGTTTGCGGCACACAAAGAGGCGCACGCGCGAACCCGATTCCGACTTTGGGAATGAATGGACGCCCAGCCAAAGGCACTTCAAGCCAGCGGTTCAGGAATGCCAGATCATCAGACGAAACAGTCTCTTCGTCAGAGCTTTCCAGAAGGTCGGTCACGCGCCTGAATTCTTCGCGCAGCATGCGTGCGTGCTCCGCAGCGCCGTCGAGATCATCGGATGGAATAGAGGAGACGATTTCTTCGCCGACCTGAGCCTCGAACATGCCTGCGCCAACCATCCAGCTCACCAGCGCTTCGCCATCTTCAAGCCAGTCCATTTCTGAGCCCGATGGCGCGCAAACAGAGTTCAGAAGGTCGAGCGCGGTGTGCTCTGCAATGTAAAAGGCCGGTATGGACGGCATTCAACTCTCCTTCAGTCGCGACATCTCACGCGGATACACATTCACGTGTAACCGGCATTTTGAGATTTTAACAGTTATCCCACTCTGATAACCGTCAAAAACCAAATATAATGGTTATGCGGAGAAAAGACATGCCAAAACTATTGCACATCATCAGCTCGCCTCGCGAAGACGCTTCAAAATCCGTTCAGATCGCCGAAGCTTATATTGAAAACCGCAAGCGCGCCGTGCCGACGCTCGAGGTCGACACGCTGAACCTCTGGTCACTTGATATGCCCGAATTCGACGGCGACAAAGCCGCTGCCAAAATGACCTTTTTCGGCGTCGGCGAAATGGATGAAACGCGTCAGTCGGCGTGGGATCAGGTTGTTGCGCTGACCGAGAAGTTCAAATCCTACGACCTGTTCGTCTTCTCGGTGCCTATGTGGAATGGCGGCGTGCCCTACAAGCTGAAACAGTTTCTGGACATCATCACCCAGCCGGGCCTGCTCTTCGGCTTTGACCCGATCAAAGGCTATTTCGGCCTGCTGGACGGCAAGAAAGCGACGCTGGTTCTGACATCGGGCGTCTTCGCGCCGGGTGCTGACGAAAAATATGGCAAAGATTTTCACGGCGAGTATATGCGCTGGTGGCTCGGCCTTGTCGGCATTCAGGAGGCAAGCATCCTGCGCTTTCAGCCATCACTTCTGACGGCCGATGCCGAAGCTGATCTCAAAGCCGTTCTCGGCGAGCTGGAACCGGCCTGACCTGCGCCCACGCGCCGCCGCTTATTTAACAACGAAACATGCTAGGGTCTCTGCAAATAGTGGAGGCCCTTCTCATGTCAGCTGGTTACCAGGCCGAATACAAAGCGAAACTCTGCGCACCTGCAGACGCCGTGCGGTTTGCCCGCTCAGGCTCAAACATCTCCATGGGCATGGCACTCGGGGAGCCGCCTGCCCTGCTGGCCGCCCTCAATGAGAAGATCGTGGCTGGAAACCTCACTGATATCCGCCTCTGGTATTTCCACTCAATGCCCGCCGCAGCGCAAACCCTGCTGCGCTATGACATGATGGACCATGTCCACCCGCACTGCATGTTCATGGGGCCGACAGAGCGCGCGCTCGCAGAACGCGGCGAGACCGAAGGACGAAAAGTTCTGAACTTTGTGCCTGTCGCCTTTTCCGATGCGCCGCGCCTTTTAAGCCAGCACGTGCAGCTCGACACCTTCATCGTCACCGTCTCCCCAATGGACAAGCACGGCTATTTCTCCTTCGGCACCAATAATGACTATGCGAGCACGGCCGCGCGCTCAGCCCGCCACACCGTAGTTGAGGTGAACGAGCATATGCCGCGCGTGCTCGGGGACTCCATGATCCATGTCTCCGAAATTGATGCCATCATAGAAAACCATGAGCCGCTATTTGAAGCCCCTGCTCGTGAGGCCTCAGCTGAAGAACGCCAGATTGGTGAGCTGATTGCCGATCTCGTGCCAGATGGCGCCTGCCTGCAAATGGGTATTGGCGCCCTGCCAAATGAGGTTTGCGGCCTTCTGAAAGACCGAACCGACCTCGGCATTCATACAGAGCTCTTATCACCTGGCATGGTCGATCTGATTGATTGCGGCGCTGTCACCAACCGCCGGAAGAACACATTTCCGGGCCGCACGGTCTTTACCTTCGCGCTCGGGAATAAGCGCATGTATGATCTGCTGGACGACAATCCGTCGATCAACTCCCACCCGGTGAACATCGTCAATGACCCGCGCCATATCGCAAAGAATGACGGCGTGATCTCTATCAATGCGACACTGCAGGTGGACCTGTTTGGTGCATGCAACTCGGAAAACCTTGCCGGTCGGCAGTATTCAGGCTCTGGCGGCCAGCTCGATTTCGTCCGCGGCGCACGCGCCTCCAGGGGCGGGAAATCGATCATCGCCTGCACGTCGACCGCAAAACATGGCGCGGTGTCCCGCATCGTTCCGGAGCTCACAGGCCCCGTCACCACCCCACGGAATGATGTCGATACCGTCGTGACCGAATTCGGTGTAGCGCAGCTGATCGGTCTCTCCGGAGAAGAACGCGCCCGCGCCATGATTGCGCTCGCCCATCCCGATCACAGAGCAGAACTGGAAGCTTCAGCCCGTAAAGCGCAGATCATCTGAAAAATGCGACAATCTGGCCGACTCTTTTGATTGACATTCATTCGCAACTGGGGCTAGTTGCGACTCATGATCATTTGCGTTTGTCATAATCTGAACGGCCGGAAGGTCGACGATGCCATCGATAACGGCGCTAAATCTCCAAAAGAGATTCAGGCCCATCATGGCAATAAGTTCCAGTGTGGTCGCTGCAAACCTGAAATGTGTGCGCGCCTTCGCGAGAAGACCGCTGAAACCGCGATGGAAAATGGTCTAGTTGCGAATGCAATTGCCTAGCACTCTCAACCCATTGATTTTCTTAAAAAAATTGACCTGACAAGCCTTCCCGAGGCGGGTTTTGTTGTGGTATTCCTGAGTCCCAGAATAGGAGACTCATCATGAAGGGCGACCCGAAGGTCATCGAATTTCTCAACAAGGCTCTCAAAAACGAGCTGACGGCAATCAATCAGTATTTCCTCCATTCACGCATGCTGAGTGACTGGGGCGTGACCAAGCTCGGCAAGAAAGAGTACGAAGAATCTATCGAGGAGATGAATCACGCCGACTGGCTGATCGAGCGCATTCTCTTCCTTGGCGGCCTGCCAAATCTTCAGGATCTCGGAAAGCTCATGATCGGTGAAACGGTCGAGGAAATCCTCGAATGCGATCTGAAGCTCGAGCACAACGCGATTCCGCTTCTGCGTGATGCGATTGAACATTGCGAAAGCGTTCGCGACTATGTCTCCCGCGAGCTGTTCTGCAAAATCCTCGACAATGAAGAAGAACATGTCGACTTCATCGAGACCCAGTTCGACCTGATCAAGCGCACAGGCATTCAGAACTATATCCAGCTGAATTCAACTGCTGTGACAGACGGCGAATAAGTCTGGCCCGAAACTTGCTCCCCAATGCCCGATTGCCCTGATTTGCGACACCCACATCAGGGCAGCGGGCTGAAGTTTATGAGGAGTTCGGTGTGAAACGTCTGATTTTTGTCTCTGCGCTGTTATCACTAGCAGCATGTCAAACCGTTCCAGCGGGCATGACCGAAACGCCTGCGACGCCTCCTGTCATCGAGCAAGAACCGAGCACACCCGCCCCTGAGACTGCTGAAACGCCCGCAGCAGACACGCTGGCCCTGCTTCGCGCTCAGGCAGCGGAACTCCAGCTTGAAGCCGAAGCCCTCAACGCCGACCTCGCCGAACTCAACGATGCGCTCGCCGGAATGGCTGATGCCCGTAAAGAGCTTGTCGATGCAGCGGCCGGTACGGACAACGAAGCTGAACTGGAACAGGCTGAGACCGCGATCGAACAGATCGATACAAGCGTCGCTGCCATTCAGGTGGAAAAGCGCGCCGTCATCGCCGAAATCGAAGAAACAACGTCCCGCGCTGACACACTTCTTGCAGAAGCGGACGAGCTGGAAACCCGCCTGGCAGAAGCTGCAGCCAACGACGAGGAAGTTGTTACATTCGTTGTTATGGAAGACCAGATCCGGTCTGACGAAACGCCAGCGCCAACAGCAACACCAGCCTCCACCCAGCGCGATCGCCGCACGCTTCTGGACTATTCCGACTCAGCACTCATCTGGTCGCTTCTGTCGGACCAGCTGCGTAATGATGATGTCGCCATTATGGGCATCGTATCCGGCGCCCGGTCTTATTGCGGGCTGAACTGGCAGCAAGGTTTCGCGCAGTTTATCCAGATTGCGGCCCAAAACGGTTGGGATGTGAGCGCCATTGCCGAAGAACATGGTCGCTTTATGGGCGGCGCGCGCCGCTCGCTTCAGGAAGCTGACTATCAGTGTAATGCAAACGACCTGCAGACACTGGAAGCGATCTATCCATAAGCGTTAGCACACCAGAACACAGATACGCCGGCCTCAGCGCCGGCGTTTTTTGTCTAGATCAGGCCGGTTTGCGCGCGACCACCATATAATTGATGTCGGTATCGCCCGAGAGTGACCAGCTATCGCCAAGCGGATTATAGCTGACACCTTGCGCCGGTTCGCACTCAAGTCCTGCCGCCTCAAGCCAGTCTGTGATCTGCTCGGGCTTCAAAAATTTCTGATAGTCGTGCGTGCCGCGTGGCAGCCAGCCGAGAATGTATTCTGCACCAACAACTGCCAGCGCGAGCGCTTTGGCGGTTTTGTTCAGCGTCGCGACCACCGTCATCCCCCCCGGGCGCACAAGACCACAGCAATCTCTCAGATAGGTCTCAGGATCGGCGACATGCTCAATGACTTCCATATTGAGCACCACGTCAAACGGCGGCTCGTCCGATGCGAGCAGCGCTTCCGCCGTGCCAGCGCGAAAATCAATCTCCAAACCTTGCGATTTCGCATGCACGCTGGCCGTCTTTATGTTGTTCTCAGACGCATCCACCGCCGTCACCTGAGCGCCAAGTCTAGCCATTGGCTCGCTGATCAGACCACCGCCGCAGCCAATATCAAGAAGACGCAAGCCTTCAAGCGGACGAATAGCGCGCGGATCAAGTCCGAACTGGGAAACGATTGTCTCTCGCAAAAAAGTGAGGCGAACCGGATTAAATTTATGAAGCGGCCGAAAATTTCCCTTTGGATCCCACCATTCACTCGCTATGCGGGAGAATTTAGAGACTTCTTCCGGATCAATGCTGGGAGAAGACAGCCCTTCAGGAGCTTCATTCAAAGAATTCTTCGACATTTTTAATCTCCGCATTTGCGCCAAACCCGTTCACCTCCTACAAGGTGCGGGAAGTTCAGTCCAAGATAAAAGTAGCAGTATCGAATTACGCCGATGTCACCCATTGTCATGAAGTTTGGCGGCACGTCCGTCGCTGATCTCGAACGTATCAACCATGTCGCTGATCTGGTTGCAAAACAGGCCGAAACCAGCCCGGGCGGCGTTGCGGTTATTGTGTCTGCCATGGCTGGCCAGACAAACCATCTCGTGTCTCTGGCAACGGGGGCTGCAGGCGCAGGCGTTGTTGGCGAGAATTTCGACGACGAATATGATGTCATCGTATCTTCTGGCGAGCAGGTTACATCCGGCCTTCTGGCTCTGGCTCTGCGCAAGCGCGGCCTGAAAGCCCGCTCATGGCTCGGTTGGCAAATGCCAATGCTGACGAACGACATTCACGGCAAAGCGCGTATTCGCGATATTGACGGCGAAGCGTTCTCTCAGGCTGTCGGATCCGGCGAGATTGCTGTCGTTGCTGGTTTTCAGGGGCGCACCAAGGAAGATCGTATCACGACGCTTGGCCGTGGTGGCTCGGATACTTCGGCTGTTGCGGTTGCGGCTGCACTCCATGCCGAGCGCTGTGACATCTATACTGACGTGGACGGCGTCTACACGACTGACCCGCGCATCGTGCCCAAAGCACAGCGCATTGAGAAAATTTCCTACGAAGAAATGCTGGAAATGGCGTCTCTCGGCGCGAAGGTTCTTCAGACCCGCTCCGTTGAGATGGCTATGAACCACCGGGTTCCTATCCGTGTGCTTTCCAGCTTTGCCGAAGTCGGCGCAGATAATTCAGGTACACTCGTTTGTGATGAGGATGAGATAATGGAAAAACAGGTTGTCAGCGGCATCGCCTATAGCCGCGATGAAGCAAAGATCAGCCTGCTCGGCGTGTCCAACCACCCAGGTATTGCTGCCGATATCTTCTCACGTCTGGCTGAAGCCAACGTCAATGTGGACATGATCGTTCAGGCTGACGCGCGTGGCCCGGAACAGGCAAACATGGTCTTCACCTGCACAGAACGTGACTCCGAGCTGGCAATTTCTGTGCTGCAGGACGCAAAATCGAAGATTGGCTTCGAATCTATCGTTGTTGACCGTGATGTTGCCAAAGTTTCTGTCATTGGTGTCGGTATGCGTAGTCACACCGGGGTAGCGAAGACGATGTTTGACGCTCTGTCTGCCAAAGGCATCAACATTCAGGTCATTTCGACATCTGAAATCAAAATCTCGGTTCTGATCGACTCATCATACACCGAGCTCGCTGTTCGTGCCCTGCACACAGCATACGGGCTCGATGCCGAGAGCTGAGGACAAAACTTTAAGAGCTGATGGCCCCACCTGACCGGCCTTCTCGCCCGATAGGCGCTGTTGCCCCGCGCATTCTTATGACGCGGCTCAGGTCTCTTATGGCAGAAGGTCGTAGTCTCGATGGCCGTCTGGCGGGCGTTGTTGACCTCATTGCCCGCTCTTTTGTCGCCGATGTTTGCTCGATTTACCTCAGGCTGGAAAATGGCGACTTTGAACTCGTCGCCACTGAAGGTCTGAAACAGGAAGCGATCAAGCGCACGCGTCTGGCGCGCAATGAAGGCCTGATCGGTCTTGTTTCGCAGCAGGCCCGCCCACAAAACATTCAGGACGCGCCGCACCACCCGCGCTTCTCATATCGTCCCGAAACGGGCGAGGACCCGTTCACATCCTTCCTTGGTGTTCCAATTCTGCGCTTTGGCCGCGTTATCGGCGTGCTTGCCGTGCAGAACGTCGTACGCCGTGTGTATGACGAGGAAGATGTCGAAACCCTGCAAACAATCGCGATGGTTCTGGCAGAAGTCGTCACAACCGAATCCAAAAGCGGCTCTGAGGAGCTGGCAGACGTCGCCGTTCGTCCGAACCGCCCTCAGGAGCTGATCGGTCGCTCGCTGAGTGATGGTCTGGCAATGGGCGCCGTTCACCTACACGACCCTGTTGTCGCCCCAGCGCAATTCTTCGCCAAAGACATCGGGCACGAAGAAGAGCGTCTTAAAACCGCGCTCGAACAGCTGCGCAGCTTTGTCGATTCCATGATGGTCCAGCATGTCTCGCCGCTGGGCGGGGAAAGCCGGGACATTCTCGAAACCTACCGCATGCTGGCCTATGACCCATCTTGGGCCGCACGCCTTCTGGATGCTGTATCTTCGGGCCTGTCTGCTGAAGCTGCCGTCGACCGGGCCCGCCGTGAGCACCGCGCCCGCCTTGAAAGCGCAACGGACAGCTATCTGCGCGACCGGCTTCACGACCTTGAAGACCTCGACAACCGCCTGCTGCGTCTGCTTGCAGGCCATGAAGGCAGCGTGGCCAGCCCTGATCTCGATGGCAAAATTCTTGTCGCCCGACGCCTCGGACCGGCAGATCTTCTGGAATATCGAAACGCGGGTCTGCGCGCGATTGTTCTGGAAGACGAAAGCACGACCTCGCACGCCGTTATCGTAGCCCGGGCGCTCGGTCTGCCCCTCGTTGGCGGCGTCGATCGCATTATGGCAGTCGTCGAGAATGGCGATGACGCGATTGTCGATGGCGATACCGGCCATGTTCATATCCGCCCGGAATCAGACCTCGTTGCGGTGTATCGCGACCGGCTCCTTATGCGTAGCCAGCGTCTCGCTGAGTTTGCGGCTATTCGCGACCTGAAAGCGGTTACGCAGGACGGCGTCCACATCGAGCTGATGATGAATGCGGGACTGTCCATCGACGTCGATAATCTGGATGCATCCGGCGCTGAAGGCATTGGCTTGTTCCGGACCGAATTCCAGTTCCTCGTCTCTGAAACCCTGCCAACGCGCATGGAGCAGCAGGAATTCTACGGCCGCGTCTTCGAGACCGCTGGTGATCGCCCTGTCCTCTTCCGCACGCTGGACCTTGGAGGCGACAAGCTGATGCATGGCGCGCGGTCTACTGGCGAAGAAAACCCGGCGCTCGGCTGGCGCTCTTTGCGTCTCGCGCTCGACAAGAAGGGCCTGTTCCGCAGGCAGCTTCGCGCGCTCTGCCGCGCTGCTGACGGCAAAACGCTTTCGGTCATGTTCCCGCTTGTGACCACGCTGGACGAATACCGCGCAGCGAAGAACATGCTTGAGCAGGAATTCGACCGCGCCAAACGCCGTGGTGAGAGCTATCCGTCTGACCTGCAAGTCGGCGCGATGATCGAGACGCCCGCTTTCGCGCTCAGCTTCCATGAGCTGAAAGGCGAGATCGACTTTCTGTCCATCGGCACGAACGATCTGCACCAGTACTTCTTCGCAGTTGATCGCGATAACCGAATGCTGTCTGACCGCTATCCGATCCTTAACAAGACATTCCTGCTCTTCCTGAAGGATATCTGCGCGCGCGCAAACGCATGTAATGTTCCAGTATCCATTTGCGGCGAAGCGGCCGGAAATCCGTTAATGGCGTTAGTGTTCAGTTTACTTGGCTTCAGACGCCTATCTATGCCTGTTTCAGGGGTCGGTCCCGTTAAAAGAGCGATCCGCCGCGTAAACCTTTCGCAGATAGGGTTAAAATTTGAGGCAATATTAGAAAAACAAACCTCAGATATGGAAAAGGATTTGTTAAATCTATTGCAGGAGTATGTTCAGGTGTGAAATCCTACTTGAACACTCGATTTTTAACGTTTTAATCTAAAAAACGAGCGTACAGTAAAAACAAGCTCTGGAAGGCGGGCAGTTCCATGGCAAGGGCAGTAGAAAATAAAACCTCGGACAACGAGGCAGACGCGTTGGGAAAGTCGGAGAAAACGAACTCCGTGACAGCTAAAGCACCTCATCTACAACTCGTAGACGGGCCGGTTGACCCCAATGCACGAATTGGCGAGCGCATGCGTGCAGCGCGCCTCTCACTCGGACTCGAAGTTGACGATGTGTCTCGCAAACTCCGCCTGCGGCGCGACTACATCACAGCGATTGAAGCCATGCAGGTGAACCGCCTGCCAAAGGGCTTCGTCAATCCTTACATTCGTGACTATGCCCGTGCCATCGGCATGTGCCAGAACGAATGCGTCGAGCAGTTCAACTCTCAATGCGGCGCGCTTGCCCAGGCAGCGCCGGAACAGGTTGTCGTTCGCAAAGATAACAGCCACCGAAATGCGTTCATTCTGAAGGCGGGCCTCGCCGTTCTCGGCGTTGTCGTCGCCGGTGGTCTCGCATTCGCGGGCTATAAGTTCATCACCACGCCGGCTGAAACCGAAATGGTGGCGCCAGCGCCAACCATCGCAATCACCAGCCCGTATAATGACGGCTCCCGTCTGCCTGTGACCGCGTCTCCGGCGCTGAGCGCAGCGATGAATGCCTTCAATCTGGAAATTCGCGCAGACCGCCGCGCATGGATCGAGATCCGCGGCGCTGATGGCACTCTGTTCGTTGATCGTCAGCTGTCTCGCGGTGAAGTCTACAATCTGCGCGTAGGTGCAGGCTGGACCCTGACGACGCAGGATGCGGGTGCATTCTCATGGGTGGTAGACGGCGAAGTCGTCAGCCCTGTCGGCATTGCAGACCAGCCGCTCTACACCATGGATATCGACAATGCGGCAAGCGCGCTGCGCGACGAGATCGAGGAAAACGCCTACTAGGCCATCCATCACTCGCAAGAATTCAAAAACCCGGATCAGACGATCCGGGTTTTTCTGCTCAGGGCTTCATCCAGCGTTCGGCGAACTTCTGGAGCCGGGCCAGCCCCTCTTCGACGTCTGCGGTTGAACGACAATAAGATAGCCGGATCATTTGCGCGCCGCGTACGGGATCGAAATCGACCCCCGGCGTGACCGCGACACCTGCCTCGTTCAGAATTTGGGTCGCAAACTCAGCGCTGTCGTCAGTATAATCAGAGACGTCGACATAGAAATAGAACGCGCCATCTGGCGGAGCCGTTTTCGTAAACCCGCATTTAGGCAGGCCTTCTTTCATCAGCTCGCGGTTCTTCCGGTACACCTCGACATTGGCTTCCAGCTCGTCTTTGGCGTCAATCGCGGCCAGCGCAGCAACCTGGCTGACATGCGGCGCACAGATAAAGAAGTTCTGCGCCAGGCGTTCCACCTGACGGATATGATCTTCCGGCACGACCATCCAGCCAATGCGCCAGCCGGTCATGGAGAAGTATTTCGAGAACGAGTTGATGATGTAGGCATCATCGCTGACTTCGAGCGCCGTGACAGCTTTACGCTCATACTCGATGCCGTGATAAATCTCGTCTGAAATGAAGGATGCGCCGCGCGCCGCGCAGGCCTCCATCAGCGCAGACAGCGCAGGCTTATCGAGCATTGTGCCCGCAGGATTGGTTGGCGAAGCCACCAGCAGACCGTCCAGATCATCTGGCAGATCATCGGGCACAGGCTGATAGCGGTTCTCCGGCGCGCACTGGAACATGACCGTCTCCAGCCCCAGCGCCTGAATAATAGCCTTATAGGATGGATAGCCCGGCGCACCGATGCCGACACGCGCGCCGGTATCAAACAGCGAGGTAAAAGCCAGTGTAAAGCCGGTCGACGACCCTGTCGTTACAATTACGCGGTCCGGATTGAGGCTGACGCCGTACCAGTCATCATAAAGCGCAGCGATCTTCTTGCGCAGCGCTGGCAAGCCGAGCGCATTGGTATATCCGAGCGGGCCGGTCTCCATCGCTTTGGCGACGGCTTCGCGCGCGAGCTTGGGTGCTGGCGTTCCCGGCTGGCCGACTTCCATATGGATGATGTGCTTGCCCGCAGCTTCCGCCCGGCTGGCCGCTTCCATAACTTCCATGACCTGAAACGGCGCGACATCGCCGCGTTGAGATACCCGCATAATCTTCCTCACTGGAGTCTGGCGTCAGTTCGTCACTAGTCCGTGCCTCGGCGTACAGCAACAACTTAGAAGGAGAGAATGGCGAAGTGACATGTAACATCCTGCGTCATGTCATCATTCGCCCTTTACCTTGCCGCATTACATCGCCATTTAGAGGCGAGCGAACAAAGGTGACACCCATGCAGGCCCTTCGTCCATGGCGACATATCGAGCGACGTAAATCCCGCCAGATTATGGTGGGCAATGTGCCGGTTGGCGGCGATGCGCCAATCGCTGTTCAGACCATGACCAACACGCCGACAGAAGACGCTGACGCAACGCTGGCGCAGATCCGTGCCGCGGCCGAAGCAGGCGCAGACATTGTGCGCGTTTCCTGCCCGACCGAAGAGTCGACAGCGGCCATGCCGCGCATCTGCAGGGAAAGCCCCGTCCCGATCGTCGCCGACATTCACTTCCACTATAAGCGCGGCGTTGAAGCGGCCGATGCAGGCGCGGCCTGCCTGCGCATTAATCCGGGCAATATCGGCTCTGAAGCACGCGTGAAGGAAGTCATCGCGGCAGCCAAAGCCAATGGATGCTCCATCCGGATCGGCGTGAATGGCGGTAGCCTTGAAAAGCACTTGCTGGAAAAATACGGCGAGCCCTGCCCCGACGCCATGGTGGAAAGCGCGCTCGACCATGCCCGCATTCTGGAAGACCACGGCTTCGACCAGTATAAAATCTCGGTCAAAGCATCTGACATGTTCCTCACCGTTGCCGCCTATCAGCAGCTGGCAGAGGCGACCGATGCGCCGCTACACCTTGGCATTACCGAGGCAGGCGGGCTGCGTACGGGCACTGTCAAATCCTCCATCGGCATGGGCTCCCTTCTCTGGGCAGGCATTGGCGACACCATTCGCGTATCTCTGTCCGCAGATCCGGTTGAGGAAGTGAAAGTCGGCTTTGAGATGCTGAAAAGCCTCGGCCTGCGCACACGCGGCGTAAACATTGTCGCCTGCCCGAGCTGCGCGCGGCAGGGCTTTGACGTTATCAAGACGGTTGAGATTCTCGAACAGCGCCTTGCCCATATTTCAGAGCCGATCTCGCTCTCTATTATTGGCTGTGTTGTGAACGGGCCGGGCGAAGCGGCCCTTACCGATCTCGGCTTTACCGGCGGCGGCAAGGAAGCGGGCAAAATGTTCGTCTCCGGCAGGCCGGACCATAATGTCTCCAATGCGGATATGGTCGATCATATTGTCGATCTGGTCGAGAAACGCGCCGAGATCATGCGCGCGGAGACAGAAGCGGCGGAGTAGCGTTGATCCTACTCTGTTTGCAAGCGGACTCCGTCAATGCGTTTCACCAGCGATTTCAACAGTCGACGCGAGCGGCCAACAACCAAATGGGAACGACGATAAAGCTGCTCATTCAATGATCGCACCTCGACACGGCTTAACAAGCGCAACTCTTCATGCGATGCCCTATAGTTCGTGGTTGCGCAAACGGAAGGACCTAGCGAAATGGCGCATGCTGGCTGACCGCTTTCGCTAATTACCGTATCGGATAGGATAAATTCTCGTCCATCTTCTGGAATATAAAAAAGAACCGGTATCTCAGATAAAGCGTCGACGACTTCCTTTGTCTGCGTCGCGCGGGATAACTGAACGACATTCCGCATGTACTCTTCATCTTGGAAGCGCACTAACAGGTCTGCTCGAATTTGGTGTTCAGAGCGCTCAGGCATCTCACCTTTAACATCTCGCACAATCTCAGCAATTTGGGCTTCGCTCAAGTCTTCAATGTACGGTCGAGGATGCCGCTTGTGAGCGTTGTAATAAAGCGCCTGCCAAAAGAACCTGCGGGCCTTCTTGTCAAAAGCAGGCACTTCTCCCGCAGATATTGTCGAGATTATTTCTTCTGTGAACGACGCGATGCTTCCATCGAGTTTTGCGTAAAAATCTGTTTCAAGTGATCTGTTCAACGCGCCTGAGAAATCGATGAAGGAATACAAGTCCTTTTGGGAATTAATGTTCTTGGTATTCGTGCAAAAATATCTGATTTCACCAGGATCCCTGCGCATCACGACATTCACTTGTCCCGATTCAGTCGCCCATCTACCCATAATGGATTGAGGAATAAAATGATGGTTCTTTGGGTCTGACAAATTGGAACCTTAAAAATAACTGCAGATGGTTTGGCCTCAATTCCTAAATCTCTGACAGCATTGTCAAGAACCCCCTGTTGTCTTCCGTTCATGTTCGTTCATCTAGATTAAGATGAACAATTTCAGGCAGCATTCGGGGGCTGATATGAAACGAACATTTCTGGCACTGGCTGGCGCAGGCGCGCTCACACTCGCGGGCTGTACGACAGCGGACATGCAGATGCTCAACGCGGCACTGGAACAGACCGCTTACGAGATGCAGCAAACCAATCAGGGCTATTACAATAACGGGTACAATAATCCGTACACGAACGCCTATAACAACGCGAACCCGTATGCCCCGCGGATCAACAACACGATCGGCAATACATGGGTCGGCTATAACCAGTGCAACTATACCGGCACGCGTTATTCCTGCGACACGACTGGCGACGGCTATGCCGACATGTATGGCAATTCGCAGGACGGCACATATTCCTCATCGCATCTGCGCGTGAATGGCTATGGCGAGGCCTATACCCGTGGCTCTAACGGCCAGTGGGTGCGAAACCCAGCTTATGATGATCCGCCACCGAACACGCGTCCTGAACGCAATAACGGGCACCATAACGGCCATTACAATGGCGGGTATAACCCAAAGCAGTAGCCTCTATTCTGCGGGCTGCGCGATGGAGAGGGCACGGCTTTGCGCCTTTGGCTTCAGCCCGAATAAAGGCCTTAGCCAGCCGATACGGCGGATGACAAGCTCGTGCAGCAATGCGCAGCCCCCGAAGGTTGCCAGCACAACTAGCGGAAACTCCACCTCAACCGGCAGCCCCTGACGCGTCAGCCAGAAACCGGCCATTACGGTGAGCGTCTGGTGCAGAATATACCAGGGGAAGACAGCCTCAGTCATATAGCGAAGCGCTGGGCCGTCATGGCGCAGATACCGCTCTGCCAGACCAATTAGTGTCAGAATCATGATCCACGCATAAGCAAGGCGCGCAATGCGGGCGGGCCAGATGATCCAGTCATAATTGCCGCTTTCCGCCCAGGCTTCCCAGTTCGCCCAGACGATGGACAAGGTCACGCCGAGCGTCAGAACGGTGCCCGCCGCCCATGGCAGGCTGCGACGGACGGCGCCCCAGAAATGCTTATCCTTGGCGAGCGCAAACCCCATGAACAGCATGGTGAAGCTGTGCGCGTGATTGGCCCAATCTTCAGTGAGATTGTGGGTTGTCGGAAAATGCGGGTCCAGGAGTACGCGATAGAGAATGTGCGGCAGCACGGGGATGGCCAGTGCACTCAGAATGCCAAACCGCCCCGCGAACAGAAAGCGCGTCACCTTATCGCCTACACCCTGCATGAACCGGCTGATCAGGCCAGACGGTGGCAATAAGATCAGCGTGTAGACGAGCAGATAGACCACATACCAAAGATGGTTCCATGTCGGTGTGGTGATGGAGAACTCGCTCATCGGATCGATATATTCCGGCCAGAACGCCCAGAAGCTTCCCTCAAACTCACCGCTTTCAACCAGCTGCAGCCAGCTTTGGGGGGCGACGATCACAGCCATGCCAAACAGGATAGGAATGCCCAGCCGCCAGCTGCGCTCACGCATGCGCGCGCCAATCCCGCCCTTATCGGCCAGAAAGCGCAGCGCCACGCCGGAGATGAAGAAGAGGAGCGATAGCCGCCACGGATTGGTAAGCAGCATCAGCCATTCGGCATCCGGCATCCGGCCCTGCATGCACGCTTTTCACATGCCAGCCCCATGTCACATAAAACATGCCGGTGTGGTAAAAAATGAGGATCAGAAAGGCGATTACGCGCAACCAGTCGAGGTCGTATCGCCGTGTTGTCATGTCAGTCATCTGGAATGTCTCCCGTTTGGCGGGGAGAAAGACATGGCTGCCGCCCGTCGTCGCCCGCCC
>CENJ01035983.1_pt1 | contig 46541 bp, 46 predicted proteins | sample 356161 | NCBI WGS metagenome assembly CENJ01 (sample SAMEA2619531, study PRJEB7988) | marine metagenome | biome: marine biome (ENVO:00000447); feature: surface water layer (ENVO:00002042); material: "saline water (ENVO:00002010), including plankton (ENVO:xxxxxxxx)" | depth 5 m
AGTCGCCCCATACTCCTGAAAAGATGGCGCAAGTGCTAGAAAGCATTATAACTTTCAACTAAAAATTTCTCTAATTAGTCACAAAAAAAATATTAAAAAATAATATACTATATAAATTCTTATTAATTTTTTTGGGAGAAAAATCATGGAAGAATATCAAATTTGGACTCTTTGGAGTTCTAACAGGATAGGGAGCGCCTTAATGTTTATTGGCACTGTCTTATTATTATGGCTAGCCTTGAGAGTTGCTGCCGCGACTCGAGCCTCTGATGAGAGTAATTTATTTACAAAGATTGTTTCTTCAGCTTTTGGCATTTTGGCAATTGGGGCTGCATGGAATGCCTGGTCTATAGGAGCAACAAACTGGGTGATAACAGCTGCAAACTTAGATGCTTTAGAAGAAAAATCTCAAACAGCCATAGGTTATATCGAGTATGTTGGGACTACTGTTCCATCTGGCAATCCTATGACAGGAGGAATGATTCTTTTAGGCATAGTAGCAATAATGATTCTTTATCAAATTTGGGCGCCAAAAAAATAATATCTAACGATTAGGAGAAAAAATCATGGAACAAATAGCATTTATCAATCAAAGCTTTATAGGCTTAATGCAACTTAGCGGCCTATTTTTAATTGCATACTTCATCCTCTTGTGGATGATGTTTAGAGGCGTATCCAACGCACATATTTATGGAGTAAATACTTTTGGCAAAGTCTTGCATACAGTTATTTCACTGTGCGTAGTCTCTTTTGTATCTGGAACTTATTCCTTTATCGCCTCATTACTTAATAATTGGGCTTTATCTCTCTCTGAGTCTGGAGAAGAGCTGAACGGAAGTCTACAAAATTTCGTAGATGTAACGGGAGCTACTCAATATACATCTCCGGGCTTAATACCTGTTGATCCTGTTGGAATAGTTTTCATCTTAGCAATTTTAGTTGGACTAATTGGTGGGATGTGGACAGCCCCAGAGCCGAAAGAATAAAAAAATCAAGGGAGGCATAAGCCTCCCTTTTTTCATATCATTAAATTTTAAAGGAGGAAAAAATGGATGAATATCAAATATGGTCAAATATGAATAGCGGCCTTATTTCTAATGCAATATATTTTGCAGGGATAGCTTTTTTATTATGGGTTGCTTTTAGAGCCGCAAACCAAATGAGAGCAGAGGATGCTGGAGTTTTGAACAAAACTCTTGTGTCTTTATTTTCATTAGGGATTATCTTTAACGGCCTTTTCACTGGGGCAGTACTTTTTAATATTTTAGAGGGAACTGCTTACAGTCTTGCGCAGCTTGAATCAATGAGCGCTTTTTCACAAGCTTTTGTTGATGCCTATGGAGTAAATCCACCAGAAGCTGGGATGAATATTTTCACCGCTAATCCAATAAATACAGGATGGTGGCTTGTCATCACAGTCATGATTTTTGGCAGGATTTGGACTAAGGCTTAAAAATAAACAAAAAAAGAGGAGGCCTTGCCTCCTCTTTTTTTATATTTCGATTTTTATATTTCGATTACGACCTTTCCGGTAGCAGTTCTATCTTCTAAAGATTTTATTGCTTCAACAGCTTCATCTAAAGAATAACTTTTGGTAATTTCTGGTTTCAACTTACCTTCACTATGCAGTGCAAACAATTCTTCAAAGTTTTTTGCATTCTCTTCTGGCTCTCTGCCGGTAAAGCTTCCCCAGAAGACACCTACTATTGAGCAACCTTTTAGAAGGGCTAAGTTAGTTGGAACTTTAGGAATTCCTGCAGGAAAGCCAATAACTAATACTCTTCCTTTCCAATTTACACATCTCATGCATTGTAAAAAGATATCTCCACCGACAGCATCATAGATAACGTCTGCTCCTAAGCCATCAGTTAATTCTTTTACTTTTTCTTTAAGCTCGCCATCACCGTAGTTCACTACTTCATCAGCACCTAACCTCTTAGCAATATCCAATTTTTCTTGGTTACTAGCAGCAGCTATAACTCTGGCGCCCATTGCTTTACCAATCTCTATGGCAGTTGTTCCAACTCCGCCTCCCGCTCCAGTTACTAATAGTGTTTCGCCTTTCTTCAATTCTCCTCTTTGCTTTAAAGCATAGTAAGTTGTTCCGTAATTTAGAGGGAAAGCTGCGCCGTCTTTAAAATCCATTGATTCAGGTAAAGGCATCAAAGTTGCCGCATAAGCAGATGTTTTTTCTGCTATCCCGCCATTACCAACCATTGCAATCACTCTGTCTCCTTCTTTCCAATCAGCAACACCTTCACCTACCTCAGAAATTACTCCTGCTATTTCACCGCCTGGAGAAAAAGGAAAGGGCGGTTGAAACTGATATTTTCCTTGCACAATTAAGACATCCGGAAAACTCACACCAGCAGCCTTAACATCAACCACAACCATTCCTGGTTCTGCTCTAGGATCTTCTATTTCTTCTACTTTATGTGAATCTACAGGACCAAATTCTCTACAGACGTATGCTTTCATATTTCTCCTAATACCAATTTAATTATTTTTAATAGAAACAAACCTTATATATCGTTTACGAATTTATCAAGATAAACCTCAAACTCTTCTTCTTGATGATTTTCTAATTGTTTAAATTTTTTTAATGAACTTTTAGCTTCTTCAGAAAGATAGTTAAAGTCCGTTTCTAATTTGTTTAGAGAGTTTAAATGCTCCTGTGCCAGCTCTAAATTTAATTCTTCCCAAGTTTTATTGCTATTTCTTAATTCATCAACAATTAACCCGGAAGGTGTTAGAGAAGCATCATTTAATTTCTTTTCTTGCTTATCCAAAGATTTCATAACTTTTTCTACATAGTCACTCATTTCAGTAGGCATCTGTTCAAAAATGTCTCTTAAAGAATCAACTACTTTCATTCCCGAATCTTTAACAGTTATTTTTTCTTTATTTTTTAAAAGTTTCAGATCTGGGTTTCTTCCTTCTTTTACGACATTTTCCCAATTGACCAAGAGTTCTTTAATTTCATCCTGAGTAGACTTTTTATCTTCGCCAAAAAAACACCCAATAAGATAGGCTTCTAAAAAATAACTGGTATCTTCGTCGATTCCGCTTGGCAAGAAGGAATTATTATCCAGTGCTCGAATCTCGACATAATCTATACCTTCATCTCTTAAAATATTTATAGGCCTTTCACCTGGTGGAGTAACTCTTTTAGGTCGAATAGAGCTGTAATATTCATTTTCAATTTGAATAATAGAAGTATTTATTTGTATTCTTTTACCATCTTTAATGATGCCAACTTCACCATATCTTTTATGTTCCTTGGTTAAAGCATTTTTTAAATCTTTCAGATACTCCTCAATATTGTTGTAAGCAATGTAGAGATTATCCTGCGCCTTAGACATGTACCCCAATTCACTCATTCTTAGACAAGTCGCATATTCTAAAAATAAATCTTCTTTATTTAATTCTTGGAGGAAATTTTTTCTATCAGTGATAAATGTTTTCGGAACTACAGGGCTTGATCCAAACAGATATAAAATTATCCAGGCATTACGTCTAAAATTTCTTATTAGACTTAGATAAGATTTATTTTTGAAAGTCTGGAGGTCTTCTTTACCTCTTAAGCTTTCAAAGAACGCATCACTAAAAGAAAAATTATAGTGAATCCCAGATACCGTTTGCATCATCGAACCGTATCGATAGCTCAAACCTGATCTGTACAAAGTTTTAAGAAGGCCAGAATTTGAACTTCCATAATCAGCAAGTCTAATGGAATCTTCGTTCTCTATCTTGCAAGGAATACTGCTTGGCCAAATGGTTTCAGGCGTTTCTTCTACAACAAATTTACAAATTTCATCTAAATTTCTAAGAACATCTTCTACCGAGGAATGAGTAGGCGTTATTAACTCCAATAGAGCTTCAGAAAAATCTGTAGTTATGTATTTATTTGTAAGTGCTGAGCCTAATGAGGAAGGGTGGTCGGCACTTGAAATGGTTTTGTTTTTTGAAACTCTAAGCGATTCTTTTTCAATTCCACGAGAAATTGAATTTTCTAGGTTTATATCACCCTTATCTGCTAGAAGCGATAAGGCCTCTCCCAAAGACCTTGTCATAAATTATTTTAGATAATTGGCCCAGCCTGTCTAATTTCGTCCGAGATATCAAACTTATCAATATTTTCTTTAAACTTTGCTGCTAATTCTTTAGCCGCAACATCGTAATCTTCTTTGCTGGACCAAGTTTCAGAGGGATTTAATAGTTTTGTATTAACATCATTAAGCTTTGTAGGCACTTCTACATTCATGATGTCCAGTTTCTCTGTTTCGGCATCATTTATTGAACCATCTTGAATGGCTTTTATAACTGCTCTAGTTACAGGTATGTCAAAACGTTTACCAACTCCGTAGGGACCGCCTGTCCAACCGGAATTTACGATGAAAATCTTACTACCGAATTCTTCTATCCTTTTAATTAATAGCTCTGCGTAAACTTTTGCCGGCCTAGGAAAAAAAGGTGCGCCATAACAATTTGAAAAAGTAGAATCTATTTCGGCTGAAGAACCCAATTCTGTAGAACCTACTTTGGCCGTGTAACCGCTTAAAAAATGATAAGCAGCTGCTTCTTTAGATAAGATTGAAACCGGTGGCATGACACCCGTTAAATCACAGGTAAGAAATATAATATTTTGTGGCTCACCGCCATAATTTTTTTCCAAATGTTGTTCGATGTGACTTAAAGGATAAACAGCACGAGTATTTTCGGTAAGTGTTTGATCGGTGTAGTCGATATCCAAAGTAGAGGGGTTGAAGATAACGTTTTCAACAACCGAACCATGTTTAATAGCATTCCAAATGACAGGTTCATTTTTTTGAGATAAATCAACAGTCTTGGCATAGCAGCCACCTTCAATGTTGAAGACGATACCATTTCCCCAGCCGTGTTCGTCATCTCCAATCAGCCATCTTTCTGGATCAGCAGAAAGAGTAGTTTTGCCTGTTCCCGAGAGTCCAAAAAATAAAGAGACATCACCGTCTGCCCCAGCATTTGCTGCACAGTGCATTGGTAAGACGTCAGCATCTGGCAAAATAAAATTCATAACGCCAAACATAGATTTTTTCATTTCTCCTGCGTAGGCTATTCCAAGAATAAGAACTTTCTTTTCGCTAAAGTTGACCATAATGGCACCATCTGAATTTGTGCCATGTATTTCGGGTTTACATTCAAAATTAGGTAAAGACCTCAAAATCCAAACATCTTTGTTGCTAGGATTGAAAGAATTTGGCTTTATAAATAAGCTCTGACAAAAAACATTATGCCAAGCTAATTCGTTTTCAACATGAACCGGTTGGTAGTGTTCTTCACTAGCACCAACATGCATGTCAGCGGTAAAAATATTTCTTCCTTTTATGTAGTCCTCGGATTCTTGCCAAAGCTTGGCAAATTTTTCTGGCTCTATGGGTTGACTGTCTTTATTCCAATTTACCGCATCATGAGTAATTGAGTCATCAACGATAAACTTATCTGCAGGACTTCTTCCGGTTCTTTTGCCTGTAGTAACAACTAAAGCGCCATTACTTGCTATTACACCTTCTTTATTGTCGACTGCAATCTTAATAAGTTCATCAATTGGTAAGTTAGCGCTCAAAATCTTTCCGGGTTGTAAAATATTTAACAAAAGGTAGATTATTATGCCAAACTTCCTAAGTACTTCTCAAGGAAGTTGAGAATTGTTCTTATTTTATAATGAATGAAACTATAGAGTTAAAAAGCGGTCAGCAGGGATACATAGAATATAAGTCTTCTAATCCCTTTGAGTTTTACCATATTTTAAATGAGTTAGATGAAGCACCAGAAATCGATGCGCAAGGCTGGTTAATTTTTCCTGAAAAGGGCAAAGGCCCTTTTCCAGTTATATTTTGTGTGCACGGCAGTGACAATTGGGCGGGACATCATCACGAGCACATATTGAACTTTTTAGAGGCTGGATTTGCTATTTTTAGAGTGCATAGCTTTGACTCAAGAGGTGTAGCATCAACTGTTGAAGATCAAATGTCTGTGACAGCTGCCATGATGATGGTTGATACATTTGAAGCCTTGAAAATTGTATCAAGACATCCAGATATAGATTCTTCAAGAATTGGTGTCACTGGGTGGAGCTTGGGTGGGACAGTAAGTTTTTATTCATTTTGGGAGCCATTAGCAGAAAAATTAGCCCCTCATGGGGAAAGATTTAAATGTTGTTTGCCATTTTATCCAGCGACTTATATTAAGCCTGAGGAAAATAGGTGGAATTCCGGACCAATCTTAAACCTTGTTGGTGAAAGCGATAATTACACTCCAGCAGCCTTAGTGCATCAAATGTCAGATATCGTTAATGCTTCTGGAGGAAATAGTTTAGTGATTTCTTATCCTGGGGGAGAACATAGTTTTGATTCCATCAATCCTGTTACACATTGGCCTGATGCTATAGCTGTTTCAGAAAAATTCTGTACCGTTGCTAAAGATGGAAATATGACTTACACAACGGACTCTGGAGAAAAATTAGGGATGAACCAACCTGAAGATAGATTAAAAATTTTTGAATCTGGAGAAATCCACTTTGGGGCCAGTACTGGAGGCGATTGGTCAATTAGACGCCAATGTCAAAAAGATGCCTTAGAATTTTTCAACAAGCATCTCTAAAGTAATTATTAAAATTTATTTAAATAGTCAGCTAAAGCTTCAAAGACTTTATAGTCTTTCAATTTACTCTCGTAAACACTATCTCCGTATATTCTTGCAGTTGGTTCTTCAGAAGAAAATTCAGGCCAAGAGTCATTGGGAACTCCAGTCTTAGCAAATTCAGTCCAATCATTGAGCATGATTTCGCTCAGTTCTTCGTCCCAGTCATCTCGTGCTACGAAAGGGAAGAAACTTCCAAAAATATATGCCAGCTCTAGCGCATGAGTTGCACCAATGGTCTGTTTTTCTGATGGAACCGCTCTTTCAAAAAAATATAAATAGGTCTTTAAACCATCGTCACTTCTTTTTTGAGCAGAATAATAAGCAGGGCCACCAAACCAAATGTCTCCCCAAACCTGAGCAGCAGCGTCATAATCACTTCCTTCTATTGAGTTTACATAATCAGTGACTGATTCAGGTACTTCTCCTGAAAAGCCATCTAATAATATTTTCCAAAACTCATCTAACCAATCTTCTCCGCTGAATGATGCTTCAAAAATAGGCTCTGGAAATATTAGCGGGACCAATGTTGTGCCCTCATTAGCATTAAAACCTGTGATGTATGGCACGTTGTGAGTTGTCCCATTTCGAAAGGCTTCGTTGAACATATAAGGAAAAATATACCCGTCAACTATCTGGGTTACATTACTAATTAAGTTAGCGTCTTTTTCAGGATCAGAAATTTGTATGAATACTTCAGCTGGAATCTTTCTAAGATTCTCTAGAGCTTTTTCATCGTTATCAACTCCAAAATGTTCCGCAAGTTCCAAGCCTATATCTTCTGCAGACCTGTTTCTTGAATTATCTCTCAAGGAACGAGTACCCAAAATACCAGAGCCACTTTGAGATATTGCTTTGTGGAATAATCCTTTAGAAAGCGGGCTAGATAAAAGAGTTCCTACAGCCTGACCGCCAGCTGATTCTCCAAAAATAGTCACATTATTGGGATCCCCACCAAAATTTGAAATATTATTTTTTACCCAATTTAATGCCTCTATTTGATCTAAAGACGCATAATTTCCTGATACTCCAGCTTCTGATTCAGCGGATAATGCTGGATGAGCAAACCAGCCAAGCGATCCTAGACGATAATTTATGGTTACAAGAATTACATCTTTTTTGGCAAACTTTGAAGTAAGATATATAGCATCTCCTCCGGATCCAAATCTTCCAGCGCCACCATGAATCCAAAACATTACTGGTAGATTTTCTGCATTTTCAGGCGCAATAACATTTAAAAACAGACAGTCTTCTGAAAAATTACTAGCCGATAGTCTTGGCGCAAAAAAAGATAGACTTTTAATTATCAGTTTTTCATACCAAGCCAAACCATAGCCATCTAGCATTAAATCCAAGAAGGCAGAGTTTCCTATATTTGTTGGTTGCATGCATGCAGAGCCCAATCTATCTGCATTTTTAATTCCTTCCCAAGACTTTATGGGCTTGGGAGGCTCCCATCGCAAGTCTCCAAGCGGAGCTTCTGCATACGGAATACCTAAAAAGAAGTTAACTTGATTTTCTTCATAACCTTGAAGTTTTCCTTTTGAGGTTTCTATTACTTTGGATGGAGATGATGAAGAGCAACCTATGAAAAGACCAATAATCAATAAAGAGAATACTGTTTTCATCAAAATATAAAGTCTCTTTTCGTATAACGCCAATAAGAAATTACAAAAACAATAAATTCATTTGCAAAAGCAATTGCAGTGCCTGTGCCAAAACTATTATCTAGAAAAAAACTTAACGTTCTCCCAATTAGAAAGCTGCCCATCAAAATACCAAAGGTTAAATAAACCTTTTTTCTCAATCGAACTCGATAGACGCTGATCAAAGACATCAACCCCAGAATTGTAAAAAAAGAATACCAAGCTCTGGTTTCGCTTAAAAAGAAATTAGAAGTTTCATTGATACCAATCATATTGGAAATGATTTCTGGAAAGAAAAGCCCTAGAACCCCAAACCCAAACCATTCGACTCCGAATATGAAAAGAAAAACTTTATCTAACATGGATTTTTAATTTTTTTTGATAGCATATATATTTATTTAAGCATATAAATAGCATCATGACGAAAAGAGGTTCTTTTTACTTAATTGGTATCTTATTTATTCTCATTTTAGGAGGGTGGTTTGCATATGAAAAATATTGGGAGTATCGAGTAAAAGAGGGAGCTAAAGCTCTTGGATATGAACTTAACGACGAAGAAGTTAAATACTGGGTTAAAAGAATAAGAAGTTACAACAAGATTGATGGCTTCGATGAAGACATTGAAGAATTTGTTGCGCAAGATAAAATTGCTATGCCACCAACTGATGGTTTTTTATTTATAGGCAGTTCCTCAATTAGATTATGGCAGTCTTTGGAAGTGGACATGAGTCCGCTTAAAGTCATTAACAGAGGTTTTGGAGGCGCACATACCAAACATATAAATCGCCACAAAGATAAGATTGTTTTTCCTTATAAACCAAAAGCAATTGTATTTTTCTGCGGTACCAATGACATCAATGGCTGGAACACCCCTGAAGATGTTTTTGCCGAATTTGAAAACTTCTATAACTCTGTAAAAGAAAAACTTCCGAAAACTATGGTTTTTGCTATAAGCATTCAACCATCTCCAAGTAGATTTGACCAAAGACCTAGACAGCAAAAATGGAACGAATCGGTCAGAAATCTTGCTGAGACAGAAGCTAACCTAGTTTTTGTTGATGTTTCTCCACCAATGTTATCTGCTGACGACAAACCCAGATCCGAGCTTTATACCGACGACATGCTTCATATGAATGAAAAGGGTTATAAAATCTGGACTAAACTAGTTAAAATCAATTTAAAAAAATATTTTCCAGAAGATTTTCTATGAAGCTTAAGCTCTATCACGCTAAATGGTCTTTGTGCAGTCAAATGGTTCGTGTTGCCATGGAAGAAAAAGGCCTTTCTTATGAAAGCAATTTGATTAAACTTTGCGATCATTATCCTAAAGGAGAAAACCTTTCTCCGGAATATCTCGCGATAAATCCAAAAGGTGTTGTTCCTTCCATTGACCTAGATGGTGAGATTGTCACAGAAAGCACGAACATTATCAAAAGACTGAATACACTGACTGGTAAAAAAGATATTGACTTGTGGCCCGTTGATGTTGATCAAGACAAATTAAATTCTTGGGTAGAAGATACGACTCTTACAGATGGCGTACCTTTCGGTAAAACTCTTGGAACGGCAATACCTCCTTTTTCATTAATTTTAATTAACTTTATGGTTAAAAAATATTTATCTTTTTTTCAGGCCATAAAAGTATTTTGGAAACATCCTTTAAGAGATAGAGGGCGGGGGTTTCTAGCCATGAAATTCTTCAATATTCATAAACCTGTAGCAGCTAGCAGCTACAAAGTTTTAGTAAGGAGTTTAATGGATATTGAAAAAAATTTAGAATCTTCCGGGCCATATTTTTTAGGTAAATTTTCTCATATAGATATTAATTTGATGTGTTGTTTTCATAGACTGTCAGACGTCAGGCTAGAAAAAATTTTAGAGATTGAGGAGTTGCCGAATATAAAAAAATATTGGGAGCTTTTAAAGAGCAGAGAAAGTTATAAAAAAGGAATTTTAGATTTTTATGGAGAAAAGGAAAACGGGGATATTGAAGAGGTATTCGGACCGAATGTTTCCATGCACCTAGAGCCTCTTACGAGCATGATCAAAAATTATGAATCCTAAATATTTTATCAACATCTTTGTTCTAACTTTATTTGCGTGTGGAGGCGGCGGCACTGGAAATCCAGATCCTTCGAGTGGCAGTGCTTCTAGCGCTAACGCAACAATTCTATATAGCCCCGCGACGCAATGTACTCTGACATCAATTTCTTCTTCTCTGACAAATTTTCCGAATAGTTCAAATGCATGTAACCAACCCTTATCTACAACCATGAAGACCATTTTGGCAGCTAATATGAATAATCCCATTAGCACCTTCACCAACTCACAATTTTATTACACATCGGACTTGTCTTCTTCAATACAAACACAGCTTAGAACAGCTATAGATGATGCTGCTGCAATATTTGGACATTTTGATCTTTACTTCTTTGGGATTGGCTCTGATTTGAATGCCTTCAATTCAAGCGTCAAGCAAAATTTTTGTGATGCTTTTGGTTATGCAACTTGTGGATCAGATGGAACTTTGCAGTATTTAATTAATATTGCAAACGGAACCACGCCAAATGATGCCGGAGCAAACACAATCGGGTTTAATCCTAATGATTCTAAGACGCCACCAAAAAAAGCATACTCAATTTACCAAGGCCTCAACAATGCTGATGCTCTGGAGACAATTGCAATTCATGAGTATTACCATATCTATCAGCACGCAACTACCATTGGCATGAGCAATGAATCTAATATCAGAAAGATGCCTCCTTGGTACTCAGAAGGAACAGCGCAATATGTGGCTGAATGGTTAGCTAGAGAAAAGGGATATGCAGAATCGACTGATAATTTTGCAACAAAAATGGGCCAACTTTGGGACGAAGCCATTGTTGCTTATGGAAATGGGACAAGAGTTAAAGATGGAGAGCAATATCCTATAAACAACCCTTTATCAGTTTGGGCTGTTGCATTCATGATTGAAAAGGCAACTGCAAGGTCGGGAATTACAAATGGAGTCCAAGAGATTTTAATCACCATTCCAAATCAGGTTAATGAGAAAGGGTGGTATAAGGCCTTTCAAGACAATACAGGGATAACTTTAGAAACTTTTTATACTCAGTTTAATTCGGCATTAAGTGCAAATGATAAATCCACTAGAGTCAGTAATCTTGTGACTTCTAATTTCGCCAGCACGGTTACGGGAAAATATAATTATTCCGTCTTGCAATTAACGGGTGCAGATACCTCAGTAAATTCTGGTGGTACACCTTCTGCTGCGGCGAGAACTCTTTATTTTTATGACAACGATACAAGTACCATACCCAGCTACCAAGGAGGCTACTCTGGTGCTTGGCCATACGTAGTCACTTCAAAAAATATTACAAAAGCGACTGAAATATCTGCTTCAATTACAAAAAATGTTAATGGAAATTATGTTTTGGTAGCTAATAAACCTGTTTATCAATATGCATCCGATACCACGTCATCAAAATCAGGAGCTACAATAAATCTATGGAAAGCTATAAAGTCTGATGGTACGGGAGTAGATGGAGCTAAAATAGCTCCTTAAAACACCTTTAGTTCTTAATAAACTAAGGGATGTCTATAGTGAAATTTTCTTTTTTTGTGTCTCAACCTAACAAGATGGGCATATAGATTATCGCTTCTTTGCGAGAGCGTTTTTTTCAAACGAGCCCTTCTTTGTCTTGCATGGATTGATCGGCCTAACCGTTCATTTCTATCCATATATTTAAGATTAGCTATTCTTGACTGATATGGCTACTAATTTAAAATTATTAAAAAAAAATTTGTGATAATTAATGTTTCTTAAAAAAATCATCTTTGTAACACTTTTTCTTTTTAGTATTCATGGTCTTGGTGCCGAAGAAAAAAAGACTCTTCCTGTATTAAAAGAGACTATCAAATTTAAAGAATTAACAGAGTTTGATGCGTGCTTTTTAATTTATAGAGCACCAATCAGCTTCAATTTAAAGGACATGTTAAGAGACTACATGAAGTTTAGAGAATTTGAGTGCGCAAAATACGACGAAATTTTAAAGCGTGCTTCAGTGATAAAAGGCTCCTCTTTTCCAAAAAATTCAAAAGCTTACGAAGTAAACAAAAAGAAATAATTTTCAGGCAATCTTATATACTTTTACGATGAGCCAAAATTTCAACCATCCATTGAGTACTCTTAGCGCATCTGAAATAGAAGATGCAGTTTCTGTTCTAAAAAATTCGAATAAAGAACATGAAAATTCTTCCTTTAGTTACATTTCCTTAGAGGAGCCAGACAAAAAATCACTTAAAGAAAAAACTAATTTAGACAGGTTTGTAAAAATAGTTGGAGTAGATCAAAAATCTAATGGCTTTGAGGCAGAAATAAACCTTTCAAAAAAAGAACTTTCAAAAGAAGAGAAAATTTCCAATAAAGCAGGACCTACTTATACCTTGGCTGAAATCTTTAAGGCGATTGAGCTAACTATGGGCGATGAGAATTATCAAAAGGCATTGGAAAAAAGAGGCATAAAAGATTTAAGTCTCATTCAAATAGATCCTTGGCCTGGTGGAGGGTTCGTAAATAAGAACATTAAAAACGGTCACAGAGCACTCAAAGCAATATCCTTTTTAAAAGATAGTGAAAAAGACAATGCTTATGCTCGACCCATTCAGGGTCTGATTGCGCATATTGATCTTACTGAAAATAAGGTTGTGGAAGTTGAGGATCATGGTGTCGTTGAAGTTCCTAAAGCTCACGCTAGATATGATAAAGACGGCCAAGAGTCGTTAAGAGAAAATCCAAAGGAAATCGCCATCACCCAACCTGAAGGAGTAGGATTCTCTGTTGAAGATAACTTGATTTCGTGGGAGGGATGGCAACTAAGAGCTTCTATCGATCCTATTGAAGGCTTAGCCTTACATCAGGTTTCTTTAAATAATAGACCAATTTTCTACCGAGCAGGATTATCGGATATGGTAGTGCCTTATGGCTCATCTGATCCTATGCATTGGTGGAAGGCAGTTCACGATGGCACTGAATATGGATTTGGAACAATGACAAATTCTTTAACTTTGGGATGCGATTGTCTTGGGGAAATTTATTACTTGGATGCACATAAGTTAGCTTTTGATGGTTCCGTCGAAACAATCGAAAATGCAATATGCATTCATGAAGAAGATTTTGGCGTTCAGTGGAAACATAATGATTCCACTCATATGGGATACAACGAAGTAAGACGATCACGTCGTCTTGTAGTAAGTTCTTTTGCAACCATAGGTAACTATGATTACGGCATATTTTGGTATTTATATTTAGATGGCACGATTCAATTAGAGATAAAACTTACTGGTGTAGTTGGTATAAGCGCATTTCATGAAGACATCCACAAACCAGGACAAGATTTTAAAATTTCTCCAGAATTAGCCTCGCCAATTCATCAACACCTTTTTAACGTAAGAATTGATTGGGATTTGGATGATGGCGATAATCAGTTATTTGAAACAAATGTTGAGCCCTTACCTATTAATAATGCGAATCCAGAAGGAACTCAATTTCAAGCTGTTTCGTCACATTTAACAAAGGAGAGTGAAGCACAAAGGAATATTGCTCCAGAAAAAAGTCGTTCATGGAAAATCGTAAATCCCAAAAAGCTAAATAAAGTTGGCTTGCCAACTGCCTACAAGATACTTTATGGAAATACACCAACGCTGTTATCAAATCCTGATTCTCCGCCAGGAAAAAGAGCTGCATTTGCGAAACATAATATTTGGGCAACACCGTTTCAGAACGAAGAAAGATCTGGAGGCGGCAGACATACGGTTATGCATTCTGGAGAGGGCGGTTTAGAGGAAATTACGGCACAAGATAGAAACATAAGTGAATGTGACTTGGTTACATGGCTTACTTTTGGGGTAACTCATCTTCCGCGTCCCGAAGATTGGCCAGTAATGCCCGTTGAGTATTGTGGAGTTCATCTAATCCCGGTTGGTTTCTTTGATCAAAATCCAACGATTAATCTTCCTCCAAATTGTTCTTTCAAGTCAAAAAGTAATAAACAGTAAGGACTTGTCATGAGTTTAGAAGATTCTTTCAAGCCGGGAGTTACACAAACAGGTCCAAAGGGTCAATTGGCGCATCCTACAACTTTGGAACACAGCAAGCGTTTAGAAAAAAAGCTTTATAAAGTTGGTAATAATGCTTGGTCATTAATTGGCAATGGCCTTTCCAACCAATCTTTTGTAGAAGGACCCGAAGGTTTAATTTGTATTGATACTGGTGAAAGTAATCAGGAGATGGCTGCGGCCTTGAAGGAAGTTAGAAAAGAAACTCAAGCTCCAGTTGTTGCATGCATTTATACCCATTTTCACTATGTTGGCGGCACGCAAACACTTGTTGATGAAAATAAAAATATAGCAATTTGGGGACATGATGGTATTCAAGCCAATTTAGATAGATTTGGTGGAGAGGTTGCGCCTAGAGTAACTAGAGGTTTGGCTCACCAGTTCGCGACTTCCATGCCTCAAGAAGGACCTGATGGCATTGTTAATTTGGGGCTTGGAAATTTTTTTCGAAACCCAGAACATGCTCCTTTCACTAACGGCTATGTTCCACCAAAACACACATTCATTCAGCCGACAAAAGCAAAAATAGCTGGCTTGAAAGTAGAGTTTTTTCCTGCCCCATCCGACGCGACCGATTCCATTACCATTTGGTTTCCTGATTTAAAGCTCGCCATAAATAATCTACTGTGGCCGGTTTTATTCAATGTTTTCGCTATTAGAGGAGAAGAATATCGAGACCCCAGAATTATGATGAAAGGTTTGGACGAACTAGCTGAACTTGAAGCAGAAAATTTGATTGGTGCTCACGGTCCGCCATTTTCAGGGCAAGAAGAAATAAAAAAAATAATTATAAATTATCGAGATACTTTGCAATTTTTATGGGACCAAACCGTAAGATGCGCTAACAAAGGACTTACTCTAAATGAGGCCGTTAGCACGATTAAACTTCCAACCCACTTTCAAGATCATTACACCACTCAACAGTTATATGGTGTCGTAGAGCACCATGTCAGACAAATCTATTCTGGTCTTTTTGGATGGTTTGATGAGGACGAAGCAAATCTTTTTCCAGTGCCTTCTCCCGAAAGGTCTGTACGCCTAATAAAGGGCTTTGGTGGAATTGAAAAGGTGAGAGCAATTATTGATTCGTCTTTGGAAGAAGAGGATTTTCGTTGGGCGATAGAGCTTTCTTCATGGCTAGTTCGTTCAAATCTGAACGCTCAAGGTATTGCAGATGCTGGAGAACTTGAGGATCGAAAACGTTTAGCTTCTGCGCTTAGAGGAGTAGCATATACAACTTCAGCTGCAAATATAAGGAACTGGTGTATAACCAGAGCTCTTGAGTTGGATGAGTCTTTGAACTTAAGTCGTTTCAGGAAGCACCGTTTCAACAAAAGAGAGCTAGAGAGGCGCACCCCCGTTGATTCATTAAAATTATTACGCGTGCTTTTGATTCCAGAAAAAGCAGATGCTTACACACAGACTTTACATTTTAATTTTTCTGACGATGAAAATATTTTTTACTCAATTAGAAACTCTGTAGCAGTAATTGACACAAAATCTGAAGGGAGTCTTTCTTTAAACTTATCTTCAGATACTTGGTATGATCTTTTGAGTATGAAAAAAACTCTTTCAGAAGCTGACGAAGAAGCTTTAATAGATATGAGCAACTCTGATGAGGTAAAAAAATTCTTTTCTTGTTTTGACCTTGAATCTTTAAATAGCTGATAATACTCTTGTGAAGAGATTAAATCCTGACACAGGCAAGCCTTTTGAAATTGGAGACCCCAGGCCTAAGTCCGACATCCAAGATGGGAAAGTCTTTGGTGGATACTACACATCTCTATATAAAGAACGTCCTCAATCGGGAGAGTATTTTGAAGAGTTCTGGGTGCTAGAAAATTTATCAAACTAAAGATATGAAGTTGGAATTACACGAAAAAAATAAATCTTTTACTTGGAAGCAAAAATCCCCCCCATTTAGCTTTCTTTCTGAAGCAGAAGTTCAGCAATACGACGAGGAAGGTTTTTTTCTTCTAAAGGGTGCGTTTTCAAAAGAAGAAATTGATCAAGTTTTAAATGAAATAGATCCTTTTGAAGAAAGAGTGACAGAAGATCTTCGTCAATATGAGGACGGAAAGTTTTTAATTTCTAGAGCAGATGATATTACATTTACTACTCATTTAGTCTTATATTCAAATTTCTTAAAATCTTTTGCGAGTCATAAAGTTTTTCAAGGCTTGTGTCAGGATTTAATCGGTGGAGACGTAAGATTGTATTGGGATCAAGCAGTGTATAAGAAAGCAGATACACAAGAAGATTTTCCCTGGCATCAAGACAATGGCTACACTTTTGTTAATCCTCAAGCTTATTTAACTTGTTGGATACCTTTAACCGATACTGATGAATCAAATGGCTGTCCTTGGGTTATTCCAAAATTACATAAAATGGGAACGCTTAAGCATGATGTCACTGAACTAGGCTACAAAATAAAACTTGATGATTCTGATGCTATACCAGTTCCAGCAAAAGCAGGAGATATTGTAGTCTTTTCTTCTTTGACCCCTCATTGCACAGGACCAAACAAAACAGACTTAACCAGAAAATCTTACATTCTTCAGTATGCTCCTAATGGCGCAGTTCGTTATCCGCCTTTTTCTGATAAAGAAGAGGCCAACAATCCTGATAGACAGTTTTTTGTAAATAAAAAAAATTAGTCTGTTATTAAGCCAAATTCTTTAGCACTCTCAGCGGCAGATTTTACAGCCTCTTTAGCGGATCTTGGATTCCAGCCTAATAAATTTCTTGCTTGTGAAGAATCCATGCTTCTTTCTTTGCCTAAGCCTTCGGCAATCATTTTTAAAGCAGGCAGGAAAAGTGCTAGAAACTTAATTAGCCAGTTTGGTGCCACTCTCTTTGGAATTTTGGAAGCAGATTCTGGAAAGAGTTCCGAGAGGTACTCATTTTGATCTTTCATGAACATGTTTTCTGAAGAGCAAACAAATCTTTTACCTGCAGCTTCAGGCTTGGTCATCGCTAATAATTCAAGTGAGGCGACATCCCTAACATCAACAACACCCATATCCCAATTAGGAACTATGGGATATTTACCATTCATCATATCTAGAATTGCACCTACACTGACGCCAAAATCTTCTTCTAAAATTGGGCCGAAAACCATTGCTGGTAAAACCGTAGAAAGTTCCATGCCAGAAGTATCTTTTTCCATGAAATCCCAAGCAGCTTGCTCAGCCAAAGTTTTTGATTTTGCATATACATTGGTTGTTTTGCTTTTTGGATCGGTCCAATCTTCTTCATTGAAGACACCTTGTTTGTCAGTACCGTACATAATTGCAGCTACAGAGGATGTAATGACAACTCTTTTAACTCCAGCTTTCGAAGCAGCTTTTAAAACTCGCAACGTTCCTTCTACTGCAGGCTTTACCATTTCGTCTTCATCCTTTGGCAATTGCATAGCAATTGGCGACGCTACATGCAAAACATAATCGCATCCTGCCATGGCCTCGTCCCAACCCTCATCGGAAGATAAATTTGTTACTTGCCAATCAACCGAAAGATCTGATTTGCCTTCATATTTTTCTAAGCCATTTAAAAGCGTTTGGTTGAGTTTATTGGTTCTGGATAAGTCTCTTACCGTCGCTTTGACCTGATAACCTGCTGCGGCAAGCTGAATAATACAATGCGAAGCAATAAATCCTGATCCACCTGTTACTAAAACTGTTTCTTTATTTTCCATAATTCATCTTTGGTAATGTTTAATGAATTCATCTTATAATAATTTATTTAAAACTAACAAAATAATGTCACCGCAAGATTACTGGAAGGCAAATTTAAAACTTCTCGCAGTTCTACTCTTTATCTGGTTTGTTATCTCTTTTGGCTTTGGAATTATATTTTCTGATTTTTTAGACCAATTTTCTCTAGGCGGATTTAAATTGGGATTTTGGTTCGCTCAACAAGGTAGCATTTATGGCTTTGTTATTCTCATCTTTATTTATGTTTTTGCCATGCATCGTTTGGAAAAGAAAATGAAAGACCAGGAAGAGGAAAATGAGTAGCCAACTTTTGACCTATTTATTTGTTGGCCTATCTTTTGCTTTGTACATCGGTATTGCGATTTGGTCACGAGCCAGTTCTACAAATGAATTTTATGTAGCAGGTAAGGGAGTAAATCCAGTCGCCAATGGTATGGCAACAGCAGCAGACTGGATGTCTGCAGCATCTTTCATTTCCATGGCAGGACTGATTTCTTTTTTAGGAAAGGATGGAGCTGTTTATCTCATGGGTTGGACTGGTGGATACGTTCTACTTGCCTTGCTTTTAGCTCCATATCTAAGAAAGTTTGGTCAATACACCGTGCCAGATTTTATTGGCACAAGATACTATTCAAAAACAGCGCGGTTGGTTGCCGTTTTGTGTCTGATATTTATTTCCTTTACTTACGTTGCAGGTCAAATGCGAGGGGTTGGTATCGTTTTTTCTAGATTTTTAGAAGTCGAAATAAATGTTGGTGTCATCATTGGGATGATAGTTGTCTTCTTTTATGCAGTCTTGGGAGGCATGAAAGGTATTACTTATACTCAAGTTGCTCAATATTGCGTAATGATATTTGCCTACCTCGTTCCTGCAATTTTTATTTCTATATTGATTACTGGAAACCCCGTTCCACAATTGGGATTTGGCGATACCTTAATGAATAGCTCAACTTATCTTTTAGATAAGCTTGATCAGCTGTCTGTTGATTTAGGCTTTAACGCATATACGGAAAATACCAAATCAAACATTGATATTTTTTGCATTACTGCAGCTTTGATGTTTGGTACAGCTGGCCTTCCCCATGTCATCGTAAGATTTTTTACGGTGCCTAAAGTAAGCGATGCCAGAAAATCTGCTGGCTATGCTTTAGTTTTTATAGCTTTGCTTTATACAACGGCTCCGGCAGTAGCAGCTTTTTCAAGAGTAAATTTCATAGAGTCAATTCAAGAGAAAAGTTATGTAGACTCACCCGATTGGTTTAAGAATTGGGAGAATATTGGCCTTATTGCTTGGCAGGACAAAAATGAGGATGGCTTGATCAATTATTCTGCCGGGAAACCTTTTGAAGGCAGTAGGCCAATTTTCTCAAATGGTATAGGTTCTCAAGGAGAACGAGAAATAGAAAATACACCTATCAAAGATAATTCGAATGAAGTGTATATCGATCGAGACATTATGGTTTTAGCCAATCCTGAAATAGCTAAGCTGCCTGCATGGGTTATGGCTTTGGTTGCAGCAGGTGGATTAGCTGCAGCACTTTCTACAGCAGCAGGACTTCTTTTAGTCATTTCTTCTTCCATATCTCACGATTTGCTAAAAAAAACTTTCATGCCAAAAATAAATGAAAGACAAGAATTATTTTATGCAAGATGTTCGGCTGCGATTGCAATTCTTATTGCAGGACTTTTCGGTATTTATCCGCCGGCTTTTGTAGCACAAGTTGTTGCTTTTGCCTTTGGCTTAGCTGCATCAACAATTTTTCCTGCTCTTCTTTTAGGAATATTTTCTAAAAGATTGAATAAGGAAGGTGCAATAGCAGGCATGTTGGCAGGATTAGTCTTTACCGCTAGCTACATTATTTATTTTAAATTTCTATTCAGTGAGCTTGATACAAGTTCCAATTGGCTATTGGGTATTTCTCCAGAAGGAATAGGTTTTTTAGGAATGATTATTAATTTTGCAGTTGCAATATCGGTTTCAACATTTTCATCCAAACCTCCAATTGAAGTAGGGCAGATGGTTGATAAAATAAGATTGCCATGACAATTATAAAGTTTCTAACTCTAATCCCTTTCTTACTTATTTCTCCATTAACTTTTTCTGAAAGTCAGGATAAAAATTATCAAGCACGCCTTCAAGATGTCATGAAGGCTAGAAAGCTAATGGATAAAAAAAGAGAAAGAGATGAGATCAAAGATCTTGCTCAAGATTTAGCACAAGAAATCTTAATAATTGATACCCATCTTGATACTCCCATTCAACTTTATATGCAGCAGGATAAAAAAGGATCATACGAAGACATCACCAAGGCATCATCCTTACACTTTGATTATGATCGAGCTGTCAGTGGAGGACTAAATGTACCTTTTTTTGTTATTTTCACTCCGCCGTCTGCAGAAGAAAAAGGTACAGCCTTTGAAATGGCTGAAGAACTTATTCAGATTCTTGAAGATATTATGGAAAAAAATCCCAACAAATTTAGATTAGTGAAGTCTCCTGGAGAAATAACAAATGATAAGGATATTATGCAGGTTGTTTATGGTATGGAAAATGGTGCTCCAATCGAAAGCAAGCTTTCAAATATCAAATTATTTTCCGACATAGGGATCAATTACATAACTTTGGCACATTCGAAAAGCAATCATATTTCAGATTCCTCTTATGATGAAAATAAAAATTGGGGTGGTCTAAGTCCTTTCGGAAGAGAAGTAGTCGCTGAAATGAATAAACAAGGGGTAATGATTGACATAAGTCACGTATCTGATGCAGCCTTTTACGAAGTTCTTGAATTAACAAAGACACCTGTTATTGCTTCTCATAGCTCATTGAGGCATTTTGTACCTGGATTTGAGAGAAATGTTTCAGATGACATGTTGCGAGAATTAGCTAAAAACGAAGGAGTTATTCAAATTTGTTTTGGTTCTGAATTCATTGCCGAAAAGAAAAAATATCCAAAACTTGTTGTCACCGTTCAAGATGTTGCTGATCATATAGATCGAGTAAAAAATTTAGTTGGCGTTGATCACGTTGGAATTGGTTCCGATTACGATGGCTGGCGGAATTTTCCTGTTGGCTTAGAAGATACTTCCACTTACCCAAATCTAATTGAAGAGCTCTTAAAAAGGAATTATTCAAAAGAGGAAATCAAACAGATCTTCGGAGGAAATTTATTAAGGGTTTGGCAAGAAGTAAAAAAATTCTCAGAGTCTTGATAGAAAATTCTTATTTGCTATATTAAATCTCCAAAATATTTTTTTTAAGGAGAGAAAAAAATGAAAAATTTTTTAATTTTAATTGTAACTTTTGTTGCAAGTGCTGCTTATGCAGTTCCAGCAATGAACGTTTTTACAATCAATACTTCTGACCCAATGGGTTACATGGAATGGGCTAGAAAAAGCGCCCCAATCACAGCACCACCGTCAAATGCATCAGCCGCTGGTGTATGTTTGTCCACAGCTGGTGCTGAAGAATTTGGCGATATGTACTTTTTCAATCTGTTTGATAGCAATGTAGATTCTTTGAGTGGAGACTATTACAGCCCTGAAATTGCTGCTGAGATTGCAAAGATAGCGAACAGAAGAACTGTCAGAATGGTAGATCATTACACACCAATGGAGCCTGCCGGAGATGGTTTTGAAGTGGGTTTAACTTATTCAAATTATAATTTGAATGTTTATACAAAAAATCCTCAAGCTTATATGGAGGCTCTTAAAGAATATGAAGCCGCAGCACAAGCAAATGGTTTTGAAGACGTTACCTTAAGTGCTTTTCAAATAAATACTGGCGATTATTCAGGTCAAATTTTGGTTGTCACGCAAGCACCCAATGCTAAAAGACTTGGACAATTTCTGGATGCAAGAAATGAATCCTGGTCCACTTCTCTAGGAAATAGATTTCCAAAATTAAGGAAATTGAAGAGAGGCATCATGATGAATTGTGAAGTTGTCTACGTTAGATAATTTAAGGAGAAAATTATGAAATTTATAAAAATATCTTTACTTGCTAGTTTACTTATAAGTACTTCAGCAATTGCGCAGCAATTTGCAGCGACAGGTATGCATGCTGGCTTTGGAGTAAATTCATTAAATCCAGTTGCTACTTTTCAAAACGTTAGCAAATATATGGAATCTGCGGATTTTAAAAAACTAGGTATTACTGCTGGGTTATATGCCAACAACGTTAATGGCGCTGATGATACAACTCATCTTATTGAGTTTTATTATCCAGATGCTGCGTCTTATCAAAAAGCTGTTGATATGGCTGCCACCTCTTCTGCAGTGGCAAATTTATTATCTACTGCTGCACAAAACGGTACGCAAAATACTTATGAATCTGTCTACATCAATGTCAGAGAAAAAATTACTGCAGCCGATGTAGAAAAAAACAAAGTTTTCTATGTATGGCGCGTCGAAACTTCTGATCTTCCAAGATATCTTCGTGAGTGGGACAAAATGATTGAAGAAATCGAAGAAGAGGGCATAGCTAGCGATTCTTATGGCATGAAAGTTGCTTTTGCCGGCGCAGTTCATGGTGAATCTCTATTTGTCTGGGCGGGTTATGAAAATCAGCAACAAATGATTGAACAACTTGCAGTATTTAATGCTTCAGAAAGCTTTGCTAATTTTAATAATAGAACTCAAGGCTTTTCTTCTATTGTTGCTAACGAAATATCGACTCAATTAGCTCTATGGAATGGCGCGCTTTACACTGAGTAAGCTTAAAAAGGCGGGGAAACTCGCCTTTTTAAATAGTTTTAGCTTAATTTTCTAGAAATTTTTTTATGAATTGAACTTCAGCCTCGTCATAGGCTGATCCATCAACTCTATAAATATCGTGAAACCATTCTTTTGGCTCTGGTAATTCATCTCCCTCATTTACGAATTCACCTTTTTTCTTTTTTCCTTGAAGTTCTAAAATTGTTGACCAGCCAAAATGTGTTTGGCTTTTACCTGCGACAAAACCCCAGTTGTAACAACCGACATTTTCTTTTTTAAAGATTGGAAGGGAGAATTCAAAAGTTGTACCAAATTCTCTAGCCATGTATTCGGTACATATCAAAGGTCTTCCAAATTCTCTAAGCCTTTCAATTGTGGGTTCTAGTTTCTCTGCCTCATAAGTATGAAAGGTTATTATGTCTGAATTTTCACCATTGAGTTTTAAGATCTCGTCACCGATGGCACCATCTAAACAGGCAGTTAGAGGTTGAGAAGGCCTAACTTCAAAAGCCCATTCCCAAGTATATTGAAGTAATTTGAGAGCTTTATCACCAATACCGAATTGACCCGGTTCGTTATAAATATCCCACATCAAAATTCTTTCATCATTTGAATAGTCTTTGAGTACACCCTGGACAAATTCTTTTAATCTATTTAATTCTTTTGCCTCAATTTTTTCTTCATCAACTTGATTGACTAATTCTATACCAGGACTTTGCTTCCAACCGGAGTTGTGAACTCCTTTTACTGGCAAAGGTTGTTTGCCTAATTTTGGATAGGGTCGGTGACAGTCATCAAAGAGCACAATGATTGGTTTGATATTCCTTTTTTCACAAATATCTAAAAATCTATCAAAAGTTTTTTTGAATTTCTCATTCTCAGACCAAAGCAAATCATGCAGATAAACTCTTAAAGAATTGAAGCCAAGATCTTTCGCCCAATCCAATTCTCTTTCAATTGTTTCTTCATCAAAGGTATCCTCTTGAAACATTTCCAGTTGATTGATTGCTGAACTTGGTAAAAAGTTGCAGCCAACAAGCCACTGTTGTTTTTTGTACCAACTGTTTGCCTTTTCTTTTGACCACTTCATATTTTAAATTTTAATAAATCAGAATAACAATTGAAAACATATAGCAGCCACAAACCGCTGAGGTAAGGTTTTTTCTGAGTTTTAAGTAATCAGGATTAGTAAATTGAGGATTAATTTTGGACTCTAAGAGATAGAAAAGAAAAAATAAGAAAAATAATAAAGTCATTGCATAAATGAGATTTATCCAAGCCAATAAAATGGCTCCAAACCCCAAAAGGGAAAAGACAATGGCCAAAACTAGATTTTTTTGATTTGTTGAATCCAAACCCCAAATGATTCCAGATAAAAAAGAAATTATTATTCCCCCGTATACAACCAATAATTGAAAAGAAATCTCTTCGTAAGTTTCTCCTAGAATCCAAGGGAGGATTGTGAGAGTTGCAAAGGGTAGAAAGCCTAAATAACCTAGGGTAATTTTAGTTTGCATTTATCCATGAGCCATTTTGAGTAGAGTCATGAAAAGTATACCCGTTCCAATAACACCCGCTATTAGTATTACTAAGTCAACAACGAACACCTGAAAAAGCTTCAGCCAAGATCTTTCTTTTCCTTCTTTGGTATCTTGTATTAAGAAAATAAATGCACTGATCTTAAAAAGAACAAAAGCAATTATGAAAGTTATTCCACCTAGAATAAAGATCCCAGAGCCCATTGAAAATTATATCCTTCTAGAGCTTATATCCCGACTGACCGTGCTCAGCAACATCCAGACCTTCTTCCTGAGAATCATCAGACACTCTTAATCCAAATATAGACCTAGTGATAAGTAATAAAATTACTGAACCAACCAGAGTAAACAAGCCAACACTCACCGCGCCAATAACTTGTGTGGTCATGAGATCACTGAAACTTGAGCCTTCATCAAATCCAATTCCGCCATAACTTTCGGCAGTTAAAAATGGAATAAGCAAAATTCCAAGCAGTCCACCAATACCATGAACAGCGAACACATCAAGTGAATCATCAATATTAAAGGTTTCTTTAACGATATTGACCATGTAGTAACAAACTCCACCGGCAATTAAACCAATGATTAAACCACCCATAGGCCCAACTGATCCACTTGCAGGGGTAATGGAGGCTAAACCAGCAATACAACCAGTTACAGCTCCAACCAAAGAAGACTTGCCAAATTTAACTTTTTCAATGATGATCCAGACAATTGTTGCTGTAGCTGCTGATATGTGAGTCACCAAAATTGCCATACCGGCATCCCCATTCGCAGCAAGTGCACTTCCACCATTGAAGCCAAACCAGCCAACCCACAACATACATGCTCCCATCATGGTTAAACCTGGGTTATGAGGAGGTTGTACAGAATTTGGGAAGCCGTCTCTTGGACCTAAAAAGTAGGCTATTACTAGAGCAGTTATTCCTGCAGTAAGGTGCACCACAAGTCCACCTGCAAAATCCCTTACTCCCATTTCATATAGCCAGCCTCCTTCAGCCCAAATCCAGTGAACCACAGGAGCGTAAATTAAAATTACCCATAGTAAAGAAAAGACTGCTACAAAACTAAATTTAATTCTCTCTGGATAAGCTCCAACTATCAAAGCAGGAGTAATGATGGCAAAAGTCATTTGGAACATAAAAAATACACTTTCTGGAATATCTCCAGACATGCTCTCTCTTGATAAATTAGCTAAAAATAGATTTCCTAAATCTCCAACATAAGCCCCAGTCCCACTAAAGGCAATACTATAGGCAATTACTAGCCAAGCAATCGAACTGATACAAGCAATTGTAAAACAATGCATCAAAACCGAAAGAATATTACTTGCTCTTACAAGGCCTGCGTAAAATAATGCTAAGCCAGGCAAAGTCATAAACAAAACTAAAGCGGTGGATGTAATTATCCAAGCGGTGTTACCAGTATCCATAAATTATTCCCCTTATTATGTATTTTTAAAACTTTATCAAAAAGTATTTTGAACTTTAAGTCTAAATTAGTGCAATAAATGCACTATGATAGGGCAGTTATGAACTTCTTGGATATCTAGATAGAATTTGGGAAATTATCTCATTGGCAAGATCTTGATCATCTAGAGAGGAAGAGTTTATTCTCATGTTTGCATACCAAACAACTTTATCTAGACCCTCATCAAAAAATTTAACTGATAAATAATTTACTGGGGGAAAGTCATTTGCGTAAAACTTATAGGAAAAAGGATCATTTCGATAACCGTAAAAAAAATGTGAAGAATTTATTTGGTTGCGACGCTCCTTTTCTTTAACTGAAAAGCTTACTTTTAAAAGGGATTGATCATTTTGATTTAATCCAAGCTGCACTAAAGATGAAGATAATGCTTTCGCAATTCTATTTATTCTTATGGGATTTTCTTCTTCATCAGATTCAACTCTAAAGGGATCGGGCTTAAATATTTTAAAGTCTTTGTATTTATTCGCAGAGAAAGCTTCATCGGAATCAACTTTGACTACGAAGCCAGACGCACAGGATGTGAGCAAAACTAAAACGACTAACCTAACTAACACGAATTTATTATAACTTTGTTATAGTATTTGAAGAAATTTTTTTATGGAGAGAAAAATGAAAAAAATTATATTTATATTGATGTTTCTGGCTTCCTCATTAAGCTTCACATCGCCCACCTGGATTGAATTCTTAATAAAAGTAGATAGTCCTCAAAATGCAGCGAAAATTGTAGCTGCCACAGATAAATTTATGTCTTCTGAATTTGTAAAAAATAACTTTAAAGGATCATTACACTTAAATGCCTATATTTCAGGCGGCAAGGTAGAGGAGACTCATGCTTTTGCAATTCTCCAGCCAAGTCTTGCAGAACATGAAATTTGGATGGCGAAAGTAAGTAATCCAGAGAATGAAGAAGTGAGAAAATTCGGCTCTGTACTCAATGCAAACTCCGAAGGGATTGGCACAAGAATCAATAAATTCATACAAACCTATGGGACACCCTCAAACAAAGATACCGTTTGGGCAATTTATCCATTTAGAACAAAACAATCAAATGTTGAAGATATTATTGAAGCAACTGAAGATTTAAATGAAGCAATCAAAGACACATTTCCTGGACAGTTTGGTCTTTCAGAAAGAATGGCTGGTGGAGGAATGCAAACGCACCTTTACACTGTTGGTTATGAGTCTTTAGCAGAAATGGAGCAATGGGAAGATTCGGCTCCCAGGGATGCTGGGGTTTCACCTTTCGATAAAGAGATGGATAAGCTTGTTGAGTGGCATGAAAGAGAAATAGTTAGAAATATCAGAGTTTATGATTCTGCTATGACTCTTCAAGATTTTGTTGAATAAAATGAAAATAATTACAGTAACTTTAGCCGCTCTTATTTTTGCTGTAGCTTGTTCTTCTGCAGAAGATGAAATGGAAGTTTCATTTTCCAATCTTGGCTCAGAAGAATATCCTCAAATGTTTTATATGGAGTATGTGCCATGTCAAGAAGGCGTTTACTATACTGCGGAAAATTTCAGAAACGACGTTTTACCTGAGTGGCAAGATTTATTGGTGGAGGTTAACTCACCCTTAGTATCTGCTTATGGTATTCAGCATGTTCAAAGACTAGCTTCTGATAACGAAGATGGTTTTTGGCAATTAATTTGGAATACAAAAGCAGATGCCGAAGCTGCATGGGCAGTCTGGAACTCAAATGAAAATGTAGCCAAATGGACAGAAGAGACTGCTGAAATCTTGTCTTGTAATGGCGAAAATAAGTTTTCTTTTGATGCTTATATAGCAAGAGCAAATGACACTTTTGGGGAGTTTGAAACTTCCAGTTTTACATCTGAATATTATCAATGCCTTTACAAAGAAGGCAAAGAGGGCGCAGATCTTCGTGAAGTAATAGCTGAACTTGAAACGTTTTTGGAAAGTGCTAATTCTCTTCCAGGACCATTTAGTTATGTAATTCTAGGTCCCGATTACGAAACAAACGAAGTTGACTTTTTCTGGGGAAATTTTTATCAGTCGGAAGAAGCAAGACAAGCCTTTGATGCAGAGTGGCAAAAACTTAATCCTGATGTTGAAGATAGTTGGAACATGGTTTCAGATTGCGAAGAGCCTAGATATTACAACTCAGGAATAGTTCCTACGAGCTAAAGATTATTTAGTTTTAAAATAAGCCAAGCAACCGAAAATACCTGGTTCGTCCTCCGTAAGGAGGTCGACCTGGGTCCTTTCTATCAATTGAGAATATTTTTGATTGATTTCTGAAGGAAAAAAATCGAGTATTTTTTTTGTCATTAAAATTGGTTTTAGGGCGTTTAAAATGGATCCTCCTAAAATTACTTTTTCACATGAAAAAGACAAAACCAAATCATTGATCGTTGAAACAAGAGTTTTGAGAAAATTCTTTATTATAAAGAGCTCATCTTTACTTCCATCCAAAGCAGAAGATATTATCTTTTCAGAAGAAAGTTTTCTCTCGAATTTTTCTTCATAAAGCTTTTCAATTCCAGGACCGCTTAAGATATTTTCAAGAGAAAAAAATTTTTCGTTATCTCTCAAGTCGAAATTTTCTAACATGCCTTTAGTTGGGCTATAAGTATTTCCAAATTCTGTCGGAATAATTTGACTATTAATAATTAGCGTCACTCCCAGACCAGTTCCTGGCCCTATCAATATAGTATTCTCATTAGAGGGAGCTCCATTTTTAATAGGCAAAAAACTTTCCTGATTAATTTCACTTAAAGACTGAGCTACTGCTTCCCAATCGTTTAAAAGCAAGCACTCTTTAAGGTTCAGTTTAGTTTTTAATTCGTTGGCATCAATTAACAAATCTCTATTCGTGAGATTTATAGAACTCTGATTATTAGGGCCAGCTGCAGCAATAACGAGACAATCAATTTCGTTCTTTTCTTTTTCTAATAATTTTGCAAGAAATGAAATGAAATCTTTATCGGCAATTTTTTCTTTTGATATTTCGGATAATGTATTTTCTATAAAAGATGCATATCTGATATTTGTTCCACCAAGATCGATTAAAAGGGCGTTTTTCATTTTTTATCTTTGTAATACCTTCGGAACATATGACTTCCGACGGCTACAAAGATAAACCACACAAATGAGAACGTAAAGAAGAATACGTTTGCTAAAAAAGTAGGGTTTTCCATAAGAGGAAAGTATTAACTCAAATTAAATTAAGCTTATAAAGAGGGTAGTGATTTAAATTCTATTAATATTACAATGTACAGATGAAATTTTACCCACCACATTATTTACTGGTTCTTTCACTATGCATGCTCGCCACTTGGTACTTCGGAAAGTCTTCTTCACAGACTTTGTCTCTTATCTTAGTTGGACTTGGCCTCATTGGATTGGGATTTTTATTAGCTTTCAATTCAATTGCAAGATTTATAAGAGCGAAGACCGGTGTTGTACCTTTTAGTGAGTCTACTTCTTTGATTACAGAGGGTTTTTACAAATACACAAGAAATCCAATGTATGTTGGTATGAATTCTTTTTTATTAGGATTGTTGATCATCCTAAATAATCCAATTAATTTTATCTTTTTAATTATTTTCTTTTTTATCGTAAGAAATTTGTTTGTCATTAAAGAAGAGGTCCAGATGGAAGAGACTTTCGGAAGAGATTATTTAACTTATAAAGGAAAGGTAAGACGCTGGTTGTAAAAATCTAGTTTACTGTTTCTTGAGTTACTATTGTCTTAATTTGAGCACCATCTCCCAGAAAACCACTTAATTCATCAAAGAAGTTATCGGGATCTAGCCCGCATGCTTCAGGAGCTAACACTCCAAATTTAGTAATCTTTTTCTCAAGTAACATTTTCAATCCGCACGCCAATGGAAAGCCAGTTGCTGCACCCATAGACATATTTTCTTCAAAACCATCTAGCGTAACAGCAACAATAGTTTCAGTTTCGTTTTTCAAACCCTGAGCCAGTCCATAAACCTCAGGCAGGGAATTTAAAATATCCTTGGGCTTACTCACCTTATTTCTTTCAAGTCTTTCCAATATATTTGCTGCTTGACTCTTTGTGAGTAGCTTTATTTCAATAAAGAATCTAATCATTTTGAAGACAAAAACATTAACTAATTCGTTACCATGCATTAAATTCAAACTTGTTGAAATGTCTGGATAGTGATGAGGGAAAGTTATTGCTTCAGGATGACCGAAAATACTTGCTTTAAATTTACCTAACTGAGGATATTGAACATTTACTTTTGTTAAGGGCCTTACCATTTTAAATTTTTTATTCATATAAACTTTAACTTGTCCTATCATCTGTTCAATGCCATGCTCCATTGCAGCATTGGCTCCCGTTTGAGAACTTTCTTCTTCTGGCTTTGCCCCAGAGACATCCCAGCCTGTATAAACATTTGAAACTTTATCCAATTCGTTCATAGCTTTTAAAGCAAGCATATTAGTTATGCCTGGACTGGCTCCTAATCCTAAAATAGCAATCTTGTTTTTTTCCTCAGCTAATTTATTTAGGGAAAACATTTTTTCAGTTGGCTCCCAATCATCACATATATCCAAATAATGACAATTTTGCTCCAACGCAATCTCTAAGATTGGATAAGCAAGCTTAAAAAATGGCCCTGTGAGATTAAGAACTACGTCTGCGGAAACTGTAGCTTTTCTAAGAGAATCTTTGTCTAAAACATTTAGGCCTATCCCGGTAATCCTGTCATCGTTAAAAGCTTTAGCATAATCAGATGCGGCAGTTTTGTTTACATCAGCGATAGTTATAGAATCAATTCCATCTATAGAGCTGACTGCCGAGGAAGCAAATCTGCCCATGCCACCACTACCTCCTAAAACCAAAACTTTCATAAAGAACCATTTAACATTAGCTAAGGGTATTTTAAAAGTTTTAGAAAATTGATAAGTTTGTTTTATTATCAATAAGAATTAACAAAAGGGGAGAAAACAGAATGACCAATAAAATCACAGAAGATTCAAGAATAGACTCAAGAATCAAAGAACAGTGGAAAGATATAAACTTTCCTGAGGTATTGGTTGAAAGCACTTCTAGGGAAGAAATGCTAGCTAAGGTAAATACAGAAGAGGGACAAGTGGAACTCATGATGTATGAAGCTGTTTTTAACGATCCTAGGTTAGATGATGCAATCTCATCTGATGGGCTTAAAAACGAAACCATAGAAATAGATTCGCAACCAGATGGCAATAAAATAAAACTTTTAAATATTCGTCCTGATAATAACGATGTACTTCCTTGCGTTTACTACATTCATGGCGGCGGCATGGAAATTGGCTCTTGTTTTTATAAGCTCTATCAAGCCTTCGGTAGATTGATTGCTCATCAAAATGTTTCAGTAATCATGGTAGATTTTAGAAATGCCAGAGTGCCGTCTTCAGTTCCAGAGGTAGCGCCTTTCCCAGCAGGGTTAAATGACTGTGTTTCAGGTTTTGATTACATCAAAACAAATTCAAAAAAACTTAATATCGATCCGGAAAGAATTGTTATTTCAGGAGAAAGTGGTGGAGGAAATTTGACTCTTGCGACGGGAATGAAATTATCTCAAGCAGGCAGGTCTAATGAAGTCAAAGGTCTTTATGCTCTTTGCCCTTATATCGCAGGAATTTGGCCATTACCTGAAAATCCTTCTTCTACAGAAAATAACGGCATCATGCTTGATTTGCATAATGATCATGGCGCTGTGGTTTATGGCATTGAAGACTGGGAAAAGCGTAATCCTCTCGCTTGGCCAGGTTTTGCTAAAGAGGAAGATGTAAAGGATTTACCCAAAACCTTCATAAGCGTCAACGAGTGCGACCCCTTAAGAGATGAGGGTATAAATTTTTATAGATTACTTAGAAGAGCGAATGTTGAAGCTCAGTGTAGAGTATTATCTGGAACCATTCATGGAACAGATACCATGGTGCTATCTTGCCCAGAAGTTAGCTTAGAAACGGCAAGAAGTATTGCTGCTTTTACTGGAGATTAATTAAAAAATATTAACCAGCCAGATTAGTAGATAGTGTCCAATGAATCCATAGAGGCTGATTGCAATAATTGGCTTGTTGGAAAGCCCATTTTCCTTATTAAATAAAATCGCATATACAAAAAGAGGAATGTAGAAGAACAAGGAGCTTACCATTCCCGGACTAAAAATATTTTGCGCTGTTGAAATGCCAATATGAAAGCTTGCGTTTGCCATCGTAAGAGCATTATTAAAAAGAAAAAATATTCCAAATATTTTTTCCGATCTGGCTCTCGATATGACTAATGCAGGTAACAGAATCAGATAAGGCGTTAGGTTTAGCAAAGTAACTTCCATTGGCGAAATATCCATTCCATTTCTATATGCCCAATTTAAAAAATGGTAGTAATCGCCAAATAAAAGAGGGGATAAAACGTACTCTTCAAACTGATGAGTAGAAAGCGCTAACAAAGGTAAAAGGGCAAGAAGATACTTACTCTTAGCTCGATAAAGATAAATACAAATTCCTAAAAAAATGAGAAAAGAAATTGTAAAAAAGTTTTGCATCAGCAAAACCAGAGGCGCATTAAACGTTGGATTCATTAGGCCACAATACCCCAAATTCTAGTCATAAACCAAAAACAACCCATACCACCAATTCCATAAGTTACGAGACTTCGAAATAGATTTTTAAGATCCACTTTATTAAGTAAGAAAATAATTATTCCTACAACAGGAATAATCATAAGCTGCCCAATCTCAATTCCTATATTGAAGAACAGTAAAGAAAGAAAAAGCTGATCATTGGCTATTCCGATCTCAGATAATGCTCCAGCAAAACCAAATCCATGTAAGAGACCAAAACCAAAAGCCATCAACCATGGTCTTTTTATTTCAGACTCTGCCTTAGTTAATTCATATGCCAAATATATGATCGTCAATGCGATCAAGGCTTCAGTGCTAGCTGACGGTAGTTTAAAGATACCTAAGACAGAAATTGCAAGAGTAATACTGTGTGCCAAAGTAAACGCTGTTATTGTTTTAAACAATGGAATAAATCCTGAAATTAAAAAAATTAGCCCCAAAACAAATACGATGTGATCAATTCCACTAAGAAGATGTTCCACTCCCAAGTAAAAATAACCAGCAGGATAAACTTGTTTTTCTTCGGGAATGATAATCTCCGGAGCTTTAAGATTCATCAAGCCTTCAAACCTGTCTCCATCGAAATGATTTACCGTCACTAAGGCATCGTTAAGAATGCTCAAACCACTTACTTGAATCGCTTTTCCCTTTAGCGTCTCAGTACATTTCAAATTTATTTTTTCCGAAATGTATTTCCCTTGCCTAAAGGGTAGCTCTTTCTCGATTTCACAAATTTCAGGAAAAGTAAGTTCTGGAGAGGTACCAAGGTTTTTTATTGGCGTCATCCAAAGGGCTTCGTATTCAAGCTCTTTGGTCTCATCTATTAATAAATGAGCAGGATTGAATTCATGGGCAAAAAAAGCAGAAGAAAAAAAGACAAATAAAGAAACTAAAACTCTAGTCATTAAAGAGGTATTTTGGATTAATGATTACTTGATATTTATCTCTCAATTCGAACAAATAGGAATCTAAAGTTTTTTGTTTTTCCTCCAAATAAAAATCAACTTCTACCTTTTCTTTTACTTGATTCAAACTGGGAGTAACGCTTTCAACTTTATTGAGTAGCTTAACAGCATGGAAGCCATACGCTGATTCAACCGGACCTAGCCAGATATCAAAAATGGGCTCTTCAAAAAATGCACTAAATTGATTACCAAAATCTCTTTGTATCTCAAATCTGGATTTTTCAACAAAATTTTTCCCAAGCATGAAAGGGTCGCTTTTAGGCAAAGTATCCTCATTCTCTTGAATAGTTTTTAAAGCTTCTTCTGATCTTTGCTTACCATTTCTCTCCGAAGAAAAGTAAAGATGAGTAAAAGTAAATCTTTCAGGAAAAATATATGACTCTAAATTTTTCTCAAAAAATTTCTGAAGTTCATCTGGTTTTGGAGGAGCAATTGAAGTTTCTTCTCTTAAAAACGATATTTTTTGAGCAAGTCTTCTTTTAATTATGCGATCTTCTAGGTCAAGATTTAATCTCAAAGCTTCTCGATATAAAATCTCTTCTTTGATTACGTCATCAATAATGTTTTTGATGTCAGTTCTGGTTGGCGATCTACCAACCTGTAATTCCCAAGCATATATCAAGCTTTCAATCTCTTGGTCGGAGATAAAAATATTTAGTTCATCCTCATCATAATTGAAAACTAGGTCCAATATTAAGATGACAATACCTATTCCAAAAAAAGCCAATATTTTTTTCATTTGATGTATCTGGAATTATTGAAGATTAGGCGGTATTTTAAATCCACCTCTCAAATCTCGAACGATTTTAGCAACTTCGATACAAGTCTTATCTTCTAAATAAGGACCTGTTATTTGCATTCCAATGGGTAGATTTTTTGAAGACATGCCTATGGGAACATTTGTGCTAGGCAACCCAGCTGAAACTGCAGGACCAGCCCATAAAGTTGCTCTGAGATATTCATCGTCTTTGCCGTTTATAGTTAGCTTTCTTTCATGAACTGGATTGTGGTTGTGCTTAAAAGCAGGAGTAATTGAGGTGGGACATAAAATCACATCGTATCTTTTAAAGAACTCTCTCCATTTCTGACGCATATTTTGTCTCATGGCATTTACCACTACCCAATCGGCATGTTTTAAAACTGATCCTCTGGCAACTTTGGCAAGCTCTGACATGTCGTTTGGATCTAAACCTTCATTTAACTTAGCAAGTGTTTCGAATGTTTCTTGCGGAGAGCCAGCTAGCATCAGAGGATTTAAAAGCTGACTAAAAATTTTGTCGATTTCTTTGAAACTCATGGGGAGTTCAGCTGTTTCAACTTGAGCACCAGCATGTTTTAAATCATCTGCTGTTTCTTTAATTAAATTTGCTATTTCGTCATCCACTTCAGCATAAGGCTCATCTGGCCAGACGGCAATTTTAAGTTCCTTTATTTTTTTTGTTCTGGCATTTGGCAATTTAATCTTCCAAGCCGGACTATCCTGTTCTTGGGCTGCAACCAAAACGTCTAATGCAATTTCTAAATCTTCTGGAGATCTAGCAAGAGGCCCAGCCACTGATAAACCATTACCAGTTGATATTGAACCGGGCGGAGGAGGCATATGGCCAACCTCGGAAATGATGTTGTAACTTGGCTTGTGTCCAAAAAGCCCACAAAAGTGAGACGGTACTCTTATGGATCCACCAACATCTGAACCAAGTTCCAAAGGCGTCATGCCCGCAGCCAAAGCTGCTGCAGAGCCTCCCGAAGATCCACCAGGAGTTCTTTCCAAATCCCAAGGATTATTGGTGGTGCCATAAATTTTATTAAAGCTTTGTAAATCTGAAGACAGAAAAGGCACATTGGTTTTGCCAAAAATGATTGCTCCTGCATCAACCATTCTTTGAACTGCCTCTGCGTTTCTTTTTGGAATGTTGTCTTGCCAGGCAGGATTCCCTCCTGTCGAAACAATGCCTTCCACTTCAAAAGCATCTTTAATGGTCATGGGTAAGCCATGTAAAGAACCCAATTTTGACTTGGAAGCAGTTTTTTTGTCTGCTTCTTTGGCTTTTTCTAAAGCTCTTTCTGCATCTAATGCGACTACTGCATTAATAGATGGATTTACTTTTTCGACTTGTTTTAAAAAAGACTCAAGAACTTCTTCTGCAGAGACTTCTTTTTGTTTTATCTTTTTAAGAATCTCATGCGCATTTTCAAAAATCATTATGCCAATTAATTCTCTATTAAATATCAGTTAGAATTTAACGGTTCTTCAGTTTCTTGAACATTGTCCATTATCGATCTGATTGTAAAAACTCCTCCAGGGTTTGGAACGTTTGGAATGTACCATATAGGACTAGACCAAGCTCGTTCTTGAAAAGTCTTAGGTAAATCTTCTCTGGGTTTCAATCCTACTTTGATTGCATCCCAAGTGGTCCAAGGACAACTAGGGTTTTCTAAAACTCTTACGTAGTAAAAGGCCTTTTCATTTTTATTGAAATCAGGATCTGTCCAAACGGTTTTAAGTTCAGCCGATCCTACATCATTTGATATTTCACAAGTTTCGGTATTAACCGTAGCTCCATTATCTGGACATCTATTTGTAATTGGATTTACTTTAGCTCCATTAGAACAAACTACGTCATAGACAACTTCTTTTGGCGCGGCGTCAAATTGATTGATCGTACCTTTTATAATTTGAACTCTTTGCAGCGGCGCTCCATTTTTTGCTCTTTGCGCCCAAACGAAAAAGTTTGGAACATTACTGCCTTTGGAAACTAAGTCTGAACCCATTGGAACTCCGTTTCGATAAGCCTCGCTGATGACGTTTTCACCATTCAGGTCTAACTCATTCATACGATAGCCACCAAAGAAACGAACTGAAATCCTGTTACCACTGGTAGCAAAAGTCTCTTTTCTTCGTAAGGCACTGAAAATTGACTCTCGAGTGTTTTCTTCTGCCCACACTGCAGCCAAGCCAGATGCACCCCATTGTGTAAATCCGGACTCTAAATAACTTCCTTCTTGACCTTCATAGATTTCAATTGGTAAACCAGTATCTCCAAAATTACTCTGACGTCCTAAAATAGTCTGCTGATAATCGGTTACTGGTACTGAACCTCTGCCTTCAGGAGTAGCATCGATGATTCCAATTTTTGACCAAAAATTAGACTCATCATATGAAGAAGCTCCAGTATGTGTGTCGGACGAGCCAATTAAACCAAATTTATAAGGGTTTCCTCGATCTTCCCATTCAAGAACCATACCTCTGAAAAATGCATCTCGTACATAACCACCTGCAGGCAGAGAGTAAGTTCTAGGAAAGCTTCCTACTCTTGAATTCATGATGCCAAAATCTGCCCACTCATCATTTGGCGATAAAAGAGGGTGAGTATCGCTTGTGCCTTTTACCTGAGTCATTTCAACGATAGGCTCGTTCCTCATTCGCAATGCTGAATATGTTTTATCAATAGGCGAACCATCAAATTGTTCTACTTCAAACATTTGTCCATTTGACCCATTTGAATTGTGCGGCATGGCAAGAGAATCTATACCCTTATCTCTAAGCTTATCCATCCATGACCATAAATCTTCTGGATTAATAGAGTCGATTCTAGTCCATGGCCTTTCAGGCGCTTTAGATCCTTCAAAGATTACATTCCTATGTAAATTTCCATTTTCAACATCCGTAGAAGTTGTAAATTCATAACCAATAAAAGTTGTGAAATTTCCTGGATCATTATGCTCATTAGCAGATCTTGCTACATCTGCCCAAGATGATTTATGCGTTTCATCATCAAAAGACTGGATAGCTAATTGAATGTGATTGGATAAAAAGGCTTGAATGAATTTTGGATGATACCAAGGATAAGGATTTGCGATTGCTTCAATGGCTCCTCTAAAGCTACCAAGTCGATATGCAGAAGACTCTAAAGTCTGGTTTTCCGGAGCGTTTATATTGTGATAAATCTCTGCACCAGGAAGGGTAGAAGCATAGGTTGAGGTATCAGCCCAAGCTTGAATCATGCCAAGAAAAAAACCATGATCAGTTACTGCGTAAAAGTCCAATGGCTCTCTCAGTGTCATATCAAAACCCAAGGCATGCTTAATAGTTTCTCCTTTTGCATATCTGTAAGCATCATCAGGAGACGCGGTTGTGCCAAATACGTATGCATCAAATGAATATCTAGTGTGAACGTGAAGATCACCAAAGTAGGCATTTCTTAATTCGTTATAGTCTTTGCTGGGACTAGGCGCAGGTTTATCTGCAATAGAAAAATCCACTACTTCCAATGAAGTATCTGTACATCCAATAAAAATTAATGCCGTAAAAAGTAAAGCGCTGATATTTTTTTTCATAATTTCTCCCCAGAAATAATTATCTTAATGCAATCAAAGTAAAACTTCTAATTTAAATCCGAGAGGTTTATTTTCTCTGTACCTACAGGCAAGACCACAAAAGTTCCATCCCTAGATAGGGTCCAATCTGTTCTAATCTCATCAACACCTCTTACAAAAACGTTCTCCATGATTCTGTTTCTTGGAGCTGGAGTAAGGTGATAAAAAATCAGGTGTCCAACATTTGCCATATTAGCTAATTTAGCTGCCTCCACTGGCGTCATGTGATAAGTCTTTATGTCTTCAAGTACTTTTGCTAAAGGCTGATTTGGATTTCGCTCTAAAATTGCTGCCTGCATAATGTTTATGATGTGGTTGGCTTGAGCTTCAGCAATCAAAACATCAGCATTTTTAGAATTAAGAGCTATATTTTCATCGTAAGAAGAATCTCCTGTTATGACTAAGGATCTTCCTTTGTAATCAAAACGATAACCAAGAGCAGGCTCAATTGGCTCATGAGTCACCTTGAAGGCAGTAATTTTCAAACCGTTTTCGGCATAAATGACAGGACTGTTCAGATCGACAATGGTTGTATCAAAGCCGACAGATTTTATTGGCGCAAGCGCCTCACCATGATGCTCATTTCTGAATCCATAGTCTAATTTATATGCCATTTCGAAGCCTGCGGTTACGATATCCGTGCCTTCAGGCCCATAGACAGAAAGCGGTTCTGGACGACCTGGCAACCAAGTTCCCAAATGAAGATCGGCTAAGTCTGAAATATGATCGGAGTGGAGGTGAGTGAATAGCACTGCTTTAATTTTGTTTGTTGGGACGCTGTATTTTCCTAAATTAACGGCTGCACCATCTCCTATATCAACAATAAAAATATCCTCTCCTGCTTTTACAGCAACACAAGTTTGGGCTCTTCCAGGCGATGGTAAGGGCGATCTTGATCCACAAATTAGAGCACTAAGCGCATCTTCCTCAGGAAAGGGACTTTCAGCTGTAGCTAAATTTGAAACAGCAGTTTTTATGACTAAATCTTGTACAAAAGTGACTCTTAACGATACAAAAACAATTAAGAAAAGAATGATAATGACGCCTAAAATTTTCCAAATTCTCATAAATGCTCCATACTAAAGAATAGTAAATATACTAAAATAATAGAAGTATTGACAGTACGTATGTCAAAATATATTTAATAAAAATTTAGAATAAAGATGACACAAATCAACGATCCACTAACGCTTCCTTGCGGACAAGTTATCAAAAATAGAGTTTGTAAGGCCGCGATGACTGAACGAATTGCTTTGGGCAATAATTTCACTAACGAAAAGCACATTGAGCTCTATAAAATGTGGGGCGCAGGTGAAATCGGTATCTTGCTTACAGGTAACGTCCAAGTACACCGAGATAATTTAGAAGGTCCAGCTAATGTTGCAATTGAAGAGGATACTTATAAAGAACAAATGCCGATGTTAAAAAAATGGGCAGATGCTGCAACTCAAGAAGGTAGCAGACTATGGATGCAAATTTCACATGCCGGAAGACAGACTCCAGGTGAAATTAATATGAGCCCAATGTCACCGTCCGATGTGCAATTGAAGATTCCAGGAAGAAAATATGGAAAGCCTGTCCCGATGACTGAAGAAGACATTCAAGATGTCATCAATCGATTTGTGTTTACCGCAAAAATTGCCAGAGAGTCAGGATTTGATGGCATTCAGCTGCACTCTGCTCATGGCTATCTTTTATCTCAATTTTTATCTCCGGATATCAATCAAAGAACCGACGCTTGGGGCGGATCGTTGAAAAATAGAGCTAGAATCCATCTGGAAATTATCAAAAAATGCAGAGAAGAAGTTGGTAATGATTTTGCTATTTCAATAAAAATGAATTCAGCTGATTTTCAAAAAGGTGGCTTTTCTCCAGAAGATTCCATTCGGGTAGCACAATTATTCAGCGATTCTGGGATAGACAATATTGAAATCTCCGGAGGAACTTATGAGCAACCAAGATTATTGGGTTTGGATAAGGTAAGTATCAATCCAAAGAAAAGTGAAAATAGAAAAGAAAGTACCATTGCCCGAGAGGCATATTTCCTTTCTTATGCTGAAGAAATAGCAAAGGTTGTAAATATTCCGTTGATGGTAACCGGTGGGTTTCGAACCAAAGAGGGCATGGAAGCAGCATTAGCAGATGGAGCTTGTGAAATAGTTGGAGTTGGCAGACCTCTTTGTGCTAATCCTTATGCGATTAAAGAACTTTTAGCTGGACAGATAGATGAACTACCAAAGTATGAAAAAACTTTATCGATTGGTCCGTGGTGGCTATCACCGACCAGTCCTTTTAGATTAATTCAGGCAATCAATGCTTTTAGTGCCCAAGCATGGTTTTATCAACAAATCAAAAAGATGGGTAAAGGGTTAATGCCGGATTTAACTCTCAAACCTTGGAAAGCGTTTAGAGAAGATGCTAAGGCTGATCAAGAGGCTATAAAAGAATATCAAAATTTTTAATTCAAACTCAAAGGAGCTAAAAAAATGAAAGTAGAAAACAAAGTGATGCCAAATGAAAAACAAATGGAAGAGTTTTTAGAGGAAGGTAATGATGAACCCATCTTTATGGTCAATCTCTTGAAATTCAAAGAAAAGGCAGAATATCCTGATAAACGAGAAACTGATCTAACGGGTAGAGAGGCTTATGCCATCTATGGCGCAGAAGTGGTAAAGCATCTAGAAAAAGTGGGCGGCAAACCCATTTTTGGCTCAGATGTTACTAGGCTTATGTTGGGTGAAGTGGAAGAACTTTGGGATCAAGTGGCCATTGCTATGTACCCTAATAGAAAAGCGATGTTGAAAATGATTTCTGATCCTGATTATATTGAAAGTGCCCAACATAGAGTTGCCGGTTTAGCTGGTCAATTAAATATTGAAACAAAGATAAGAAATAATGAAGGTTTTTAAAGTTTTAGGACTTCTGGTCCTTTTAGTTTTCTCTGTTTCGCTGCATGCAGCGAAATACGATAAAAAAGTTGATCCCACAGAGCTTTATGAAAAAGCGACCAAGCATTTAAAAAATGAGGAGTATCGCAAAGCTTTAAGAGTTCTTGGTAAATATACAAAATCAAAACCAAAAGATGCCGATGGTTGGACGCTTTATGCTTTTACGCAAAGAAAGTTAAAAAATTATAGGAAAGCGGAAGCCAATTATGAAAAAGCTCTAGAATTAGATCCTGAAAATAAAATTGCTTTGGAGTATCAAGGCGAACTATTTGTCGAAACGGAACGCCCAGGATTGGCTCAAGTCAATTTGAATAAGCTCAAAGAATTATGTCCTACCTCTTGCGATGAGCTTGAGCAGTTAAAAAAGTACATCAATCAAGAAGCTGAAAAATCTCTGTGATCATTCTAGATGGTAGTATGGGCAATGAATTGCTCAAACGAACCAACAAACCTTCCTCCGGTTTATGGTCAGCACAATTTTTAATTGACTCTCCAAATTTAGTAAAAGAAGTGCATCAGGCTTATGTTGATGTTGGTGCTCAAGTGATTACCACGAATACTTATTCAACCATCCCCAGTTATCTGCAAAAGGAGAACAAAACAAACTTGATGAAAGACTTGATAAGAAAGGCTGGTGCTATTGCACGCGAAGTAGCCGATAACAACAACCAAGAAATCTTGGTTGCAGGTAGTTTGCCGCCTCTCGATGAAAGTTATCGACCTGATTTGGTACCGGAAGAAAAAGAATCCATACCCATTTATGAACAGCTAATTGATGAGCTTAATTCTTTCGTTGATATCTTTTTATGTGAAACGGTTTCTTCAATTGCAGAAACTTCAAACGTTTTAAAAGCATTGAAAAACAAAGCCAAGCAAGATAAAAAAATTTGGCTTTCCTGGACTTTAATAGAAGATAAAAGCGCCAGACTGAGAAGTAAAGAAACCATTGAAGATGCTTTGCAGTTTGCAGAAAGTTTTAATCCTGATGCTTATCTTTTTAATTGTACCGATCCAATAGCGATCACCGAAGGCATAAAGAAGTTATCCAAACTTACGGATAAACCAATTGGTTGTTACCCAAATGTTTTTGGGGTTCCTTTCGATTGGACCTTGGACAATGATGTGCAAGTTGAGCCTAGAAATCTTTCCGTGAAGCAATTTGTTGAGTACAAAAATTTATGGGAAGATTTGGGAGCTTCCATCATTGGCGGCTGTTGCGGGTTAGGTCCTGATTACATCAAAGCCATTACATAAAAAAATTCCCCAGAAAACGAAATGCTTTCTAGGGAATTTATTTTTTTTAGCTTTTTAAGCTACAAATTGAGAGAGTCTGCTTTTGATAATTTCTTCAGCATCAGAAACTATTCTTTCAACCAGCTCCTTACAAGTAGGAATATCATGAATCAGTCCAGCAACCATTCCGCAACTCCAAGCGCCAGCGTCCATGGTGCCTTCTTGCATGATTTTCGGATAGACGCCTGCCACTTCATCCATGATGTCGGTGATTTGAATTTCATCACCTAAAGCTTTTTCCTTTTCAAGGATCTTTTGCACGGCATCATTAGCCAAAACCCTTTCCGTATTTCTCAAAGGTCTCATGATCAATTCGGTATCCAATTCAGATGCAGCAACCAAAGCTTCTTTGACGTTTTGGTGCACTGGAGCTTCTTTCGTTGCAATAAATCTCGTACCCATGTTGATACCATCTGCACCCATGGAAAGGGCAGCAGCAAGTTGTTGGCCATTACCCATGCCACCTGAAGCAACAAAAGGAATGGAAAGTTCTTCAGCTGCTCTTGGTAATAGAATCATATTTGGAATGTCATCTTCTCCTGGATGACCGCCGCACTCAAAACCATCAACACTGACTGCATCACAGCCAATTTTTTCTGCTTTTAAGGAATGTCTAACGGAAGTACATTTGTGGATGACTTTTATGCCAGCACCTTTAAGGTCAGGCATATAAGCTTCAGGACTTCTCCCTGCAGTTTCGACTATTTTTACTCCGCCTTCGACAATCGCTTGGATATAACCTGGATAATCAGGCTCTTGAAAGCCAGGTAAGAAAGTTAAATTTACGCCAAAAGGTTTGTCAGTCATTTCATGACATTTTGCAATTTCTTTGGCTAGGTCGTCAGGAGTTTTTTGGGTTAGACCGGTAATGATTCCTAGCCCGCCTGCGTTGGCAACTGCAGAAGCCATTTCTGCAAAACCTACATAGTGCATTCCTCCTTGAATAACTGGATGTTCAATACCGAACATTTCGGTGATTTTCGTTTTTATCATTTTTTCTCCCTAATAAATTGAAGCTTTAATTTAAAGCCCGTAAGGCTTTTTGTCTACCAAAAGGCTTGATTATTTTAAGCCCAAGAGGATTTGATCATGTCAGCTGCTTTTTCGCCAATCATAATGGTAGGCGCATTGGTGTTCCCTCCAACCAAGGTTGGCATAATGGAAGCATCAACAACTCGAACATTTTCGAGAGCATGAACTTTGAGTTCGTGATTCACCACACTCATCTCATCAGAACCCATTTTGCAAGTTCCTACAGGATGATAGACGGTATCTGCACGAGCTCGCATTGCGTCCTCAATATCTGCATCACTATTGATATCAACTGGATCTTGGGCCTTTCTGGTAAAAGGCCTTAGAGGTTCAGCATCCATAATTTCCATCATTTTGCGATAACCTTTTATCATGACATCCATATCTTCTCTCTCGGAAAAAAACTTGGGATCAATCTTTGGCGAATCAAAGGCATCATTTGAATTAAGTTTAACTTCACCTGTGGATTTGGGTCTCAACAAACAAACGTGACAACCCAGACCATGACCAAAAGCAATGGTTCTGCCATGATCAATTATTTTTGCTAGTACAAAGTGCAGTTGAATATCCGGGATTTCTAAACTTTCATCGGTTTTGATAAAGCCTCCAGCCTCAGCTACCGTTGAGGTCATCTGCCCCTTTCTAGTAAATAGATATTTCAAAAGTTCAAACGGCTGACGATATAAAAGTGATTTAAATGAGAAACCCAATAAATCCGTATCGTTTACCGGATGATTGGTAATGTAGTCGATATGATCTTGAAGATTTTTCCCTACTCCAGGAATGTTAAAGATGGTGTCTATTCCATGTCTGTTTAATTCTTCTGCGGGGCCTATGCCAGAGCGCATTAAAATTTGAGGCGAGCCGAAGGCTCCGGAAGAAACAATCACTTCGCGGTAGCATTTCAAATGAATTTTATTTTTTTGTTTATCAAAACAATCCACGCCAACTGCTTTATTACCTTCAAATACAATTCTGTCTACTTGGGTATCCGTTAAGACCTTCAGGTTGGGTCTATCTAAATTTGGCGTTAGATAGGCTGCTGCAGCGCTCCATCTTCTGCCTTGTTTTTGTGTCGTGTGGTAGTAGCCAATACCTTCTTGGTCGGCACCATTGAAATCCTGATTTTCTTTGTAAAATTTAGTACCCGCTTCAATAAAGTAATCTTTGTATTTTGACTTATTTTCTACAGCGGTAACATTCAGGGGCCCATTCTGCCCATGAAAATCATCATCAACCAATTCGTTGTGTTCCGCTTTTTTAAAGTAGGGCAATACTTCATCGTAAGACCAGCCGGAGTTTCCAAGTTTTGACCAATGGTCATAATCCCAACGATGTCCTCTCACATAGAGCATGGCATTTATTGAACTCGATCCTCCTAATGTCTTTCCTCTCGGTTGATAACCTCTTCGATGTTCTTCGGGTTCATCCTTCATGGTGTGCGTTTGACCTGTTGGATCTGCCACAACGACTTCTGTAGCCGGCAATTTTTCTTTAGCAAAACCTTTTTGAGGTTCGGTTTCAAAAGCCCAATTCATTTTGCTCGTCGGCCCCATGTAAGCAAACAGAGCGGGGACGTGAATTCTTACATCTTTATCTTTTGAGCCTGCTTCAATAAGACAAACTTTGTGATTTGGATTTTCTGAAAGTCTGCCAGCTAGAACACAGCCTGCTGAACCTGCTCCTAAAATTATGTAATCGAATTCATTCATTGATTTCCCCTTTAAAAGATTATTTTATGAATTTTCAAAATTTATTCCATAGTGATGGAAATTTTCCCAAAATGTTTGTTATCGATCTGATGTTGAAAAGCTCCAGCTAATTCAGCTAAATCAAACGTATCGCTAATGACAGGTTTGATTTCAGAATTATCCAGATATTTAACCATAGCCTTTTGCGATTGATGATTTGCCATCGCAATCCCACTAGTTCTGACTTGTTTAAGAAAAATTCGCGGCAAAACCAATTCATTTGCTGCAGGCCCACTCAATACACCGATCAAGGCAATATGGCCACCAAGCTTAACTGCCCGAATGGATTCATTGAAAGTCTCTCCCCCACCGACTTCAACAACATGATCAACACCTTCGTTATCTGTGAGTTCCAAAACTTTTTCTCCCCATTTGGGGTGTTCTTTGTAATTAATGACTTCATCTGCTCCAAGAGCTTTTAATTTTTCAGTTTTTTCTTCAGATGAAGTTGTAGCTATAACCTTGGCACCCATTTCCTTGGCAAACTGTAGAGCAATAATGGAAACTCCTCCGGTTCCTTGAACCAAAACCGATTCTCCAGATTGCAATCTCCCTTCATCTACAAGTGCTCGCCAAGCAGTCAAACCCGCACAGGGCAGAGTAGCTGCTTCTTGCAAGGACCATTTTGAAGGCATTTTAGTAACGGCAGTTTCTTGAATGGCAATATACTCAGTGGCATAGCCATCCTGATTGTCTCCAATAAAACTCAATAACTCATAACGTGGCGGTCCATCAATCCAATTTGGGAAACACGCACTCATGACCTTATCTCCAACTTTCCAGTTTTTAACTGCTGTTCCAATCTCAACTACCTCGCCAGCAGCATCACCCAGCAAAACACGTCCATCATCGGTAGGAATCAATCCCAAGGCACACATCAAATCATGGTAGTTCAAGCTACTTGCATTAACTTTGATTAAAATTTCGTTATCTTTTGGTTTAGGAATTTCCAATTCATTAAGTTTGAATTTATCCAACCCTCCAGGTTTTGCCAGTTGCATCTGTCTCATAATTTATTCCTCGTATGTAAGATTTTTATTAGAACAAAAAACTCCTTTTTTTAGAATGAAAACTAAGGATTTAAAAAGAATAAAAAAATGTTTTTTTATAACTTTTGTGAAATTCGTTATAATTTTTTGTGAATTTTAAGCGAAATCCTCTTCTTACATCTAGTAAAAAAGCCTATAAGTACTATACTTTGCGCGATTTTGATCGATTGTAAATATTTGAAACAGCAAAAATACAATATAGGTGCAAAAATTAACATTTTTGTTACTTTTTCATCATTTTTGGCCTTTTTTTGGAGTTGTATAATGCTCTCGATTTTAAAGGGAACTTATTTTAGAAGATTTCTTTTCTTGAATGAACTTTTAGAAAATTAATCTCTCTAGTAAGTATCTTAATTAACCATCAGCTTAAAGGAGTTAGCGATGATCAATAGAGTGGTAACAGGAACTTTAGGATTTTGTTTTTGCCTCTCTTTTATACTTTATTTAGGAGTAATAGGAATTAACTTTTTCTAATCCTATAAAGCAATAAATTTATAAAGTTCTCCCCCCTAATCCCCTTGCTTCGGCGAGGGGATTTCTTTTTGGGCAATAATAAATTAGAGTGCATTATGATCAAACAATGTGAAGAGTGCCTTAAGGAACTGCCTTTTAGTTACTTCT
>CENJ01173750.1_pt1 | contig 46500 bp, 49 predicted proteins | sample 356161 | NCBI WGS metagenome assembly CENJ01 (sample SAMEA2619531, study PRJEB7988) | marine metagenome | biome: marine biome (ENVO:00000447); feature: surface water layer (ENVO:00002042); material: "saline water (ENVO:00002010), including plankton (ENVO:xxxxxxxx)" | depth 5 m
CCCCGTAATAGGGCTACTGTTAAAGAGAGAGGCACAGTGCGGGATTTAGAACCATGAGTCGGCTCGACGCTAAGGTGGCCATCATCACGGGCGGTGCAGGGGGAATCGGTATCGCTGCGGCCAGGCGATTTATTGCCGAGGGGGCCGAGGTCTTGCTCGTGGATATTGATGAAGAGGCATTAATTGAGGTCTGCGAGGGCATCGGCAGCAATCGACTCAGCTATACGGTGGCTGATGTGGCCAGCGTCGAAGATAATAGACGGATGGTGGAGGTTGCCGAACAACGCTACGGAGGCGTGGATATTCTGCTCGCCAATGCGGGTATCCTGGGAGACACAGAGACCATTGAGCACTATGACGTAGCTCGTCTGGATCAAGTTTTAGCGGTAAACATCAAGGGGCCCTTTCTCGGATTGCAGGCGGTGATTCCCGCCATGCGGCGGCGCAAAGGGGGTAGCGTTGTCATCACCTCTAGCATTGTTGGCGTGAAGGGCGCTGCTAGGCTGGCTCCGTATGTCACCAGTAAACACGCGGTTATGGGCCTCATGAGGTCGGCTGCCCGCGAGCTCGCCGGGGACGGCATTCGCGTGAACACCGTCAACCCGAGCCAAACGGAAACACGGATGATGCGGTCTCTTGAACAGGGGATGAATCCAGATGACCCCCAGCGGGCACAAGCACTAATGACGGCGAACATTCCCCTGCAGCGGTACGGGCAGCCCGAAGATGTCGCGTCGGTGATGCTGTTCCTTGCCAGTGACGACGCCAGCTTTATAACAGGCTCTAGCTACATGGCCGACGGCGGAAGCTCGGCTTAAACTAGAGGGACTTGAGATTAAGAGGATGGATATCGATGACCCAGGCACTGCTTGATACGGCTTTGAGCTTACCTAACCGGCGTTCCGGCAAGGTACGTGACCTTTATGATGTTCAGCTGGCGGATGGCACCGATGCCTTGCTGATTATTGCCACGGATCGGGTGTCTGCCTTTGATGTGGTCATGCAAAACGGTCTGCCCGGGAGGGGAATTATCCTAACCCAGATCTCAAAATTCTGGTTTGACCATTTTTCTGACGAGATTAGCCATCACCTGATCAGTACCGATATTCGCGATGTGCCTGGACTGAGTGAGGCTGAATATTCGGCTCTGGCGGGCAGAATTATGCTTTGCCGAAAGACCCAGGTGGTCCCCATTGAATGTATCGCTCGGGGGTATATCACGGGCAGCGGCTGGAAGGATTATCAGGTCAGTGGTTCCGTCTGCGGGATACAGCTCCCTGCTGGCCTGCGCAACAGCGATCGCCTGGCGCAGCCTCTTTTTACACCATCCACCAAGGCGGATGATGGACACGATGAAAACATAAGCGCGGCACAAGGTGCGGATATCGTGGGTGAGGACCTTATGAACTGGCTCGGCGAAAAGACGCTGTTGCTTTACGCCAGTGCCCGGGACTATGCGGCGGAGCGGGGCATTATCCTCGCTGACACGAAGTTTGAATTCGGGCAGCTGGAAGGACAGCCAGAACCGATCTTGATCGACGAGATATTTACACCGGATAGCTCGCGCTTTTGGCCGGCAGAAGAATGGGAACCTGGACGCGAGCAAAATAGTTTCGACAAGCAGATTGTTCGCAATTACTTAGAGACGGTAGTGGCTGAGGGCCAGTGGGATAAATCGTCACCCGGCCCGGCTCTGCCAGACGAAGTGATTGAGCTTAGCCTGGCGCGATATCTAGAAGCCTATCGGCTACTGACCGGCGAAGAGCTGGCGATCTAGGGTCGGTGGACTGGGCGGAATATAAGGTCCTTTGCGATCGGCCAGACTGTTGGTCTCAGCATATGCTGACGGTCTGTATCGCGCTGCTGGCACCCTGCGATCAAGGGCCGCTGGTGGCAAAGCTTCGCAAGACGCTGGCTGGAACCCCACTCCCCCGACCGCCAGACCACAGAGGGCCAAAAGAAACCTACATGTATTGGCTTGGTTTAACGCTGTGCGATGCTAGGGCGATGCATCAGAGCTTGGGTCGCGCTGCCGATGAGCTGCTCAGAGCGGGTCAGGATGCTGGGCTTCGCGCCCATCTCGCGGCCTGTGCAGAGCTGGTTCACTTCTTAGAGCGCGGGAAACAAACCTATCCATGAGTGCTCCTTCAATCAGCCGGGTGCTGGTGGCGAATCGGGGTGCCATTGCCCGACGCGTGATTCGAGCCTGTCATGCCATGGGTATCGAAACCGTTGCCGTTTTCTCAGAGGCGGATGCTCAGGCGCCTCATATTGACGAAGCCACCCAGGCCTATCCCCTGGCAGGGTTTTCGGCCAGCGACAGCTATCTCGATCAGGATCAGCTTTTTCAGATCGCGCGACAGAGCGGCGCCGACGCCGTTCATCCTGGCTATGGTTTTTTAGCCGAGAACGTTGAGTTTGCGGAACGGGTGGTTGCGGAGGACAAGATTTTTATTGGTCCCCAAGCGCGCTGGCTGGGTCTCATGGGAGACAAGGTGAGTGCGCGAGAGATGATGTCCGCCGCCGGATTCCCGGTTTTTCCTGGCAGCGCACTGATCTCCGACCTGGATCAAGCACCGGCTCAGGCGCTGGCGCTGGGATATCCGCTCATGGTTAAGCCCGTTGCGGGCGGCGGGGGCATGGGCATGCGCGTCGTGGCGAGCGAAGCCGAGCTACTGGCTGCCATTGGCGAGGCGACCGCCATTGCCAAGTCCGCCTTTGCGTCGGCGGGCGTTTACCTAGAAAAATGGGTCTCTAATCCTCGGCATATCGAGTATCAGATTGTGGCGGACAATCATGGCCACGCCATTCACCTCTTTGAGCGCGACTGCTCGGTCCAGCGACGGCATCAGAAGCTCATAGAGGAAAGTCCGGCCCCCGGGATTGATCCGGGGCAATTGCTCCACATTGCGAATCAAGCGTCCCAAGTGTGTGAGCAGCTCGGCTATAACAACGTCGGAACGGTTGAAACACTCATGGATACCCAAGGCATCTCTGGTTTCCTTGAGATGAATACCCGCATCCAGGTAGAACATGGCGTTACAGAGGCTGTCACCGGGGTCGACCTCGTGCAGATGCAGATTGCGATGGCCCAGGGGGAGGCACTCCCTGCACAGCCGGAGCGCCAAGGGCACGCGCTGGAGGTTAGGCTTTATGCTGAGGACTCACTCACCCAGCGTCCCTCCACCGGGTTGCTGACCACCTTTCGGCCACCGAGGCTGCAGGGCGTTCGAATCGAGACGGGATATCGTGAGGGCCAGCAGGTTTCTCCTTTTTACGACGGATTGCTGGCCAAGATCATTGCCAGCGGTGGGTCTCGCCATCAGGCGATTGGGCGGGCAAAGGTTGCGCTAAAGGCTTTTAAGGTCGTTGGGGTGTCGACTAATGCCGAGCTGCTGGATCGCATCCTGAGCCACGAAGAGTTTCTGGCCGGCCGGGTGGATACCGGCATGCTCGCACGCATTATTGGCGTACCGTCGCTTTAAGGTCGGTCCAAGCGGGTCGGGTGAAGAGCGCATGGCGGCGATCAGGGTGCTATATTGTCGTGGTCCGATCTGAGATCAAACCCGGGTTAGCCACGGCGTAAACGAGGAGGGAGAAACCGTGTCAGAAGAATTAGTCACCATCGACATACGCGACGGTGTTGCTGACGTTCGCCTTAACAGAGAACAAAAATATAATGCGCTGAGCCCAGAGATGTTCACGGCGATTATCGAGGCTGGAGAAAGCCTGGCCCTGGCCAAGGATGTTCGAGCGGTTGTTTTGTCCGGCAACGGCAAGGGGTTTTGTGCAGGCCTGGACATGGCGAGCTTCGCCGCCATGGCGGATCAGGACACGGGGGAGGAGCGCGACCCAACCCAGACCCTGTTGAGCCGGGATAATCGGCCTGAGAATTTTGCCCAGCGTCCGGCCATGGTCTGGAAACAGCTGCCTATGCCCGTGATTGCTGCACTGCATGGAGTGGTCTTTGGCGGCGGGGCACAGGTAGCCTTGGGTGCTGATATTCGGATCGCAGCCCCCGACCTGCAAATGTCGATCATGGAAATCAAATGGGGCCTGGTGCCTGATATGAGCATCACCCAAACTTTACGAGACCTCGTCCCCTTGGATGTGGCCAAGGAACTGACGTTTACCGGGAAAATATTCGATGGCCAGCAAGCGGCTGCCCTGGGCTTGGTTACACGAGTTGCCGACGATCCCTACGCGGAGGCGATGCAGCTGGCGCGTGACATTGCCGATAAATCCCCTGACGCCATCAGAGCGGCAAAGACCCTCTTTGAGGAGGCCTGGCACGCGGATTCGCGAACGGGACTTGAGCTTGAGGCCTCCCTCCAGGGCGGCTTGATCGGGAGTTCGAATCAACTGGAGGCGGTGGCGGCAAACTTCGAAAAGCGGGCACCCGCTTTCGATGACAGCGCGGCCTCCGGGTAGGCTGGATCAATGAGCTGGGAAAATGAGGTCAAGGAACTAGAGCGCAGGCGCTATCTTGCCAAGCAGCAGGGTGGCGAGGCGGGTATTGCGAAACAACATGCCCGGGGTCGACTGACCATTCGGGAACGCATCGACGTGCTGCTCGATGAGGGCTCCTTTAAAGAGCACGGTCGTGCGACGGCCAGCCCCGTTTACGACGATGACGGCCAGCTGGAAGAGTATGTGCCGGCCAACTACATCGTGGGTTTTGGCGAGATAGACGCCCGTCGGGTCACCATTGGCGGTGAGGACTTTACCCTAAAGGGGGGGTCTCCAAATGCGGCAGGGTTGCGAAAAAGCGTTTATGCAGAGCACTTGGCCGTTCAGTATAAAACGCCCCTGGTGCGTCTGTTAGAGGGTGGGGGCGGCAGCGTCCGAGGCAGTGGCAACAAGGGCGGCACGGTGGGTGAGCCGGTGTTTGCTGAACCGCGTTTTAAAATCATTGCGGATGCCATGGGAGAAGTCCCCGTGGTGTCTGCGGCCCTAGGGGCCGTGGCTGGCTTTCCTGCTGGCCGCCTGGTGGCGGCTCATTTTTCCGTCATGACTGAACATACGTCCCAGGTGATGATTGGCGGGCCGGCCTTGGTAGAGCGCGCGCTTGGCGTGCGCTTATCCAAAGAGGAGCTGGGGGGCGCTGGCGTCCACCTGCACAGCGGCATCGTGGATAACCTGGCGGTAGATGAATACGACGCCATGGCCCAAATTCGGCGTTTCCTGAGTTATTTGCCTAGCCACGTGAACCAGCGTGCACCGCGCATCGACTGCGATGACCCCGTTGATCGAATCGAACAGGGACTGCTCACGGCGATACCTCGTGACAGCAACGCTGGATTCGATATGCGAGCCATCCTGGATCAGATATTGGATAAGGATAGCTTTTTTGAAATGGCGCCTTATTTTGGCCCCAGCCAGATTTTTGGGTTGGCCAGGCTCAATGGGCAGCCCGTGGGCGTGCTCGCGAACGATTGCATGCACTATGCAGGCGCGATGACCGCGGCCGCTGCCCAAAAGTACCGACGCTTTGTAGAGATGTGCGATACCTTCCACCTTCCCGTGGTTAACTTTGTTGATCAACCGGGTTTTATGATCGGTCCTGAATCCGAGGCTGACGGAACCATTCGCTATGGCATGGCCGCTGTTGCTGCTGCCGCGCAGGCTAGCGTGCCCTGGGCAGTGATCCAGGTGCACAAAGGGTTCGGGGTCGCCACTGCCGCACACTATGCGCCCGGCGCTTACATATTGGCATGGCCTTCCGTAGAATCGGGTCCCCTGCCGGTGGAGGGCGGTGTCGCCGTTGCCTTTCACCGAGAGATTGCGGCATCTCCTGACCCGGAAGCAAAGCGAGCGGAGTTGGAGCAACGGCTTCGCGAATCGCGGTCGCCCTTTCCTCGCGCAGAGTCTTTCGCGGTCCATGAACTGATCGACCCAAGGGAGACACGGCCCGTTTTATGTGACTGGATCGAGTGGATTCAGCCGCAGCTAGATCAACTGCTTGGCACAGTTAAATTTCCGGTCCGGCCTTAGCCGGGGCAAACAATGAAGTGGAGAACAATATGTCAATTTCCTTTGCGGATCAGGTAGCCATCGTTACCGGTGCGGGCGGCGGTCTTGGGCGCTGCCATGCTCTGGAGTTAGCCAAGAGAGGGGCGAAAGTCGTGATTAACGACTTGGGCAGCACTATGGACGGCAGCGGAGGTTCCTCTGAAGCGGCCGAGAGCGTTGTAGCGGAAATAAAAGCCATGGGCGGAGAAGCCATTGCCAACGGCGGTTCTGTTTCCGATCGTCAGGGCGCAAAGAGCATGGTTGACGATGCCATGAATGCTTGGGGTCGAGTCGATATTCTAATTAACAATGCGGGCATTCTTCGCGATAGGTCCTTTGCCAAGATGACGCTAGACGATTTCGATATGGTCATAAACGTACATTTGATGGGGGCCGCGTATTGCGCCCATGCCGTTTGGCCCATCATGCGCGAGCAGAATTATGGCCGCATTCTCATGACCACCTCTCCAACGGGGCTGTATGGGAACTTTGGCCAGGTCAATTATGGCGCCGCAAAGCTGGGTCAGGTTGGCTTGATGCACAGCCTGAAGATCGAGGGCGCGAAGAACAACATTCACACCAATACCATTGCACCGGTTGCCGCCACTCGAATGACGGAAGGCATCATGCCAGAGTCGATTCTCGAAAAATTGGGCCCAGAGTTGGTCACTCCAGCAGCTATTTTTTTGGTCAGCGAAGAAGCGCCCAATGGCGTTATTATGCAGGCTCAGGGCGGTCAATTCAGTCTGGCTTGCGTGGTTGAAAATCAGGGCGTCCGCCTGGACGCGGACGCTACCGCAGAGGATATCGCCGCCAACTATGAGGCCATTGTTGATATGCAGGAAGTTAAGCCTCGCGGCATGTTGCAGCTGAATGCACTGTAGTGCGGCTTGACACCAATAAGGCTAATTGGAGCGTAGCGTGGCAGCAGTCATCCTTTCCTTCGTGTTAACGCTCTTGCTGGCTGGCAGCACGTGGCTGATATTCGGCAGTCGCCTAAGCCTGACCGAGGCGGGTGAAATGAACGACCTGGCTAACTTAGGGGCCTATGGCCTGACCTGGCTTCCCATTGCCTTCGTTGTGGTTTTTTTTGGTATTGGCTGATGGCGAAGAAGTTGACCGACTCGTTATGCGCCTGCCGTTAAACCCAGATCTGGTTAGGGGGTTTCTCGACCCAGATGAGGGGGCTTGTTTATATGAACATGCCCTGGCGTGCGCGGCGCTGGGGCCTTGCCTCGAGGTGGGTTCCTATTGCGGTAAGTCCACGCTGTATCTGGGCACAGCCATGCGAGACGCTGGGGGTCAGATGATTGCCCTGGACCATCATCGCGGTTCAGAGGAGCACCAAGAAGGGGAGGCCTATCACGACCCCGAGCTGTTTGATGCCAAGGTCGGTCTCATGGATACCCTGCCTGCGCTAAGAGCAACCCTTGCAGCCGCCAAGCTCGAACCCTTCGTCATCCCGGTAGTCACCACCAGTGCGCTGGCAGGTCAAGCATTTAGCATGCGCTTAAGCATGGTTTTTATTGACGGTGGACACAGCCTTGACGCGGCCGTGACGGACTATCGAACCTGGGCGCCGCGCATTGTGGAGGGTGGGATTTTAGCGATACACGATATCTTTCCAGACCCGGCCGATGGCGGTCAGGCGCCGTATCATATTTATCAGCAAGCCTTGGCGTCAGGGCTCTTTGAGCAAGTTGAGATGCGGCGTACTCTGGCTATTTTACGGCGTCTTTAGAGTTCCACCCGGCTAAAGGCTTGCGTCGTTAAACGCGTGCTGCCGTCTTGGGCGGGGCCACCGCGTCGGCGCTGGTAAAGAGGGCGTGGGCGGGCGTGATTTGGTACAGCGTATCCGCGGCGAGCAGCACGGCCGCGGCCGTCCAGCTTGGATGTTCGTCCGGCCAATAGACCTGATCGGAGAAGACGTACCCCGTCCACCACCTGCCATCAGCAAGCTGGAACTGCTGGATGCTATCGAAGAGCGTGATGGCCTGGACTCGCATGTCGGCGGCTACGCAGGCCATAATCAGCTCGCAGGTCTCAGCGACGGTGACCCAAGGTTGGTCCGATACGCAGCGGCATCCCAGGTTAGGCTCAACAAAGGTATCCCACTTTTCTAGCAGTCGGGCTTTGGCTGCGTCACCCTGCACCAGTCCGCCGAGAATGGGATAAAACCAGTCCATGGAATAGCGCTGCTTGCTCTCCCAGGTCCGGTCAAAGCGAGAGGGTTTATGCAAAATGGCTTCACCGAGCATCCGTTGACCCGCCTGCCACCGTGGTCGCGCAAGACCCAAAACGTTTGCCATGTTGAGCGCGCACTGGATCGACTTATAGATTGAACTACAGCCAGTAACCAAGGCATCCCGAGAGACACCTTTCACGGAGTCAACTGCCCAATAAATTTCTCCCTCGGGGGCCTGCTGGTTAAGAACGTAGTCGATAGCGCGCTCAACCATGGGCCAAAAGGCCACCAAGTCGGATCGTTTGCCATCGGCGAGATAAAGGTGCCAGATGCCGGTGGCGACATAGGCAACGAAGTTGGTTTCCGTTCGGGATCGGTCGGCTGCGCTATTTTCTTGATAGGCCGCGTACCAGCCCCCATCTTCGCGCTGCTGATGGGCCAACCACTCGAAAGCCCGTCTTGCACCATCGACCTCTCCCGCAACGGATAAGCCCATGGCCGCCTCGACATGATCCCAGGGGTCCACAATGCCGCCCTCAAACCAAGGGAGGGCGCCACTGGGGGTTTGTAATTCGCGGATGTAGGTAGCCGTGCCCTGCAGGGACGTATTGAGCGTCATGGTGTGCTGCCAGGCCGACGAAAGTACATGACAATGCTTTTGCCCAATATTGGATTGAAAAACCGGTCCAGGGTCCGGGTTAGCCAGGGTTTCTGCATCAGATCCCAGACTAGCAAGCGGTGGTACTGCCTAACGAGGAAATGCTCTGGCTCTCGACCCCAGAATAAGCACTTTAGCCACCAGTAGGGCACATGCAGAGCGTGCGCCCAGTGGCGGGCCGTTGGCTGCATCCCAAGTGCCTGTATGGCGTCAGACAGATCACGTGCTTTGAAAATACGGATATGCCCGCCCTCTACCTCGTGATACGCATCGCTTAGCTGCCAGCAGACCCATTCCGGAAAGTAGCGGGGCACGCTTACCGTAACGGATCCCCCGGGTTTGACGACTCTGGCGATCTCTCCCAATACCGGCTGATAGTCGTGAATATGCTCTAAGACCTCGGAACAGATGACATGATCAAAGGTTGCGTCTGCGAAAGGCAGGGACAGGCCGCTGCCGGCGACAAAGGCGCAGTATCCGGATCGGTTGTCGAGGTTCGGAAAGTCGGCAAGCCTTGAGCGGGCTGTCTTGATATCCGTTAGACCAAGATCGAGGCCGACGACCTCAAGTTCCTCTCGCAGCCAGGCGCTAATGCTGTGTCGACCCTCGCCGCAGCCTAAATCCAAAAGACGTTGTCCAGGCTTGAGTTGGAGTTGCGAAAAATCCACGGTCTCCAAACTCATGATGCCAGGACCTCTTGGTAAAAATCGGTCAGTGAGAGTGCAGCCTGACGCCAGGAAAACAGTTTCTTTATGCGAGTACGACCCGCAAGGCCCAGCGCATGTCGCCTGTTGTCATCCTGCCACAGGCCTGCGATGGCCGTGGCCAGTGCCTCTGGATTTTTGCTCGGTACTACGACGCCCGCATCGCCAATGACCTCAGGTAGCGCTCCCCCATCCGAGCTCACTACCGGAACCTGACAGGCCATAGCTTCCCCGGCAGGAAGGCCAAAGCCTTCGTATTCCGAAGGAACCACGGCGATGCTTGCCCTAGCATACAGTTCAATAATCTCTTGGTGCCCGATTTTGGAGTGGAACTCAATCTGATCGTCTAGATCATACTGACGGATTAACTTTTCCGTAACGCCCCCGGGCTTAGGGGCCCCAATGAAGGTGAGTTTCAGGTCCGGGAAGGATTCTTTCAGCTTGGCGACGGCGGGAATGAGGTGCTGGGTCCCTTTCAACGGCTGATCCGCGCTGGCGGTGGTGATGAGCCGACGCGGCTCTCGGTGAACTTCGGGCAGGGGCCGAAAGGCATCACAGTCGATCCCATTGTAAATGACGCGCAGGCGGTCTTCAGCGATGGAAAAAGAATCGCGGATATCTTTTCGGGAGTTCTCGCTAACGGTGACAATGTGGTTTAGCTGACGCGCCACGTTAATCTGCATGCCCAGGAATAAATGCCAACGTTTGATCAGCAGGCGAAGCTTCCAATCCTCGGTATTGGCCAGCGCGATGTCACGATCAAAGGTGATGGGGTGGTGAATGGTTGAGACCACGGGATAGCCGCGTCTCGCCAGTCCGAGCAGCCCTGGGCAAAGGCTTTGATTGTCATGAATGATGTCATAGTCCATATGCCGTTGGCGCATGTAGCGGGTGACACGACGACCAAACGTGTAGGGCTCGGGAAATCCGCCACTCAGAAAGGACAGCCATTCAAATATATCGGTCCAGTTGAGATTCTTTGATAGGTCCAGGGCCGCGAAGGGTCTTGGGTGTTCGAACAGATTAAGGCCCGGCATTTTGATGAGTTTGATGTTCGGATCAAGCTCTGGATAGGGCTCGCCTGATATGACATGGACCTCGTGACCCAATTCGCTTAACGCTCTGGCCACGTACCTAAGGTAAACGCCTTGGCCGCCACTAAAGGGGTTACTGCGATAGCCCAGAAGCGCAATTTTGAGCGGCGTAACGGCGGTTACTGCGGACGCACAAGAGGACGGCGGCGACGCATCACGCTTGGCAGCCAGTTGGTTCATGTCATCGTCCACGAGGTTTTTCAAAAGTGGGTGAATGGTAAAACAGCCGTCGCAGTCTTAACAGGGTAGTAAATCTCCTGGGCATGCCCCGGAAATCCTCCACGGAGCAGCTATTTAATACCGCTCGGTGGCTCGCCTTTGCTGGGTTAGGCTTTAATGAATATTTTGCATTTTGCTGTGATTAAAAATGAGTGGACGTCATGTCGGGTTTGGAGCTGAGACATTTGCGAACCTTGGTTGCCCTGAGGGATGCCGGCAGTTTGGTTGAAGCTGCGGAACGCATTTATCTCACGCAATCCGCGCTATCTCATCAGCTCAAGGAGCTCGAAGGCCGTATAGGGTGCTCACTCTTTTTGCGTAAAACCAGGCCGGTCAGATTCACCAGTGCTGGCAATCGATTGTTGCAGCTGGCCGACGAGGTCCTGCCCAGGTTCCACAGTGCTGAACTTGATGTGCGGCGTTTTGCAGGTGGGGATTCTGGCCGGATGCTGATGGCAATTGAATGCCATAGCTGCTTCGACTGGCTGCTGCCCGCCATTGATGCCTACAGGGATCAGTGGGCTGATGTAGAGCTCGATATTTCGAGTGGTTTTCACTTTGCTCCCCTGCCGGCGCTGGCCCGAGGCGATCTGGACCTGGTGATCACTGCAGACCCCGTTGATGACGCCAACATTCACTATTTTCCGCTCTTTAGCTATGAGGCCCACCTGGCCATCGCCAAGGACCATAAATTGGCTGCTAGGGCCTGGATTTCGCCGAAGGACCTTGCTGCTGAAACCCTGATTTCGTATCCAATCGATCGTGATCGCCTCGATCTCTATACCCAATTTTTGCAGCCTGCGGGTGTGGAGCCTGCGGCGGTTCGACACGCCGAGCTGACGACCATGATCGTCCAGTTAGTGGCGAGCGGTCGGGGCGTCGCCTGCCTCCCAAACTGGGCCCTGTACCAATACCTACAGCATGACTTCATTGAAGTTAGATCCCTGGGAGACCAGGGCGTCTGGCCAACGCTCTATGCAGCGGTCAGGCAGGATCAGTGCGATGCGCCCTTTGTGCTGGCCTTCGTTGAGACGGCTAAGAAGGTTTGTTTTCAGCAGCTTCAAGGCATCGTTACCGCAGAGCTTGACCCCATACGATATCGAAAATCTAGCTGACCCTTGTTAGGGAACAAGAGTCGTATGATGCCAGAGGGTGTCGATTTTTCGGTATCGGCGACGATCATGAACGCCGCTCTCATGGTTTAGGTTCAATCGCTCTATCTCTACGGGGTGCAGCACAATACCCTTAGCTGTATCTGGCATGGCGCCTGGCATTGACGGCTTGGCCTGTTCGAGGGCTTCCAGCAATGCCGCCCGGCTACCAATATCGCTACTTTGGGACCAGTGCTGATAAAGCCAATCCAACTGCTTGGGTGGTTCGGGTCGATACTGCCATCGTTCTGCCACACGTTTCTGGGGCAACAGCGAGGTAGCGACGCGCATCCGATATTGAACGCCGGTGCTAGGCCAGTAGGTTTGGATGGCCACCGAGGCTTCAATCTCTGACCACTTGGGGCTGGTAGCATTCAGATAAAGGATCAAGGAGTCGTCTACCGACCGCAGCACCAGCGTTCGTGCCTGGGGGTGGCCCTCTGCGTTTACCGTGGCCATAACGCATAACTCAGCCATGGGATCTACTGCTGCTCGGGCAGCGGCGCGATCCTCGTTGAATAGCAGCAGTGGGTTCTCGTTCAAGCCTCAGCCTTGAGCAGCTCTGACTTTACGAGGCGCACCCAGTCGTCGATTTTAGTTGAACGTTTAGCCCAACTCTCGTAGCCCCGGAGGTTTTTTGCGATGGCCTCATCACTGAGGCCGTCGAGCAACCCCTGGTTGATAATGGCCTTGGTTTCAACAGCCATAGTAACGCTCGCGGCTATATCGGTCAGGGTGCCTACCGGGCCATGCCCGGGAATGACCACGATATCTTCCGGCAGGCGGTCCAACAGGTATTCAAGATTCTGGATATAGCCTGCGAGGCTGCCCCCACCGCCGACATCGATAAAGGGAAGGGAGCCATTGAAAAAGTGATCGCCCAGGTGCACCACATTCGCGCCCTTAAACCACACGAGGGTGTCACCATCCGTATGGCCGTGGGGCATGTGCATGAGCGTCAATTCGTCGCCGTTAAAGTGGATCACCAACTCGTCTTCGTAAGTGATATGGGGCAGGCCCTCGGCAGAGAAACGACTGCTGGTGGACAGGCGGGCCCGAACATTCTCATGTGAAATAATGATGCCGTCGCGGCCAAAAAAAGCGTTCCCTCCCACGTGATCACTATGATGGTGGGTATTGAGAATAATCCGTGGTTTGTCGCCGCCCTCAGCATCCAGGGCGGCCAGGATCTTCTCTGCCAGTGGCGCGAACTGGTCGTCGATGAGCAGGGTGCCGTCTTCGCCAATGGAGGCACCGATGTTTCCGCCGGCCCCATACAGAACGAAGACATGATCACGGAGGCGCTCCCGGGTGATCTCTACGTGGGCAAAAGGATTAGGGGTGGCCGCCAGGGCGGGTAAGCTTATAACGAGCGCAATTAGCGCCAAGGTGAATCGTTGCATTGCAGGCTCCTATAGGCTGGTGATCACCAACCCAAAAATTATTCGCCAATCCAGGGCCGGGCCGTCATCTTGAGACGTGCTGCGTCCTGGTTCGGTTGCTGGGTTTGACATGGCGCGCGACAGAACCTTAGTCCACCTGTTTCTCTTCCACATGTCTTCGGACTGCGTCCATGTCTTTCTGGATCTCGCTGAGGTGAAACAAGAGATCGGGCACTCGTTCAGCGATGCGCCAAAGCAAAAAGGCGATGACGATGAGTAACACAAAAGCAAAAAAAACCATGCCGAAAGCTCCGTGATGGTGGTCCACGTATATCATTGGCTCGGGTGAGGTCAAATGAATCTTTCCCTGCGGGCCGCGCGCCCGCTGAAAGGTGTTTCGTGCCACATGCCGGAGCCGAGTCGTGCCTCAGCCCAGCATTTGGGGAATTATGGAAGTGTTTTAGGGATCATCTGACACAGGATCGTGCACCCCTCAGGGCGAAGGTCACACCAATCCCCCTGAACGCTCAGGCGGAGCAACCCCAGGGTGGGGAACTCGACCGCATGGCCTCCTAAGAGTGTCGCCAAGTCAGATATGCCGGGGTTATGTCCAACCAGAGCCGCGTGCTGAATATCTGGAGGCGTAGATTGGAGGGTGTCGAGGAGGGTTGTGCGGCTGGCCAGGTAGAGTTGATCCAGCGCGACGGGCTCACAGCGCCAAGCTGTGGCTAAACCCTGGGCTGTGGCCTGAGTGCGTGCGGCGCTGCTACTCCATAGCCATGTCACCTTAGGAAGCGCCAACCCAGCGAGCCAGGCCGCGGTGCGTCCTAAGTCCTCAAGGCCCCGCTCATTCAGCGGCCGCTCGAAATCTCGAGAAAACGGTTGATCCGACTTGGCATGACCGTGTCGTATCAACCACAGGCTGCGCTCAATCCCAGAGATCGAAAAACTCCTGGATAGCCTGCATCTGGCCACCCGAGGCTGAGGAAGGGACGATGATTGGGGTCTTGATCCCCGCATCGAACCAGGCTTCGATACCCTCCCTAACTTCGCTGGCGCTGCCATAAAGCGTTGTGTCCGCCAGCCAGCGGTCAGATAGGCAGCTCGGCACGCGGTCATAGTCCTTGTCCGCAAGGGCGGCCTCCACGCCGTTCATTTCCTCCTCGTAGCCCGCCGCTCTCCAGTAATTACGATAGTTGGGCAGGAAGGCATAGCTGGTCAGGGTCTTTCGATTGACGGCAGCTGCCGCTTCTCGGTCCTCACTAATACAGGTAGGGATCATGTTGCCGATAAAGAAATCTTGTCGAGCGCGCGTTTCGCTAGATAGGTTACCAAGAGAGTGCGCCATATAAGAACGAACGCCATTCGCGAATACCATGCCCCCGCCGATTTCTTGAGCCAGTTGGATCATTTTGTCCCGCAGGGCTGCCAACACAATGGGGGGCAGCTCGCCCACCCTTGGCGTCGCCTGCATGTCCGCTACAAATTGACGCATATCGCCCAGGGGCTTGCCTGGGGTGATGCCCATTCGACTCATGGCAGGCGCATGGCTTACCCCAACGCCAAAGCGGAATCTGCCCTCGGAAACCTCGTGCAGAAAGGCCGCCGTTTGGGCGAAATCGGTCACATTCCGGGTATAGATTGGCGTGATGCTGGTGCCAATCATGATGTCAGAAGTGGCCAGGGCCACTGCCGTGCAGAGGGAGAGGCTGTCGCCTAGGCTGGGGCCAAAAATACCCTGGAACCCGCGCTGCTCAATGTCCTTGGCAAGCTCTATGGTTCGTAGCCGGCGGCCGGGAACGGCCGCTAGACTGATGGCAGGTAGTTGGGTCATCTTCTCTCCTCGATATCGCTTTTATCCTTGCCCGAGGTGCCAGAATACTTGAGGCTTGAACGCTAGCCAATTGATCCAGGCCTCTTATCTTGGTGGGTCTGCATCTGTGAATCTGTTCATCTGTACATCAGGGCTTCGCCCTACGTGGAGCCGCGGACAAGGGGTTTTGACAGGGTTGCTACCCCGCTTGGATCAATCGGTCCAATTCCGTTAGCAGACGCTGCTGCTGTTCTTCCGTGCCGATACTGATCCTGAGCTTATCCTGCAGTCTAGGCGTATCGAAATAGCGAACCAAAATCCCCGCTTTCTTCAGCCCTTGGTACAGGCTCTGGGCGCTCAGTTGGGGTGGGATCGTTGCTAACAGAAAATTCGTGGCGCTAGGAGGGGAGTAAAGGCCCCGCTGCTCAAGAGACAGAGCAAGCTGGTCTCTTTGCCGGCCAACGGCGGCCCAGGTCTTGCGCGCATAATCCTGGTCCTGAAGGGCAGCAAGTCCCAGGGCCTGACTGATTGCGTCGACGTTGTAGCTGTCTCGGGTTTTTTCAAGGATAGGCCTGATCAAGTCTGCGTGGCCCAGCAGATAGCCGAGCCTCAGGCCCGCCAGGCTGTAGCCCTTGCTGAAGGTGCGGAGCAGCAATACATTCCCGTGGTCCCTGAGCAGGCGCGGCCCTGCCTTTGCTGCCAGATTCCCAGCAAAATCCACGTAGGCCTCATCAATTAGCAGAACGCCGCTAATCTGGGATGCGATCTCGGCTAGGCGTTGATAGTCGATGAGCGTGCCACTGGGCGCATGAGGATTAACGATGCAGGTGAGCTGAGCGCCAGCGCTGCGGGCATGGGCGGCAAAGTCTTCAGGTAATGACCAATCCTCCGTCAGCGGTTGGGTATGCATTTGTGCATCTTGAATCTGCGCCAAAACGGGGTATAGGGAATAGGTGGGATCCGTTGAGACGAAGCTGCCGCCAGTATCGACAAAGGTGGTCGCAGCAAGGCGCAGCGCTTCATCGCCAGCATGGGTAACGACCACGTTATCCACATCGATGCTGTGATGCTTGGCTATGGCGGTGCGGAGGTCATTTGCTAGGGGTTCTGGGTAGGTCCTCAGCTGCTCAGGGGCAAAGTCCAGAAGGGCGCGGTCCACAGCCGGGCTGGGCGGATAAGGGTTTTCGTTGGTATTTAGCTTGATCGTTTCCGAGTCGCTTGGTTGCTCGCCGGGCTGGTAACCCTGCATGCGTCTGATGTTGGGGCGTTCATACGGGTTCATTCTTCTATTTCCGCCGAAAGCCCCTCGCCCTGACCCAGCAGCTGCGCAATCCATAGGGTCTGCGCGGATGCCTCCAGGGCAATTTTGACGGTCATGGTCAGGGGAACCGACAGCAGCATGCCGACGGGTCCTAGGATCCACCCCCAAAAAATCAGGGATAAAAAAACCACTAGGGTAGAGAGTCCTAGGCCCTGACCCATAAAGCGGGGTTCAAGGATATTGCCAACGATCATGTTAATCATCACGTAGGCCAAGGTCACCAGTCCGGCAGTGCCCACGCCCAGTTCCACTAAGGCCAACAGAACGGGAGGGATAGCCGCAAAGATGGAGCCGATGGTCGGGACAAAGTTCAACAGCATGGCAACTAGGCCCCACAAAATGGGGAAGTCCACGCCCAAGACCAACATGGATAGACTGGCCAAAGCGCCGGTCAGCAAGCTCATCGAGGTTTTGATGGCGATATACCGGTTCATGGTTTCCGCCACTCGGCTGAAGTAGGCCAAATCACGTTCTGGATTGCTCAGTACCGCCCGAAGCTTGGGGTAAAAACTGGTGGCTTCGGCGAGGATGAAAATGACGGTAAGTATAATGAGGAAACTATTGCTCAGGACGCTGCCCAGGCTGGACAAGGTGGTCCCGGCAATGGTCAGTGCCGAACCTAGGGAAAAGCTGTCTGCCAGGCTGGATAGATCAACCGGCATATTCAGGCGAGTGAGCAGCAGGGTAATACCCTGCTGAAATTCGCCCAGGCGCTCTTGGTAGAAGGGTAGTTTGGCCGAGAAAGCGGACGTACTCTGGGTCAAAAGCGCGGCAATCAAGGCCAGGGCCGCAAAAATTGCTAGCACGACCAGCCCGAGCGCCAGGGCATCCGGGACCTTCTTTTCCCTTAACCAGAACATTGGCGTGCTCGCGATCGTCGCAATAAAGGCAGCCAGTAGGAAGGGCACCACGATACCCTTGGCCGCCTGCAGGCCGGCGCAGATGATGACTAGAGAAGCGACCACGACAATTCCCCTGCCACCGGTGGGCGGCGGGCTAGAGGAATGCGGAGCATTCGTCTGCGGTGGTTGCGTTTCTGAGGGGCCCGAAACGGTCATGATGAGAAAGTCCTCTGATTGGCAAGAGAGGGAATTTGCTGCCTTACATCTTGCACTCTCTTGGGGTCCAGGCTGGCGATTGCATAGCCATCGCCGTCAGGTATTTCGGCCAAGGTTTCACCCCACGGATCCACAATTAGGGAGTGTCCATAGGAGGCCCGATGGGCACTATGCTCCCCGTATTGGGCCGGAGCAATAATATAGCACTGACATTCTATGGCCCGGGCCTTGAGCAGGGCATGCCAGTGCGCTGCGCCAGTAGATTGAGTAAAGGCAGAGGGCACCGTGATCGCCATGGCGCCCAGGGAGACAAGGCGCTGATACAGTGCGGGAAACCGAACGTCGTAACAGATGCTGAGGCCCAGTACCCCTGGTTTGCCTGTCACGACTACGGCTTGATCACCAGGCGCGGTATGGCGCGACTCCATGAGCCGCGGCCCATCGGGGATGTCCACATCAAAAAGGTGAATCTTTCGGTACGTCGCCAAAATATGGCCTTCATGGTCCAAGTAGACGCTGGTGTTGTAGCAGCGACTGGGGTCTCCCGCCACCTTTTCATGAAAGCCGCCCAGCAGCAAATCCGTTCCCATTTCTCGAGCAAGGTCTTGGCAAAATGTCAGGATGGGCCCTGGCGCAGCAAGGGACTCCAAGAGAGCGCGCTTGCCTTCATGACGGCCAAGGTAGGCGAAGGCTTCAGGCCAGGTGATTAGCGAAGCCCCTGCGGCGGCGGCCTCTCGGCTCAACAGGGCCAGGGTGGTTAGGTTCTTGTCCACATCCGTCGTCGCCGAGTGCTGAATGACGGCCACTCGGGTGGGGTCGCGGGGCATCAAATCATCGTCAGTACTGTCCTGATTCCGCATCTGCGATCCTTTGAGCTACGCAGGCATTTACGCGACCGCATCCGGCTGGGTGCACTTAATCGCCTGACCCAGATACTCCTCTAGGGCAGGCAGGTTAAAGGCGTCGTCTTCGGAGACAAAGCTGATGGCGGTGCCGGACGCGCCAGCGCGACCGGTGCGACCAATACGGTGCACATAGTCCTCGGGATCTTCTGGCAGCTCGAAGTTAACGACATGCGAGACTCCCTCCACATGGATACCTCGTCCAGCAACGTCTGTGGCAATGAGATATTTTAGCCGTCCCTCTTTGAAACGATTCAGAGTGGCCAGGCGTTTCTTTTGCGGGATATCTCCGGCTAAGGCCTCGCAGGCCACGTCGTTACGCTTCAAGTATTCAACGAGGCGGTGGGTTTGGTCTCGCCGGTTGGCAAAGATGATGGCCCGTTCAGGGTGCTGCTGGGTGATGAAGTTCAGCAGCATGCGTTGACGTCCGCGTGCCTCCACCAACCAAAATTTTTGGTCAACGGTATCAGTGGCCACGCTCTCAGGCTCTATAACGATGTGTTCAGGGTCAATGGTCCAGGACTGTGCGAGGCGCATGACCGCATCATTAAAGGTCGCGGAAAAGAACAGGGTTTGGCGCTTTCGCTTGTGAGGGGTCTGGTAAACAATTCGGCGCACGTCGGGTATAAAACCCATATCCAGCATGCGGTCTGCTTCATCAATCACCAGGGCCTCCACGCGACCCAAACTCACATCCCGCCGTTCAAGAAAGTCAATCAGACGACCGGGTGTTGCCACCAGTACATCCACTGGGCCTTTTTCCAGCGCTTCCCTCTGCTTCGCAATGTCCATGCCGCCAACGATACACACGGTGCGCATATCCATATATCTTGAGAGACCGTCAGCATCACCCTCAATTTGCATGGCCAGTTCACGGGTCGGGGCAAGCACTAGGGCTCTGGGGGTGCCGAGGGGCAAAGCCTCCGCCAGGGGGTTTTCCCAGAATCGGGTGAACAAGGTGATCAAAAAGGCAGCGGTCTTCCCGGTGCCGGTCTGGGCCTGTCCGGTAACATCATAATCCGACAGGCTGTAGGGAAGGCTCCGGCCCTGTATGGGCGTGCACACCTCAAACCCTAATTTTTTGACCGCCCGAATTAACGGTTCTGGCAGCGCCAGCTCTTCAAAGAGAACGGGCTCATTTATTGGAGAGTCTGGAGTCTCTTCGCTTGGAATGGACTGTTGCACTGGATTGGACATGAAGAAAACTCTGTTGATTGATTTGTGGTTCTTTATCGGCGTTGCGTTCGGTTAGATGCCATATGTTAGGGGTTGCTGCTATACCGGGTAACGGCTTACAGCGCCGTGCATTCGTCGATACCGAGCATAAGGTTGAGATTCTGGATCGCGGCACCGGCTGCGCCCTTCCCTAGGTTATCGTATCTTGCCGTCAGCACCACTCTTGAATCATCGCCAAAGACGGCGAGATCCATCATATTGGAACCGTTTCGCTGAGTGGGATTGAGGTAAGAACCGTCCAACAACGCAGGGTCATTGAGTTCTGCCACGCAAATAAACGGCTCATCGATATAGCGCTCGGCAAGCTCCTTTTGCACGGTGCGCGCGCTCGCGCCAGACAGCTCATGCTCAAACAACGCTATTTGCACCAGCATGCCCTGGTCGTAGTTCGCAACCGAGGGCAAGAAAATAGGGGCTGCCGTGGTGCCGCTGTAGTGCTGCATCTCCGGTAAATGCTTGTGCTTCTGCGAGAGGCCATAAGCCTGGACGGCGTGGCGATTTGCCTGTTCGGCATCATAGCCCGTATAGGTCTCGATGAGAGGTCTCCCGCCACCGGTGTAGCCAGAGACAGCGCTGCACCTCAGCGGCGTAGCTGAGGCTAAAAGTTGGGCCTCAATCAGGGGGCGGACCAGCAGAATGAAGCCCTGGGGATAACATCCCGGGTTAGAGACAAGCCGTGCGCTTTGAATCCTCTTGCGGGCATCAGCATCAAGTTCTGGCAGACCATAAGACCAGTCAGGATGGACTCGGTGAGCGGAGCTGGCATCCAGGATTCGGGTGGTGGTCGGTGCGAGCGCTACTGATTCCTCTGCTGCCTGATCCGGCAGACACAGCACCGCAATATCCGCCTCCTTCAACAGGTCTGCGCGAACATGTGCCGCCTTCCGCTGATGTGCATCAATTGCCAACAGCTCTATATCGGAGCGTTGCGATAGCCTTTCGGCAATCTGCAGCCCCGTTGTTCCTGCCTGTCCGTCAATAAAAACCTTAGTCATCGTGCGGCCGATATTCTGGCTAATAGCGCAGTTGGATGAGTTGATGTTTGATGAGCTTGCCAAGTGAGGCTGATAAGGCGCCAGCACTCAGAACTGCGTGGTGGAGTGTACGGAGATTAGTCGAGGGTGTTAACCGCTAATTCCAAATGTTCTGAGGGCGCTTTCTTGCTCCATGTCGTGCTGATGCCCTGGGCGGGCTATTCGGCGTAGATTTGATTCAGCCACTGACCGATGTGATTGATTTGCTCAGGGCAGACCTCGTGGCCCATGCCGTATTGCCGCCACTCAACGCGGTAGGAAAGCTTCGTCAAGGCCTCGCGTGCCGTGATCCCCCGAGCAATGGGGATCATGGGATCGCTAACGCCGTGCGCCATAAAGATCGGGATGTCCACGTTGGCAAAATCCACCCGCTCCGTTAAGTGTTCAAGGTCGTGAACGTAGGTCGATAGGGCCATGATGCCGCCTAGGGGCTTGGGGTGACTCAGCCCCAGCTCCAGGGCAATGACGCCGCCCTGGGAAAACCCGGCTATCGTTATGTTTTCCGAGGCGCAGCCACGCTCAATCTCACGGGCTACAACTTGGGTGACGGCAGCGACCGACGCGGCAATATCATTATTGCTGTCCAAGGGTGAGGCTGGATTGATGTCATACCAGGCCGGCATCTCCATCCCACCATTGATGGTGATGGCCCGGGTAGGGGCGTGGGGAAAAATAAAGCGAAGATCAACGGCTAGGGGCAACATGGGGACGATAGGTTCGAAGTCGTGCCCGCTCGCCCCGAGCCCATGCAGCCAGATCACGGTACCGGCCGGCCGGTCGCCGGTTTGGGTTTCAATGAAGGCCAGGGCGTCTTGGTCGTGCATTTTGTTCTCACTAGGCTTTCGCCGGAACACTATCGCTTATCCATGCTGCGCTCAATGGGGCGTCGGTTTTGCGTTCCTGGCCTTATGGTCCAGGAGATTTCGGTGCATTGTGCGGGCGAGCAGCCCATAATGGGGCATGACAGAAGAAGATCGGCCATCGTCAAGGAACCTGACGAATTTGAAACCCGCCCTGGCTTTCTTGAGGCCTTACTTGCCCCAGGCGATCCTGGCGAGCATCGCCCTGCTGGTGACGGCGGGCGCAACCCTGGCGTTGGGCCAAGGGATCCGAGTGGTGATAGACAGCGGTTTCGTTACTGGGTCCACCACGGACATGGGCTCGTCGCTGATTATTTTTGTTGGCGTCATTGCTGTCTTGGTGGTCGGGACCTGTGTCCGGCTTTATACCGTCTCCTGGATAGGTGAACGCGTCAGCGCCGATATTCGCCTCGCCGTTTTCGAACATCTGATCCATATGCATCCCGGCTTTTTCCAGGACAACGCGCCCAGTGAGATTCAGTCACGGATCACTACGGATACCACCCTTCTGCAGACGGTAATCGGGTCTTCGGTCTCCATTGCCCTACGAAATATCCTAATGTTTGTTGGTGGAATGATTTTACTGGTGATCACCGAGCCTCGGTTGTCGCTGATCGTTTTAGCGGCTGTTCCCTTTGTCGTACTGCCCATTGTATTCGTCGGTCGACAGGTAAGAACGCTCTCTCGATCTAGCCAGGATAGATTGGCTGACGTTGGCTCGAGGGCAAGCGAGAGCTTTCGACACATTAAAATCGTTCAGGCTTTCAATCATCAGCGTCAAGATTTTCAAGGCTTCGCCAGCGTAGTCGAACGGGCCTTACGGATTGCTATGCAGCGAATTCGGCAGCGTGCCCTATTGGTGGGGATCGTCATGAGCCTGGTCTTTGGGGCCATCGCGCTGCTGCTCCTGGCGGGCAACGACGCGGTGGCCTCGGGTTCAACAAAGCCGGGGGAACTGGCGGCCTTTATTTTTTACGCCTTTATTGTTGCAGGCTCGGTTGGCGCCATTTCAGAGGTTTGGAGCGACCTTCAGCGAGCTGCCGGAGCAACGGAGCGCCTAGTGGAGTTGCTTGCTGCGCGCCCGGCCATCGAAGACGGCGGAGAGTCGGAGCTGGCGCCTTGGCCACAGCGCTCGCTGGAGGTTGAGGCGCTGAGTTTTTCTTACCCTTCCAGACCAGAGATTAGCGTTCTTAACGCACTGAGTTTTGCGATAGCGCCAGGAGAAATGGTGGCGGTAGTCGGCCCTTCGGGCGCCGGGAAGAGCACCCTCTTTGACCTGCTCCAGCGCTTTTATGATCCGGATTCTGGATGTATACGCCTGGGGGGGCAGCCCATTGACCAGTACAAGCTTTCATCGCTGAGGGGTGCATTTGGCTTTGTCCCCCAGGATTCAGTGCTCTTTAGCGGGACGCTTCGAGAGAATCTAACCTATGGCAAGCCCGACGTCTCCGACACCGCCCTCCGGGCAGCCCTGGAGCAGGCAAACGCCATTGAATTCGTGGACGCGCTGCCCCGAGGTCTAGAGACCCCGGTAGGAGAGGACGGCGGTGGTTTCTCGGGAGGACAGCGACAGCGATTGGCCATTGCGCGAGCGCTGATTGCGAGACCCTCCATTCTTTTGTTGGATGAAGCGACCAGTGCACTAGATGCCCAAAGCGAGCAGAGTATTCGCGAAACCATTGAGGCACTTAAGGGGGAGATGACGATTCTTGTTATCGCTCATCGGCTATCCACCGTGCGGCAGGCCGACCGAATTCTGGTGCTTGAGGCGGGCCAGCTTATCGCCGTAGGCCCGCATGAGGAGTTAGTCTCAAACAACGACCTTTACGCGCGATTTGCGGAGATTCAGTTCGCCGCCTGAAACGCCTAGGGCGTCGGGTCGTCAAATAATTCAATTTGTTCTGAGGGGTTCTCCGTCTTGAGTTGAACTCCCAAGCCCAGCAGTCGAACGGGAATGCGGCCACGCTCCCAAGCGCGGGCTAGCATCTGTTGATAGACATCTTGGTCCAGCCGATACCCGGCCTCTGAGACCGTGGTGGTGTGAAAGCCCTGGAATCGAAGTTTGAGGGTTCGACTTTTGATGAGGTGCTCGCAGCGCGCCTTCTCCACTCGGCGTTCAAGATCCGCATACAGTGGAACCAGGGACTTCAGGCAGGCATCAAGGTCAGGCAGGTCACTGCTGAAAGTCCGCTCGGTGCTCACTGACTTGCGTATTCTTTCGCTGCTTACTTCCCTGTTGTCCTCGCCACGACACAGCTGATAGAGGCGTGCGCCGAATTTGCCAAACTGTCCGGTCAGTTCGGCGAGAGAGAGCTGCTGAAGATCGAGGCAGGTTAGAAGACCCATGTTGCGCATCTTGTTGGCGGTCACTGAGCCGACGCCGAATATTTTTGTTACCGGTAGGGTGCGCATGAAGTCGGGGATGGCATCCGGCGTGATGGTGAACTGCCCATCAGGCTTGTTCCAGTCCGATGCAATTTTTGCGAGAAATTTATTGGGAGCGATGCCCGCAGAAAGCGTAATGCCGATCTCTTCGCGCACCCGTTGGCGGATCTCTTGGGCAATACGCGTTGCACTGCCCTGGGCCTCTGTGCAGTTCGACACGTCAAGAAACGCCTCATCGAGGGATAGGGGTTCTATCAGCGAGGTGAAGTCCTTGAAAATGGCGAGAATCCTGGCTGATTCATGCCGATACTTCTCCATATTGGTTCCCACAATTACGAGCCCCGGACAGGCCCTCTTAGCTTGTGACATGGGCATGGCTGAATGTACGCCAAAAGCGCGCGCCGCGTAGTTGCAGGTCGCGACCACGCCGCGCGAGTCCGGACTTCCACCAACGGCGACGGGTAGATCTCTCAGGGAAGGATCGTCGCGCATCTCCACGGAGGCGTAGAAGCTATCGCAGTCGCAGTGGATGATTTTACGCATGAAAAACCTGACTAACCCTCGTTTTCCTGAGCCAAACAGTGTTTAGTTGTACGATAGACCAGTTCGTGGGTGAATTTTCTGAAATATGGCTTAACAAGGTCGGCCTGCGTTTTGTACTATGTCGACCAGAAGTTGTCAGCTAAATTGATTTGGTGATATGGGTCCGCTATCGGGATTTAAAATAATTGAACTTGCCGGGATCGGTCCAGGGCCTTTTTGCGGAATGATGCTCGCAGATATGGGAGCTGAGGTCATTCGAGTCGATCGCCTGGTTGGCGCTTCTGGCCGGGCACCGAGGGATGTGCTCGCCCGAAACCGCCGGTCGGTTGCGGTGGACCTAAAACACGCCGAGGGCGTTGCCACGGTACTGTCCCTGGTGGAGAAAGCAGATGCGCTGTTTGAAGGATTTCGCCCCGGTGTGACAGAACGTCTTGGACTTGGCCCAGATGATTGCCTCCAACGAAATCCTAAACTGGTTTACGGTCGTATGACCGGCTGGGGTCAAGAGGGTCCGATGTCCCAAGCAGCAGGGCATGACATCAACTATATTGCCCTGGCTGGCGCCTTACACGGTATTGGTCGAGCGGGAGAAAAACCTGTCCCCCCACTCAATTTGGTAGGGGACTTCGGCGGTGGCGGGATGTTGCTGGCCTATGGTTTGGTCTGTGGATTACTTGAAACCTCGAAGTCGGGCCAAGGCCAGGTCGTTGATGCAGCCATGGTAGACGGAACAGCCGCGCTCATGTCCATGTTTTACTCGATGGCGTCCAGCGGTGTATTCAGCAATGAGCGTGGCACGAATCTTCTTGATGGTGGGGCCCACTTTTATGACACCTACGAAACAGCCGACGGTGGCTACGTGTCTATTGGGTCCATAGAGCCTCAGTTTTATGCGCTGCTGCTTGAAAAAGCAGGGCTTGACGAAGCGCAATATCTCCCGCAGATGGAACGAGGTCGCTGGGATGACCTGAAGCGCGATCTCAGCCAGGTCTTCCTCACGAAGACCCGAGACCAGTGGTGCCAGATCATGGAAGGTTCTGACGTCTGTTTTGCACCCGTCTTAACCTTACAAGAGGCGGCAGAGCATCCTCATGCGAAAGCGCGACAAAGTTATTTAACGGTAGAGGGCGTGCTTCAACCAGCGCCCGCACCGCGCTTCTCGCGGACCTCCGCGAGAGACGTTGACGCCGCCAAAGTACCCGGAGAAGACACGCGAAGCGTTTTGCTTGAGCATGGCTTCTCTGAGGCAGACATAAACCAATTGGAGCAGGACGAGGTGATTGCCGTCGCGTAGCGACGAAAGCATCTCATTGGAGTACACCGGGTAGCTACGGTATTAGAAGATCAATAGAGCCTCTATGAGTAGCAATAAAGTAAGGCAAGGTTAAGGAAAGATGAGATGAGCGTAGAACTGTTAGACAATCCGAGATTTTATGGCTTTCGAGTCCGTCGCCAAATCGACGGTAAGACCTATCAGGAGTATTTCTCTCTTAAGGAAAACAGCAAGCGCCTGCGTGGAGCGAAGCGTGCTGAGATCAAGGCTGTCGCTGATGCAAGAGACGAAGAACTCAAAGTGCTTCAGCAAAAAAACAGGGATAAGAAGGATCGAGAAATCGAACTGGACCCAAGCGGACAGATCCGCGGCATCCTGTGTCGTCTGAAAAAGGAAAAGAGCGGCACCATGACTCCTGTCTTTCAGGTCGGCGTGATGTCTCGACTACGCGGCAAGATTGTCAATACGACGGTTTCCATTACCCGACATGGCCGGGTGGAAGCATGGCAGCGTGCCGTAGACTTTTACTGCGAGCATAAGAAGATCGGCAAGCGAACGAAGACCTATAAAGAGTTAATCAGTCGCTGCCCGAAGCCTGCTCAGATCAAAAAGTACACCCAACAATAGCGGGTTTGTTGCGGACGCTGAATTTTGGGGGGAGCGAAGGCTCTCCTTAAAATGTGCCATCTGTGTTGGGCCGGCTCCTTGACGCTGCTAGGATTAAACAGCCGAGGCCCGTTGAGATTGGATATCGTGGCTACCGTAAATGGGTGTTGAGGAGATCGAGACCTACGCAGAGACCTATGCTCGCTCGCTGCGAGACCCGGCCGGGTTTTGGGCATCCGAGGCAGAGCGTGTGCCCTGGTTCAGGGCGCCGACGCGGATGCTTGAACAAGACGAGCAAGGTGTCTGGCGCTGGTTCACCGACGGTGAGATGAACACAGCCTATGTGGCGCTAGATCAACATGTGGACGCGGGTCGGGGCGACCAGTTGGCATTGATCTACGATTCTCCGGTTACCTCAACTATCCAGCGCCTTTCGTTTCGCGAGCTGCGCGATCGCACGGCTCGAGTAGCTGGGGGGCTCAGGCAGTTGGGGGTCGAAAAGGGCGACGTTGTTGTCATCTATATGCCCATGATCCCGGAGACGGTTATTGCGATGCTCGCCTGCGCTCGCATCGGTGCCGTGCACTCCGTGGTCTTTGGAGGCTTCGCCGCCAATGAGCTAGCCATGCGTATTGATGATGCTAAGCCCAGGGTCATCTTAGCGGCTTCCTGCGGCATTGAGGTTCAGCGGATTATCCCCTATCAGCCATTGCTCAATCGTGCTTTGGAGGTTGCCGAGCATCGGCCAGAACACGTAGTGATGTTCGAGCGGCCTCAATGCCCCGTCGAGTGGCTGGCCGATCGCGATCTAGAATGGCTAAGCTGGGAGCAGGCGTCCCAGCCTGTGGAGTGCGTGTCCCTAGGTGCCACAGACCCGCTCTATATTTTGTATACCTCCGGGACCACGGGTAAGCCGAAGGGGATTGTCCGCGACCACGGCGGGCACGCCGTTGCCCTGAATTACAGCATGCGCGCGATTTATGGCGTCGGTCCTGATGATGTGTTCTGGGCAGCCTCAGATGTTGGATGGGTCGTAGGCCACTCTTACATTGTCTATGGTCCCTTGTTTGCGGGTTGTACGACGCTCCTATACGAGGGGAAACCCGTTCAAACACCCGATGCCGGGGCTTTTTGGCGAGTGTTGGCGGAACACCGGGTGAACAGTTTCTTTGTTGCGCCCACTGCATTTAGAGCCATCCGCAAAGAGGACCCGGATTGCACCCTGCGCAAACAATACGATCTTTCCAGTCTTCGCTATCAGTTTGTTGCCGGGGAGCGCCTCGATCCGCCCACCTATCTCTGGCTGCAGGAGCAGCTCCAGGTGCCGATCATCGACCATTGGTGGCAAACAGAAACGGGCTGGCCTATCTGCGCCAACATGGCGGGTTTGGCGTTGCTGGAGACTAAGGCGGGTTCCTGCACGCTACCCGTGCCGGGCTGGGATTTAAAAATTCTAGACGAGGCCGGACGAGAGCTAGGTCCTGGTGAGGAAGGAGCTATCGTGGTGAAAGCACCCCTGCCTCCGGGCGCGCTCCCCACGGTTTGGGGCGATCATCAGCGCTACCTAGCAAGCTATTGGGACGACTATCCCGGTTTTTATCAAACGGGTGATGGCGGCTATCGAGATGAAGACGGCTACGTCTTTGTGATGGGACGAACCGATGACGTCATCAACGTTGCAGGCCATAGGCTGTCCACTGGGCGTATGGAGGAAATTGTTGCTGCCCATGAAGCCGTTGCGGAATGCGCCGTCGTGGGCAGGGCTGATGCTGAAAAAGGGCAGGTGCCTCTTGGGCTTGTCATTTTAAAAAATGATGTAAAAGTAGGGGGGCGCGCACTGCGGGACGATCTGGTATCGGCGGTGCGTCAGGGTATTGGGCCTATTGCGAATTTTCGTGAGTCTGTGATCGTCAAGCGTCTGCCTAAGACGCGCTCAGGCAAAATCTTACGCAAGGTGATCCGTAACATGGTGGATGGGGAGCGTTATCAAATTCCCTCCACCATCGATGATCCTGAAATCTTAAGTGAACTGCACCAAGAGCTCCTTGATCAGGGCGTTATTGGTGACAAATAATCGGTTGGAGCCATCAATGATGGACTGGATTAAAAATCGGGGGAGCGCTAAGCAGGTATGATTATCGTTCAGGGCAGCATTCCCATCAGGTCCGAGTGTCGAGAGCAAGCCATCGCGATGGCCAAGGAAATGATCGTGGCGTCACGAAGCGAGCTTGGCTGTATTTCCTATGAGTTTTATACCGCTCTATCAGACCCCAATTGCTTGGTCTTGTTTCAAGAGTGGGAAGATGCCGAATCGTTGCAGGCACACTATGCCACGCCCCATATGGATGCCTTTCTGCGGCGGCTGCCAGATATTCTGGACGGTGAAATAATAACGCGTCGTTATGCGGTTCAAAGCGTTGAAGAGGAGCAGGCGGTCGTGGTCGCCGCCGAGAAACCGACAATACACTAAGCGTCGCCTGGTTCTGATGAGTCCCCCTCGACACTCTGGCGCTCTCTCACGCTGCGCAGGAGCAGCGCGCTGATAGCGCAGAGGGTGAGTGCAAAAAATACCTCCGCCACCCCAAGGTAGAACAGCGATGGTCCGAAGAGTTCAAGAACGCCATCTATAAAGTAGAACATGCTGGCCAAACACAACAAGAGCAGACTGCGAGTCCCCCCTCGCAGAGCACCGGGTAGGGTTAGAGTCAGCGGAGCGGTCAAGATCGCAAAGAGAATCAGATTCGATGCCACGGATGGCCAAGGGCTGATGAAGAACTGGCGCAGGCCAATAATGCCCACAAGGGAACCAGATAAGACCAATAACAAAAAAAGCCTGCCCTTCATCAGACGGTTTCTCCTCTATCCATCAAGGTTAGGGCAAGCTTAGCGAGCTGCTCGCCCCCTGCCTCCGCGAGTTCTGCTTCATGCTGGGTAAGCGGATTGCCCGCATCGCTGGTGGGGGCATCGGCGACATTAACGTGGGAGGCGCCATAGGGGGTCCCACCACTTTGGGTTTTATTCAGAGCAGGCAGCGAGTAGGGCAGGCCCTGGATCAACATGCCGTGATGCAGGAGGGGGACCATCATTGTCAGTAGCGTTGACTCTTGCCCCCCGTGCAGGGACGCGCTGGAGCAAAAGACGCTGGCCGGCTTCCCCACCAGCGTTCGAGCTACCCAGAGATCTGCGGTGTCATCTATGAAGTGTTTCAGGGGTGCAGCTATGTTGCCGAAACGCGTGGCGGAGCCAAGCGCCAAGGCAGCGCAGTCCCTTAGGTCCTCCTTGCTGCAGTAGATGGCCCCCTGGTCTGGGATGGGGGGTTCCGTGCGCTGGGTGGTCGCGCTCACTTCAGGAACCGTTCTTATCCGTGGCTCGATGCCGGGGACTTTGTCCACGCCTCGAGCAACATGAAGGGCTAAATTTTTGGTGCCCCCCGAGCGGGAGTAATAAAGGATCAGCACGTGGGGGATCATAGTAACTCCAGAACTTTCTCAGGAGGGCGACCTAGGATGGCGCGATCGCCGTTAACAAAAATAGGCCGCTCCAGCAGGATTGGATGCTCGCTAATGGCCGTGAGCAGGGCCAGATGGCCTAACCTTGGGTCCCCTAAACCCAACTCAGCGTATTTGGGCTCCTTGGTACGCATCATAGCTCGGGGATCACCGCCAAGCTTTTCGCTCAGCGTTATAAGTGTAGGCACTGATGGGGGATTGTCCAGATAGCGGATGATTTCAGGTTCAACGCCGTGACTTTCAAGCAAAGTGAGTGCTTGACGAGCCTTGGAGCACTTTGCGTTATGGTAGAACTGACTCACTGACACTGGCGTCCTCAAAAGGCACAGTATAGGCATGGAAAAACACCGAACCAACGATTCAATCAAGCCGAGTCGAAGAAATAGCGACGAAAGTGCGGGTTGGCGAGCATGGCTGGCGTCCTGCTTGAGAAAAGCTCGGTTTGTGATTTCTGAGTTCTCTCGTCACAACTGCGTCACGTCGGCGGCAGCATTGACCTTCACGACGCTGTTTGCCGTCGTGCCTTTGATGACCGTGAGCCTGATGTCACTTTCCCTGGTGCCCGAATTCCTGGCCCTGGGCCAGGGGCTACAGGCGGATCTCTTTGCTCAGGTGCTGCCAGAGGGCGCTAAGTTACTTCAAGAGAAGCTGGTTGAGTTCTCTTCCAGAGCCCGAACGCTCACGGTGGCGGGTTCGCTCGGTATGCTCTTAACCAGTTTTTTGATGCTGCTCACCATTGAAAAGACGTTTAACGAAATTTGGGAGGTGCGTGCGCCTCGGTGGCGTCTCCAGCGTGTTCTTCTGTATTGGAGCATATTGTCCCTGGGTCCGTTAGCGTTAATTGGCGGCTCCATCGTTTCGCTTTACCTCGTTGGCTTGCCCTTTGTCCAAGACCTGAATACGCACAGCATGATGACGACGTTTCTCGCCACTCTGCCCTTTTTGCTGACCGCCCTGGGATTCGCGCTCTTGTATGTCTTGGTACCCAATTGTCACGTGCCCTTTCGTCATGGCTTAGTCGGGGGGCTGTTGACCACCGTTGCGTTGAAAGTCAGCTTTAGCGTCTACACCGAGGCATCAAAAAACTTTTTTTACGATGCGATCTACGGTGCCTTTGCGGCGCTTCCAATTTTTCTGTTTTGGCTGTACGTGCTGTGGGTGATCGTCCTTGCCGGGGCCGTGGTGGTGCGGCTGATGGCAGAGTCCGCTCGCGCTACAGGTCTCGCACAGCCTCCCTTGGTGACCGCAGTGAAGGTGCTGCGTGTCCTGCACCAGGCGCACCTTCGGGGCGAAGGCGTCACTGAGAAGACGATGGACGGCATACTGATCGCAAGCCGGGCAGAGGGGTCACGCGTCAAGGCGACGCTCAGAGGCCTCAACGCGATGAAACAAGATGATCGGGGCGAGTGGATACTGGGGCGGGAATTAGGCGGCCTGAGCCTGATAGACTTGGCGTCCTCGCTGTCCGACGGCTTCGATCGCTCACAGCTTGAATTCATGCAGGAGCTGCCCGCCTTGGCAGAAGTAGTGAGGCTGAGTCTCGATTCTAATGAAATGCTTTTCAGCCTCTCCTTGGACCAAGTTGTGCGAGAATAGGCCGCCTCAGCCTATCGAAGGGATATGGCTGACATACTTAAACCGAAGAGGATCCCAAGTATGGGTCACGTTTTACAGTATTTTAAGGCTCTCTTTTTAGCCCGAGGCCTACGGCCCGTGGTCCTGGCCGCCTGTCTGGTTGCAGGGTGTGGAGCGTCGACGGAATCCAGGGTGGAGCTGCGTCTGGGGGACGGCAATACCACCAGCCCTACGAACTGGGAGGGGAGCTGGGTGTTGATCAACTATTGGGCTGATTGGTGCACGCCCTGCCGCGATGAGGTGCCGGAGTTAAACGAATTGCAGCACCATCAGGGCGATAACCGAGTGCTTGTCTTCGGCGTTAACTTTGACCAATTGGAGGGGCCGGACCTGGCAGCGTCAGAAGCTGAGCTCGGCATTGAGTTTCCAACCTTGCTCGACGATCCCTTCCTGCTTCTCGGCTATGAAACGCCCCAGGTGCTGCCGATGACCGTCATCCTGTCGCCCACCGGAGAAGTTCGCCAGATGTTGGTGGGGCCACAAACCAAGCAGAACTTCATCAACGCATTCAACTAAGCTAGGAACGACTGTGCAAATCTGGGCCGCCGCCGGCTACCTATGCACCAGTCACCATGCCAAGGGCCGCCGTGAGCGGCACCTCCTTGATTTCCTGATCCTTCCGTCCGCGATATTCGACAACCTGATTTTGCAGGCCGCGGTCACCGACGACGATGCGGTGAGGTATACCCAGTAAATCAGCGTCGGCAAATTTAACGCCAGGGCGTTCGTCGCGGTCATCCAGCAGCACTTCGATGCCCGCCTCAAGTGCTTGGCTGTATAGCGTTTCTACAGCTTGCCGCACAGCGTCCGATTTCTGTGCATTTAGCGCGATCAGATGAAGGGTAAAGGGCGCCAGGGGTTCCGGCCAAACAATCCCTCGCTCATCATGATTTTGCTCGATCACTGCAGCGACCAGGCGTGTCACGCCCATGCCGTAGCAGCCCATGATAGGCACAACGTTGTTGCCCTCCTGATTAAGCACCTTAGCCTGCATAGGTTCGCTGTAGGCGCGGTCGAGCTGAAAAATGTGCCCCACCTCGATACCCCTTAAGAAGCGCAATACGCCCGTGCCATCCGGTGCACGATCTCCTTCCTGAACGTTGCGGATGTCAACGATCTGCTCAACAGACAGCGGACAATCCCGTTCCCAGTTGACGCCCGTGAAGTGTTCCCCGTCCTGGTTGGCCCCACAGACAAAATCGCTTAGGGCCGCAGCATCTCGATCAACGTACAGGGCAATATCGCAGCCAACGGGCCCCAGAGAGCCGGGGTGGGCGCCCATGGCGGCGACGATGTCTGCATCGTCCGCCAGATTCAAGGGTGCGCGAACGCCAGGCAATTTTTCTGCCTTGATCTCATTGAGTTCGTGGTCACCTCTGAGAACAAGTGCTACCACACCCTGCTCTCCCTCGACGATGAGTGTCTTCACATTTCTGCTCGGGCTGATGGCAAGCTGCTGTGAGACAGCGGCGATCGTTTTTGCTTCGGGGGTAGCAATGCGGCGAAGGGCTTCCTGCCCCGGCCCCTGAGGGTCCGGGGCGAGGGCGGTCGCTTTTTCCAGGTTAGCCGCATAGTCGCCCTGATCGCTGTAGGCGATCACATCCTCACCGGCCTGGGCCAGTACATGAAATTCATGTGAGTTATCACCCCCAATATTGCCGGTGTCTGCCTGGACTGCCCGGAATTCAAGCTCCATGCGCGTCAAAATACGCGCATAGCAGTCATAGACAATTTGATACGTCGTATCGAAGCAAGCCTGATCCTGGTGAAAAGAATAGGCGTCCTTCATGGTGAACTCGCGCGCGCGCATTACCCCGAAGCGTGGTCGGCGTTCATCGCGAAACTTTGTCTGGATTTGGTAAAGGGTCTTAGGTAGTTGGCGGTAGCTGTGAATTTCTCGACGAAAGAGATCGGTTATGACCTCCTCGTGAGTTGGCCCGAGACAAAAGTCCCGTTCATGGCGGTCTTTCAAGCGAAGCATCTCCGCGCCCATTTTTTGCCACCGGCCGCTCTCCTCCCACAGTTCTGCCGGCTGGACGACTGGCATCAGCACCTCTTGAGCACCGCTTCGATCCATCTCTTCCCGAATGATGTCTTCGATTTTACGCAGGACGCGCAGCCCCACAGGCAGCCAGGTGTAGAGCCCGCTGGCCAACTGCCGAACAAGGCCTGCTCGGAGCATGAGCCGATGGCTGATCACATCAGCATCCGCGGGATTCTCCTTGATGGTGGGCAGTAACAGTTGGGATTGACGCATGATAACCACACTTAGTGACGATGGGGCATTAGACACAAATGCCCTGTAGGTCTACAAGGCACAGCGGAAGTTTGGCCCAAAAAAAAGGCCGATCAAAGGATCGGCCATAGCGTAGAGCGCCAGCGCTAGAGGATCATATCCTTAAGCTTTTTCAGGGCGGAGATACGCACGCGAGTGGTCGCCGGCTTGGCTGCAATCACAATTTCCTCGCCTGTGGCAGGGTTTCGACCCATGCGCTTCTTCGTGGCAGGGCGTTTTGCTGCTTTAATTTTCAGCAGTCCTGGCATTGTGAATTCACCGACCGAACGCTTCCGAATATGGCGTTCAATGACGGATTCCAATTCGTCCATAACCGCGCCAACCTGCGCACGAGACAGATTAGTATTGGTAGCGATCTCATTTAGGATGGCCGTCTTGGTCATTTTTTCCTTAACGGCTGGACGTCTTTTGACCGGTGCAGCGGCTTTGGCAGCAGGTGCCTTTTTCGCTGGGGCCTTCTTAGCGGGTGCTTTTTTGGCGGGTGCCTTCTTCACAGCCGCTTTCTTCACAGCAGCTTTTTTGGCGGGTGCCTTCTTTGCTGGTGCTTTTTTTACCGGAGCTTTCTTACGGGTAGCCATATTCGTTTCCTCAATTTTCAGGTTAAACAGCGCGATTCCACTCATCGCCCAGTGGGCGCGGGGTTTCACAGCGTCTCTTGACCTTGGTGACCCATGTATCTGCGCTCGCAATCTACAGCTTTGCAAGATGCAAGGACAACACGCCTTCAAAGCTAACGACTGGCGACGTCGATGAACGGTAGCCCTTGGGCAATAGTATTCATCAATCTGCGCCAGTGTCGAAGAGCAGCCCCAGGGCGCTTCCATCGACGGTAGTTCTGAATTCGCTCTGCCGCGAAAGGTTACACAAAGATATAACGACAGATCCCCTGATCTGCTGACGGATTTATAGCTGATCAATATCGGTGTCGCAACAAAAAAGGCGCAAAATCACTGTATTTTTACTGGGTTTTTAAACATCATACGCCGCGTTAACCAGTAAGCGCTGGCGAAATCTCTGCAGGAATAAAAATGCCAATCTACGAATATCGCTGCGAAAACTGCAACCATGAACTCGAGGCCGTGCAAAAAATCAGCGAAGAGCCGCTTCGGGATTGCCCGAAGTGCGGCAAACCGGCGTTGAAAAAACGGATTTCTGCATCAGGCTTCAGATTAAAGGGCGGCGGTTGGTACGAAACGGATTTTAAGTCTGGGAGCAAGAAGAACGTTGCGCCCACGGAAAGTGCTTCCGGAGGAGAATCCTCAAGCAGCAGCACATCGGATAGCTAGCAGACGAACTCTGTTATCGTTCCATAAAGCCAGAACGATCATTAAAAAAGGAAAGCCATGCGCAGCCATTACTGCGGGGACCTTCGCACCGCAAATGACGGAGAGGAAGTGGAAATTTGCGGCTGGGTTCATCGTCGTCGAGACCATGGCGGCGTCATTTTCCTGGATTTACGGGATCGAACCGGCATTTTGCAGGTCGTTTTCGATCCAGACGTTGAAGAAAGCTTCTCCACAGCCGACTCGGTTCGCAATGAATATGTATTGCGGGCACGCGGGCGCGTACGACCACGGCCGGAGGGGACGGTCAACGCGGAGATGCCTACTGGGGAAATTGAGGTCTTGGGTAAGGAGCTGACGATTCTTAATGTCGCTAAGACGCCGCCCTTTCAGCTAGACGAATATTCGGAGGCGGGTGAGGATGTTCGGCTGCGCTACCGCTATATGGATTTACGTCGACCGGAAATGCAGGATCGGTTACGTGCTCGGGCACAGATAACGAGCCAGGTGCGGGCCTTCCTGGAAGCTGAGGGCTACTGGGAGGTGGAGACACCAACGTTATCCCGCGCAACGCCGGAGGGAGCCCGCGACTACCTCGTGCCAAGTCGAACGCATCCGGGGGAGTTTTTTGCACTGCCCCAGTCACCTCAGGTCTATAAGCAGCTGCTGATGATGTCCGGCATGGATCGTTATTATCAGATTGCCCGCTGCTATCGCGATGAAGACCTGCGAGCTGACAGACAGCCAGAGTTTACGCAGATCGATATTGAGGCCTCCTTCACAACCCAAGACCAGGTCATGACGTTGACGGAAGGCATGTTGCGACACGTTTTTGACCACGTGCTTGGCGTTGAGCTGCCGTCGTTCCCGGTCTTGAGCTGGAGCGAGGCCATGCGCGACTTTGGAATAGATCGTCCGGACTTACGAAACCCGCTTCGTCTGGTCGACGTAGCTGATTTATTTCGGGAAGTGGAGTTCAAGGTCTTCAATGGGCCGGCGAACGACCCTCATGGTCGGGTGGTTGCGCTGCGCGCGCCCGGGGCGGCGTCGCTGTCGCGCAAGGCCATTGATCAATACACCGACTTCGTGGGGCGTTATGGGGCGAAGGGATTGGCCTACGTGAAGGTTAACGATTTAGCCGCAGGGGCTGAGGGCCTTCAGTCGCCCATCTTGAAGTTTATTCCTGAACAGGTTGTGCAGCAGGTGTTGGAGCGATTGCAGGCCCAGACCGGTGATCTCATCTTTTTTGGCGCGGACCGTGCCAGCGTCGTCAATGACTCCCTGGGCGCCTTGCGAAACGAACTTGGGCGTGACCTCGGCCTCCTAGAGGCTGGGTTTAAACCCTGCTGGGTCGTTGATTGGCCCATGTTCGCCCAAGCGCCAGACGGTTCTTTGAGTGCAGAGCATCATCCCTTTACCCAGCCAACGTGTACGCCACAGGCCTTGCTTGAAAAACCAACGGAAGCTCGCGCCGCGGCTTATGATGTGGTTCTAAACGGCTATGAGCTTGGGGGTGGCTCGCTGCGAATACATGACCAAGCCATGCAGCAGGCGGTATTCGACATTTTAGAGATGGATACTGAGGGGAAGGCTAAGTTCTCGTTCCTCCTTGATGCTCTGCAGTATGGCTGTCCGCCACATGGGGGTATCGCGCTGGGGTTAGACCGGCTCGTGATGTTGATGACGGATAGCCAGTCAATTCGTGAAGTCATTGCCTTTCCAAAAACCCAGAGCGCAGCCTGCGCCATGATGGACGCGCCCGGACGCGTAGAAGAACAGCAGTTGAGAGACCTGCATATTCGTCTGAGAACCAAGGCGCCAGCGGTCGAGCCCCAAGATGCAGGGGAAAGTAGCTAGTCTTGTTGACTAGCGCTTATGTCTGAACGGCGAGAAGGGTTAAGATTCCACGAGCGTAGGTGACTTAGGGAGGTCCCATGGCCGGACACAGTAAATGGGCCAACATCAAGCACCGCAAGGCGGCGCAAGATAAAAAGCGTGGCAAGCTCTACACCAAACTCATTCGCGAGATAACCGTCGCTGCGAGATTGGGCGGGGGCATTGTGGACGATAATCCCAGGTTGCGGGCGGCTGTGGACAAGGCGCTAGGCGCGAATATGCCCAAGGACACCATTGACCGCGCGATTCAGCGCGGCGCGGGTGGAGCTGAGGGCAATGACGTTGAAGAACTGGTTTATGAGGGTTACGCCTCAGGTGGCGTAGCGATTTTGGTTGAGGCAATGACCGATAATCGCAACCGCACGGTGGCTGAAGTGCGGCATGCCTTTAACAAGTTTGGTGGGAATCTTGGGACCGACGGTTCGGTGGCCTACCTCTTTACCCGGCAGGGAATCATTAATTTTGCCCCCGGCGCCGATGAGGAGGCGCTGATGGACTTGGCGCTTGAGGCGGGTGCCGAGGATATCGACAGTGACGCGGATGGTGGCATAAGCATTACCACACCCTGGGAGGGTCTTAACGCAATCGTTGGTGTACTGAGCGAGTCAGGCTTCGTGCCAGACCACTCTGAAGTGACGATGATGGCGTCAACGACCAGTCCCTGTGAGCCTGAGCAAGCAAGGAAGGTGCTGACACTCATTGACGCGCTGGAGGATTTAGATGACGTTCAGGAAGTGTATAGCAATGGCGAGTTTCCCGCCGAGGCCTACGAATAGCGTGGCGGGTCGCGATTAGGACGGTGGCGAAGCGCATCCTGGGTATTGACCCCGGCTCTCGCACGACTGGCTATGGGATTATCGAGGTGAGCGATCGTAAGGTGCGATACATCGCCAGTGGCTGTATCCGAACCCCGCAGGGAGAGTTGCCAACTCGACTGGGCGCTATCTATAACGGCATTGCAGAAATCATCACCCAATACGAGCCCGGCTTGGCGGCGGTTGAATCGGTCTTTATGGCCAAGAACGCAGCATCGGCACTGAAACTGGGCCAGGCACGCGGCGCTGCCATCGCCGCCGCCGTCACGGCAGCGCTGCCCGTGGTGGAATACGCGCCACGTGCGGTCAAGCGTGCCGTAGTCGGCACCGGTCGGGCGAACAAAGAGCAGGTTGGATTTATGGTCGAGATGATTCTTAAATTACCTGGGAAACCGCAGGCTGATGCAGCGGATGCCCTTGCGATTGCCCTATGCCATGTCAATACTGCAGCCATGAGCGAAGGCTGAGGACGCCTACTTTGATTGGGAAACTCAAGGGTACGGTCGACGATATTGATGGCACAAACCTGGTTGTAGATGTGGCCGGGCTTGGCTATGAGCTGGAGGTCAGCGCACGTGTCCTCGAGTTTGGCTGTACCGTAGGAGATGCTATTTCACTCTCTACCCACTTCGTTGTGCGGGAAGACGCACAGCTACTTTACGGCTTCGCAGATTCTGATGAGCGCGATTTGTTTCGCATCTTTATCAGAATCAACGGTGTTGGGCCAAGGATGGCCATGGCGCTCATCTCGTCCATGCCGCCTGCGGCGCTAGCAGCCGCAGTACAGGAAAACGACATCGCTCAGCTCACGCGCGTGCCCGGCGTCGGGAAAAAGACAGCCGAGCGACTCATGGTTGAGCTTCGCTCGCGCACTGAGCTGCTGCTTAGTCAGGCGTCGAGTGCCGTTCCGGTGCCGTCCCGCGGGGCGGGTCAGGGACAGGAAGCTGAGGACGCCCTGATCGCCCTGGGGTACAAACCGCACCAAGCATCGGCGGCCATCGCTGAGGCCTTGGTATCCCTGCAGGAAACAGAGACGAAAGATATGAGCACCGAGGCACTGGTGACTTGGGTGTTGCGTCGATTTGCTCGAGGAGCCGCGTCATAATGACCATCGAACCCGATCGCTTTATATCGCCACAGCGCGAGGCCGGAGAGGCTGGTCTGGATCGCGCTTTGAGGCCTGGATCATTGCAGGAATATATCGGCCAGCAGGCTGTTAAAGAGCAGATGGGTATTTTCATCGAGGCTGCCAGAAAGCGAGCCGATGCGCTGGACCATACCCTCATCTTCGGTCCTCCGGGTTTGGGCAAGACGACCTTGGCCAATATCGTGGCGAAGGAAATGGGTGTGGCCTTTAAGGCAACGTCGGGTCCGGTGATCGAAAAGGCGGGAGATTTGGCGGCCATGCTCAGCAACCTGGATGCCGGGGACGTCCTGTTTATCGACGAAATTCATAGGTTGAGTGCAGTAGTCGAAGAAATTCTTTATCCGGCGATGGAGGATTTTCAGCTGGATATCATGATCGGTGAGGGTCCGGCAGCCAGGTCGTTGAAGCTAGACCTACAGCCCTTCACCCTGGTTGGCGCAACCACTCGGGCGGGGCTGTTGACTAGTCCACTCCGGGATCGGTTCGGAATTGTTCAGCGCCTCGAATTTTATACGGTCCCCGAACTGAAAGAGATCGTCACTCGGTCTGCGAAAAAATTAGGCTTGGTCATAGACCCCGCCGGCGCAGAAGAAATTTCCCGTCGGTCGCGCGGGACGCCGAGGATCAGTAATCGTCTGCTGCGTCGTGTCCGAGACGTGGCAGAGGTTCGAGGAGATGGCCGAGTCACCGCCGCGATCGCGGATGAGGCACTCAATCTGCTTGATGTAGACAACGAAGGGTTTGACGCCATGGATCGCCGCCTGCTTACCGCCATCGTGGATAAATTCGGGGGTGGCCCTGTGGGTCTCGATGCTTTGGCCGCCGCGATTAGCGAGGAACGTGGCACCATTGAGGATGTTCTGGAACCCTACCTTATCCAGCAAGGGTATCTCATGCGGACGCCCCGCGGACGCGTCGCGACGCCACGGACCTACCTTCACCTAGGTCTGCCTCACCCCGCACCCGACCAGCTCTCGCCAAGCCAGCCGTCGCTGGAAATCGACCCCTAAGGACAGACAAGGAAAGCCTATGCCCCAGCAACTCTCCCTCTTTGAGCTGATCGCAAACGCGACCATCGTTGTCCAGTTGGTGATGTTGCTGCTTGCCGTTGCCTCCGTTGTGAGCTGGATGATGATATTTCAACGCTGGATGCTGCTACGCGGTGCGGCTAAGGAAATTGAAGAATTCGAGGACCATTTTTGGTCCGGCATAGATTTGCGCGAATTTTATGCTGAGTTAGCCCAGGAGGAGAATCTCAACGGTATTGAGAGTATTTTCGTTGCAGGCTTTCGAGAGTACACGCGGCTATCAGACCAATCTGGTGCCGATGCCGAAGCTGTCATGCAAGGCGTACAGCGGGCCATGCGGGTTTCGCTCATTCGGGAGGAGGCTAGGCTAGAAAGCAGTCTCCCCTTCCTCGCCACCGTGGGCTCTACCAGTACGCTGGTGGGGCTGTTCGGGACCGTATGGGGGATCATGAACGCTTTTCGGTCTCTGGCGAATATGAGCCAGGCGACCCTGGCATCGGTCGCTCCAGGCATTTCTGAGGCCCTGGTCGCCACGGCCATGGGTTTGTTGGCAGCCATCCCGGCAGCGGTAGCTTACAACCGCTTCTCTGCTCAGGTGGATGCCATCATGAAGCGCTATGAGGGCTTTGGTGATGAGGTGTCTGCCATATTGCATCGCGCGGCCCATGCGCGTCCTGGTCAGTCCACAGCGGTATAGGACTGGAGGCCACCATGAGCCAGCGTCGAAAACCCATAACCGACATCAACGTGGTGCCCTTCATCGATATTATGTTGGTGCTGCTGGTGATCTTTATGGCCACCGCGCCGTTGCTCACACAGGGCGTGAAGGTAGACCTTCCGAAGACGGCTTCTGAATCCATCGATACGGAAGAGTCGGACCCGCTGGTGGTTTCTATGCGTGCAGATGGCGCGCTGTTTCTTAATGTCGGGATTCAAAGCGTCAGTCGTGCGGAAGAGGAGGGCACTCGCGTTACCGTATTCTCGTTACAGGAGCAGGCTGGGAAAATTCTACGTGCGCGCGCCTCCGTGCCCGTCTACATCAAGGCCGATCAAAGCCTCAATTATGGCGACGTCGTGAGAGTGATGACGGTGCTTCAGCAGGCTGGAGCGGAAAGCGTAGGCCTGATCACCGACCCGCCCAATCTGGAGGGTTGAAAAAATGATGATGCGGCCCTCTTACTACTTAGGCCCTCTGCTGCTAGCCCTTGGGCTACATGGCGTGATCGGATGGATGGTTCTCCACGGTTGGGATAGAGATCAATCCTTGGCCCAGGTGGTCACGCCCTCGGTCGTCAACGCCAAGCTTATCGTCCTCAAGCCTCCCGCCAAGGCCAAACCCAAGGCGTTGACGCCTAAGCCGCGACCTTTGCCTGTGCAGGCGCCAACCACCACGCCCCTGCCTGCTGCCAACAACACGCCGCGCCAGGACCTGCCAAAGCCGATCAATCAGCAAGAAGCCTTAAAGGCTCGGGAGGCGCTACAGCGAGAGCAGCGGTTGAAGGCCCTCGGCCTGCTCTCCGAGGCCAGTCTGTCAGATTCCCTGGCCCAGGAAAGTGATGAACTCAGTGCCGAGCGGGATCAAGAGATTGCCCAGTCCTATCGCGCCGCCATCTATGACGTTGTGCGCCAAAATTGGAGCCGACCGCCCAGTGCACGCAACGGGATGAAGGCGCGCCTACTGGTTGATCTCATTCCCACGGGAGAGGTCATTTCTGTCACCCTGGTGGAAAGTTCGGGAAATGGCGCATTTGATCGCTCGGCAGAACAGGCTATTCGCAGAGCCAAGCGGTTCCAGGTGCCCGAGGATAACGCGCTGTTTGAAGCCTATTTCCGTCGCTTCTATTTTTTATTCCAGCCAGAGGATTTGTTACGGTAGCCTGACCTCGGGCGGGCGTCGATTAAGGTAGAGCAAGCTGATTCTAGGAAAACAGATGAACAGGGATGGTGAGAAAGAGCGCCGACGCGGAGTGGTTCTGGGAATGGCTTTGTGGGTGCTCGCGCTTTGTAGTCCGAATGCCGTCGCCAGTCTTGATACGATTATTATCGACAAGGGCGTTGATCAGCCCATAAGAATCGCCGTCGTGCCGTTTCAAGTTGAAGGCGAGCTGGCTGACCAATCGGACTTATCGCGCATTATTGCCTTTGACCTGGCACGCAGCGGCCAGTTCGACCCGCTGGCTCCCGAGGACATGCTTTCCTATCCGGCTAAGGCTGAGAACGTCTATTTTCGTGACTGGCGAATATTGAACAGCGCCTACTTAGTGATCGGCAGCGTGACGGCTGGGGCAGAGGGCAGGATAAAAATAGCCTTTGAGCTATACGATGTGGCTGCTGAGCAACTGATTCTGAGTCGTCGGCTGGCTCTGCAGCGGGGCCAGTGGCGAGACGCAGCGCACAAAATTTCTGACCTGGTATACGAAGAAATTACCGGTGTTCGGGGCGCTTTTTCCACAAAAATTCTTTATGTACTCGCCCAGGCGGTGGGCACTAGCAGGGCGCGGTTCAGTCTTGAAGTAGCGGACGCTGACGGAGAGCGTGCGCGCACGCTGTTCGCGTCATCGGAGCCCATTCTTTCCGCCAGTTGGTCCCCGGATGGGGAACGCGTGGCCTATGTTTCGTTTGAGACAGGTCGGCCAAGCATTGTTCTGCAGGATATCGACGGCCCATACCGAGAACGACTTACGAATTTTCAGGGGATTAACGGGTCCCCCGTGTTTTCTCCAGATGGCGAACAACTTGCCATGGTGCTGTCTCGTGGTGGTGACCCTGAAATCTTTATCATGAATCTCAGAGATCGCAGGCTGAGAAGAATTACTCGGCATCAGGCTATTGATACCGAGCCCTCCTGGTCGCCAGATGGGCAATCTCTTATCTTTACGTCTGATCGGGGCGGGCGCCCTCAAATCTATCAGGTGGCGTTAGACAGTAACTTTCTTGAACGCCTTACCTTCGTCGGGGACTACAACGCCAGGGGACGGATGCTGCCGGACGGACAGCACTTGGTCTTCGTACATCGCCAGAACGGCGTTTTTCATATTGCATGGCAAGACCTGGAGCAGGACAATCTGAGGGTACTCACCGAGACTTCCCTGGATGAATCGCCGTCGCTGGCGCCTAATGGAGCCATGCTGATTTATGCGACTCAAAATCAAGGTCGGGGTATACTTGCTGTGGTCTCGATAGACGGTCGCGTCAGATATCGGCTGCCATCGTCGTCCGGGGATGTAAGGGAACCGTCATGGTCACCCTTTTTGGCCGACGAAGTAGTCGAGGACGGTATTTGATTTGGAGAACGTCGCTCTTGTCATGACCTGATCATGGAAATGGGAGAGCATTTTTTTGTGTAGGATCGAAGACGGTTTTGAACGGTTTCACGTCATCACTAAGAACATATTTGAGGAGAATGTAATGCAGATTAACAACCCACTCAGCGGCCTCCTGCTGTTGATGCTTACGGCCTTGGTCACCGCTGGCTGTTCAAGTACCGCGACAGCGCCCGTAGAGCCCCAAGCGCCAGTTGAAGCCGCGCCCGAAGTGATGGCACCGGTGGAGATGGTTGAAGAAGAGCCAAGCGATTTCGCCAGTGACAATAGAACCGCGATAGACGCTTCGGGCCGGCCCATATCTCGAACATTCTTTTTTGACTATGACAAGGCCATTTTAGAGCCTAGTGATCTTGCTGCATTGGAGCTTCACGCACAGATTTTGCGCCGTAATGCTGACCGAAGCATCGTGGTTGAGGGCCACTGTGACGAGCGGGGCACTCGTGAGTACAACTTGGCTCTCGGGGAGCGTCGTGCACAGGCGGTGAGCAGCTTCCTCCTTTCTGCCGGCGTCAGGCCGCGTCAGATTGAGACCGTTAGCTTTGGCGAAGAGCGTCCTCAGGATCCAGGGCACGACAGCGCAGCCTGGCAGCGCAATCGTCGCGCGGTCCTCAACTACCGCTAAGTCGTAAAAGCGTTTCCAAGGCCGTGGAGAGAGCACTCTACTCGAGACAAAGCCTCAGTGGAGACCGAAGGGTAGGCCATTGGGCCTACAGGGTCAGGCGCCTGACGGCCTGCCTCCCCACGCGCTGTCTCCCTATGCTCTGTTTAGGCCTAGCTGCGCTCTCTATGGCGGATGGCCTACAGGCAGCCGTTCCGGTTTCAGAGTCCGTACCGGATACCGCAGCGCCGGTAGGTGGACTGGTGCAGCCCCAATCGGCTGAGGCCTTAGATGGCCGAAAGGACCGTTACAGTGATGCATCAGACGACGCCTTATGGGCGCCAGCGGGAGTTGGCCCTGCCGCGGACCTGCCCGAAGGAGGTTCGCTACAGCAGCTCTTTTATCGGCTCCAGGGTATGCAGCAAGAACTCCAAATTCTGAGGGGAGAGGTGGAAGAGCAGCGCTATCAGCTTGAGCAGCTACAGCAGCAACAGCGCAATCAATACTTGGACCTGGATCGGCGCGTTAGCGCACTATCACCGAATCGACCCGCTCCTGGGCCCGTGAGTGATGCGGCTCAGGAAGCACCCCAGCCTGCGGAAGAAGCCCGAAAGCCCAAGGTGCCGGCGAGCGAAAAGGAGGCTTACGCCTCGGCGATCGAGCTGATGCGAGCACGGGCGTTTGATCAATCCGCCATCGCATTTGAAAGCGTTATCGTCAACTATCCCAACGGCCAATACACGCCAAACGCCTTTTATTGGCTAGGTGAACTGTATCTGGCCATGGCCGACCAGGAGCGGGCCAGGCAGAATTTTGTTCAGGTCCTACGGCTCTACCCAGACCATGAAAAGGTGCCGGACGCGCTGTATAAGCTAGGGGTGCTGTATCACGGTCTGGGAGATGTTGAGCAGGCAAGGCGTTATTTAGCGCGAGTCCAGAGCGAACATCCCCAAAGCTCTGCTGCCACCCTGGCGAAGAAATACGCAGCAGAAATTCTTTAACGCCGAATGGCCCTGTATGCCCAGCAGAGCGCCTGGATTGACCCTCGATGACTGAGTTACGGATCACTGAAATTTTTTTGTCACTTCAGGGCGAGGCCAGCAGCGTTGGTAGACCCACAGTATTCGTGCGCCTGACGGGTTGCCCGCTGCGCTGCCAATATTGCGACAGCGCCTATGCCTTCTCGGGTGGCGATCTGTGGACGCTGGATAAAATCGTGGAGGCGGTTGCTGCCTATGGTGTCCCACTTGTTACCGTGACCGGCGGGGAGCCCCTTGCTCAGCCCGGGGTCACTCAGCTTATGCAGACTCTACTCGATAAAGGCTTTGAGGTTTCTCTCGAGACCAGCGGCGCATTGAGTATTGAAGCGGTGCCCACTGGCGTTAGCTGTGTTGTAGATCTCAAGACCCCTGGGTCTGCTGAGGCTCACCGTAACCATTGGCCCAACATGGGCCTGCTCAAGCCAATAGATCAAGTGAAGTTCGTGGTCTGTGATCGTGCTGACTACGATTGGGCACGCATGCGCTGCGATGAGTACGACCTATATCACAAGGTTGCGGAAGTGCTGTTTTCGCCCAGCTACGAGCAGCTTATGCCCAAGGACTTAGCCGATTGGATTGTTGCCGACCGGCTGCCGGCGCGCATGCAGCTGCAGATGCATAAGCTGCTGTGGGGTGATGTTCCCGGCCGTTAGCTCATTCAGACAAGGATAAATGATGAGAAAAGCTGTGATCTTGGTCTCCGGTGGGCTCGATTCAGCAACCGCCCTCGCTATGGCCCAGGCGGACGGTTTTCAGTGTTACGCCATGAGCTTTGACTATGGTCAAAGGCACCAGGCAGAACTGCAGGCGGCTCAGCGCGTGACAGCCGCTGCCGGTGTCAGCGAGCATCGCATTATAAATCTCGACTTGCGGCAATTCGGTGGTTCGGCACTGACCGATGAGGCGATTGATGTCCCCACGTCGGGGAATGAGGAGGCAGAGCCTGAGGGCATCCCCGTCACCTACGTGCCCGCCCGCAATACCGTTTTTTTGTCCCTAGCGCTGGCATGGAGTGAGGTCCTTGGAGCCAGGGATATCTTTGTTGGGGTGAATGCAGTGGATTATTCCGGCTACCCGGATTGCCGTCCCGAATATATCGCTGCCTTTGAGGCCATGGCGAATCTGGCCACGAAATCTGGCGTAGAGCAGCATCACCTGTCCCTGCACACCCCGCTTATTGACCTGAGCAAGGCAGACATAATCACTCGGGGAACGGCGCTGGGGGTGGATTATGCGCTTACCGTGTCCTGTTATCAGGCCAATGACGAGGGCGCAGCCTGTGGACTCTGTGACAGCTGTCGCATTCGTCGTCAGGGCTTTGTGGACGCTGGTATCGCCGACCCCACGCCCTATTACTGATTGGGGGTGAACGAACACCCAGAGTGAGCTGGGAGACTTGTCTCGCCCTGGTCTGATGACTACAATGCGCTCCGCTTTCGAGTCCATGGGTCGTTAGCTCAGCTGGTAGAGCACCGGGCTTTTAACCCGTTG
>CENJ01028173.1_pt1 | contig 46446 bp, 34 predicted proteins | sample 356161 | NCBI WGS metagenome assembly CENJ01 (sample SAMEA2619531, study PRJEB7988) | marine metagenome | biome: marine biome (ENVO:00000447); feature: surface water layer (ENVO:00002042); material: "saline water (ENVO:00002010), including plankton (ENVO:xxxxxxxx)" | depth 5 m
TGGAAGTTATATCCGCCAAGCCAGCCGGTCACATCGACAACCTCACCGATGAAATAAAGGCCCTCACAGAGTTTCGACTCCATCGTCTTGGATGACAGCTCGTCTGTGTTCACACCGCCAACGGTCACCTCGGCAGTGCGATAGCCTTCGGTGGCAGTCGGCGAAATTGTGTGCGCGGACAGACGCTCGGCCAGCCGGTCGATATCGGCATTGGACAGAGTTCCGATCTGGTTTCTGAGACCCGTTTCGCCAAAAATGTCTGCCGTCAGACGACCGGGAAGATACTCGACCATCCAGTCCGTCACGCGTTTCTTCGGATCAGTGTTGCGGGCGTGGGTCAGTTCAGACCGGACCCGATCAGCGGGCAGATATTCAAGCGTGATTGCTTCGCCGGTATGCCAGTAGCTGGAGGCCTGAAGGATGGCAGGGCCGGACAGCCCGCGATGGGTGAACAGCATGGCTTCCGAGAAGCGGGTTTTGTCTTGTGTTGTCACCGTGACGGGTGCGGCAACACCAGAGATCGCGGCAAACCGGTCATGCAGTGCACCGGAAAAGGTGAAGGGCACCAGACCCGGACGTGTCTCTACGATGGAATGGCCGAACTGCTTTGCCACATCATAGCCAAAGCTGGACGCGCCGATTTTTGGGATCGACAGCCCGCCAGATGCAATGATCAGTGCAGCAGGACGAAACGTACCTTTATTGGTCGTGACGGTGAAACACGCATCCGGCTTTGTAATTTCGCTGATTTCGCATTCCATTAGTATGCGGCCGCCTGCAGCTTCTAGATCGTCCAGCAGGAACTGGATGATGGCGCCGGATTTCTGGTCGCAGAATAGCTGGCCGAGTGTTTTCTCATGCCAGGTCAGCTTGTGCGCCGACATCCGCTCGATGAAATCCCACGGGCCGAAACGGGCCAGCGCGGATTTCGCGAAATGCGGGTTTTGCGAAATGAAGCGCGAGGCTTTGGTTTCCAGATTGGTGAAATTGCAGCGCCCGCCGCCAGAAATACGGATCTTCTCGGCAGGCTTCTTTGCATGATCAACAATCAGCACGCGCTTGCCAGTTCGGGCAGCCTCAATGCCTGCGAACAGGCCTGCAGCGCCAGCGCCGACGATCACCACTTCAGGGGATGTACCAGACGGCCATATTTCGTCGAAGTTTGAACCTAATACCGTCATTTCGTTGTTCTGTGATGACAAAACGGCGCCGATGTTTCATGGTAAACGGGCGCTGGAGGAGGGGAGATCATGCGGTATCTACAAGGCTTTATTGTTGCGGTTGTGGCCATTCTGACATTCGGAGTGATCCAGAACAGCATGTCGGGACATAATACCCGAACGCAGCAGACGCAAACACTCGCTTCCACTTCAGGCCAACAATCTGGCGCGACGCCTGCCCAGTCCGAAGGGCGCGCCGCCCAGACCATCCGCCGGATTGAAGAGCGCGAGCGCCTTCGTCAGGCTGCCGCAGACGCTAATGAAGAGACGTTCGGCTATTTGCGCTACCGGACAGATACAAGCGGCGCGGCCCCCCTCGCATGCCTCTCGTTTTCTGCGCCGCTCAACCCTGAAATTGACTACTCCACCTATGTTCAGGTGACCCCGCGCACCTCATTGTCTTTCTCTGCCAATGGTCAGGACCTCTGCATTGGCGGCCTCACATTCTCCGACACGCGCGAGCTGGAACTGCGCGAAGGCCTGCCTGCGATGGATGGCCGCGTTCTGGAAGAGAGCGAAACCCTCACGGTCGATTTCACAGACCGCCCGCCTTATGTCGGCTTTTCCGGTTCGGGCGTGATCCTGCCGCGCATTGATGCTGATGGCCTGCCGATCGAAACGGTGAATGTGGATGAAGTCCGCATTGAGGTAACCCGCATTAATGACCGCGCGCTCGCCTTCAAGCGTGTGATGGAAGGCTATACCCGCTCTCAGGGCGGCTATGGCTATCTCTATGGCGATGAAAATCCGGACGATGTGGAAACGCCAATCTGGTCTGGCACGATGGATATTGAAGCGCGCCAGAACGAGGCTGTCACCAGTGTCTTCCCGCTGGCTGAAGCCATTGGCGAGCTGGAAGCCGGTGCATATTTTGTCACGCTGACCGACACGCGCGAAAACCTCGGCCGCGAAGGCCCGCCTGCACAGGCCCGCCGCTGGATCATTACCACCGACCTCGCTCTGACAAGCTATTGGGGGGAGACTGGCCTTGATGTTGTCGTACGCTCTCTGCAGACCGCCCGTCAGGTCGGCAATGTCAGCCTGCAGCTCATCGCGGTGAACAATGAAATCCTCGCAGAAGAAACAACTGACGGTGCGCGCGCTGTATATTTCGATCAGGCGCTTCTGAACGGCACTGGCAATCTGCGTCCGCGCATGGTCGTCGCGTTTGGCCCGTCCGGCGATTTTGCGATGCTCGATCTTGATCGCGCGCCGATTGATCTGTCGTCCGAAGGTATTGGCGGTCGCACGCCGAACTATCCGGTGGATGGTTTCGTCTACACAGAGCGCGGCATTTATCGTCCGGGTGAGATGATCCACGCGACCGCGATGCTGCGTGATGACGCTGGCCGCGCAGTGACAGACCGACAGGGCCGGTTCGTTGTCTATCGTCCGAACGGTATGGAAGCGACACGAGAGGCCTTCACCGAAACCGAACTTGGCGGTGTGACCTTTGATTATGACCTGCCGCGCTCGGCCTCACGTGGCCAGTGGCGCGTGGTCGTCGAGGTTGATGGTATTGGCGAGGTCGGCTCGACCCGTGTTTCGGTAGAGGACTTCGTTCCGCAGCGTATCCGTGTGGATGTTGAAGCCGACACCGATACGCCGCTCCGCCGCGGTCAGGCGCGTGATGTCGAGGTCAGCGCAGACTTTCTTTATGGCGCGCCGGGCGCGGGTCTGGTCGTGCAGGCCGAAGCTCGCCTTGAAACCGATCCATCTCCGTTCGACGCGTTTGAAGGCTTCCGTTTCGGCGCTCATGACGATGTCTTCCGTCAGGAAATTATCGAATTTCCCGAGCAGATGACTGATGGCGCAGGCAATGTATCGCTTGCACTCAATCCGGATGGTGCTGGCGTAAACGCTGATCAGCCGCTGCGTCTGCGTACAGTCGTTTCCGTGCTCGAGCCGGGTGGCCGCGCCGTCTCTGACAGCGTGATCATCCCGTATCGCCCGAAGGCAGCTTATCTCGGCATACGTCCTGATTTCGACTACAGCCCATCGCGCAATGAAGCCTTCGCTTTCAACATTGCCTCAATCAGCCCTGAGGGCGAGGCCATGTCTGCTGATGTGAACTGGCGTCTTATTCAGGTCTATTACACTTATGACTGGTACCGCGAGGGCGAGCGCTGGCGCTGGCGCCGATCCCGCGTTGTGCGTGAGATCAATGAGGGTACACTAGACCTTGATGCCGGTGAAATCGGTACGGTCGATTTTGAGCCGCTTGAAGAGTATGGCGATTACCGCCTGATCGTGAGCGACCAGAACACAGACGAAGAAACCAGCTACCAGTTCTGGGTTGGCTGGGGTGGCCGCGCAACCGAAGGCGTGGAAGCGCCAGACCGTGTGCGTCTCTCAGTATCTGATGACCTGCCGACCGAAGGCGAACGCGCAGAGCTGACTCTTCTGCCGCCATATGCTGGTGAAGCGCAGATTGTCGTCGCAACCGATCATGTTCTTTCCGTCAGCTATATGACAGTCACAGAGCGCGGCGCTGAAATCTCTCTGCCGGTTACACCGGAATGGGGTGAGGGCGCCTACGTCATGGTGACGGTGTTCTCCGAACGCGAGCTGACGGAGCGCCCTGTGCCGCGCCGTGCAGTTGGTGTGTCTTTCGTGCCGGTCGATACGACTGACCGGACATTCGAAGTAAGCTTTGACGTGCCGGAGCTTGTGCGTCCGCGTACCGAACAAACTATTGGCGTGAACGTCTCTGATGGTCCGCGCGAGCCGATCTTCATGACGCTTGCTGCCGTTGATGAAGGTATTCTGGCGCTCACCAATTTCCAGACGCCGGACCCCGCCAGCTGGTATTTCGGCAAAATGGCGCTAGGCGTCGACATTTATGACGATTATGGCCGCTTGCTTGATCCGAATATGGCCGCGCCGGGCGAAATCCGCTCCGGTGGTGACCAGCTCGGCGGCGAGGGATTGTCCGTCGTGCCAACACGCACGGTCGCGCTCTGGTCTGGCATGGTGGATGTCGGCCGCGATGGCCGCGCCGAAGTCAATTTTGATATTCCTGATTTCAACGGCGAGCTACGCCTGATGGCCGTAGCATGGTCTGCTAATGGTGTCGGCTCTGGCGATCAGGCACTTACCGTACGTGATGAAGTGCCGGTTGAGCTGTCTCTGCCGCGCTTCCTTGCGCCAGGCGATAGCGCCGTTGCGACCGCCAGCATCGACAATGTTGAACTGGAAGCCGGTTCATTCGAAGCCTTGTTGCAATCAGATGGTCCGGTGGACTTCCTGACCGAGAGCTTCACAGTCGAGCTCACCGAGGGCCAACGTGTCGACCAGCCGGTTGATCTGCGTTCAGAAGCTGAAGGCATTTCAGAGCTTTCCATCGCGGTGACCGGGCCTGAGGACTTCTCTGTCGCGCATGAGTATCCGATTCAGACGCGGTCGGCCTTCCTGCCGGAAACGCGGATCGAACGGACGCTTCTGGCCGCCGGTGAAAGCTATTCAATCCCGCAGGGACTGATCTCCGGCTATGTGCCGGGCTCTGAAGAGACGGTTGTCTCATTCTCGGCTTTGCCGATTGACGCCGGTTCGCTTTATGCCTCGCTGTCGCGTTATCCGTATGGTTGTACTGAGCAGATTACGTCGCGTGCGCTGCCGCTTCTCTATTCAGAAGAGCTGGCCGTCCTCGCCAATAGCGATGATCCGGACGTTCGCGCTCGTGCCCGCGCTCAGGTTCAGGACGCCATCAATACGCTATTGAACCGTCAAAGCCCTGATGGCTCAATCGGCCTCTGGCGTGAAGGCGACCGTCATTCCTCACCATGGCTGGGTGCCTACGCAACAGACTTCCTGCTGCGCGCGAGCGAAGAAGGCTATAACGTGCCGCGTGTCTCACTCGAGCGTGCGCTCGGTGCGCTGGCGACCGTCTCTCAGGGCGAAGCTTGGCGCATTTACGGCTATGACACGGATGTCTGGGAAAGCCGCTGGCATAACGATACTGAAGCGCGCCTGATGCGCCGGTCCGCACCATTTGCGCTATACGTTCTGGCGAAAGCCGGTGAGGCAGATATTTCCCGCGTCCGCTATATGCATGACCGCGAGCTCTCTCAGATTGAATCGCCGCTGGCGCGTGCACAGCTCGGTGCTGCGCTCGCCATGCTCGGTGATCGTGCGCGTGCAACGTCCGCCTTTGAGGCCGCGGTGAACGCCCTCGGTTATTCCAATAACGGTGATTATTACCAGACTGCACTTCGCGACCTTGCCGGTGTCATTGCGCTCGCTGCTGAAGTTCAGATGACAGATGTTCTGGAAGAGTTGTCTGAACGCCTCGGCGCAGATGTCAGCGATGGCGATTATCTCTCCACGCAGGAGAAATCCTTCCTGCTTCTGGCGCTGGATGCGATGACGGCGGGCGAGCCTGAGCCGCAGATTGCAACAGAAATAGACGGCGCGAATGCGCGCTATGTGCTGGAGAGTGTTGCTGCAGCTGGAGAAGCAAGCTTCACCAATAATGGTGAAGCGCCGATCTGGCAGACGACTTATGTGCGCGGCGCGCCGGTAGAGGCACCGCCTGCATCGTCGTCGCAGTTCCGCATCTCGAAAGAGATTATGACGCTTCAAGGCAATCGTGTGGATCTTGATAATGTCCAGCGCGGTGACCGTATGGTGGTGCGCCTGATCCTGTCGCCAGAACAGCGCCGCACAAACCCGATGATCGTTGAAGATCTTCTGCCTGCCGGTTTCGAGATCGAAGCTATCCTCAAATATGAGGACGGGCTGGAAGCGCAGGGCGCATTCTTCTGGGTTGGCAATATCGCGACGCCGAACGTCTCCGAAGCGCGCGATGACCGTTTCGTTGCCGCGATTGATGTGCGCAATGAGCCGGTCACGCTGGCTTATGTCGTGCGTGCAGTCACGCCGGGCGAGTTTGCACTGCCGGGCGCCGTCACCGAAGACATGTACCGCGCAGACGTGTTCGCACGCTCTGGTTCGCAGACTGTGACGATTTCAGGTGATGAAGGCTGATCTGTCATCCATAACCCGGCGCTTTTTGCGCCGGGGCTTCTGGCTGAAATCCGGTGCGGTTCTGGCTGGCCTTCTGGTCACGCTGGCTGCGCTGGACCTTGCCTTTCCGCCGCCGATTGAGCGTGCACGGTCTGGCTCGCTCATTGTGACGGATGTGAATGGCATTCCGCTTCGGGCGTTTCCGACAGAGGAGGGCCGCTGGAGGATCAGGGCCAATCTGGAAAACACCGACCCGCTTTTCATTGAGGCGCTGATCGCGGTTGAGGATGAGCGGTTTTATTCCCATTGGGGCGTCGATTTTCTGGCTGTCATCCGCGCGAGCGGGCAGGCCATCGGTCGTGGGCGCATTGTGTCCGGCGCATCCACCATAACCATGCAGACCGCGCGTCTGTTGGAGCCGCGCCCACGCAATCTTGGCTCCAAGCTGATCGAAATGTTTCGCGCCTTCCAGCTGGAGCGCCGCCTCACCAAGGATGAAATTCTAGAGCTTTATCTGACGATGACGCCCTATGGTGGCAATCTGGAAGGGCTGCGCGCTGCAAGCTGGGCCTATTATGGCCGCGAGCCGGACAGGCTGACCGATGATCAGATCGCGCTCTTGCTGGCACTGCCGCAATCGCCGGAAGTGCGCCGGCCTGACCTGCGCCCTGACACGGCGCGTGCGGCCCGCAGCCTGTTGCTGTCTCGCATGGCTGATCTTGATCTCATTTCGGACCAGCGCGCGGATGAGGCGGCGGAATTGCCGCTTCCTGCAAGGAATGCTTTCCCTTCAAATGGCTGGCATGCGAGTGCGCTCATTCGGCAGCGTGAACTGGCACGGCTGGCGCCTGATGCCCGTCACGGCATGCCCGTCGCTGATGTGCGCTCTACGATTGATGCAGGTCTTCAGTATGCGCTTGAGGACTATCTGGAAGAGGTCGCGGGTGAACTCACCGATGAGGTGCAGATATCGGCGATTGTCGTTGAGAATGAGACACGCGCTGTGCGCGCAATGGTTGGGTCTGCCTCGCGGGAGCGTCCGGGTGGCTGGATTGATCTGACGAATTCGCCGCGCTCACCTGGGTCTACACTGAAGCCCTTTATCTATGGGCTCGCCTTTGATGACGGACTTGCCATGCCGGATACCTTCATCGAGGACCTGCCTGCGCGGTTCAACACCTATCGGCCTGAGAATTTCGACCGGTCCTTCCGTGGACAAGTGCGGGTAAGCGATGCGCTTCAGCACTCGCTCAACGTACCAGCGGTTCTGGCGCTGGACCGTATCGGGCCTGAGCGTTTTGCAACCTCGCTGGAGCTCGCCGGTGTGCCTCTGCGTGTTTACGGGTCGGCGTCTCGCGACCCGGGCCTCGCGCTTGCGCTTGGCGGTGTCGGTATGACCGTTCAGGATCTGGCGCTTCTCTATTCGGGGCTTGGCGATGGCGGCCTGATGCGGCCACTCGTCTGGACCGAGGCTGAAGCTCTTGAAGCTGAAGGCTCGTCAGCACGCCGTTTCATGAGTGCGAGTTCAGCAGCAGAGCTGATTGATATCCTGCAGTCTGCTCCGACACCTGAAGGCCGCATGCCGTCAAACCTGACGCAGGATGCGCCGGAGATCGCCTTCAAGACCGGAACATCTTACGGATTCCGCGATGCATGGGCGGCGGGTATTGCGCGCGGTCATACGGTGATCGTCTGGGTCGGGCGCGCAGATGGTGCGCCAAGGCCCGGCGCTACGGGGCGTCGGGCAGCCCTGCCAATCCTGTTCAACGTGTTCGACCGCGTCTCGGCCGAGCTTGATACGCAGGGCAATGCGCAAGATCGGCTGATGGCAGAAGAGAGCTTTACGCCTCAGCATGCGATGGCGCGTTTCGGGCGGGATGATGATCCGCCGCTCATCCTCTTCCCGCCGGAAAATGTGGTCCTTGTGCAAAAGCGAGATGACCACCCGAACCCCGGTTTCGTTTTGTCTGGCCGTGGCAGCGGAGACCTTCGCTGGTTCGTGGATGGTGAGCCCATCTCACTGGATGCTGCGGGTGCGCCATATTGGGTGCCGCGCGGGCCAGGCTTCTACAATGTCTCTGCCGTCGACCCTGAAGGGCGGGAATCCCGCGTCGCAATCCGAGTACAGCCACGTTAAGAAGTTGCGACTTTTTCGTCACGCTTGTGAGTTCTTACAGTCACATCTGCATGAGCAGGGTGGAAATCGAACGCCTTAGACCCCTAATACGATCCACAAAAACACGCAGGCGCGAAAAATTAGACCTGCGGTTATCGGGCAAATGGGAATGAGTATGCGTATCCCAAAGAATTTCGCGGTTGCGATTGCTGCCGGTCTGGCGGCCACAACCATCACAGTTTTCACTCAGGCAGGCGCTGATCAGAACAGCGACACGCCAGCGGCTGTCTCTCAGGCAGATGCGGTTTTCGCGGGTGGATGTTTCTGGTGCACTGAAGCCGATTTCGATAAGGTCGACGGCGTACTTGAGACGATTTCTGGTTACACCGGCGGCAGTGTGGCCAACCCAAGCTATGAGCAAGTGACGCGTGGCAATACCGGCCATTATGAGGCTGTGCGCGTGATCTATGATCCAAGCGTCGTCACATTCGACGAGCTGGTGGACTATTATTGGCGCACAATTGATCCGACCAATCCCAACGGTCAGTTCTGCGATACCGGCCCAAGCTATCGTACAGCTATCTTTTCTAGAGACACCTCAGGAACGCGAGATTGCGGAAGCTTCGCTGGCAGAGCTGGTTGAGGGCGACACGCTGCCTGCGCCAATCGTGACCGAGATCATCGATCAGGAAACCTTCTGGCCGGCTGAGGACTATCACCAGAATTATTATATCGAGAACCGCCAGCGCTATGAGTTCTATCGCGCGCGCTGCGGACGTGACCAGCGAATTGATCAGGTCTGGGCGAACACGCCGCCGCTTGATCACGCAGAGAACTAAACAAAAAAGACGAGGCGCAGGCCTCGTCTTTTTCTTATCAGCTTATCGGCGAGCCGTTATTGCGCGCACTCACCAACGCGCTCGGCTGAGATGAGCAGAACCGCTGTCATCTCACCCATGCCTGCGCCCTGACCTGACATGTTCGATGTGATTGATGCGCTGTTACCGCCATCGCCAAGTTCAATGACCAGATCGCCGGACATGCTCATTTCCGGAGATTCGCAGACCATTGCGTATTCATGGCGGGTGGATGTTTCGGAAATCGCGGTGATGTCACAGCCATCCTGACGAAACTCATCCGGGTTAAAGGCCGCGTCTTCTTCCGTAATGCATTCCAGATTGTTCTCCGGTGGCATAGGCATTGTGTTGCCCATTACCGTAACCGCACCTTCCTGCGTGAAAGACCATTGGCCCGGATTAAGCGCGATTTCTTCTGCGTGAGCAGAAGCACCGCCGAGGAGGAAAACTGCGGCGAGGCCGGTCGACAAAAGCTTCATGAGGATCCCCTTTTTGAAAGCGTCAGTCGCGACCCTAAGGGAAACATGCCTGCAATGAAACCGGCGCGCTGCTATTCGTTTCCATCACGTGGCGCCGGCTCAAATCCGGATGCGCGGAAGAGGGTGAAGCGACGCTCTTTCCCACCGCCCAGATCAATCACCAGCTCGCCTGTTTCTTCGAACGTATCGAAGTCTCCGCGCAAGCGTTCCAGATGCGATGGACGGAAATTCAGAACCAGAGCGTTTTCGGCATCTGAATCTGAAATTGGCGTCTCTTCGGAGAAGCTCTGCGGAACACCGGCAATCTGCCAGGATCGCAGTGGAAAATCGATCACACCGTCGCGGCCATAATAGTCTAGGCCGTGCCAGATTTCGCGTTCGTCCACGATGATGGAGGTCGCACCCATTTCTGTGGCGATGGCGTTCACGCGTTCGATGGTTTCCGGCCATGCGCGAACCCGTTTGAAGCCATTTGCAAGACCGGCCTCATTGACCACGGCAGGTGGTGCGATCAGCGCGCCCATATAAACAATGCCGAGCAGCAGGTTGAAGCCGATCCCCGTCATAAGAATGGCGCGAAGGCGTCCGCCCCCGTGAACGGCCCATGCGCCGATCAGAATGGCGGCTGCCGGATACGTCGTTGCGGCCCAGTTTGCGTGCGCGCGGCTGAGAAAAGCCTGAACCAGAATGATTAGCAAAGGCGGCAGCACAAAACCGAGAAGCAGTCTCGCGCGCGTGTCGCTGTGCATCTGCGTTCGAGACAGGGCAAACAGGATGACGAAGGTCACAAGCAGGCCAAAGCTCACCGGGCCGAACACGCCAAACTGGTCAAAGAAGAAGGTAAAGAACTCGTCCGGATTGAACATGTCCCCGCCCCAGTTGGCGTTATCCGCGGTATGGCCGATAGTTTTGAAGCCATTGCCAAGGCTCCAGAGGGCGTGAGGGGTGAGGATAAGACCTGCAGCCAGTGCTGTTGCGGCGCCGCCCGGCGAAAGAAGAGCGCGGCGGCTCGTCTGATCGAAGAGGAGCGCAAGCGCCAGACCGATCAGGAAATAGACCATCGCGTATTTAGAGAGAAACCCGAGGCCGATTGCGATGCCGAGCAGGGCTGCGTTCGTCAGGTTCTGTTGGTCGCGCAGGCGTGTCAGCGCATAAAGGCCTGCGCTCCAGAACATGAGGAGCGCTGCATCTGTCGAAATGATGGTAGACGACAGCCAGACACCCGGCATGGTGAGATAAATGGCGGCGGCGAAAAAGCCTTCCTTCTCTGACCAGAGGCGGCGCCCCGCCAGAAACAGGAATGTGCCGGTTGTCGCGTGGAGGAAGGGGGCAAGCAGGCGGATTGCCCATTCATCATGCCCGAAAATGCTCGTTGAGAGGCCGATAATCCATGCGATCATCGGTGGTTTGGAATAATAACCCCAGTCAAACTCAGTCGACCAGCGCCAGTATTGTGCTTCATCAACACTCAGATTTAGCGTTGAAAACATCAGCACAATCATGCGGACGAGCAGCAGTAAAACGCTGAATATAATGAAGAATTTTTTCCAGTCAGTTTGCGCTGACTTGTATGCAGAAAACACGCTTTTCTCCGCTACCCGTGACATGGGTAATTTTTTGCGGGACACTGTGAAAATCAAGCTTGCATGGCAAGCCTAAAATGATTATTTCCGCCGCTCCATCACACCGGGGCCGTGTGGGCCCGATAATACAAGGTTTATGGTTATGGCATATGGAGTCCCGGTAGAGCCGGATCTAGAAGATAACGTCGAACAGGAGCTGGCCGCATCGGAACAGCGATCTGATGCGGCAGGCGAAGAAGAGCGTCTCGACTTTTTCATCAAACGCGATGGTGTCGAGTTTGCTGGTACCCACCTGATCATCGATCTGTGGGATGTGTCCCGAATTGACGACCCAGCTCATATCGAAAATTCACTTTGTGACGCTGCCGTTCGTGCTGGCGCTACAATTCTCAGCTCAGACTTCCACGTCTTTACACCAAACAATGGTGTGTCCGGCGTGATCGTCCTGTCCGAGAGCCATATCTCCATCCATACCTGGCCAGAGCGTAACTTCGCTGCGGTTGATGTGTTCATGTGCGGTGCCGCACAGCCACACCGTACGATCGAAGCGCTGAAAGAGGCCTTCAACCCGTCACGGGTTGGTCTGACAGAGCACCGCCGCGGTCTCACCGTCTAACGGACTGAAAATACACGCGCAGAGTGTGACCAAAAATCAGCAGCGCTGATTAAAAGTTAACATGTCGTTAACTATGAAGCCGGGCAGTCTTGCCCGGCTTTTATTTTTCCCGTTAGACAGATTTAGCGGCATGGGGGTGTGACCATAAAGACGCAATTGGGAAAGTTATGCTGCAGCGCACACGTTTGTCACAAAAGCTTTGCAATCGCGTCATTTAAGCGTCACCAGTCGCCTTTAGAGGCCGCCAAACGTGTCACGCGGACTGCTTTGCGTGATTAACAGGGGAATCACATGTTTAACTGGAAAATGTTCAAAGGCGGTGTTGCACTTGCTGCTCTGGCAGCTGCATCAGCCGTTCCTGCGTACGCGCAGGTCACCACATCTACGATCCGTGGTACGATCACGACCGAAGCTGGCGCACCAGTTTCTGGCGCGGCGGTTATCGTCGTTCACGAACCAACAGGTACAACATCTTCAGCGCTGACAAGCACTGACGGTATCTACTCTGCGCGTAACCTGCGCGTTGGTGGTCCTTACACGGTCACGATCTCAGGCGCTAACATCCGTACAACGGAAGTTACTGACATCTACCTGAACATCGACGAAACACTCGACCTGAGCCTTCCTGTTTCTGAAGAGCGTACACTCGATGCTGTCACAGTAACAGCGCCTGCGATTGCTGCTGGCTACCTCGACACAGGTATTTCTACAAACCTCGGTCTTGAAGAACTTGGCCGCGTTGTTTCTATCGACCGCGACATCGCTGACGCAGCTCAGCTCGACCCTTTCGCGTCTATCAACGTCCAGTCTGGCGGCGGTAAAGAGCTCTCCATCGCGGGTGCAAACAACCGTTTCAACTCCCTGACAATTGACGGTATTGCGCTGAACGACCGCTTTGGTCTGAACGCAAACGGTTACCCGACACAGCGTTCGCCAATCCCTTACGACGCTATTGCGTCTCTACAGGTTGAAACTGCGCCGTATGACACACAGTTCAACGGCTTCACCGGTGGTACAATCAACGCTGTTACCCAGTCTGGTACCAACGAATTCCACGGTTCCCTGAGCTACTTCACGACTGACGACAGCATGGCTGGCGATCAGATCGGTGATCGTACTGTAAACCGCACATTCGATGAAGAAGGCTATGCCTTCACACTTGGTGGCCCAATCATCGAAGACAAACTCTTCTTCTTCGTCGCTTATGAACACTTTGAAGAGTCTGCTGCATTCCGCACAGGCCCGCAAGGTTCTGGTGCACTGAACGAAGTCGACGTGACAGCAGCTGAAGCTCAGCAAATTTCTCAGATTGCTCAGTCTGTCTACGGTCTTGACACGGGTTCATTCTCTGGTGTTCCACCGGTTGAAGACGACAAAATCCTCGTCAACCTGGACTGGAACATCACTGATCAGCACCGCGCACGCCTGACATACATCAACACTGATGGTGCTTCTATCGCAGAGCAGAACGGTAACAACTTCGTTCAGTTCGCTGACGTTGCATTCCCGTCTTCATGGTACAACCGTTCAGAAGTGATCGAATCCTGGATTGCTCACGTTTATTCTGACTGGACACCGAACTTCTCTACAGAGTTCAAATACGCGACAACAACACAGGCTACCGGTCAGGATTCACTCCTCGGTGCTGAGTTCCCACAAATCTCCATTGGTGGTCTTGGTGCTTCCGGTTCTTCTGTAATCGCATTTGGTCCAGACCGTTTCCGCCACGGTAACTCTCTTGACCAGGAATTCACCCAGTACAAAGCGCTCGCGACGTACATCTATGGTGACCACGCTTTCCAGTTTGGTTTCGAGCGTGAAGAAGTCGACGTAAACAACCTGTTCGCTCAGAACTCTGAGGGTACTTACGGTTTCGCGACGATCGCTGATTTCCAGAACAACACTCCGTTCGAAGTCACATACAACAACGCGATTACAAACGACGAAAACGATCTCCGTGCTGTCTGGGGCTATAACGTAAACTCTCTGTACATTCAGGATGAGTGGAACGTTTCTCCAACGCTGACACTTCTCGGTGGTCTGCGTTACGATTGGTACGAATCTGAAGGTTCTATCCGCGAAAACGCTAACTTCCAGTCTCGCTATGGCTACACAAACACAACAGACCTCGACGGTCTGGACGTGCTTATGCCACGCTTCGGCTTCACTTGGGATGCAATGGATAACCTGACCGTTCGCGGTGGTATCGGTCGCTTCTCTGGCGGTGCGCCAACTGTTTGGGTGTCTAACAGCTACTCCAACGATGGCGTTATCTCCGATGGTGTTGAAAGCGGCGACTTCCCGGGTGTAACTCCATACCTGCCAACATCTCCTGATGCTGCAACTGGCCAATACATCCAGCCTGAATACCTTGCTGCCCTATCATCTGGTGCGCCAGACGGCCAGGTGAACGCGCTTCACCCAGATTTCGAAATCCCGTCAACGCTTAAAGCGAACATCGGCTTTGCGTACAATCTGGACTTCGGCACATCTGAAGACTGGACCGTGTCTCTGGACCTTCTCTACAACGATTATGAGAACGCACCTTACTGGACAGTTCCAGGCTGTACTGTAGACGGTACTGCTCCTGACGGCCGCAATACTTATGACTGCTCTCGTTACGACATCGTCGTGAACAGCGCGGACATTGGTGAAAGCCTTCTCTGGGCTGTGTCTGTAGACAAAGAGTTCGAGAACGGTTTCGATCTCTTCGCGAGCTACACGCACCAGGATGTCGAAGATATCGGTGGTGGTACGTCGTCAACTGCAACGTCAAACTTCTCTGACTCTGCTCGTTACGACTACCTCGTACCAACAGCCGGCACATCTAACTTCCAGACTGAGCACCTGTTCAAACTGCGTCTGAGCTATGAGCGTGAGTTCGTTGAGAACTTCCCGACGACTGTCTCTATGTTCGCGACGCGCCGTTCTGGTCAGCCATACTCTTACACCTTCGCTGAGAACAATAACTGTGTGTTCCAGGGTGGCGGTCGCTGTGCGATCGAGAGCGCAGTTGATGACGCTGGTCACCTTCTGTACGTCCCATCAGGCCCATCCGATCCGCTGTTCTCTTCAGCGTCTTTCGGCGGTGATGCTGCCACTCAACAAGCGTTCTTCGATTACATCAACAGCTCTGAGCTCGCTCAGTACGCTGGTGGCATCACAGAGCGTAACGGCGACAACTCTCGCTGGTCTACAATCATTGACCTTCGCCTCGAGCAGGAATTCCCTGGCGTTCTCGACGGTCACCGTTCGTTCTTCTTCGTTGACGTAGAGAACCTCGGTAACCTGCTGAACGACGACTGGGGCCGTATCTCCCGTACACGTTACGAGTACGAGCGCGACGTGGTTGTTGGTGCTATCGATAACGGCCAGTTTGTATACGGTACTGGCATTGGTGCAGACGGAGTATTTGGCACTGCAGATGACACAAACCTCGGTCTGGCAAGCAACATCAACAACATCGAAGATCTGAACCAGTCTCTCTGGCAGGTTCAGCTTGGTGCACGTTACGAGTTCTAAGAACCCGTTTCGGATAAGAATTGAGAAAGAGCGGCTTCGGCCGCTCTTTTTTGTTTAGCTCTCGCGCAACTCCGTTTCGCATAGAGCGCGCTCAAGGCTGCTTTTTCGCAGAGGCCGACTGGCCGACGGGCTTATGTCCGCCCTCGCGGAGCCGCGGCGCGACGTGAGCGCAAATTTTGCCAACGAGAGTTCGCGAGAACAAATGAGACAACGCCGCAATCTCCGCTCCCACGAGCAAGGCGAAGGCGCCGGTGCGTTGAGCCGGCGAAACAACAGCACCGAGCACACAGTGAACATGTAATTTCGCTTGCGCTTGTAGCGTTTAGTGATATGTGCGCGAAATGACTGAAACTCTCCCGAAACTCCCGCCTGAATGGGCCCCACAAGAGCGTCTCCTGATCGGCTGGCCATCTCATCCAGCACCGTGGGAAGAGCCTTTTGAGGCCGCCCGTGAGGAAGTTGCCTCTCTGGCAAAGCATCTCATCAATGCGGGGGAGAGCCTTGCAGACGAGGCGACTAAAGTTGTGCTCGTTGTTGACGGGCAGGTCGCCGAAGCCGCTGCTCGCAAAATGGTTCCGGGCGCTGAGATCATCAATCTACCCTGCGGTGATACCTGGGTGAGGGATACCGCGCCGATCTTTTCCCGTGATGGCGAAAAGCTCCACGCGCGCAGCTTCCGCTTCAATGGCTGGGGCGGCAAATACGTCTATCAGGGAGATGCAGAGCTTTCCGAGGCGCTGTCTGGCCGGTTGGCTGATGATATGAAGCGCTTTGATTTCATTCTCGAAGGCGGCAGCGTTGATTTTGACGGTGCGGGCCACCTTCTGACGACGGAAGACTGCCTGCTTAACGTGAACCGCAATAAAGGGTGGACGCGAGAGATCGCCGAAGCGCGCCTCAAAGATGCGTTCGGCGTTGAGCATATCATCTGGCTAATAGATGGTCTTCTGAACGACCACACAGACAGCCATGTCGACAATATTGCGCGTTTTGTGGCGCCGGGCCATGCGCTCTGTCAGGCGCCGCAACCAGATGATCCGCATACGGAGCGCCTCAAAGCCGTTGAGGCCGATCTGCGTAACTGGCGCGGCGCGGGCGGCGAAGCGCTCACCGTTACAACCATTCCGTCTCCGGGCCGTGTGCTTGATGATGAGGGGTGTGTGATGCCTGCCAGCCATATGAATTTTGTGATCACCAATCAGGCTGTTATTGTGCCGGTATATAATGATCGCGGCTATGACGCCGTTGAGGCGCTGAAGCCATTCTTCCCCGGCCGCGAGGTGATTGCCTCGTCTGCGCAGGCGATTTTGACAGGTGGCGGCGCGTTTCACTGCATTTCTCAGCAAATTCCTGCTGTTTCAAAGGGTTAAATAATGTCGGTTGTAAAGCTTGGTGTCGTCCAGTGTGAGCTTAGTGGCTCGCTGGAGACCAATCTGGAAACATTGACCGGGCATATTCGTGAAGCGTCCGGTCAGGGCGCGCAGATTATTCTGACACCAGAGCTCATTGAAGGGCCGTATTTCTGCAAGACGCAGGAAGAAGAGCGTTTTGATCTGGCGCGTCCAATCATCACCCATCCGGCCGTTGCGCATTATCAGGCGCTGGCGAAAGAGCTCGATGTCGTACTGCCGCTATCGGTATTTGAACGCGATGGTCCGCATACATACAATACGCTGGTGATGATTGATGCCGGCGGCGAGAAAATGGGCATTTATCGCAAGAGCCATATTCCGGATGGTCCGGGCTATCAGGAGAAGTTTTACTTCCGCCCTGGCGATACCGGTTTCAAAGTCTGGGATACAAAATACGCTAAACTCGGCGTGGGCGTCTGCTGGGATCAATGGTTTCCGGAAGCCGCCCGTATCATGGCGCTCAAGGGCGCTGAGATCCTGCTTTATCCAACAGCGATCGGGTCTGAACCGCATAATCCGGCGCTCGATACGGCCAAACGCTGGCAGCGCGCCATGCTAGGCCACGCGGTTTCAAACTGCATGCCGGTCGCGGCGGCAAACCGCATTGGCGTTGAAGAAGGCCAGCTCTTCTATGGAAGCTCCTTCATCACGGATCAGGCAGGCGAGATGATTATCGAAGCGGGCAAGGTAGAAGAAGTTGTACTCATGGCGGAGCTCGATCTTGAATTTCTTCAACGCGACCGCTCTGCCTGGGGCTTCTTCCGTGACCGGCGACCGGAGCTCTATGGCGACCTTCTCAAATAGAGCATTAAAAAAGCTCCCGGACCTGAGGTCGAGAGCTTTTCATTTTCGGGTCTGATTGTCTGACTATGCAGAGAGTTTGAGAAGGTTCTGAGCCTGCTCAACCCAGCCTTCACGCTGAACACGGCCTTTGAAAGACAGCTTCTCGTCCAGCCATGCAATGTTCTCGGGCGTCCAGCCTGCAATCTGGCTGAAATGATGAATACCTTTATCGTTCAGAACAGCGCTGAGTTTCGGGCCGATACCTTTGATCTGGGTGAGGTCGTCAGCTTCGCCTTCGGCAGCTTCCAGAAGCATTGGCATGTCGGAAACGGTTTCGGCCGTGTCTTCGACGATCTCCTCGGCTGCTTCCTCAACGTCTTTGAACGCTTCCACGACTTCTTCGACGGCCGCCTCGGCAGTGTCTTCAACCGTATCTTCTGCAGGCGCGTGAGGAGGCGCCATAACAAGCTCGACCTGATCAGCGCATTTCTTCGCCGCAGCGGTCATCGTCTCCATAACGGTGTCCATGCTGGTCGGTGACATGGCGTCAAACTTGCCGTCCTGCCATTGGTCAAACCATTTGGACCAGAACTCGCCCGGCATTTTGTAAGGCATTTTCATCCAGCCTGGCAGCGCGGCATAGGCCACAGCAGCGTTTTCCCAGGCTTTCATGTTGGCATCAGCCATCAGGTGGAAGGCTTTGCGCGTGCTGTCTGCAGATGACGCGGTGTAGCTCACATTCGGCATTGGCATAGGGCCTTTGCTCCAGCTAACCTTCCATGGCATTTCCATTTTCGTCGCGAGTTCGCGCTGGCGTTCCATGGTTTCTTGAGTGGCGCGCATGTTATCAAAAGCCGCCTGCATGAGTGTCGTCGCGGTTTTGTTTGCATCGCGTACAAATGTCGGAAACAACATGATTTGTATCACCTCTCAGTTATCTACGTTAGGTATAACATATTATTGTGCACTGCACAATAATTCTGTCTAAATGAAGTTTGCGAGTGCGAAATGAAAACGCCCCATTGTCTAGTGTTCGATTCAGGTATGGGTGGCCTGACTGTTGTATCTGAACTTGAAAAACTGGGCTTTTCAGGGCGCGTATCTTATGCGGCAGATACGGGCTTCTTTCCCTATGGAAACAAATCCGATGCAGAGCTGACGCGTCGTATTCCCGCCATCGCGCGCGGACTAATTGATGCCGCGGCGCCGGATATCTTTGTGATTGCCTGCAATACGGCCAGCACGCTCGCGCTACAGGTGGTTCGCGCGGTTATCGATATTCCCGTGGTCGGGACTGTTCCGGCGATCAAGCCAGCCGCTTTGAAAACGCAAACCGGCACAATCGGTGTGCTCGCGACGCCGGGCACTCTAAAGCGCGCCTATACGGATGCACTCATCCACGAATTCGCACGTGAGAAACGAGTCCTCACGCATGGAAGCGTTGCGCTTGTTGAGATAGCAGAGCGTTTTGCCGCCGGTGAGCCGGTCTCTGATGCGGAACTCAAAAGCGTTCTGGACCAGTTAATTCTGCAGCCCGGCGGAGACGAGATCGATATTATCGTGCTGGCCTGCACGCATTTCCCGCTGCTTCGTGAGCGTTTATCGGCGCTCGTGCCTGCGGGCGTTAAACTGGTCGACTCAGGTGAGGCAATCGCAAGGCGGGTGCTGAGCCTGCTGCCGGAAAACGCTAAAAAAGCCGAAGCGGGTCAGGTCGAGCGCGGCGCGCTTTATACCACGGGGGCTTCGCCATCCATGGAGCGTCTGCTGGCGGCGTCCGGCCGGTTCGGGTTCGCCGACTTCAAGACGATAAACCCGACCGACTGGCTCTAGGCTGATCAGCCCTTCATGTAGAAGACAGCAAGTTTGTTACCGTCCAGATCGCGGAAATAGCTGAAGTCGCCAAACTCACCGCGTGGGCCCGGCTCGCCTTCGCAGGTGCCGCCAAGCTCTAGCGCTTTCGCGTGAGCAGCGGCGACGATGTCCGGTGAGTCGACTTTGAACGCCGTCATCTGGCCATTGCCGATGGTCGCAGGTTCGTTATTGCCCGGCGTGTTTACGGCAAACAGCTGGCCTGTAGCAAAGGCATAGCCTTGGCCGTGTTCACCAAATTTCATGGCAGGTTTTGCGCCGAGGACCGGCATGAGTTGGTTGTAGAATTCAACGGCTTTGTGGACATCATTCGTACCCACCATTTGATAACCGATCATAGTTCCCTCTCCTGTATGTGACCTCAGGAGAGGGTAGATGAAGCGGCTTTAGCGGCGTAATGAATTATTTGTGAACAGTGTTCACTCTTTTGACGTAGAGTACCAGTCAGCGTCCGCAAGTGCTTGTTTTTTCGAGAAAACAGACTGCCACGGTGTGTCGTTTGCGATCAGATCGCGCGCTTCGCCATAGCCGTTGAAACGGGTCTGCATTGTCACGCCATAAGCGCCCAGCATTCCGATTTCGATCACGTCGCCTTCTTCGATATCCTCCGGTAGGAAGATCGGGCCCTGAACAACGTCAGATGAGTCGCAAGTCGGTCCAAACAAACGGAACGCTTTGAGGCGTTTTGACGGTTTGGAGCCGTTGCGGATCAGGCGTGTCGGGTAGGTCCAGTCACAGTGAGCTGCGTCGTAGAGCGTGCCGAATGCGCCGTCATTAATGTAGACAGAGTTGCCGCGAACCAGTGTGACTTCAGTCAGAATGGAGCTGCTCTCTGCGACAAGCGCGCGGCCCGGCTCACACCAGAGCTCTGCTTCTTTTGCGACAGGCATAGCTGCGAAGGCTTCGTGGATCGCATCCGTGAAGAGGTGCATTGGAGGCGGCTCTTTGCCCGGATAGGCAACAGGGAAGCCACCACCGACATCGATAATGTCGACAGCAACATCTGCTTCAAGAATGAGGCGGGACAGGTGCTCGCAATGAACTGACCATGCGTATGGGTCCATGCACTGGCTACCAGGGTGGAAGCTCATGCCGAGACGCTCAACATACGGACGAACTGCGCGCAGAATGTCTGGCGTGTCAGTCGCGTTCGCGCCGAACTTGCCGTCGATCGGCATTTCCGCGCCCTGGTTTGAGACGCCGACGCGCAGGACAAGCGAGAGATCTTCAGCTTCGCCAGTCGCGGCGAAGATTTTCTCTGCTTCTTCCATACAGTCGAAAGAGAAGGTGCGGACGCCGTAATCGAAATACGCGCTTGTAATGGCTTTGCGGGATTTGACCGGGTGCATGAACGCAATCTCTGCGTTCGGGCAGAGACGAGCGACCGCTTCGACCTCGCGCATGGATGCAGCGTCGAAATGCGTGATACCATTCGCATAGAGCTCTTTGAGCACCCATGCAGAAGGGTTGGCTTTCACTGCGTAGAGTGCCTGGCCTTTGAAGTTCGTGGAGAACCATTGCGCCGCCTGACGAAGCAGATGCGGGCGATTGCAAGCAATGGGCCGGTCGGTATCCTCATGCCGGACCAGGTCCCAGGGTGTGTCGTAGGAAGTCATGACACAAATACCCCCGTGTTTAAGTTTTAAACCCAAACCGGCGTTAGTGCGGCCGTCGACCTATATTGCTTTCGCAGGGAAAGGAACATGGATCCGATGTCCGCCGGAACGGTGCACATAATGATTCATGACCCCTGAGTAAACCGTAAAATTCACCTGACACGAATATTTCACGCCGCTTCAGCCAGTTATTGTGTAGAAGGAACGTTTCTGTCGGGCCGAATGTTCCGGCGTGACGGGCACTCTGCGAGTTGTGCGGGCTTTGAGTAAGATTATGAAATTTTTCACGGGCAAGGCAAGTTTTGCAGTTGGGCTGGGTTTGATGCTCTGCCTTTCTGCGTGCGAACCGTCTGCCGGTACCGGCGAGGATGCTGGTCGCACAGACGAGCGTATCGTCATTGCAGGCAGCTCGACCGTAGCGCCGTTCGTGACGCGTGCTGCAGAGTATTTTGGCGCCACCAGTGAATACCGCGTACCGATCGTCGAAACGACCGGTACGGGCGGTGGCATTCGCCTGTTCTGTGAAGGTGATGGCCCGGATACGATTTCCATCGCGACAGCGTCTCGCCGCATGACAGAAAGCGAGAACGAATACTGCGCGAGCAATGGCGTGTCAGACTTTCTGGAGCTGCCGCTTGGCAGTGATGGTATCGTGCTGATTAACGCGCTCAACGGGCCAGAAATTGCGCTCACGGATCGCGAGATCTTTCTGGCGCTGGCTAAAACCGTTCCAACCCGGCGCGGCCTTGCCGCGAACCCTTACCAGTTCTGGTCTGAGATCAACCCCGAACTGCCGGATATGCGGATCGAGGTGTACGGCCCTCCGCCGACATCAGGCACGCGCGATGCCTTTACAGAGATCGTCATGGAGCGCGGCGCGCTGCGTCTGCCGGAGATTGTCGATCTGCGCGAGAGTGATGCGGAAACCTATGACGCCGTGGCGCATACCATCCGTACGGACGGGCACTGGCTCGATTCCGGTGAAAACGACACACAGATCGTGCAGGCGCTGATCCGCAGCCCGTCTGCGCTGGGCGTTGCCGGCTATTCGTATCTTGAGCAAAGCAGCGACCGCGTAAAACCGGCCTCGGTCAATGGCACACTGCCCGACGAGGTCTCCATTATGAGCGGCGACTATGCCGTGTCGCGCTCTCTCTTCCTCTATGTAAAGCGTAGCCATATCGAGGAAATGCCCGCGCTTCGTCCGTTTCTGGACGAACTGTTCTCGGATGTTGCGATGGGTGAGGGTGGCTATCTGGTCGAAGTGGGGCTCATACCGCTGTCGCCGGATGATCGGGCAAACGTGTTGACGATTTCACAAACAGAAACGCCCGACCCATAAGGGCCGGGCGATAATCTGGTTTTTATAGCCACAAGCCTTATTCGGCAGCCGGCAGCTTTGACTTGTCGAAGCGGGACCAGACGCCTGCATCGCCATGCCAGTCGCCTTGCGTCGCGCCTTTGGAATACTCGGTTGCACGCGCTTCGAAGAAGTTTGCGTGCTCAACGCCGTTGAGGATTTCCGTCAGCCAAGGAATAGGGTGTTTGTCGACGCCGAAGATCGGCTTCAGCTTGAGCTGTCCGAGACGCCAGTCAGCGATATAGCGGATATATTGCTGAATATCGTGAGGCGTCATGCCTTCAACTTCACCGGCCTCAAAGGCCAGCTCGATGAATTTGTCTTCCAGCATAACCACTGTGCGGCAGGCTTCGGTGATACGCTCTGCGAGCGTGTCGTTCATGATGCCGGTCTCGTCACAGAAGGTGTGGAAGAGCTTGATCATGCCTTCGCAGTGAAGTGACTCATCGCGCACAGACCAGGTCACGATCTGTCCCATGCCCTTCATTTTGTTGAAGCGCGGGAAGTTCATCAGCATCGCGAATGACGCAAACAGTTGCAGACCCTCAGTGAAGCCGCCGAAGACGGCCATGGATGTGGCGATGTCTTCATAGGTCTCACAACCAAACTGACCCAGATAGTCATGCTTGGCGGCCATTTCCTCATACTCCATGAAGGCGGAGAATTCAGAATCCGGCATGCCGATGGTTTCAAGGAGAAGCGCATAGGCTGCGATGTGGATCGTCTCCATATTGGAGAAGCATGACAGCATCATGGACACCTCTGTCGGTTTGAACAGAGGCATGTAGTTTTCCATATAGTTCGCACCGACTTCCACGTCGGACTGCGTGAAGAAACGGAAAATCTGCGTCAGGAGGTTGCGCTCCTTATCGTTCAGCTTGACCGCCCAGTCTTTACAGTCTTCACCCAGCGGAACCTCTTCCGGCATCCAGTGAACCTGCTGCTGTTTCTTCCAGAAATCATAGGCCCAAGGATATCGGAAAGGCTTGTAAGCCTTTGAAGGAATTAGGAGTCCCGGTTTGCCGGTGATGAGGCCGTCTGCCATGATGTGCTCCACGAGTCGCGTTAACTACAAGATATAGTGCGCCTCTTGATAAAATCACGCAAGAGATGGTGTGTCGCAGCCAGATGTTTTCCACTGTTAACCTCTGTCTGTGGATAAGTTCTGGCTGCGAGCTGATTAGTTTCTAAGCGGCGTCAGAACCTCAGTCGAACACCACCATTGATGATGAAGCCGTCATTGCGCGACCATATATCCGTCGTCCAGCGTCCTGATGGCGCACGCGCAGGTAGCAGGATCGGCTCCTCACGGGTCTGGCGGACATCCAGAATATTCTCCGCATTGATGAACCAGCTTGCCGGGCCAACGGTGATTTCGCCGAGTAGTCCGACATCCAGAAAGCTATCGCTTTGAAGTCTGTAAGGGCTGTCTTCCACGCGTTGCTCGCCAGTGTAATACATTTCAAGGCCCAGCCGGAATTCGCCGTGCCGCTCCCACATGGCAACCATGCCGGCCGAGTGGCGCGGCGTGAGGGCTATATCTTGTATCCCGCCCAGCCCGTCCGGCTCGCTGGAATCGACGAAGAGATAGCTGCCGGTAATTTTGAAATCTTCCCACATATAGCGGAGCAGGAGCTCGGTACCGCGTATTTGCGACGTGCCGTCCGAATTGACGAGTTCTACCCGATCAAGCGGACCACCCGCCTGGCTAGAGAAGGGTTCAAGTTCTGTCACGCCGTCTACATTAGAGGCGAAGAAGGTCGCATTGGCTTCTATAGAGCCCGCGAACGGTATCCAACATCGAAAGCGGCCGTCTGGGCCGTTTCTTCGCGTAGCCCGCTTAGCGGTGATAGACGCGATAGACCAGCTGCCTCTATCTCTTCCACAAACGGGGTCGGGGCAAAATAGCCCTCTGCCACAGAGCCGCGGAACGTCCAGTTGCCAGGGCGATATAGCACCGAGAGGCGTGGACTGAACTGCGTGCCATATGTGCTGTGGTCATCCAGCCGCCCGCTAAGCGACAGAGTGAGGTCTGTGTTCAGATCGTAATCCACCTCGCCGAAAATGCCCGGCACGTCATAGGTGTAATCGAACGCAGGATAGGTGTCGGACTGGAAACGGTCAGATTGGTAAGCGATGCCGAGCACCCAATCGAGCCGGTTAAGGTCGCCGGAAAGAGAGGCTTCCAGAAGATAGCTTTCATGGCGGTCCTCATCTGTCGCGTCACCAAACTGGTGCTCATGGTTCTGGACCATGGCCGACGTTCTCAGGTGAGCTGAGACGGTATCGGTAAGCTCTGTGTTGGCGATGAGGCCGCCATCAATCCGCGTTGTCTCCTGTGACTGGATGAAAGACTGTCCGTCAGGTGCTACCCGTCCGTCCAGCGTCCCGCCATCGCGGTCTTCTGCCATCAGGCCGAGCGTGGCATAGATGTTTGTGCCCTCGCCATTCTCCCAGAACAGGCGTGGACGAGCGGTCACACGCTCATAGCCGGGCATATCGATCCAGCCGTCATCATCAAAGTCGACTTTATCCTGACGGTGCAGACCAAGCGTGAGTGACGTACCAAGCTCGTCCGTGACGGGCGTCGCGAAATAGCCGGTCAGATCCTGTCCGCTGCGAGAGGTCGCGTTGAGCAGAACTTCACCTTCAGGCGCGTCGCCGGGCAGGCGCGAGAGCAGGTTGATCACTCCGCCCAGCGCAGAACCGCCATACAGCGACGAGGCTGCGCCCTTGATCACATCAACGCGTCGAAGATCGGTTGGCGGGATTTGCAGTAGCCCCAGCGATGAGGCCTGACCGCCATAGAGTGGCAAGCCGTCTGCAAGAAGCTGGGTATAGCGACCATAAAGCCCTTGCACGCGCACATTCGCCGCACCGAGCGCAGGTGAGGTCACCTGTACGCGAATGCCGCCTGTTTCGTTGACAAGGGTCGCGATATTGCCCGGCCGCATAATCGCCTTTTCCTCGATTTCCTCAAGATTGATGGTTTCGATACGCGTGGACTGGTCCTGCGCGACACGGCCAGAGCGCGTGGTGGTGACGACAACCGTATTCATGGTCGCTTCTTCGTCATGATGTTCGCCGTGTTCCGGGTGTACGGCCTGAGCGTAGGCTGGTGCGGCCAGAAGCGCGCACAGCGTTAAACCCGCAGCAGTGCTGCGAAGATGTTTAGGCATAAGATTTTACCTGAAGTGAAACTGGAATCAGTGCGCCTTGTATCAGCGCGGTGATGGCATCAGTTTCAGGCGCGCGGAGGCCGGAACAGAGATGGCGCTGCGCCGTTTACGAGCGCCTCTGCAGTCAATTGATATCGCGTAGACGGGCTGTACGGCTCCGTGAAAGGCTGAACATTGTCCCGTGCCAGAATATGAACATGGCAGCTGCCGCAATTGTGCCGGTGATGCTCGTGGTCATGCTCGTTTGCGGGTGTGCTTTGTTCGGAACTGTCATGGCCGGTCTGTTCGCAGACAATTTCGGGCACGGCCTCAGTATGGTTCGCTTCTGCAATCGGCGCTGCGATCATCACAGCGGCAAACATCAGGGCGAGCCCGATCCTTAACGCAGCGGTGACAGAGTGCATTTGCATGAAGGCCATTTATTTCCGCGTGTGACGATACCCGCGTAGAGATCGCTAGCATTCCGACTGTCGTTTTGCAAGCCATTCGCAAAAATTTCAGCGCACAGGGAAACACCGTCCGCGATCATACTCTTCGGCAGCTGCCTGATAGGCCGCTCTCAGATGTGTCCGCACGGCGTGCTGTTCGGGCGCCGGCATAATGAATGACGCGATGACATCGTTGGAAAAGCCCGGTGAGTTCGCTGAGAAATCTGTTGCAATCTCTGCCGGTGCCCCGTTGAGGAGCCATCCGGTGAAGGGCGCCATCTGAGCCTGCGTAGCAACAGTCGCGCCGCCATCAATATACATGTCGAGGTCGGGTGCGCGCTCGAACGTGGTGGCGACTTTGGTGATCATATAGACTTCGGCCGCGCTGTTATTCTGGTCTACGGCGTCCATTACGAGGAATGGCGCGTATGCATCATGGCCATCATGATGGAAGGAGAAAGCGCCCGGCGCATACAGCCCATATATCGGAGGCGCTTCCATGCTGATCTTGATGGGCTCGGCATCGGAAAAGTCGAGGTTCGAACCAGTAAAATCGACGGTCAGGGCGAATTTGGTATTGTCTGCGAAGGCGAGCCTCAGGCCCTCAGGCATGTTGATGTCGGGAACATCATATTCGGTTCGCACTGAAAACTCGTAGGATGTGACCGCGCCATTATCATATCGCAGCAGCGCAAAGACACCGTCGACACGTTCCTGACAGGTTTGCGGCTCCAATGGATCAGGGCCGCCCCCGCAGGCGGCCAGAAGCAACACGCTGCTTAGAACTGCTTTCCGGAACATCAGCTGTCTCCCCCGCTAAAGACCGTATAAATTGTAGCAGAATTTGCGATAAGCTCAAAATTGAGTGTGCAAATCGGGTGTCTGTCCGCCTCAGGTCATGTGCATCCGGAGAAAAACACATCTGGTGTGATGAACGAGCCTGAGGCACTCTTCAGCGAAAAGATCGGGGGAAGAGATGTTCATTGGCCATTATTCGACGGCATTTGCGGCGCGCAAGCTGAAGCCTGTCATACCGCTCTGGCATGTGTTTATCGCCGCGCAGCTGGTGGATTTCGGCTGGGCGATCCTTGTCATGCTGGGTGTCGAGAAAGTGCGGGTTATTCCGCACTTCATGGAAGCCTCCATGCTGGACCTCTATTACATGCCCTACACCCACTCCCTGCCGGGTAGCATGATCTGGGCGATCGGGGCAGGGGCGCTTTATGGCCTGTTCTGGAAAGGGGAGAGAAAGCTCTCAGCGGGGCTGATTTTCGGCGCGGTGGTCTTCTCTCACTGGCTTTTGGACCTCATCGTCCATGCGCCCGATCTTCTGCTCTATCCGGGCGGGCCGATGGTTGGCTTCGCGCTCTGGAATTCGCTGGTGTGGAGCCAGCTGGTTGAAGGCGGGCTGCTCCTTGCCGGTTTTGCAATCTACATGTTTTGCACCAAGCCGAAGACCAAAGCGGGCGTGTGGGCACCCTTTGCTCTTCTGGCCTTTATGGTGGCGCTTCAGGCCTATAATCATATCCCGGTCGAGGTGCCGCCAACGCCGTTTGTTTTTTCCGTCATGGGGCTGTTTGCCTATTCGCTTCTGGCGTTTCTGGCCTGTCTGACGGACAGTACTCGGGAGGCGGTTTAGGCCACTTTGTTTCACGTTCATTTTCATCCCGGCCGCAGCGAAGCGAAGAGCCGGGACCAAGCAACTTTTCACGCAATCGCAAATTGATACATGACGTACCTTAGTACATTCTGTGCGTCACGGAGCGATACAATTGATGACCAGCTTATCCCCATATACGCCTAAATATTTCGAAGAGCTGGAAGCGTTTGTTCTGGACGACCTGCGCCGTGAAGGAATGACCTTCTTCGACGACGCCTGGCCGCTATTGTTTGAAACTATCGGCGATCGCCATGGCGATGAGAATGTTCGAATAAAAAAGCGTTCTCAGAATTTATCGCGGGCGATGAGTATGATGCGCCAGCACGACGTTCCAGTGCCGGAGAGCTATATGCAGGAGGCCTTAACCGCCAATGAGGAGATAGAGCGGCTTCCTGTATTTTTTGCGCTTGGCCACAGAGCTTACGAAAAAGCGGTGGCAGGCCTTTTAGCTGCTCAGGGGAAAACGATAACCGAAAGGTTCAAGATCGATGTTGGATTGTTCCTGAAAAAAAAATCTGAACGGCTCCATCGAAGTCGCGTCGCGAAAAAGGATAAAAGTATAAAAAAGGGAACGAAAGCGTTTTCTGAACTGATGCCGATCTTTGCCTTCTCAGACCTTACCATTACACGCTCGACAACGAGAATGTTTGAGGTGGTTCACGCATCGGGCCGTTCCGGGGCCTTGATCCAACACGATATCGATTATCTATCGGAAATGCGTCTGCATACGACAATTATGTTTTATCCCACAGAAGGAAACCGTCTGGGTTACGCTCTCAAATCCTTTACAATGGATCTTCAACCTCTATCCATACATCCATTAACGCTGACGCTAAATGGATTTTCAGACGAAGAGAAACTTCACGTTCGGATACTGCAGTTTTATTGCACGATGCGCATCCCAGGTATCATTGCGCGGTTTCTGACCGAGATTTCTTCCGAGGGCGAACTGAATCTTCCTGATGTTTAACAATCCGATGCGTTGCATCGGGTAGGGTGAATTCTGCGTAGCAATGCACCCTACGGCGGAACGGAGTTTCGCAAACTAGTGCGAAAGCAGGAGCGAGCGTGTTTTTGCCGGGCGTTGATTCCTATCGCACGGTATTGAGGGCTGCAGAAATTGCCGATGAACAAGGGCTCTGGCTGTATTCTAATGGTACAAAGGCTAAGGTGACAATGCATGAAAATGTCGGCCGATTGGGGAGCAATGATCAGCTAACAAACGTTGTTAATGTCTATAGGGACAGCAACAACGTAATTCATGGTAGCCCAGGAAACTAGACAGGGAGAAATGGTTTTTGTTGTCTTTATCGCAAGCTTTATCTGAAGCCTATAAGAATGGGGCAAATTGGAGCCCAGAGAGGGCAATTCAGTGCGCAGAGGCACTTTTCTCATCGAGAAGTAACGGGGAAATCGTGAATGATTATCCTGAGGACTGTTGGATTGAGGTTAAAAGCGAAAATGAGACTTTCCTAGTCTATGCCTTTTTTCCTTTCGTGATTACGAACTCAAAATACGAAGATAGTTTGTGTCCTCATGTTGTTGTTTTTTTCGAAAGTGATTGGAAATCTGTTCGGCACAAACTGACTAAGGGAGACATAGCGAAATTTTTTGGAATAGAGAGTTTTTCGGCAGATATTTCACGTGGACTTGTCTGCATCCAAGATTTAGTAGTGAACACCGCGACCGATGCAGTAAACACCTTACCCGGCACCTAGCAATTCGATGTTTAGCATTGGGTAGGGTGCATTCTGCGTAGCAATGCACTAGAAACCATCGGCGCACACGGCCTCTGGATTCCTGGGCTATTTATTGTCATCCCGTGCGCGGTGCAGCGCGTAGCGGTGCTCTGCAGAGACGGGACCTGGTTTTTCTTGCCCGATTGCCGGTCTTCGCCTTCGCGTTGCTCGTTGCAGTGTCGCTCATTCCCGCGAAGGCGGGAAACTGGACCATTCAGACTTTACCAGATCCCTGCCCGCGCAGGGATGAGTGAAAACCCTGCAAAATCCGAAATCTAATCCCACCGCACCGCACATCACCCTAAACTTGGCGCATGACCCCTGCGCCATCATCTGCCTCTGATTATACCTCGCTGACCATTGGTCAGCTGATCGGGCTGAACCTTGCGCGGCTGTATGCCTGGTGCATGCGGCTTCACGCGTCCGGCGAAACGCGCGCGCCGCGTGACTTCGCGCAGATGGTGATCTCAACCGACGCGATGGTGCATGCCTATGTGCGCATGCTGGCGTCTACGCAGCTGGAGCGGGCGGGTTTCACTTCCGCGGCGAGTGCGATGCGTAGGCCGATGGGTGAACGACAAACGTGTAGGTCGGCTCAAGCCGAAGGTGGAGCCGACAATTTAGTTTGCTCTCGCGTACCTTCGGTACGAATAGAGCGCGCTCAGGGCTGTCATGTTAGCTCTCATGAGCCAAATGCTCACATAGAACTGGCTCAAGGCAGTGACCTCAACTCAATGGCTGAGCTGTGCGACCGGCTGCAGACGACACTCGAAAACTTTGAACGCGCAGAAACACTGGCGAACCATCTGGCCCGCGTCATCGTCTGCGCGCTGGTGTATCTTGAGCCTGACGTTCGAGCACCCCTTGTGTTCGATGAGGCGGTGGAACCTGCATTCCCTGAATCCTGTCATATCTTGACACTGCAGAAGCCGTGGCCGCCGCCAGACCGCGCGGCTGATATCTGTTCACTCGCTATTTGACTTCAATCTTTCACTCTAAAACTTATGCGCGGCAGGGAATCCCTTGCGGCGATACAGGTGCATGTTTCTGTTTGCTCGTCTTCGTGGTCCGCCATTAGCTCACCCCGGCTGCCCTTCGCGTTGCTCGTAGTGTTTCGCTCATTCCCGCGAAGGCGGGAATCTGGACCTGCCATGTTGCACCAGATCCCTGCCTGCGTAGGGATGAGCGCAGATTGGGCAACACCGCAGATACCCGCGCAGGCGGGTATCCAGGCTTAGATGTTCGATTGCAGCACGCGGTCAGAATTAAGCATGGGTTCCCGTCTTCACGGGAACCTGCGGGCGGAATGAAAGACCGCGCATAAAAAAAGCGGGCCGTAGCCCGCTTTTCCTGAAACTCTGATGCGTCGGCCTTACTGGCAGGCGAGGCATTCTTCGTAATCGGTTGGCTCCTGAATCTGAAGCTCGCCTTCTTTCTTGCCTTCTGAACCCGCAAAGCTTGCGCGCTGAACAGACTTGGAGCGGCAATAGTAGAGCGACTTCAGGCCTTTTTCCCACGCCGTCCAGTGCAGCATGTGGAGGTCCCACTTGTTGATGTCGCCCGGCAGGAAGAGGTTCAGAGACTGCGCCTGACAGATGAATGGTGTACGGTCTGCCGCCAGTTCGATGATCCAGCGCTGGTCGAGTTCGAAAGCTGTCTTGAAGATCGCTTTCTCGTCCTCTGTCAGGCACTCAAGGTGCTGAACAGAACCTTCATGCTCGAGCATGCTTGCCCAGACGTCTGGTGTGTTCTGGCCTTTTTCTTCCAGAAGCGCTTCCAGAGCTGCGTTCTTCACAGTGAAGGAGCCTGACAGCGTCTTGTGTGTGTAGACGTTTGCCGGAATTGGCTCGATGCCTGCAGATGTGCCGCCGCAAATGATGGAGATAGACGCGGTCGGCGCAATCGCCAGCTTGTGAGAGAAGCGCGCCATGACGCCGTTCTCTGCTGCGTCAGGGCATGCCCCGCGTTCTTTAGCGAGCTTAACAGACGCTGCATCTGCACCCTTGCGGATGTGTTTGAACATTGTGTTGTTCCAGACCTTCGCGCCAGCGCTTTCCAGAGGAATACGCATGGTTTGCAGGAAGGAGTGGAAGCCCATCAGGCCGAGGCCGACAGAACGCTCACGCTGTGCCGCATAGACGGCGCGCGCCATTTCGTTCGGAGCGCGCTGGATGAAGTCTTCCAGAACGTTGTCGAGGAAACGGAAAATGTCTTCGATGAACTGAGGATCAGACTTCCATTCGAGGAATTTCTCAGCGTTCAGAGAGGACAGGCAGCAAACAGCTGTACGCTCATTGCCGAGATGGTCTGTACCGGTTGGCAGAACGATTTCTGAGCAGAGGTTGGACTGCTTTACAGAGAGGCCGAGCTTGCGCTGGTGCGCAGGCATGGAGTTGTTCACTGTGTCGGTGAAGAGCAGGTATGGCTCGCCCGTCTGGATGCGCAGCTCGAGAATTTTCTGCCAGAGCTTACGTGCGTTCACAGTCTTGATGGCCTCGCCGGACTTCGGAGAGAGAAGCTCGAACTCGCCATCGTCACGGACAGCTTCCATGAAGGCGTCGGTGATGTTCAGGCCGTGGTGCAGGTTGAGCGCTTTACGGTTGAAGTCGCCGGATGCCTTACGGATTTCGAGGAATTCCTCAATTTCCGGGTGGTGGATGTCCAGATAGCACGCCGCAGAACCGCGACGCAGAGAGCCCTGGCTGATTGCCAATGTCAGGGAGTCCATCACGCGGATGAATGGGATAATGCCGGAGGTCTGACCGTTCTGACCGACTTTCTCGCCGATAGAACGTACGCTGCCCCAATATGTGCCGATGCCGCCGCCATTGGATGCGAGCCAGACATTCTCATTCCATGTCTCAACAATGCCATCGAGAGAGTCATCGACAGTGTTCAGGAAGCAGGAGATTGGCAGACCGCGGTCCGCGCCACCGTTAGAAAGGACTGGCGTCGCAGGCATGAACCAGAGCTTCGAGATATAGTCATAAATGCGCTGTGCGTGGTCAGCATCATCAGCGTAAGCTGTCGAAACGCGCGCAAACATGCCCTGAAAGCTTTCGCCCGGCAGGAGGTAACGATCCTCGAGGGTTTTCTTACCAAATTCAGTCAAATTCGCGTCACGTGAAGGATCAATCGTGATGCCTTCAACAATGCGCAGATCCGAGTTCGCGCGCGGTTTACCCCGGCGCAGCTCTGATGCTGATGTAGACTGTTCTGACTTCGCTGTAATCGTGCCCGACATGAGGATTCCCTGCTGACTAAAACCCTAATGGTATATGGTGAGTTGGACTGGATAGCGCCATATGTGGCGCATGTAACCCCGCTCAACCCAATATATAGTGGTTCTAAGGTTAACCGTTGGTCAACAGGTGCAGGCCGCGCGTTTTGGCTTTTCCGTGCAAAAAAGGTTAACGCCTGTTAAGAACTAGAGTTGCACACAGGAAAAACAGTCGGTCTGCGGACCGTTTTGTGACTCAGATTTTCAGTGATCATGGGGGTTTGCGGGGCCTGATTCAGATTTCTGATAATATCCACAGGGAAGTCTGAAAAACTTTGTATTGACCTGTCAGTCACGCCTCAAAATTAATCGTTCGGGGGGTGTATTTTTCACCCAGATATCGAATTTCAACACGACTCAATTGACTGGATAGGCAAATCACCTCGGCGCCCAGACACTAGATATAGTGTCCGGGCCAAAATCTGTGGTGACTGACGATTCACCTGATTTGGCCTCTCAGTCAGTTGGGGCACAATATATGGTGTGCCCAACCGGCCCGACCTGTTTTCGAATAAGGCGGGGCATATCGGGTATGCGTCGTCTTTCCTCCTCAATTCTGCCCAAGAGTCGGTCTTCAAAGGCGAGGTATGGCGCAGAACGCGCGGGTTTGTGGCAATCGTGTGGTTTTCGCGTCTGCTCCTGGAACCGGCGCACAGTCCGCGCATTGCCGTCACTTGATTGTCTGAAGAGGTGCCCGCGCAAAGCTGCGGGCTGAATAGGCGGATCGTCCGATGACTACATTTCGAAACTACGCAGCGGCCGTTGCGGTCGCCGGCATGCTTGCAGGCTGCGGTCAGCCCGACAGATCGGAAGCTGAAGAGGATCAGGTCGCAGGTGAAGCGCGTACCGAGACCTTGCGGATAACCCGCGAAGCTCATGACAATCCGGCGCCAGTCGCCTCACCGAGCTTTATTCGTCCTGCGCCAGACGAGCGCCCGTCATCCATATCCGAGCCCGCGCAAAGCGTTGATGACCCGGCAGCGGTGACGACGATCATGCCTGCACGGGGAGATATCGACATATTTAATGAGGTGCGTGCACGAGCGCGCGCTTTGGCAGCTGAAGACTATGAAGCGCCGCCACAGGCCCCGGCCTTTGTGCGAGACCTCAATTATAACGACTATCGCCGGATCGAGTTTCGCCGCGACGCGGCAAGGTTCACAGAAGATACGCAGGCGTTTCGTGTGATGCTGGATACGCGCGGTTCGCTCTTCCGGTCTGGCATTGACGTTAATGTCGTGTCGGAAGGCTCGGTGACCGAGGATGTATATAATTCTGCCGACTTTAATTTCCATGATCTTGAACTGACAGAAGACCAGCAAGCACAGCTTGGTCTGGCTGGTTTCCGTCTGCTTGCGCCGATCAACCAGTCGGGCCGTTATGACGAGGTGCTGAGCGTGAAAGGGGCGAGCTTTTTTCGCGCGCTGGGCGCAGGCAATTTCTACGGCGCATCGGCGCGTGGCATCGCCGTGAACACTGCGGCTGCCGAAGGCGAGGAATTTCCAGACTTCCGTGAGTTTTGGATGCGTCGGCCTGCGGCGGGAGATCAGGAGTTTGTCTTCTACGCATTGATGGATGGCCCGAGCGTGACCGGCGTCTATGAATTTCATGTGCGTCCCGGCGTTCAGACGCGCATGGATATCAATGCGGTGATTTATGCGCGCGAGGAAACGCGTCAGATCGGTATTGCGCCGCTGACCTCCATGTTCGAATTCGGACCGCAGGACCCTGAAACCGTGACCACGGATTTTCGTCCGCGCGTGCATGATTCTGAAGGTTTGCTGGCCTATCTGAGAAATGGCGAATGGATCTGGCGACCGTTGAACAACCCGGCGACGCTGCAAATCTCCAGCTTTACTGATGAAGTGCCGTCAGGCTTTGGCCTGATACAGCGCACCCGTGATTTCCATGACTATCAGGACATCGAGGCGCGTTATGAAAACCGTCCAAGTGTCTGGGTCACGCCGGGCGCAGGCTGGGTGGCTGGCGAGCTTGTGCTGGTCGAGATACCGACGCCGAACGAATACAATGACAATGTCATCAATTACTGGCGGCTTGATGAGCCACTCCTGCCCGGCGAGAGCATGGAATTCAGCTATACGCTTAGCTGGGGCATGGACCCGCCTTATCACTCGCCGCTCGCAAGTGTGCGCTCGACGCGCACCGGTGCCGTTGAAGGAAATGACGCGCGACGCCTCTTTATAGTCGATTACGATATGGACGACGTTGAGGCGATGGAGAGCCTCGAGCCGGTCGTCTCTGCTTCTGCCGGCACGATCCACAACGTCAATGCGACGCCGGATGAACGTAACGGCATTATGCGTCTGAGCTTTGAGCTTCAACCGCCAGCAAGTGGCGCCGTTGAACTGCGCGCTTTGTTGCAACAGGTCGAGCATCCGGCATCGGAGACGTGGCTTTATCGATGGAGCCCGTCATGAGCCTGACCGATATTCGTCCGCCAGAATGCCCTCTGCATATGCCAGAGCAGGGGCTGACAGGTTATGCCTGCGCGCCGGTATCAGGTGCCCGTTCCAGGCTTTGGCGCAAAGCGGCCGTTATCGGCGGCGGCGTAGCGATCACGGTCTGGCTCATCTGGTTGATGTTCGATGTGTTGAGCGTTTCGGGCCTGACCCAGCTTGAGTGGGCGTTGCTGGCCATCTTCTCGATCAATATCGGCTGGATCGGGTTTGCATTCGCAAGCTCTGTCGCGGGGTTTCTGACCAGCCTTTTCAAGCCACGCTCAAAACCGGTAGCGTCTGATGCGCCGCTGACGACGCAAACAGCGATCCTGTTCCCTATTTACAATGAGTCCGTCACAGATGTGTTTGCTACAGTAGAGGCGACGGCCGCCGCGCTCGCCTCGGCTGCGCCGGACCGGTTTGAGTGCTTCATCCTCAGCGATACGGTGAAGCCTGATATCGCTCTGGAAGAGGAAGAAGGCTTTCAGAAGCTGCGCGCGGCGTTGCCTGAAGGCTGCAGGGTTTTTTATCGCCGACGCACTATCAATCTGGCGCGCAAGGCGGGCAATATTGACGATTTCGTCTCTCGCTGGGGCGGGCGCTATGACCACATGCTGATCTTTGATGCCGACAGTTATATGAGTGCCGATACGCTGATCGAGCTCGCCCGCCGGATGGAAGCGCAGCCTGAGGTCGGCCTCATTCAGACCATTCCGAAACTGATAGGCGGGAAGAGCCTGTTTGCGCGAGCCCAGCAATTTGCGGGCGCGGTTTACGGGCCAGTGCTCGGGCGCGGTATTTCGTTCTGGTCGCAGAATGAGGGCAATTATTGGGGCCATAACGCGATTATCCGGACGAAAGCCTTTGCCGATGCTGCGGGTCTTCCGGTCATGCCCGGGAGGGCGCCTTTTGGCGGGCATATTCTGAGCCATGATTTTGTAGAGGCTGCGCTCCTGCGCCGTGCGGGCTGGAAGGTCTGTATCGCGCCCGATCTCGGCGGGTCGTATGAAGAAGGTCCGCAAACGCTGATCGACCTGTCCATCCGCGACAGGCGCTGGTGTCAGGGCAATCTGCAGCACACAGCCGTTCTGGCGCGTGCGCGCGGGTTAAGGTTCACAAACCGCCTGCATTTTGCGATCGGTATCATGTCCTATCTGGCGTCGCCTCTCTGGCTGACGCTCATTCTGGTCGGTATGGCATTGTCGCTGCAGAACCGTTTTCTGAGGCCGGAGTATTTTTCGGGCGATCCGTCACTGACGCCAAGCTGGCCGGTCATTGACCCTGCGCTGGCTCTCAGCGTGTTCTTTGCAACTCTCGCTATCCTGCTTCTACCCAAAGTGTTCGGCGTGCTTGTCAGCGTCATCCATAATGAGCGTGGCAAGCGGTCATGGATGGTGATCCCGGGTGCGCTCGTCGAGACGATTATCTCTGCGCTCGTCGCGCCTCTGCTGATGGCAGCGCAGACCGCTTCGGTCATTGCCATTCTTCGCGGGCAGGACTCAGGTTGGGTCCCGCAGCAAAGGGGCTCGGACGGTTATCGCTTTGCAGACGTTGCGCGGAGACATGCGCTGACAACGTTGTTGGGTGTTGTGCTGACGGGTGCGGCTCTTGCTATCTCGCCGGTCTTCGCAGCATGGCTGCTGCCAGCCTCGCTCGGCATGATTTTCGCCATTCCGCTTTCCTACTGGAGCGGCAAAACGCTGAAGGCTGATGGCATGTGGGCCCGCCTGCTGGCAACGCGTGAAGATTTCGATCCACCGGCAGCCTTCTCGCAGGCGTTGGGCCGTCGTGCAGGCTATGCGGCGCTTTCAAAGCATGATGCCAGCGATGTTGTGATTGCGCCTGATCTGGCCCGGCGACATGCCTGTATGGTCGACCTTGTCTGGCCGCTTGGGGCAGGAGAGGTGCATGTACCGCTCGCCGTCGCTGAAGCCAAGATTGCGCGGGCAGATAATCTGCAGGCGCTGATGAGCGGGCTGAGTGATAAAGAATGTATGGCGCTGCTAAATGATCCCGACGCGCTTATGCGTGCGCAGGCCCGTTTTGCGGGGCCTGTCGCAATTGCCGGTGAATAGGAGAGGACAGCGCGTGCCTTACTCGTCTTCGATGCGCTTTTTCGCAGCTTTAAGACGTGAGAGGATTTTCGGGGACAGGCTCGCATTCGCAGCAAGGATGTTGCCGGTCTTGAGAAGCTCTCCGCCATCAATGTCCTGAACGACGCCGCCTGCTTCGCGCACGAGTACGATACCGGCCGCGATATCCCATGAATTGAGGTTACGTTCCCAGAAGCCGTCAAAGCGGCCAGCGGCCACGTAAGCAAGGTCGAGCGCCGCGGAACCGAAACGGCGAATGCCAGAGGTTTCCTGCGTAAGGTGGGAAAGCTCAGCCCAGAACAGCTGGTGGCGTTCAGGGGAGTGACCGACAAATGGTGTGCCGGTTGCGACAACAGCGTTTGCGAGTTTGATACGGGTCGCCACTTTCAGGCGCCAGTTTTCAAGCCATGCACCGTGACCGCGCTCGGCCCAGTAAATGTCGCCGCTGATCACGTTGTATACGATACCGGCGTAAAGCTCGCCTTCGCGCTCCAGAGCAATGGAGACTGCAAAATGCGGAATGCCGTGCATGAAGTTCAGTGTGCCGTCGAGCGGGTCGACGATGAAGCGGTTGGTTTTGTCAGTGCCTTCAACAACGCCGCGCTCTTCCATCACAAAGCCATAGCCCGGACGTGCGCGTGACAATTCGTTGTAAATGACCTCTTCAGCGCGGTGATCCGCATTGGTGACGAAATCGCCCGGACCTTTTCTGGAGACCTGAAGGTTTTCTACTTCGCCAAAATCGCGGGCGAGGCCGCGGCCTGCTGCACGGGCGGCTTTCACCATGACGGTGATGAGTGGGCTTTGTCTGGACATGGATATAAATTTCGTTCGTGTAACGTTATCAGAAGGGGCCGTATCGGTCCTTATGCGTCTGGTCAAGATAAAGAGCCGTTAAGCTGCAGTGAAAGCTTAATCAATTCGGGGCGAATATGGCCCTCGGGAAAAGGGTGATGGAGCTAATCATATGAATATCATGACATTGCGGAACGCTGCATTTGGCGGCCTGGCGCTTCTGCTTGCGGCATGCGGTCAGGGGCCTGAGGCGACCGGCTTCATCACAGAGAATTTGCCGCCGCCTGAGGGCGCCGAGATTGAAGACGGTGATGTGCCGCGCGATGACGCAGGCCGCCCGTTCCAGTATGGCCTGCTGGGTGAAACGCTTCCGGCTTTCTCTGTTACCATGCCGGATGGTGCAGAGATCACTGATCAGGATATTCGTGGGCAGTGGATGATTGTCGATTTCTGGGGGCTCTGGTGTCCTGATTGTATCGTCGATGCGCGCCATGTTGATGCGCTCTATGCGGCGGTTCAGGACGAAGCAGGGCTCGGCATGCTTTCTATCCATTCGCCGCCAAATCCGAACCGTATCAATGATGCGTTTGGCCGGTGGGAGAGCCTTGAAGCCTATACCGAAGAGACCGGTTATGGCGGCCATTCGGCGGTTGATAGCGATGCCAGCGCAATTGATGCTTTCGATCTGCCATGGGTGCCAATGTACTTCCTGGTAGACCCTGAGGGCACGATCCGCGGCTTCCGCTCGGGGCTTTCTACGGCGGGTGATGAACCGGTTGAAACCTTCCTCAGCGAAGTGCGTGAGGTGATTGAAGCGGGCTGAAGCCGGGTCTCTACCTTGCGATAGAGCGGGAGGCAGACCTCACCTGACGGTGTAAAAATTTCAGTCAGTTTCCTGTTTTCCATGGTCCGGCCTCTTCCGGGGGCCGGGTTAAGGTGATTTAATCTACTGGGAGTACCAGTGGAGCGGGTTTGTAATGTTGCATCCATCGACCAAGCGTCTGATCGATAAGCTGATCGAGATGACTGAGGCATCGAAGATCACCTGGCTGGAAGGTGAGGATGGGACATGCATTTACGATACTGAAGGCTATCGCGTGACCATCGGTCAGGCCCCAAGCCGCGTCGTGCTGCTGGATGCGGGTGGCCGCGTGCTGGAGACTGTCAGCGAATCTATCCTCGCCAATACAACTGATTCCAACGGCATGCAGTATACGCTGCGCGTTGATAATCTCGTCTCTACTGCGCGTCGTCAGATTACCGGCGCGACCGATGTGATTGACCGCATTGTGTCAGCGCTTGAGCTGGACAAAGAGAAGAAACCGGACCGAAAATCGAAAGATAAAGTGGTTCCGGCTACGCCTCGTCCGGAGGTTACGTTTCCAGACCAGCCGGAAATGGCGTCGCGCGTGGCAATGCTCGCCGCGAAGGTCAACGGTGTACCGCCTGAAGAGGTGGCCGATGAGGAAGAGGTTCTCGAGCTGGATGATGTTGGCGCGGCGGCTGAAGGCGATGACGCATTGGATGTTCCACCCGTTGCAGACCCTGTGATCGAGTTATCACGTCGTGAGGCTCTGTCCGGGCTTTCTGTTGGTGCGACCGGCCTCGCGGCTGTCGGCACTGGGGTTGAGGGCGGTTCGGATGAGCTGGTCATCGACGATGAGCCGGAAACGCAAAACAAAGAAGATTATGATAGCGGATCGCCATGGAGCGTGCCGGATGCGGCTGCTGAAGCCAGTGGCGAAACGGTCGAAGATTACGTCGATGCAGATGATGATCAGGATTTCGGATTCGCACCTGCAGCTCGTGAGCCGCTTCCGGCAGTTGATGACCAGCCTGAGCTTTTAAGTGAAGCGACTGCGTCAGAACCCATGCCGGATGAAGCGTTCGACAATGCGCCAGCCGCCCAGCTTCCGCGCCCGGACATTCTGACATCTGCGACCTTCGGGGCGATCGGCGCATTCGGCACAGTTGGTGCGTCTGCGGTTGAAGCCATTGGCGAGGATGATGCGGCTGAGAGCGATGAGTGGATTGCCTCGGAGAAGAGCTCTGTTCCGCTTGCTCCGGCGGAGACACCTGTGCCGCCGCAGCCAGAAGTCGAGCCGCCCAAAGCGGTGCTTCATGCCGGACCGGCCATGGAGGGCCTCAGTATCACAATCGATGCGACAAAGGTCGCGCCACTCGAATACACAATGCCGAACGTCATGACGGTCGAGGTCAGCGAAATCGAAGCATATCTGGCGGAAGAAGCTGCCGCTGCGGCGTCTATGCCAGCCATGCAGTTGCCGCCAACGGCGTTTCTGTCACGCACAATTATGGCTGTGGCGGACAAACCGCCCGAAGCGGCACCGTCTCCGGTCGAAGATGCCGTGGAGTTTGTGGACGCGGTCGAAGAGGTCGTTGTAGAGCCTCAGGATGATTGCTCGGTCATTGAGGCTGAAGTGGCACCTGTTGAAGCCGACCCGGTGATGGAAAAACCACCAGGGCCGGAACCAGAGCCCGAGCCGGAGCTGCGCGGCGGGCGCAGGACCGTTTATAAATACAATCCGTGGATGTAAGCGCGGAATAAGTTGAAGGCCGCAACGATGCGGCCTTTTTCGTGAGCGCTAGTTCGTCAGCTCCACATCCCAGTAGAGATAGTCCATCCAGGTTTCGTGTAAGTGGTTCGGCGGAAAACGTCGCCCCTGATCCTGTAGCTGGTAGTTGGATGGGCATTCCGGCTTTCGGTTTGGATGCATGCCAATGTCATCTGGCAGCCGGTTGGCCTTTTTCAGATTACACGGGCTGCAGGCCGTGACGATATTGTTCCAGCAGGTTGTGCCGCCGCGAGACCGCGGAATGAGGTGATCGAATGTGAGATCATCGCCCGATCCGCAATAGACGCAGGAAAAACCGTCTCTCAGGAACACATTGAAGCGCGTAAACGCCGGAGACCTGTCCTGTTTTATGAATTCCCGCAAGCAGATGACGCTCGGAAGCTGCATCTGGAAAGACGGGGACCGCACCACGTGATCATACTGGGCCACTACATCCACACGCTCCAGAAAGACGGCTTTGACGACGTCCTGCCAGGGCCAGATTGAAAGCGGATAATAGGAAAGCGGCCGGTAGTCCGCATTGAGAACAAGTGCGGGCCACGCGTTGGCAGGGGTATTTGAGACAGAAGCCGTCATACTCACCTCGCATCGTTGCCGATAAGATCAGAAGTATAGCGACTCTGCTGATCTTTCCAGTGAGATGATTAACTGATTCACCACTACAGCTTTATGACAAACGCAGTTTATATCCACGGGCGCAAATATGCCTGCAGATTCAGCGTGCATTGCCTCTTAAATGGTTGATATAGCCCCACAAAAGATGGGCCGCGACACCGCGATAAGGGCGCCAGCTCTCGGCATGGGTCAGAAAAGCTTTCGCGGTAAGGCGGTCTTCAGCCTGGCTTAGAAGGCGCAACGATTCCATTAAGCCAACATCGCCCTCCGGAAAGGCATCAATCCGGCCAAGCGAGCACATTAAGAACAGTTCTGCCGTCCACGGACCAATTCCCTTTACGGCAGTCAGATGTTTCCGCGCTTCAGCGTCTGGCATGTCTTGCAATTGCGCTATGTCGAGGCTTTGCGTTTGAATGGCTTCGGCAATGGTCGTCAGATGTCGGACTTTCGGGCGGGACAGGCCGCAGCCGCGTAATTCATCCTCAGTGGCATCCATCACACGCTGGGGTGAGAGGTCGCCTGCTGCCCAGTTACAGACGCGCGCCCAGATCGCATCCGCAGCTTTTGTCGAGATCAGTTGGTAGACAACTGTTCGTACCAGCGCCTCATAGTTTGCAGGCTGGATGCGCCATTCCGGAACGCCGATTGTTGCATAGGCACGCGCAAGGGTCTCATCGCGGGCACATAACGCCTCGCACGCCCTCCTCAGTTGTTCGCGGGTTGGATACATTAGTGCGCCCTATGTGATGCGGAATAATCAGGACAGACCCACAGCCACGACGCAAGGTGTTTTCAACAGATACAAAAAAGCCGGTCCTCTGCAGGGCCGGCTTTCTTCAGATCTGAGAACAGATCCTAGAATTCAGTCGCGTAGAGCGTTGCAGCAGCTGTGCCGCCGCCAAAAACGCCAACCCAGATGTCGTACTGGCCAGAACCAGATACAGTGACTTCAGGGTTAAAGCCGTTTGTATCATCAGCGCAAACCCAGCTGCCGTCTGGTGTGTTCACAACGATTGTTGTGTCAGCGTCAGAAACAGCACCTAGAGAGAACTGGCCGCCAGTCCACATCAGGCGCGCATCAGGAGCCTGAGAGATCATGCCTGCGCAGCCAACGCTTGATGCGTCGACAGTGCCGCCAGCGACAATTGCCAGCTCGGAAGGATCAGGAGCGAAGCCCGCTGAGAGTGAAAATGTGCCGAAGTTTGGCTCAAGTGAGTAGTCCTGCGCGATTGCAGGTGTAGCGATAAATGCTGCAGCAGATGCAGCAAGGATAAGTTTACGAAGCATGGTCAGACCCCCTGACATATATTGTGGCGAGCATCGGCTCGCTTTCGTCCCCTCAGAAGACAGGAAACGCGACCCTAAAAACATTTCAGAAATTTGCTAGATGTCGAACTGCAAAAAGTTTGTTGCCGCTGCATCAATCCCTCAAATGCGTGGGGCGCGTGCACGGAATAGAAAAAAGCCGGTCAGAAGAACTGACCGGCTCTAATCGAAATTCTTGTGCCGAGCTTAGTTGCTGCTCAGCTCGGAGATGGAGAGCATAGAGTTCGCATAGCCGCCACCGAATGTGCCAACCCAGATGTCATACTGACCGGAAGACGGGTTAGACAGATATACAGACGGGTTCAGGCCGTTACCGCCATCATCGTCACACATCCACGAACCGTCTGGCATGTTGATGACCAGCGTTGTGTCTTCGCTGGATGCAACGGAGATGATGAGAGGCAGAACGCCGCCAGCCTGATACTGGAGGCGGAAATCCGGTGCGTTTGAAATATTGCCCGCGCAGCCAAGGCGAGACGCATCAATGCTGCCGCCCGCTGTGATGTTGACGTTGTATGGATCAGGCGAGAAGCCGGACGACAGAGAAGCAGAACCGAAGTTCGGGTTCAGAGAATAGTCCTGGGCAACTGCTGCGCCAGTGGTGAAGAGTGCTGCTGCAGCAGCAATTGCTAGTTTGCGGTACATAGTTTTCGTCCCTCGTTTCAAAAACCACTGGAAGTCTACTACTCTGTCAGTCACGCGGTCCCCTCCAAGGCGTCGGCAATCTGAACGGATGCTTCCGAGTCCAGACTAGGCAACAGTTGTGGCAAAGCAAAGCGAAAACCTCAGTGTTCATGACAAGATAGTAATGTTGTCCTGAACCTATTCTGAACAGATTTAGCCAGCTGTGTTAATGTGAGAGGCAGGTGTTGACTGACCTCTTTTGCCCCTATAACCACAATTATTACAGGGGTTTAATATCCTGATCCTGCAACAATATGCACCCAAAAAATCTCATATAATCAGTTCTATTTGAACTTTCTGAAGTGGGGCAGGTGCGCAAAAATTTTTTTCAGCTACGGTTGGCCGCACGCCGATTTTCTCTGTGATTTATGCCCGAACCCATCAAAGAAGCCGAATTTCCTATAACGCGCTTTGCGCCTAGCCCGACGGGCAGGCTGCATATCGGGCATGCGATCGCCGCGCGTGAAGCCTTCCGATTCGCAGGTGATCAGGGCGGCAAATGCCTTCTGCGGATTGAAGATATTGACCAGACACGATGCAAACCTGAATTTGAGGCCGGTATTTATGACGACCTCACCTGGCTTGGCTTTGACTGGCCAGAGTCAGTCAGGCGCCAATCGGATCATTTCGATGATTACACGCGCGCGCTGGAGGAGCTGCGCGAAAAAGGGCTGGTTTATCGCAGCTTTCTGACGCGTAAGGCCTTAAATGCCGACCTCGATGAAAGAGGCATTGGCGAAAGTCCCGCTGGCGAGCGTCCCTATCCCGGGCCTGTCACCCCTATGCCTGCCGATGAGGAAGAAATGCGGGTCGGGCGCGGCGACAGTTTCGCCTGGCGGTTATCGCTTTCAGCCTGTCGTGACTATCTGGGCGCCGCGTTTGATGATCTGTCTTTCGTCGAAGAAGGATCGGGCGTTATGGCAGGTGAGATAAAGGCACATCCTGAATGGCTGGGTGATGCGGTGCTTGCCCGCAAGGATACGCCGACCAGCTATCATCTGGCGGTGACCCATGATGACGCGCTTCAGGGTATCAGCCATGTGGTGCGCGGGCGCGACCTCTATTTTTCGACCCATATCCATGTGCTGCTACAGCGCCTGTTTGACTGGCCGACACCGGTCTATCGTCACCATGGTCTCATTCTCGATACAGACGGGAAGAAATTTTCAAAGTCTGATCGGTCCCGAACGCTTGAGAGTCTGCGCGAAGAGGGTGTAAGGCCCGAGCAGATCTTTCGTGACTGGACCCTTCAATGACAACTCAAACGGCTGCGTATGGCGATGCCCGCAGCGTGCTCATCGGAACCGTGCTTCTGTTGACGGGAGGCGTGCTTGTCGGGTTCGCGGCGATTGGTCTGCGCCTGTCGGTTGGCGATGGCGTGGGGCCGCAGGCAACCGGCTTCTGGCGGTTCTTCCTGTCTTTGCCCGTCATTCTGATGGTGTTCGTAGTCAGAGGCAGGCTGCCAGCTAAACCGAACCTGTTTGCCATTCTGACTGGCGTATTCTTTGGTCTGGATATTGGCGTCTGGCATTTGTCGCTCACCATGACATCTGTGGCGAACGCGACCTTCATTGTGAATATGGGCAGCCTGTTTGTTGGCGTTCTGGCCTGGGTGTTCCTGAAGGACCGTCCGAGTATTTTCTGGGCGCTTGCCGTGGCGCTTGCGCTGAGCGGTGTGTGGTTTCTGTCAGCCGGTAAATCGGCTTCTGGCGGTGCGAGCGACATTCGCGGAGATATGCTGGCGCTATTCGCTGCCTGCTTTCTTTCAGGGTACTTCCTTTGCGGGAAGCTGGCCCGCGATACGTTATCCGCGCTCGATGTATTGTTCTGGGCGACAGCGACTATGGCGTGCGTGGCGTTCATTCTATGCCTCGTGTTTCGTGAGCCGGTCGTGCCTGAAACGCTGGGACAGCTGAAATGGCCGCTCGCGATTGCCGTCTGTTCGCAGGTGCTGGGGCAGGGGTGCATTATCGCCGGGCTGGGGCGTGTGCCGCCTGCCATTGCCGGCATTATGGTGATTGTGCAGCCGGTGGCGTCCGCTCTTATCAGCTGGCCGGTCTTCGGTGAGGCACTGTCAGTGATGCAGTTTATCGGCGGCGGTCTGATTCTGGTCGCGTTGCTCGTCGCGCAAAGACGCCCGGCGCGTCGATAATTCTTTTTACGTCTCACAAAACTGTTGCACTGGCGTGTAAGTGGGTATGCTCAGCCCAAAGGTCACTCAGGTGGGAATACACATGAAATCATCTCTCTTTTCCGCGGCACTTTTGTCAGCGACAATGTTGGCTGGATGCGCGACGCAAACGGCCGTTGAGGCTCCGGCATCCGCAGCGCCATCTTACGGGCGCACAATTGTGACGCCGGTTCAGGCTGAAGACAGCTATTATACAACGGCGCAGGCACGCGTAGGCGCACGAGCCGAAGCGCGCGGCGCCGGTCAGGCGCGCAATGTCATCATTTTTGTCGGTGATGGTATGGGCATTTCCACCATCACGGCCGCGCGCATTTATGCTGGTCAGTCCCAAGGTCTGGACGGTGAGAGCTATCAGCTGACCATGGAAACCTTCCCGAATGTGGCGCTTTCCAAAACCTATTCTGACAACTTCCAGACGGCAGACAGCGCCGCAACAGCCGTTGCGATGATGTCTGGCGTTAAGACCGATTCCGGTACACTCGGCTTTGACCGGAATGTGCAGGCGGGTAATTGCGCAGCGTCTCTCGGTCATGAGGTTGAGTCGCTATTCAGCATGGCTGAAGCGCAGGATTTCTCAACGGGTGTTGTTTCAACGGCGCGCATTACTCACGCGACACCGGCAGCGACCTATTCGCACTCGCCATCGCGCGACTGGGAATTTGATGGCGCGGTTGGCGCGCAGGCAGAGCTTGGTTGCCGCGATATTGCTTCACAACTGATCGATTTTCCTGCCGGAGACGGGCTTGAGCTCGCTATGGGCGGTGGCCGCAGCAATTTCATGACGAACGAGCAGGCTGACCCTGAGTATGAAGGTCGTACAGGCCGCCGCGGCGATGGTCGTGACCTCGTAGCTGAATGGTCCGCTAAGTCTGACGATCACACCTTCATTTATGATCAGGCGGGGTTTGACGCGATCGATTTTGATTCAGACGTTCGCGTGCTTGGACTGTTCGAACCATCGCACATGCAGTTCGAACAGGACCGTCCGAATGATACGGCGGG
>CENJ01104200.1_pt1 | contig 46321 bp, 47 predicted proteins | sample 356161 | NCBI WGS metagenome assembly CENJ01 (sample SAMEA2619531, study PRJEB7988) | marine metagenome | biome: marine biome (ENVO:00000447); feature: surface water layer (ENVO:00002042); material: "saline water (ENVO:00002010), including plankton (ENVO:xxxxxxxx)" | depth 5 m
ATGAAAACTAAGTACACAAAAATGCAATCTAATGGAAATGATTTTTTGGTGGCAGAAGACTATGGTATCGTAGCAAAGACAAAAGAGCTGTCAGATAGAAAGAGAAATATTGGTTTCGATCAACTTCTCTATTTCCAAAATGGAAATATGCCAAAATTAAGGGTATATAATGCTGATGGTTCAGAAGCAGATAATTGTATAAATGGTTTAAGATGCGTAGCTTTTTTGTATGGTTTAAAAAATACTTACATTCAAATCAAAAACAAAAAGTTTCTTGTAAATACGACTACAAATGGTGCAACTGTTAAAGCAGACATGCCAATAGTTAGTAAAATTCATAATTGGTTTGTTATTGAGTTTGGAAATAACCACATAGCAAAATTTTGCAAAAATATTGATGAGTTTGATTTAAAAACAGAGTATCTAAGAGTAAAAAGCATTAAACCATTCAATAAGATTAAAGATTTCAATATGAGCATATTTAAAATTTGTGGGGATATAATTAAAATTCGAACATATGAAAATGGCACCGGAGAGACATTGTCCTGTGGCTCGGCAACAATATCAGTCGCCTATGCACTTAGGAAAGAATTGAATTTGAATGAATTAAAGTTTTCATCACGTGGTGGTGACACTAAAGTTAACATTTTAAATGATGGTATAGTTTCGGAAGCAAGCGCAGAAATTTTAGAAGAAGGGTTTTTGAATGGATGAACTAAAAAAATCTCTTAAAGATTTTTTAAGAGTTAAAAATTACTCTGATCATACAATCTCAAATTATGAGAGAGATGTTAACAGGTTCCTTGAATATTTAAGCGATCAAGAAATAGATCCTGATGACATAAGCACTTCAATAATTACCAGGTGGATAATATTCTTAAGAAAAAATGGTCTAGGCAATAGGTCCATTCAAAGAAACATCTCTTCACTCAAAAATTTTTATAAATTTCTATTTAAGAGTAGAGCAGTAGATACTAATCACTTCGAATCTGTTCAATCTCCAAAAACAGGCGAAACTCTACCTAAAGCCTTAACACCTGAAGAAGTAGAGAAGTTGTTATCTTTTAAACCTAAAACTTTTTCTGATTCAAGAGATAAAGCCTTTCTGGAATTATTATACTCATCAGGGCTAAGGGTCTCTGAAGCTATTAATGTGAATATTTCGTCCTTTGAATCTGATTTAAATTTTGTGAAAGTTCTTGGTAAAGGAAATAAAGAAAGAATATTGCCAGTGGGGAGGTATGCAAGAGATGCAATATTTAAATGGCTTGAAACAAGAAATGAAAATATCAGTAATACTGATGCACTTTTTACTAATAGGTATGGCAAAAGAATTTCTGTAAGAGCTATGCAACAAAGAATATATAGAATCTCGATAGTCCAGGGTATGTCTCCTGTAAGCCCACATATGTTACGACATAGTTTTGCTACTCATATCCTTGAATCAAGCGGTGACCTAAGATCTATACAAGAAATGCTAGGCCACAGCAGCTTAAGCACAACTCAAATTTATACAAAACTAAACTTCCAACAATTAGCAAAAATCTACGATAAATCTCATCCACATGGCAAGAAAGAAAATAAGACTAATAACATTTGATTTAGACGATACGGTTTGGCCAAATCACAAAGTAATAGTAGATGCCGAGAATGCGTTATGGAATTTTCTATTGATAAAAGTGCCGGATGTAAAAAATCATCTACATGAAGAAAATATTAATGAAATCAGAGTTGAGCTAATTGAAAAAGATAATTCATTAAAATTCGATCTTACTAAGTTTAGAAAAGATGTTGTAAAAGAAATTTTACTCAAAATGGGGCTCGATGATAATGAGGCAATTTACTATAGCAATGAAAGTTTTAATGAATTTTTTAAAATGAGAAATAAAGTGCAGCTCTACAAAGACGCAAAAACTATTTTGGAAAGATTACACAGAAAAGTGACTATTGGTTCTTTGTCAAACGGTAATGCTGATTTAAATCTTATAGGAATAAATTCTTTTTTTGATTTTACTATTAGTTCAAAAGACGTAGGCTCGAACAAACCATCTCCACCGCATTTTTTGAAAGCATTAGAGCTTGCTTCATGTGATCCGGAAGAAGCTATTCATGTGGGAGATTGTCCTATAAATGATGTTGGGGGTGCTAGAAATTGTAATATAAATACCATATGGTTTAACTGTGAGAAGAATAAGTGGAATGAAATATTTCCGTGCGATCTTCAAGCAAGAAGCTGGAAAGATCTCTATGAGATTGTAAGTAAAAATTTTATTTTGGAGAAAAAAAATGTTTAACCCGTTCAATATGACCAAAGACATGAAGGGCATGGAAAAAATGATAAAGCCTGCGTTGGAGAAGTTTATGAAAGAGTCTGGTTTTGTTAAAAAAGAGGAGCTTGATAAAGCTGTAGAAAGAATTGACTCTTTAGAAAATAGATTAGCTGAACTTGAAAAAAATTAAATTTATTCTGTAACTGTCAAAGCATCTAACATGTACTGTACTGATCTTTCAATTTCAAGTTGAGAACAATCTATACACATGCCTTTTGCGGGCATGGCATTGTACCCATTATAAGCATTTGCCGTGAGCACCTCTAATCCTTTTGATGTTCGATCAGTCCATTGATCTAAGCTCGCAAACATAGGGGCACCAGCTAATCCGGCTGTGTGACATGCAGCACATCCTTGGTTGTAAACTGCTTCACCTGATCGTCCAACAGGACCATCTGATTCATCTGCTGACATGCCAAGCATAGCCACTACTGGCAAATCTTTTAATAAACCCAATCTTTTTCTTACTTCGTCTTCATAAGAATCAGGAGTTATAAACAATGAAGTAAAGAGCAATGAAATTAAAATTAAATATTTTTTCATGATTAATTTGTTGTAGCAGTATTTAAAAAATCAAGCTAATTGTCGTATAGAAATAACATATTATCGATATTTCTTTGAACATCAGCAGTTCTTTTAAATTTATATTTGCCATTTATTACAATTGTTGGAACTCCTTCAAGTACTCCAGCATTTGCAAGGCTTCTAACAGTTCGTAAGGCATTTTGTGCTTTTATTCCAATGCCAAATGAGTTGTAGACATTCATAAATTTTTTATCATCATACTTGTGCCTCTTAGCGAACTCTAAAATGTCATTTTTGCTGCTCAGGTTTTTTCGCAATAACTGTATATCCTTATATACATTTAAATGTGCTTCTTCCCCAAGATCTAAGGCAATGATAGTGTAGTAGAGTCTTGCATAAACTTCGTTTCCAGCAGGGATTTGAACTATTTTAATATCTTTTCTCTGCTCTCTCATCTTTTGCACAGTACTCTCAAAACTAAAACAAGCGTTGCACCAATAGCCAAATACTTCAGTTACAGATTGACCTTGAATAAGATCAGATGGTATTAGTTGATAGTCTTTTCCTTGTTCAGGTTGAGCATTGACTCCAATTGATAAAAAAAAGACTAAAGCGATAAAGTTAAAAAATTTATTTCTCATAAGTATGCGAAAATGATTATATAACAAGTTAGCTATAATTTATTAATGAAATTTAATTTTAAATATCTAAACCTTAAGTTTGAAGAAAGTGCAGCAGAGTATAGCCAATGTATACAGCATGATATGCAAGAAATTGCTTTTGTTGGAGCTTCAAATGCAGGAAAATCATCTGCTATAAACGCTATTTCCAATCAAAAGAAAATTGCTAAAACAAGCAAGACGCCTGGAAAAACAAAACTTTTCAATTTTTTTAAAGCAGAATTTGGATACATAGTTGATTTCCCAGGTTATGGATATTCGAAAGTTTCGAAAGCTCAAAAGAAAGAATGGGCTAGAGAATTACCACAATATTTTTCTTTAAGAAAGAATCTTGCAGGGGCAATTCTTTTTACAGACATAAGAAATCCTATGAGAGAGCTCGATCTAACCATGTTTGAGATGTTGGCTAATTATGGACTTCCAACTTTAATTGTTTTAACAAAAACAGATAAAATTTCTTGGGAAAAATCAGAGGCTGTCAATAAAGAAATTAGCCGTGAGTTTGGAAATTGTCTCATGTTTTCAATAAAAGAGATTGGCTCAATCGAAAGATTAGTGAATAAAATTAATGAGCTTCTCTCCAGTTAGCTCCAAAACCATATTCAACTTTTAAGGGAACATCTATCTCAGTTGTATTTTCCATAAGATCTAAAATTGGTTTCAGATCATTCTCTGAAAATCCATCAGGCACTTCATAAATCAGTTCGTCATGAACCTGTAAAATCATTTTTATCTCTGGTGCATTTAGATTAATCCATTCATCAATTTTTATCATTGCAATTTTAATAATATCAGCAGCACTTCCTTGAAGTGGCCCGTTTATAGCTGCTCTCTCTGCTGCTTGTCTTACCATATAATTGTTGGCAGTAATATTTGGAACATGGATCTTTCTTCCATAAAGCGTTTCAACATATTTCGTTTCCTTTGAACTCTCAACTATATTACTCATGAATTTTTTAACGGCGCTATACCTCTCAAAGTAATTATTAAGAAATATATCAGCTTCAGCACGCGATACTCCAAGTTGATTAGAAAGACCAAAAGCACTCATACCGTAAAGCAAACCAAAATTGATAGTTTTTGCTCTTCTTCGCATCTCATCATTAACTTCATCTATCCCTGTTCCAAAAATTTCAGAAGCAGTACGCTTATGGATATCTTCATCATTTTTAAATGAATTTAGCATAATTGGATCTTGTGAATAATGAGCCATGAGTCTTAGTTCTATCTGAGAGTAATCCATTGCAAGAATTTTTTTGTTCTCAGGAGCAATGAATGCTTCTCTAATAGTGATTCCCTCTTTTGTTCTTATGGGAATGTTCTGTAAATTTGGGTCAGAAGAAGATAATCTTCCTGTAGATGTAACAGCCTGATGGTAGGAAGTATGAACTCTTGAATTCTGATCGCAGATTTCAGAAATTTTATCTGTATATGTACTTTTTAACTTTGCTAAAGAACGATATCCTAAAATGTCTTTTACTATCTCATTTTCGTTAGATAGTTTCTGTAAAACAGGTTCTGAAGTTGAGAAATAGCCTGTAGAAGTCTTTTTTAGACCCTTGGTATCAATCTCTAATTTTTCAAATAGAATTTCACTTAATTGTTTTGGAGAATCAATATTGAATACACTGCCAGAAGCTGCATGAATTTTTTTTACTAAATCTAAGAGTTTTGCACCAAAGTCCTTTGATAACTTATTAAGATGGCTTGTGTCAATTAAAGCGCCCTTTCTCTCCATCTCTAAAAGTACAAATAATAGAGGGTAATCAATTGTCTTTAAGAGCTTCAATGAGCTTTTATCAATTACTTTAATAAGTTTTTCATAAAGTTGTAGTGTTATATCAGCATCCTCAGCAGCATAGTTTGTAGCTTCTTTAATTGGAACCTCACTAAAATTCTTGTATTTTTTTGCTCCTTTACCAATAACATCTTCATATTTAATGGTTGTAGTATTTAAATAATGTTCAGCTAATGCATCTAAATTGTGTCTTGAAGATGTGCTGTTTGTTGCATAAGACATCAACATTGTATCTGCAAAAAAACCTTTTAGTTGAATATTATGATTTCTGAGTACAGCAATATCATATTTAAGATTTTGGCCAATAATTTTATTTTGATTTGCTTCCAGAATTTCCTTCAACCAGCCCACAAGCTCTGATGCATTTAGTTTCGTTTGCTCTACATGGTTAATTGGAATATAAAACCCCTCGTCCTTTTTAACTGAGAATGAAGCACCAACTAGTTCTGCTTCGTGTGAATTGAGAGAAGTAGTTTCAGTATCAAACGCAAAGTATTCAGCATCATTTAGTTTTGATTCAAGTTTTTCTAATTCATCTATATTTCTAATTGTTACATAATCTGTTTTTCTCTTATCATTTGTTTCGCCAATAAAAGAATTAAATTCAAGCTCTTTATAGAAGGCTTTAAGCTCTCTGCTGCTAGGTTCAGGTATATTTATATCATCAAACGATAAATCTAGTTTTATGTCGTACTTTAAAGAAACAAGAAATAGATTTCTTTGTAGAACTTCTTTTTCATCTCTTAGGTTTTGTCCCACAACTCCCGTAATTTCTTCACAGTTTTTGAGAATATTTTCTAAATTGCCGTATGTATTCAGCCATTTTGAAGCAGTTTTATTTCCTACCTTCGTAATTCCTGGTATGTTGTCAGCCTTATCTCCAACCAAAGCTAAAAGTTCAGCAATTAAACTTGGCTCAACACCAAATTTCTCTTTCACATACTCATTATTAAAGAATTCATTAGACATAGAATTATGCTGAATAACATGCTCTTCAACTAATTGTGTTAAATCTTTATCAGGTGAGGAGATTAGAATCTTTTTATCTTGTTTAAACTGTTTGGATAGAGCTGCTATTACGTCATCTGCCTCAACACCGCTTTCCTCTTTTACTGTGAAATTAAATAATCTTGATAGTTTTTTTATATCTTCAATTTGAACTCTTAGCTCATTTGGCATTGGAGGTCTGTTAGCTTTATAAGCCTGGTAGTAATCATTTCTAAAGTTAGGTCCTTTAGCATCAAATACCATTACCATTGGAATGCCTGGATACTTTTCAATAAGTTTTCTAAGCATTGATGCAAATCCTCTTGTCGCTCCAGTTGGTTTACCAGCAGATGTAGTTAGTGGGGGCAAGGCATGAAATGCTCTGTATATATATGAAGTTCCATCAATTAAAATTAAATCTGGTCTAAATATCATCGGACTATATATATAATACTTAATAGTGAAAGAAATAATTAAAAATTACAGCGATATCTTCATTACATTAAGTGCTGCCATCGTAATGTGTGGACAATATTATCTTGAAAATATTGTTGGTCTTGAACCTTGTAACTTATGTATTTTGCAAAAACTCTCAGCGCAAGCAATATTTTTTATATTTCTATTAAAAACGATAGTGCGTAAATTCAATATCATTTTTGATTTTCTAGGTTTAGGGGTTTTAATTTTTGGTGCATCTGCCAGTGGAAGACAAATTTATCTTCAAAATTTACCAGCTAGTCAACTAACAGGAGGATATTGTGATATACCGTTTGAGTTTTTATTTAATATGTATCCTTTCTTTGATGCGCTTGGAAAAGTTTTTCAAGGAAGCAGCAAGTGTGCAGAGGAATCTTGGGTTTTCTTATATCTGAATATACCTGAATGGGCGCTCTTATTTTTTACTTCAATGATATTGTTATTATTGGTAAGATACTTTTTAGTATATTTTAAGGGCCAAAAATAATAAATGTCTAGATCTCTCAATCTGTCAAATTCAGAGTTAATAGAAAAATCAGTTGCGAATAATGAAAGCGAACTGACTCATACTGGTGCACTACTATCACTTACAGGTAGAAGGACTGGCAGAAGTCCAAAAGATAGGTTTATTGTTCAAGAAAATAGCACAAAAGATAAAATTGAATGGGGTGAGGTAAACAAGCCATTTGACTCAGATCATTTTGATAAGTTGTGGGAAAAGGTATCAGCTTATCTAGATGATAAAGATCATTTTGTTTCAAATGTGCATGTAGGCTCTAATATTGATCACTACATACCAGTTGAAGTAAAAACTGAGCTTGCCTGGCACTCGTTATTTTCGAAATTAATTTTTATTACGCCGAAAATTTTTAATGAAGAGAATAAAGAAATATGGAAAATTGTTACAGCAGCAAATTATGTTTGTGATCCTGAAGAAGATCATACTAATTCTGAATCATGTGTAATTATTAATTTTTTACGAAGAAAGGTCTTGATTGCCGGAATGAAATACGCAGGAGAAATGAAAAAATCCATGTTTGCAGTCCAAAACTTTCTTCTACCAGAGAAAGGTGTGCTACCAATGCATTGTTCTGCCAACCAAACAGCTGAAAAGAGTACAACATTGTTTTTTGGCCTATCGGGCACAGGTAAGACAACTTTATCTACCGATCCAAAATGTTCACTTATTGGAGATGATGAGCATGGGTGGGGTGATGGCACAGTTTTTAATTTTGAAGGTGGTTGTTATGCAAAATGCATTAACCTATCAAAAAAAAATGAGCCTTTAATTTGGGATGCGATTAAATTTGGCAGCATATTAGAAAATGTAGTGATAAATAACCAAGGTGTACCTGATTATACTGATAGTAAGCACACAGAAAATACCAGGGTTTGCTACCCAAGAGATTTCATAGATGGAGCAGTGCCTTCTAACGAAGGCGATGAACCTGATAATATAATTTTTTTAACTTGTGATTTGTCTGGGGTTTTACCTCCAGTAAGCATCTTAGATGAAAATGCCGCAGCTTATCATTTTTTAAGCGGTTACACAGCAAAGGTTGGCTCTACAGAGATAGGTGCTTCTAAATCAATGGATTTCACTTTCTCAACTTGCTTTGGTGCTCCATTTTTTCCTCGACCTGCAGGAGTATACGCAGATCTTCTTATTAAGAGAGTAAAAAGAAATAATACTAAGGTCTTTTTAGTAAATACCGGCTGGACAGGTGGTGGCTATGGAGTAGGCAAAAGATTTCCTATACCAGTAACTAGGGCGATTATTAACGGCATTCAAGATAATAAAATTGACTTTGATAATCTAGCTTATTTAGACAAACTTAATCTTCATATACCCAATGAGCTCGAAGGTGTAGATCCCAATCTTTTAAACCCAAAAACCTCATGGGCTTCTGCTGACGAGTATGAACTAGAGTGCGATAAGTTATGTAAGAAATTCAACCAAAACTTTAAAAAATTTAGTGTATCTCAAGAAATAGTAGATGCAGGCCCGAAATAGTAAAAATGGTTGAAAGCAACCAACAAAAAATTTCCGAATTTTTAAAATCAGACCAAGTAACTTACAAAGGCCTCGAAAAGGAAAACCTAAGATCTGATTTTGAGGGAAAGATCTCAAATAAAAGTTTTCCAAAAAATTTTGGTGTTCATAATTTCAATAGATATATCACTCTTGATTATTCAGAGCCGCACCTAGAGATTGTTACGCCTCCTTTTAAAGAAAATATTGAAGCTTACAATTTTTTATGTGACTTACATAAGTATGTTGAGGAAAGTCTTGATGGTGACCTTTTGTGGAACTACTCAATGCCACCAAAATTCAAAAGAAAGTACATAAAGTTGCCCTCGCACAGAGAAGCCAACGCAACAAAGCTTGCTCATCTTTACAGGCTTGGTTTAAGAAACAGGTATGGAGATAAAATGCAAAGCACTGCAGGCATACATTTTAACTTTTCATTTTCTGACTCTGTTTTAAAATCTCTCGGCGATAATAAAACTGATATATACCTTGGTATGTCAAGAAACTTCTTAAGGATATTTCCAATAGTCTTAAGATTAATGGGCTGTTCACCCGTAACACATAAATCCTTTTTAAAAGGAAGAAATATTAATATTGAGAATTTAGGCACTGAAGACTGTTACTTGCCAAAATCAACTTCATTACGCGTAAGTAGGCTTGGCTACTATTCAGAAGAACAAGATGAAAATTTTACTTCTTTTAACTCCCTAGAAAATTACTTAATGACAATTAAGGAATATATAAATACCCCAAACGATAAATTTAAAAATATATCGCTTGACCTAAAACAGCAAGTCAATAATGGAACAATACAAATGGAAAGCGAGCTTTACAACCATGTTAGGCCCAAAGGGATAATATCAAATAAGATTAGAGCTTATAATCAGTTAAGAAACAAAGGTATAGAATATCTAGAAATTAGATCTATTGATTTAAACCCTTATACAAGCATTGGGATTTCAATAGAAGACATAGATTTTTTAGAGCTTGTATTAATTTTTTGTGCACTAGCAGATTCACCTTTAATAAGTGATGTAGAGAGTGAGTGTATAAAAGAAAACATTAAAAGATCTTCTGAAGCTGGACAAAATTGTAATTTCATAAGAGATCTCGAAAATAAAAATGCTGAAGAATCAGCAAAAATAGTAACTGATGAATTTCTAACAATTCTTCAAGAATTTGCTGAAAAAGTAGGTTTAAGTAAAAGACGTGAAAATATGTTTCGTGAATACTTTCAAAGAAGTGCTTTTCCTTTATCAGAAAAGCTTCTGAATGATTTAAATCAATCGACTAACTTACTATCTTTTGTATTAAAAAAATCAGCACATATCAATCACAAAATAAAAAAAGAAAATCTTTTACTTTTCAAAAAAGAATGTGATTTATCGGAGAAGCAATATATTCGTGAAAAGAAAGAGGATAATATGATTTTTGAAGAATATTTAAGGCATTTCAGGAGAGAAATAAAATGAAAATATTGCATTGTAAAGAATATGGACCTGTAGAGAATCTTGTTTGGGAAGATATTGATTCTCGTGAACCAGGAGATAATGAAGTTTTAATCTCAATAAAAGCTGCGGCTTTAAACTTTCCTGACTATTTAATTGTGCAGGGCCTTTATCAGTTTAAGCCTGAAGTTCCTTTTGCCCCAGGAAATGAGGGTGCAGGTATTATTAAAAAAATTGGGAAGAATGTTACTCGTGTTAAAGAAGGTGATCGAGTTTCTTTTATGCTGCCCTATGGTGCTTTTGCTGAAGAGGCATGCACACATGAGCTTGGAGTATTTCCGATTTCTGATGACATTACATTTGAAATGGCAGCATCATATCAAATGGCTTATGGCACAAGTTATCATGCTTTAATTCAAAGAGGCCAACTTACTGAACACGATGAAGTCTTAGTGCTTGGAGCATCAGGAGGTGTTGGTTTAGCGGCTGTGGACATCGCCAAAGCCAAAGGTGCTAGAGTTGTAGCTGGAGTATCAACTGATGAGAAAGCAAAAATTTGCCGTGATTATAATGTTGACGATGTTGTGGTTTATGGTAATGGGCCGCAAGACAAAGATGCATCAAAAGCTTTTGCAGCTGAACTAAAATCTAAGAGCAGAAATGGTGGTTATAGTATTATTTATGATCCTATCGGCGACTGTTATACGGAGCCTGCATTCAGATCTATCGGCTGGAAAGGCAGGTACCTTGTAGTAGGTTTTGCCGCTGGGCAGATACCTAAATTACCTATCAACTTAACCCTTTTAAAAGGTGCATCACTGGTTGGTGTTTTCTGGGGGAGTTTTACTGGTCTTGAAACGGCAACGAACCAACAAAATATTGTGGATATAAATGAAATGTTGGTTGACGGTAAAATTAAACCTTTAATTTCAGAAACTTTCCCAATGGAAAGGGCTGGTGAAGCCATTAAAATGATTGGTAATAGAAAAGTAATAGGAAAGGTAGTTTTAGTAAATAATTGATTTATTTATTGAGAGACAAGTAAAGATTTAATTACAAGAGACATGGAAGAGCTATTGAATGGTGCCTTAAATATTCCAATAACTTCTGCTTTTGAATTAACAACTATCAGGTGATTGGTGTGAGATATTATCCTTTGATTCATATGGTTTTCCATGGGGGCTAATTTTTCAACACCGAGCTGATAACCGAGCTTCACAACTTCAGGCATTTCACCAGACACGCCTATGAAATCTTCGTCAAAGGCTGTTACATAACTTTTTAATCTTTCTAGAGTATCAATTTGAGGATCAAAGCTTATTAAATAATATGAAATATCATCTGTCTCAATTTTTTCAAAAATCTGTCGCATCACAGACATCATTACTGGACACTCTGTGGGGCAACTGGAGTAACCAAAATAAAGAAAATTAAGGCTTTGTTTTTTAAGAATCTCTTTTGTGAAAATATCTCCGTTATGATCAATTAGATTAAAATCCCTCAGCTCCTGAAAGCTTCCATAGCCATAATAACCGTTTACTTTCATTTCTTCAGGAGAAAGAATTCTTGGCTGACTTATTCTCCAAACAGAATAAAATAAAAGGAATAAGACTACAGAAAATAGTATAAAAGTTAGTAAATTTTTAGACATAGAGCATTATTAAGAAATCTATGTAAGTTGCCAAGAAGAAAAGAAGCATATATCTTACGGAAAAATTAAAAATCTTCATAGAAAGTTGATTGTTTTCATCATTTAGATATTCAATACACAGATATATAAAGTAAAAATTTAAAGCTGTGGTAGAGATTAGATAGAAATACCCTGTTAAGCCATAAAAAAATGGTGCCAAAGAGGCTCCTAATAGCAATACTGCATAAATAATCATTTCTTTTTTTGTTCTTGAAACACCTTTTGCAATAGGCATCATTGGTACCCCCTCTTTTTTGTATTCATCCATTCTATCAATTGCTAGAGGCCAAAAGTGTGGCGGGGTCCACAGGAAAATTATTAATACCAAGATTAGTGGTAACAGTGATATTTCATTAGTTACAGCAGTCCATCCTATTAATGGTGGAAGTGCTCCTGATAGCCCACCAATAACGATATTTTGTGGTGTAGACCACTTTAAATATATTGTATAAACCAGGCTGTAAAAAATAAATCCAAATGTGGTGATGAAAAGAGTTAAAAGGTTTGAGAAATACAGTAACAAACTAGAACCAATGAATAATAAGATAGCTGTGAAGGTTAAGGCTTGTGACAACGTGATATCCCCTGTGGCAAGTGGCCTTTTTTTTGTTCTCTCCATATTCTTGTCAGACTCTCTATCAAATATTTGATTTAACGAAGCAGAAGAAGCAGCTAAAAGAGCAAAACCAAGCAAACTTGCAAGGCTTGAAAAAATATTCGAATAAAACTCAATTGTTAAAAGCATGCCAACAAGTGCTGTAAGTGTTAAAAGTAGAACAATTTTTGGCTTACATAGATTTAAGAAACTTGCCATAAGATTAAGCTCTCCTGAACGCTAGGAAAGTCATAACAACAAAAGACAAAAACAACATCACACCTACTATATTGTGCGCAACTGCATTCCACAATGGAAGGGAGCTCAGAATATTATTAACTCCTAAAAAGATCTGAATACCTAATATGGATAAAAAACCTATGACGATTAATTTAGACTCATTTGACCAAAGCTTAGCTGCCAGAAAGATAGAGTAGATAAAAACAATTATGGCTCCTATTCTATGTGTTAAGTGAATAGCTACTCGAGCCTCATTACTCATTTGCCCATATAGGTAATTTGGCCCAATTGACTGAAATAAATTGAAACCTTCTTCGAAGTTAGTATTTGGTATCAATTCTCCCTGGCAATATGGTAAGTCTAAACAAGCTCTTGCAGCATAATTTGTAGATGTCCAAGCGCCTAAGAAGATTTGAAAAACTATCAAGACAAATCCTATTAGAATATATGGTTTATTTCGAACTAATATTAGATATGAGTTAGTTATCTTTAAAGATTTCATGAAAATTATTAAAAATAATGAGGTAACTATCATTGCCCCAAAAAGATGAGTGGTAACAATTAATGGATGTAACTTTAAGCTTACAGTTAAATATCCAAAAATACCTTGACCTATTATTATCAAGAGTAATGCCAATGACTCTGTTTTCATTTTTTGTTTCGCGAATGCAATTGATACAAGCGCAATAGCTAAGAGGCCCAATGCTGCTGCAAAATATCTATGAACTACCTCAGGAATTATTTTATCGATCTCTACTGGTGAATTAGGATATAAGTTTTCAGCTATCGCTATCTCATCTGGAGTTGTTGGAAAAGTGACAAAGCCATAACACCCTGGCCAATCAGGACAACCGAGCCCTGCATCAGCCAATCTTGTCCAAGCGCCTAAGCCTATTACAATAAAACAAAACCCCACACCAATCGCTGCAAATACTTTCGTGTTAAAAATATTCATAATATTTGTTTCACCTCCTCAAAAATTTCATTAAAAGTAAGGTCTGATTTAAACTCCCATATAAGAAGAGAAAAAGAATCCACTAAAAGCAACGAGTTTGATGTGTAAGGATCTTGAATCCTACCTTTAGTATGATTTTTAAATAAATCATCCTTATCGTATAAATAAATTACACCTGGAAAACTAGTTCTTAACTCTTTAGCACTCTCAAACTTATCTTTATCTTTGTAAACTACCATTCTTAATAATCTGTGTCCCTCCCTCCTTAGGGTTAGTTTTGAACTTCTAGCAACATCATATATATCCTTACTCAATTCAAGATTATTAAAATTATCAAAATACACAAAGTAGAATTTTCCTGGAGTAAATTGAAATTTATCTCCATCTTCTCTAATCAAATTGATATCTGTAATTTCAATCTTTGGTTCAATGGGAATCCCTTTGGTATAGATTTCAGGTTTATAGCCTAAGAAATATGTGAGTGTTGATGTAGTTAATGTCAAAAGAGGGATTAACAAAATTATGAGCGCTAGTCTGTATTGTCTATCCATCTTTTCTCCTATATGCGTAAACGGTCAATATTATTAGGGCCGCACACAAACCAAACCATTGTATGGCATATCCTATATGTTTGCTTGCAGACATATTTACAGGCTTTTCAATTAAATCTAGTTTTTCTTCTTGCCTTACACCCAAATTAAATAAAAAATTATGTAAATATATATCCTTTTTAAAATTAAATTTATCAGAGATATATCTTGAGTCGAATTCCTGAATAATTCTGATGTCAGATTCTTCAATATTTTTTACAAAAGAATTATTCTCTTTTTTAAGGACAGTCCCCTCAAGTTCTCTCTTATCTTTTGGCACAATAATGCTTGGAAGATCATTTTTAATCATGTTCCTCGGAACAAAACCTCGATGCACAAAAATTAATGACCCATCAGCGACTTCAAACAAATGATAAATTTTAAAACCAGCCTTACCTTTTAATATTGCGTTGTCTTCATATATTACAAGGTCTTTGAAGCTTCCTGACATTTTTATGGGCTGCCAGTTTTTGTAAGTTTTGCTTTGCTCAAGATTAATTGACGGTCTTGATAGCAGTTCGTCATAATTGGCGATAATTATGTTTTTTTCTTCTGCTCTTTGTATTTGCCAGAAACCAAGACTAATTGTTATAGGAGCAAAAATAATTGCAAAAATTAATATCTTTGATTTAAAGCTATTCAATGTTTTAATATCTCCGTGTTAAAAACTATCGTATTTATTTTACTTATATTGGTTTTAATAAGCTTGGCGTCAAGCTTAGTATTTCTTTTCATTGATAGGGGTAAACCAAACAGAAAGCGCATCATGTATGGATTAGGTTTTAGAGTTACTCTCGGTGCAATTTTAATTATTCTCATAGTTTATGGCATAGCAACAGGGCAACTTGGCAACCAAGCGCCCTGGGGTTAAAGGATATAGACAAACAGAAATAAACAAACCCAAACTACATCTACGAAATGCCAGTACCAAGATGCTGCTTCAAAACCAAAATGTTCTTTATCAGTGAAATGGTTAAAACCAGCGGATCTCGCGAGTTGTGTTGCAAGAAAAATTCCACCAATCAGAACGTGCATACCGTGGAATCCAGTAAGCATAAAAAATGTGGTTCCATATACGCCTGAGTTTAGTTGTAACCCTAAGTGAGCGTAAGCTTCATAATATTCAAGAGCTTGCAAAATAACAAAAATAAAGGCAAGAGACACAGTAATCGCTAACCAAAAATTAAATCTTTTTCTATTGTTGTCTTTAAGTGCCATATGGGCAAAGTGAACAGTGCCGCTAGATGTGAGAAGAACTATGGTGTTATAAAGTGGTAGCCACGTTCCAATATCTCGTAAACTATGAAGGTACATATTCTCTTCAGGTCCTTTTGTCAAAGCCTGATCACCCATCAAGCTTTGTTCTGGTGTGATCATTGGAGGCCACGTTGCTTCAAATTCAGGCCAAAGCAGATCACCTGCTAAACCTTTTGCAGTTGCCCCTTCTCCACCAAGCCATGGTATAGAGAATGTTCTTATATAAAATAACGCACCAAAAAAAGCGGCAAAGAACATGACTTCAGAGAAAATGAACCAGCCCATTCCATAAACATATGAGTTATTTAATTGAGGTGTATCTAGTCCAGCTAAAGATTCTCTTGTAACCACCGAAAACCAATATGCCATAGTGGCAATAACAGCGGCCACACCAAAAAAGAACATTGTTGTGCCTTTGCCCATTACTGCATCAGCTGCCCCGACACCAAAAAAAAGCATTGCCACAGCGAAAACAATTGGTATGGAGCTTTTTTCAGGCACATAGTATTTTTGATGGCCTGTTGAATCAGTGCTCATGATTTACTGCTAGTATTTCCTCTCTATCATTTTCAAACAAAGTATATGATAAATAGACGTTATTTACATTCTGACTAAGCTCTGAATCAACATAAAACCTTACTGGCCACTCTTGTGTTTCATAGGGATCAAGTGTTTGTTCGCTGAAACAAAAACATTGAATTTTCTTTACGCTTTCAGCAGCTAGACCAGGGGAAACCGATGGAACTATAGATAGGGTTAATTTTTTGTTTGTGTTGTTAGTTGCGATATAAGAAGTTTTGCTGACTTTGTCCGTTAAGACCTCTAAATTTGTTTCTGATGGGTAAAAGGTGACAGGGGCTGAGCCATTAACGGTACTTAAAAATCTTATATTTACTTGTCTTTCATATGTTTCATTATTTTTTTTAAAGAAATCTGATGGTCCATATATTTTCCCATTCAAACCAGTTACTTCACAAAATACATTATAAAGCGGAACTAGCATGAACGAAAAAAAGAACATAAAGATGACTGCACCAAGCAAAGATACAAAAACCTTGTTCTTTAAGGGTCCGTTACTCATTTAACCTTTGGTGGGACGTCAAATGTGTGATATGGGGCTGGCGAATCGACCGTCCACTCAAGACCATCAGCACCATCCCAAACCTGTGGAGTAGCTTTTTTTCCAGCAAATACTGTTTTAACGACAATATACAAAAATAATAGTTGTGATAAACCAAATAAAAATGCTCCTACTGAAGAAACAGCATTCCATTCAGCAAATTGCAAAGCATAGTCCGCATATCTCCGTGGCATGCCTGCAAGACCGACAAAATGCTGAGGGAAAAATGTAATGTTTACGCCTATAAATGAAAGCCAGAAATGCATTTTACCCATCCTCTCGTCATACATGTTACCTGTCCATTTTGGCAACCAGTAATAGACTGCAGCCATTATGGAAAATACTGCACCAGGAACAAGAACGTAGTGAAAGTGAGCTACTACAAAATAAGTATCATGATATTGAAAATCCGCTGGTGTAATAGCCAGCATTAATCCAGAAAAACCGCCAATTGTGAAGAGAACGACAAATGCTATTGCAAACAACATTGGTGTTTCATACGTAATAGAGCCTTTAAAAATTGTAGCGCACCAGTTGAAGACTTTTACCCCTGTTGGGATTGCTATGAGCATTGTTGCCCACATAAAAAATAATTCTGCAACAAGAGGCATGCCAACTGTAAACATGTGGTGTGCCCAGACCACAAATGACAATACTGCAATAGAAACCATCGCATATACCATAGAAGCGTGACCAAATAATGGTTTTCTCGAAAAGGTCGAGATTATATGTGATGTAATACCAAATGCAGGTAGTATCATTATATAAACCTCTGGATGTCCAAAAAACCAGAAGACATGTTGAAATAAAACAGGATCTCCTCCGCCTGCAGCATCAAAAAATGATGTGCCAAAGTATGCATCCATTAATAGCATAGTAACTGCACCGGCTAAGACAGGCATAACTGCAATGAGAAGATAAGCTGTAATTAACCACGACCAAACAAACAAAGGCATCTTCATTAATGTCATCCCTGGAGCTCTCATATTCATAATTGTGACTACCACATTTATTGAGCCCATAATTGAAGAAGCACCCATAATATGAATAGCGAATACAAAGTAAGCTATGTTTGGATAATTGGTTGATAATGGTGCATAAAAAGTCCAACCAAAACCTGGCATACCGCCCTCCATAAATGCTGTTGATAGCAAAATAGAAAAAGCAACTGGCAACAACCAGAAGCTTAGATTATTCATTCTAGGCATAGCCATGTCTGGAGCTCCAATCTGTAGGGGTATTAACCAGTTAGCAAGACCAACAAAGGCCGGCATCACGCCACCGAAAATCATAATTAAGCCATGCATGGTTACAAGCTGGTTATATCTTATAGGATCCATTAGCTGTAAGCCTGGCTCAAATAATTCCGCCCTTATACCCATAGCAAACGCTCCACCCAAAAGGAAAGCTGCAAAAGCAAACCACAAATATAATGTACCAATATCTTTATGGTTTGTTGTTGTTAACCAGCGCATGAAGCCTTTTTGCGGGCCATGATGGTCGTCATGATGATTATTATTTTCAACTACTGCACTCATGTTCTGCTCCTATAAATTTGTTTCCTTGTATTCAACTATGTCTTTTGGAATAACAATCTCTCCATCTCCTGATCTCTCATTACCCCAAGCTAGTCTAGTAAAAGTTATAACTGAAGCCATCTCTACCTCATTTAGTTGCTCGGCAAATGACTGCATTTGGCTTCCTCTTATTCCTTCCATTAAAATTTCTATTTGTTTAGCTTTGTTATTCATTACCACGTCACTACCTGCAAGGGCTGGATAGAAACCAGCAATACCAGCTCCGTTTGTTTGATGACATGCAGCACATCTAGTCTCATAGATTTCTTCACCTGTTGCAAGCAACTCGTCTGATGACCATTCTTTTTCAGTTAAATATGCAATTTGTTCAATAATCTCTCTTTTTGATTGCAGCCATTCTTCATACTCTTCTTGAGTAACTGCCTTAACCACGATAGGCATATATGCGTGTCTTTCGCCACAAAGCTCAGTGCAGTTGCCTCTATATATTCCGGGAACATTTACCTTCGTCTTAGCAACATTTATAAAGCCTGGTATTGCATCTTGTTTTACTGCAAAGTCACTCATGTACCAAGAATGAATTACGTCATTGCTTGTAATTAAAAAACGTACTGGAGTATCTACTGGTATTACTACCGGCTCATCGACTTCTAACAAATAATTCTCATTTTTTTCAACCCTATTAAATTCGTATTGGTCTGGAGGGGTGGTCAGATTAGAGAAAAAACTCAATGGTTTATTTCCAACTTGTTCGTCAAGGTATTTGTATTGCCATTTCCATTGCCACCCAACAACCTGTATGTCAATACCGCCTTCCTCAGACTCGTGATCGTATATTTTCTTTAAAGTAATAGAAGCTGGAACAGCCATCGCTATTAAAATAAGTGTAGGAACAATTGTCCAAAGCATTTCGACTGTGTGGTTTTCTGTGAAGGTTGCAGGCTTTTTGTTGTTCGATCTTCTATATTTCCACATGGACCAAAAGAGAATCCCAAAAACTACAACCCCAATAGCTACAACAACAAAAAATATTGTCATGTGCAGTCCAAAAACTTCTTTACTTATATCGGTTACACCAACAGGCATATTAATGTCTAACCAATCGGCAGACATAAAAAGTGATAAGGGGTAGAGAATAAGTGCCCAGAGCTTGTTCTTCATGTACGCAATATACTACTATAAATACTGTTAATGTCGAGTAATAAACGCCACTAATGTATAGTTTTTTAATCGTTTATAATTTTAATAGATTCTATGATATTGTTTTCTTTTTTATCAAATTCATCGCCTTTCATTTTTAGGTATTTGCAAGATACACACCTTATTTCCGAATCGTCATTTTTTAAGACTATTGAATCAATATCTCCGCATGATGGGCAAACAGCACCAGCAATAAATTTAAACCCCTTCATCTAATAGCCTCTTAACATCTTCAACACCAGGTTTTGTATTAAACCATAAACAAAAACACTCTGAAGCTTGTTCTACAAGCATACCTAAACCATTGTGGAAATTTGCTTTTTTTGAAATCGAAAGTGTTCTTAACCTCGAATTTGTTTCATTTGCATAATTTATATCGTAAATAAATCCATCCCTATTTAAAGAAAAGTGTTCAAAGATTTTTAAGGTGTTCAAATCTAGCGATGAAGCACAATTTATGATCAGATCTATGTTTTGTCCTTTATATATATACAAGCTAGAATTTTTATAAGTAGCATCTATGGCTTTTGATTCTGTTCTGTTTTTTATGTAAATATTTTTGTTTGTTTTTATTGTTTCCAGTATTGCATTTGCCGCACCACCTAGACCATAAACTAAAATATTCATGTTCTGATAATCTATGTTTTTTGAATTTAGATCATTAATTAAACCAATACCATCTGTAGAGCTCGCTTTAAGACCTTTCTCATATATACAGTTTATTGATTCAAAATTTGAATTGAAATTATCAGCAACTAAATGTTTGTATGGTTTGGTGATGTTTAGCCCAAAGCCATCTTTTTCAAAAAAATCATCGATAAAACACAATGGATCTTTTTTTATGTCATAAATTGAGTATTCAATTGAGTAATTAAGTTGCTTTGCGAACTCATGATGGATTTTAGGAGAAAGAGAATAGCCAATTTCTTTCCCCAAAACACCTAATTTATATTTCATCAATCCAGTTCCTTGGAGTTTTTAAGACATCGTAAAGTTTTTGCTGTTGGGCTGTGAGTTTTTCATCGTACTTATAATGCCATTCAACCTTATTAGGCAAAGACATTAAAATTGATTCAATTCTTCCTCCTGATTGGAGGCCAAAAAGAGTACCTCTGTCATATGTGAGGTTAAACTCTACATACCGCCCTCTTCTAAATCTTTGAAATTTATTTTCTACTTCTGTATATTTTTTAGTTTTGTGTTTATTGATTATTTCAACGTAGTTTTTAATAAAATTTTCACTGACTCTTTGTGAAAAATTAAGGCCTTGATCGGTTTGCTCAAATTTTCTTTTTTCATAAAAAATGCCACCAATACCCCGGTGTTCTTTTCTATGAGGTATGTAAAAATATTCGTCACAATTCTTTTTTGCCATTTTATAAAAATTACTGTCAATCACTTCGCAAGCTTTTTTTGCTCCCTCATGCCATTTCTGACAATCTTCTTCATCTAAAATATATGGAGTAAGATCAAATCCACCTCCGAACCATTCTTCAAAAATCTGATCTTCTTTAAAAGTACAGAAATATCTGATATTAAGGTGTGCTGTGGGAATATAGGGGTTTTTGGGGTGGAAAACTACTGATACGCCTGTTGCAAAAAAAGGCAATCCCATCGATTTGCTCTTATTTCCAACTGAAGATTCAGGCAATGATTTTCCTGTTATAGATGAAAAATTTATTCCAGCTTTATCAAAAAAATTTCCATCGTCTATAACAATTGAATTACCATAACCAAGTTCCTTTTTTTGCCAAACGTCATCTTGAATCTTTGATTTTTCTTCAAAGTGTTTCACTTTATCAAAAATTGCTTCATGCATACCTTTAAATGCTTTAGAGATTTGTTCTTGTTTATCTAACATATTCATTGTTTTCTAGGTCTAGTATTTTAGATGGTTTTTTCTCATCTCCTAGTGGCCCATCAAGAGCCCCAAATAATTTTCCATCAAAAACATCTTTAACTTCATTTATGTTTCTACATGTAGTTTCTCCAGAAATATTTGCAGAGGTAGATATTATCGGTTTATTAATTAGTTTCAAGAAGTGTAGAAGATTTCTATCCCCAGGTATTCTTGCTGCTACTTTTTGTTGATTTGTTGGAATAAGCATAGTTGTAAAAGTGTTTTCATTAGTTTTAATTAATGAATAATATTTGCTTTCAATATCAAAGTATTTTGTTAACTGTTCAAATGAACAGAACAGGAGAATATATTTCTTATCATTGTCCCTTTCTTTTACTAAATCTAAGGTTTCTATATTTCCAATTGTATTTAGGCCACCGATGCCCCACACACCTTCTGTTGGGTAGGCTATTACTTTTTTATCAAGAATCCACTTGGCCGCTAAATTAGCTTCTTTAGTTATATTCAATCTCTATCAAGATTTTTATCTTTCTGAATGGTTTTTTCTCTTAGTTCTTTTTTAAACTCAACCATCTTTTGAGCCATTGAAACATCACTCACGCCCAACATTTGAGCTGCAAAGATACCAGCATTAGTTGCTCCTGCAGTGCCAGCTGCAAAAGTTGCTACAGGCACGCCAGCCGGCATTTGAAGTGTTGAAAGTATTGCATCCAGTCCGCTTAAACTATGTGCTGTTGGCACTCCTAGCACTGGACTCGATGAGTGTGCTGCAACAGCGCCAGCAAGGTGCGCAGCCATACCCGCAATAGCTATATAAGCCTTACACCCTCTTTCTTTTGAGCTTTTTAAATATTCAACAAGAACATCAGGCGATCTATGGGCAGAAATAACTTTAAGCTCACAATCTATATCGAAACTTTTCAAGGATTTAATTGCAGCCTTGCCAAGATCTACATCTGAATCTGAACCGAGAATTACAGAAACTTGTATATTGTCCATATTTATAAAACTATAATAACTAATCTATGAATAGGTTAAATATATTAACATTTCCTGACCCAAGGTTAAGAAAAAAAGCAGTTCCAATAACTGCTTTTGACAAAGAGCTTGAAAAAAAAGCTAAGGATATGCTTTTTACCATGTATGAAGATAAAGGCATTGGCCTTGCTGCAACCCAAGTAGATATTCATGAACGTTTAATAGTTATTGATTTATCAAAAGATGGTTCAGACCCATTAGTAATAATTAATCCCAGTTATGAGGTTCTAGATGATGCTCTTGAAATTTCAAAAGAAGGTTGTCTTTCAATTCCAACCTTTCAGCAAGAAGTGCCGAGAGCAAAAAAAATAGCTCTTACTTATCAAGATTTAAAGGGCCAAACACAAAAACTTACAGCTGATGGTTTATTGGGCTTCTGCATTCAGCATGAAATAGATCACCTTAATGGAAAATTATTAGTAGACTATGCGTCATCATTAAAAAGAAGCCGCATAAAAGAGAAACTAATGAAGTCTAAGGATGTCAATAACAAAAGTTAAAGTTGGTTTTGCAGGCACACCTCAAATTGCCTTTGATATATTCTCAGAAATCTTCTCATCAGATGATATTTCTACTGAGTTTGTGCTTACACAGCCTGATAAATCGTCAGGCAGAGGTTTAGTTGTATCTAAATCCTTGTTTGCAAATACAAGCGATCTTGAAGTTTTCCAACCTATTAATTTAAATGATGAAAAATTAATCGGAAAAGTGAAAGCTTTTAATATTGATATTTTGGTTGTTGTTGCATATGGAAAAATACTGCCCTCATGGCTTCTCAATACACCTAAATTCGGCTGTCTAAACGTTCATTTTTCCAACCTTCCAAAATATAGAGGTGCTGCGCCAATACAAAGAGCTATTGAAAATGGTGAAAAAGAAACAGGTGTAAGTTTTATGAAATTAACTGAGGGTTTAGATGAAGGGCCAGTTTATAAAAGCTTGTTAGTAAATATTGAAAATAAAGATTATTTTGAAGTTGAGTCATTGTTATTAAAAAAATCTTTAGAAAGTATTTGTGATGTTATAAAAGCAGTAGCGAATAACTTAAAACCCACAAAACAAGATCACTCCAGAGCTACTTTGGCAAAAAAAATTAATAAAAGTGAGGGAGAAATTAATTGGATGAATACTGGCGAGGCAATCAAGAACAAGTTTTTAGCGTATAAAAAGTGGCCTAATGTTTACTTCAAATACAAGGGGCTTAAGGTAGAGGCTGTAAATTTACATCTGCATTCACATGAAATTGGAAAACCCAGTGAAGTTTATGATTTTGATAATAAATCGTTGAAAGTATATTGTGGGGATGGTGTGATAGCAGTAACTTCAGTAAAGTTTCCAGGCAAGAAAGTTATAGATTCAAAAGATTTCTTTAACTCAAAAAGGGATATAATTTCTAAAGGAGATTTATTGATTTGAAAATAATCATATTGGGGGGTGGCTCAATTGGAGGCAGTGTTGCTAAAGAGCTTTCTTCAGAAGAAAACGATGTTGTTGTAATTGATAACAATGACGAAAATCTTGAGCCAATAAAAAGTGTGGAAGGCATTCAAACATTGTTTGGTAATGGATCATCTCCAAAAATGCTTGAGAAAGCAGGGCTTGATGAAAGCAGCCTATTATTGTGTCTAACAGATTCTGAGGAAACCAATTTGTTAGCGTCCTTAATTGGAAAAGAAAAATTCAATGCTGGACGTATAGTATGTAGGTTAAAAGGGTCTGAGTATAAAGAAATTGCTGAAGAAATTACTCCTTTTGTTGATTTTTTTATTAATCCTGAAGACCTTATAACAGAAGAAATTAAAGACCTTTTACATCACCCTGGTGCTCTCGAAATATTAGATTTTGCGGAGGGTAAGATTAAATTAGTAAGTGTTTACGCAAAAGGTTCAGGTATATTGGTAGGTAGACAGATAAAAGAGCTTAAAGACGATTTGCCTGAATACGAAACAAGAATTCCTGCCTTATACCGTGATGAAGAACTTTTAATTCCAACAGGTGAAACAATAATTAAGGAAGGAGATGAGGTGTTTTTTATAGCTGATGAGAAGCATATAGAGGATGTAACAAAAGAGCTACAAAAGCTTGAAAGTAAATATAAGAACGTCTACATAGCTGGAGCCGGAAATATAGGAAAATCTTTAGCAAAAAAGATTAACGATGATTTTAATACTAAATTGATAGAGAAAAATGTAGAGCATTGCGAGCGAGCTTCAGAAGAACTAGATGGTATTCTGGTATTAAATGCAGACGCAGCTGACAAAGACTTTTTATCTTCAGAAGGAATTGAAGAATGCGATGTTTTTGTTGCTGTCACCCAAGATGATGAATCGAATGTGCTTTGTTCATTAATGGCAAAAAAACTAGGATCAAAAAAAACTATTACAATTATTAATAAAGAGGCTTATTTTGACTTAGTGGGCAAAAATGAGCTCGATATAATTATTTCTCCAGTACAAATAACCGTATCTCATGTTCTCAAGTACATAAGAAAAGGTTCAGTATCAAACGTTCACAAAGTAAAAAAGGGCATGGCTGAAGCAATAGAAATAATAGTAGACTCTTCATATCAAAAACTAAAAGGCAAAATAATTTCTGATTTAAAACTAGATGAAAACATTACTATTCCTGCGCTCAAAAGGGATAAAGATGTTCTTATGGTTCACGGCAACACCAAAATACATGATGAAGATCATTTAATTGTTTTTTATAAAGACAAGGACGTTATAGATAATTTTTATAATACTTTTAGATGATTAGTTTGTTAAAATTACTAAGATTTCTTGGCCCAACATTGTTATTTTTTGGAACTTTTGTTGTTCTACCACCTTTGATTTTAAGTTATTTCAATAATGTTACAGATATTCGCATGTTATATATTTATCTGGCTTGTGTAACGTATTCTGCCGTTGTTCTTTTAACACTAAGGCAAAGAAAATTTTCATATAGTCCCAAAGACGGTTTTGTTATAACTTTTTTAACATGGATGTTAATTTCATTATTAGCCTCATTACCATTTCTGAATATTGGTTTAGTATTTTATGATGCTTTATTTGAGGCAGTTTCTGGTTTAACTACTACGGGCTCAACGATTATTAAGGATTTATCCCAATTGCCAGATCACATCCTTATATATAGACAGTTATTACAGTGGGCTGGAGGTGTAGGTTTAGTAATAGTTGTTTTGGCAATAATTCCAGCAGTATCTGGTGGTATGAAGGTTCTACAAGCAGAGACCTCTGGGTTTGCTGATAAAAGTTTCTCACCACGATTAAGAGAAACAGCTAGATCTCTTCTTAAGTTTTATTTCCTTATAACTATAGCGTGTGTATTGTCATATTGGCTGGCTGGAATGACATGGTTTGAGGCTTTTTCTCATTCTTTTAGTACTGTTTCAATTGGTGGTTTTTCAATTTACAACGAAAATTTTGGATATTTTGACAATCCTGTAGTAGAGTTCGTCGCCGTATTTTTTATGCTGATATCTGCAACAAACTTTGGCCTACATTTCTTATCATTTACAAAAAGAAGTTTCAGACATTATCTAGCAAATGACGAGCTTAAGCTTTTTTTAAGCACAGTCCTTGTCGTTGTTTTAACCTCAACACTTACTCTTTACTTAAAAGAAGGCTTCAGTATAGACAATTCAATTAGATATGGTGTCTTTCAATCAATCTCAATTATTACAACAACTGGTTTCACGCTAGAACCACTTTCGGGTCTTGGAGGATCTGTTGTGTTTTTAATATTTATTGTTGCTTTTATTGGTGCTTGCTCAGGTTCTGTTGGTGGCGGAATGAAGGTATGGCGAATTTTATTAATGTTTAAGGTTGGTTTTTCAAATATTACAAAAATTATGCATCCTAGTGCTATTAGCAGTGTTAAGCTTAACGGCGAAAAGATAGTTTCCTCACAAATTGAAGCTGTGTTTTCATTCATTGCTATTTACATATCTTTTTTCTTGTTATTTATGTTTGTGTTGATCTTGCAAGATGTAGATTTCTATTCTGCTTTCTCAGGAACAGCAGCAGCTATAAATAACCTTGGTCCTGGATTAGGAAATTTTTCTGAGAATTACTCTGTTCTTTCAGATGTTGGTAAATTAACGCTGACTTTGGCTATGATTGTAGGTAGGCTTGAATTGTTCGGGGTATTGATACTTTTTGTGCCGTCGTTTTGGAGAAGTTAATAAATATTAGTTTCACCAGAACGTGGTTTTTTAAATTTTTTATACTCCCAATAATATAACTCTGGTGCTGTTAAAATTGCCTCTTCAAACAATTCATTCATCTCTTTAGTATTTATATTGTTTTTTATTTTTTTACATACTAGTTTATATTTTTTTTGTTTGCCCTTTGTTAAATAAATAAAATGAAGATCGTGTGTTCCTTTTTTAGATAGTTTTTCAATCAGATCAATGCATAAGCACTCTTTATTAAAGAATTGTTCATAAACTCCCCTTTTGTGAGGAACAAGATCAGAGGCAATCAAAATATTGTTTTTATTAAAAAAGTTTTTTAGCAAATATTTAAATCCATTTGTTGTTGCTGGGAACATTTTAGCTCCTTGTCGTTGCCTAACTTTTAAAAGATTTGTTTCAAGTGTTTTATTTTTTACTGGTGTATATAGAACGTCAATTTGCGACAAAAGCTCTGAAAGAACAAATATCAAAATATCTACACAACCCATGTGTAGTGTAAAAAAAAGTTTTGGCCTACCGTTCTCTAGTGATTTTTCTTCTAAATAATCAGAATCTATTAACTTTTTGTAATTGTCACTTCTTCCCCATACAAAAGGAAACAACAGTGATAATTCAACTGTTTCTCTTAAGCTCTTTCTAATTAGTTTCTTGTCATAGCTAAAACAGTGCTTAATATTTTTTTCAGTAACATTTAGTTGAGAAGTTTTAAAAAGAAACGCAACTATATAAAAAATATAGGAAGTGGCTTTTAAAAGTAAAAGCGGAGTGCGCGAAATTAATACAAAGAGTATGCTAAACATCTATAAAATAATAAAATAGCTTAATTAGCATAATATAGGAAAAATTTTGCCTGCAGAAAACATTGATGAACTCATAGCTCTTTGTAAAAGAAGAGGTTTTATATTTCAGTCAAGTGAAATATATGGAGGTACGCAAGGGTTATATGACTATGGGCCTTTGGGTGTTGAGTTAAAAAATAATATTAAAAATTCTTGGTGGAAGTCAGTTGTATATGAGCGCGATGATGTTGAGGGTCTTGACGCCTCTATTCTCACTAAACAAGCTGTTTTACGATATTCAGGTCACGAGGAAACATTTACGGATCCTTTGGTTGATTGTAAGTCGTGTGGGGAAAGGTTTAGAGCTGATCAAGTGCCTAAATATTGTAAAAAGGAGGACTTAACTGAGCCACGACAATTTAATCTCATGTTTAAAACCAATGTCGGTCCGATTGATGATGGCAAAACCTTTGCATATCTTAGACCAGAAACAGCACAACAAATCTTCACCAATTTTAAAAATGTAGTTGATTCTACGTCCAGGAGTGTACCGTTTGGTATAGCTCAAATGGGTAAAGCCTTTAGAAATGAAATTACTTTAAAAAGTTTCATTTTTAGGGTGAGAGAGTTTGAACAAATGGAATTAGAGTTCTTTGTGACTCCTGGGACAGACGAGGAGTGGCATCAAAATTGGGTTGATCAAAGGCTTGAATGGTGGGAAAAACAGGGAGTTTCAAGGGATAAGTTAGAACTTTATAACGTGCCTAAAGAAGAATTAGCTCATTATTCAAAAGCAACCGTTGATATTATGTACAGATTTCCACATGGATTGGAAGAATTAGAAGGAGTTGCAAACCGAACAGATTTCGATTTAGGTTCACACTCAAAAGATCAGGCAGAACTAAATTTAAAAGCTAGTGTAAAAGAAAATAATCAGTCAAATGCAAAACTAGCCTTAAAAGATGAAAACAACGAGTGGATGGTTCCTTTTGTTATCGAGCCCTCAGCTGGTGTCGACAGAGCAATTTTAGCAATTCTTAATGAGGCATACTGTCTAGAAAAAATTGATAACAAAGAAAGGGTTGTGCTAAAGCTTAAGCCCCATCTTTCGCCGATAAAAGCAGCTGTTATACCATTAAAGAAAAATGATGAAAATATAGTATTAAGAGCGAAAGATATAAAAACTAAGCTTCAAAAATTAGGGGTGGGGCGAGTATTATTTGAGAATAGTGGAAATATTGGAAAAAATTATAGAAGGCATGATGAGGTTGGCACACCTATCTGCATTACGATTGACTTTGAAACGCTTGAAAAAGATACAGTTACTATTAGAGATAGAGACACAATGACGCAAAGAAGAGTACCTGAAAAAGATCTTGAGAAAGAGTTTAAAAAGCTTTTCTAAATATCTACGTTTTCTGCTCTTAGCGCATTTTCATCTATAAATTGTCTTCTAGGTTGCACTTGATCGCCCATTAAAGTTTCAAAAATATCATCAACCATTTCTCTGGCATCATCGAGTGTAATTTGAACTAGTCTTCTGTTAGTTGGATCAAATGTCGTCTCCCAAAGCTGCTCAGGGTTCATCTCTCCTAGGCCTTTATATCTTTGTATTTCAGGAGTTCTAGCTCCTTCAGCGCTTTCTTCTCTAAGTGATTTTAAAATTTCATCTTTTTCTTCTTCATCTTTTGCGTATTGTATTTTACTCCCCTTCTTAATTTTATATAAAGGTGGAAGAGCTAGGTAAATGTGTCCTTTTTCTAAAAGGTCGTACATTTGATTATAAAAGAAGGTTAATAGCAATGTTCTTATATGGGATCCATCTACATCAGCATCAGTCATTATTATTACCCTATGGTATCTAAGTTTTTCTACACTGAACTCGTCAATTCCAATTCCTGTTCCTAGAGCAGTAATAAGTGTTCCTATTTCATTAGATGATAAGACTTTATCTAGTCTAGCTTTTTGCACATTTATAATTTTCCCTTTTAGGGGGAGTATTGCTTGAAAACTTCTATCTCTACCTTGTTTTGCTGAGCCGCCAGCAGAGTCTCCTTCCACTAAAAACAACTCAGAAAGTGATGGATCTTTTTCTTGGCAGTCTGCTAGTTTTCCAGGAAGCCCACCTATATCTAGCAATCCTTTCCTCCTAGTCATTTCTTTTGCTTTTCTCGCAGCTTCTCTTGCATATGCAGCTTCAAGAACCTTACCAAGTATTTCTTTTGCTTGAGGTTTATTAGCCAATAAAAAATCCATAAAATAGTCATTTAATAAGCCTTCTACAGCAGGCCTAGCTTCTGATGAAACTAGTTTATCTTTTGTTTGTGAGGAGAATTTTGGATCAGGCATTTTTAGAGAAATAATTGCAACCATTCCCTCTCTGACATCTTCTCCTGTAATTTCAACTTCTTTTTTTCTCATTAAGTCTTCTTTTTTAATGAAATTTTTAATTACCCTAGTAAGGCCCCCTCTGAAACCAGCTAAATGTGTGCCTCCATCACCCTGAGGAATATTATTTGTGAAGCATTGAACGTTTTCTCGATAGGTGCTGGTCCACTGTACAGCAACCTCAACACCAATGCCCTTCATGTTTGCTTGAGCGTAAAAGGGCGTACCAACAGTTTCTTTTTTCCCTGTAAGGTATTTAACAAATTCGTTCAAACCGCCATCTGATTTGAAATTATGAGACTTTCCAGTTCTTTCATCTAAAACACTAATCCCTATGCCCTGATTTAGGAAAGACAGTTCTCTAATTCTTTTAATTAATATATCTACATCAAACTTTGTTTGGGAGAAAATTTTATTCGAAGGTGTAAAAGTAACTTTTGTCCCAGTTTTATCACTTTTTTCTACTATTTCAAGTTTTGTTTTAGGAAAGCCATCTTCATATTCTTGTCTATACTTAGAGCCTTGTCTTTCTATTTCTAATATTAGTTTACTGCTCAGTGCGTTTACAACAGAAACACCTACACCATGAAGGCCTCCAGATACCTTGTAGCTATTTTCATCAAACTTTCCACCTGCGTGCAACACAGTCATTATAACTTCAGCTGCTGATGCGCCCTCTTCATGTTTATCTACTGGTATTCCTCTTCCATTGTCTGCTACGGATACGGAACCATCTTTACCAACTACTACGTCTATTTGAGTACAAAAACCAGCTAGACCTTCATCTATAGAATTATCGAGGACCTCGAAAACCATATGATGAAGACCAGTTCCATCATCCGTATCACCTATATACATACCTGGACGTTTTTTTACAGCCTCAAGCCCTTTTAGAACCTTTATGCTGTCTGAATCATAATCATTTGACATATGAGCAACCTTTGTTGTGTTCTACGTGGAACAAAAAAACATCTTTATGTTCTTTAAAATAGGTCGGATTTATAGATGTCATAATTGTCTGAACGCTGTTATTTATAAGATATTTTAACATTAAATTTGCATTTTCTTTATCTAATTCTGAAGAAATGTCATCCATTAACAGTATAGGAGTTAAATTAGTACCCTCAATAATAATTTCTCTTTGAATAAGGTGCATTATAATAGATATTATTTTCTGTTGACCTCTGGAAAGTACTTCTGATGCATTTATATTATTTAAAAAAATATTGAAAGATCTTTTGTGCGGTCCTTCTGTTGTTCTTTTTAAAATAGCGTCTTTTTCATAATTATTGATTAAAATGTCTGAAAAAATAGCAGATTGACTAAAACCTGGATCATATTGAACGTTTAAATTCTTAATCCAGGGGTTTTTTTCTTCAAATAAACCAACTATGGTGCTATCTAATATAAAGTTATTGATTTTTTCACATATTTTTTTATTTAATTTAGTTACTTTAGGTTCTATTTCAATAAGCTTATCATCCCAGTACTTAATTTGTTCAAAACCATTATTTTTAAGGCATGCCGCTCTTTGCGTGGTAATTTTTTTTAGCTCATTTAACAACAAAGCCTCAGTTTGTTCCACGTAGAACAGTATTTTATTCAAAAAACTTCTTTTCTGCTCAGGGTTTGATGTGGTGAAAAAGAATTCTTTATTTTCTATCAGGCAATTGGGGTATATTCTTATAAGTTTAGTAAAATTATTTGTTTTATCTCCTCTATTTTGAGATATTTGTGCTCTATTGTTAAGTTTTTTTGTGATTTTAACAGACTTACCCTCATCGAATACCAATAAAATTTGTGTTTGTTTTTTTGTTTCTTTAATTAAGTTATTTGTATCATTTGTTCTAAATGATTTTCCTGTGAGTGAATAGTAAACAGACTCAATAATAGAGCTTTTTCCAGAACCATTATCACCGTAAAACAAGGTTATCCCTTGATGTATGGGCGCTTCTAGAAACTCATAGCTTCTAAAACTTTCCAGTTTTATTTCTTTAATTAACACTCTTTTTTCTATAAAAGAAGTGGCATTAACACAAGAACTTGATTTGGATCGCCACTTTCAACAAGTGCGCTTTTATCACTTCCGAAACTAATTAGAGATATTTCTTCCTCATCTATCGTGCTTAACACTTCTTTTAGATAATTTACATTAAATGCTATATCGAAGCCATTAGATGGTCCTGTAATATCTAGTTTTTCTTCAGCAGATTCTTGATCTGGATTGTGTGCTGATATATCGAGGACTCCTGAATTTGCTTTAAGCTTAACACCCTTAAACTTTTCACTAGTTAAAACAGATACTCTAGATAGGGAATCAAGCATATTCTTTCTATTGAACGTAATCTTTGAACCTTCACCTTTAGGAACTACCTGATTGTAATTTGGATAATTGCCGTCTATCAGTTTTGATTTAAATGTAAATTTTTTAGACATAAATACAATGTTATTTGTATTTATGTAAAACCCAATGTCTTCGTCATTTTTGGAAAGAATTTTCATTAGCTCGACTACAGTTTTTCTAGGAATAATGCCATTGAAATTGCCTTCTCCCTCAAGGTTTGATTTGTAGATAGATAGCCTGTGTGCATCTGTAGCAACCATGTCTAGCGATTTTTCATTTTTTTCAAACAAACATCCATTTAGGTAGTGCCTCCAATCTTGGTTAGCCATAGCAAATGATGTTTTTTGAAAAAGTTCAAAGAGTTTATGTGATGAAATTTTATATGTCGTGTCGCTTTTAACAACATCAAAATCAGGAAAATCTGATCCAGGAATTGTTGATAGATTATATTTGCCAGACGAAGATCTAACTGTGAGTTTTGAGCTTTCCTCATTGAGCTCAAAAGAGACCTGTCCGTCAGGAAGCTCTCTAATAATGTCAGCTGCTTTTTTTGCAGGAATTGTTGTTTCGCCTGGAAGCTCTATGTTTGCCCCATCTAAAGAAACACTCAGTTCCACCTCTAAATCTGTACTTAATAACCTAACAGAATCTGCTTCACACCTAATAAGAATATTGCTTAGGATAGGTAGAGTTTGTTTTTTGTCTGCTACTGCTGCTAAAGACTGAAACTCGTTTATTATTGCTGATTTGTCTATTTTAAATTTCATACTAAGCTGAAAGACTTCTTCTCAATTTTTTGTAATCTTCATCAATCTCAAGATTATCTTTTTTGAGTTCTTTAGTTTTTTCACAAGCATGTATCACTGTGGTATGGTCTCTACCACCAAAAGCCTCTCCAATTTCCGGAAGGCTGTGATTTGTAAGCTCTTTAGACAAAGCCATCGCAATTTGTCTTGGTCTTGCGATAGATCTGTTTCTTCTTTTTGAAAGCAAATCGCTCATTTTTATATTGTAATAATCAGCGACCACTCTTTGTATATTGCCAATTGTCACCATTTTTGCCTGAATGGCTAAAACATCTCTTAGTGACTCTTTAATGAGCTCTATGTTGATTTCTGATTTAGCAAACTTAGCGTTTGCTGCAACCCTTTTCAAGGCGCCCTCTAGCTCCCGAACATTAGATTTAACTTGTTGTGCAATAAAAAAAGCGCAGTCTTCAGGTAGCTCCAGGTTCATTTCCTCAGCTTTCTTAAGAAGGATGGCTGTTCTTGTTTCAAGAGCGGGCGGATCTATAACTACAGACAAACCCCAGCCAAATCTGGATTTAAGCCTATCTTCTAGCCCCTCTATTTCTTTTGGATATCTATCACAAGAGAATATCATCATGTTTCCACTTTCAATAAGGCTGTTAAAGGTGTGGAATAGCTCATCCTGAGACTGTTCTTTTCCAGCAAAAAACTGAATATCATCTATTAATAAGGCATTAAGGCCCCTGTAAAATTTTTTAAATTCGTTTATTGCTCCGAGCTGTAAGGCTTTGACCATATCGCTTACAAACCTCTCTGAATGCACGTAGCATATTTTTGCATTTGGTCTTTCCTCTAAAAGTTTATTTCCAATAGCATGCATAAGGTGAGTTTTGCCCAAACCTACACCACCATAAACAAATAGTGGATTATATTGGGTTTGTGAGGCCTGTTCAGCCACCTGTTGGGCTGCAGCCAGGGCAATTTGATTAGATTTTCCTGTGACAAAGGTGTCAAAAGTATAGTTTTTGTTAAGGCCTGTTGTTTGGGGTTGTGTTTGTGTGGAAGCCTTTACAGAGACATTTAATATAAATTTATTTCGTCCTATATTGTTTTCAAGCAGAGTTGTTATTTGTGGTAAGTACTTTTCTGTGAACAAATCTCCAACAAAGTTGTTAGGCGCATAAATGTTAAAGTTGTTCTCTTTTAAATCAAACTGAAGTGGTTTAATCCAAGAGTTAATTTCTGTACTATTTAGATCTTTTTCTAGCTCTTTAACACACTGGTTAAAAATATTTATTGTTGAAACCTTGTTAGACATGTTGATAAGTTTATAATACTTAAGCTTTTTAAAACATGTAATAAATACATTGTTTTTTTGTTAAAAAACTGTGGATAACTATGAAAAGAACACTAAAGGTTACAAATATTAAGAGAAAACGAACTCATGGGTTCAGGGAAAGAATGTCAACCAAGGCTGGCAGATCTGTTCTATCAAACAGAAGGCTGAAAGGCAGAAAGTCTCTAGCTGTATAGCATTAATGAGCAAAGAGCTTACCCTCTCAAAAAACCAGAGAAGAAAAAAACTTACCAAAGAGGCGTTTGGTTGGGATGTTTATGAAATAACAGCCGGGGTTTCAGTGTTTTTCAACACTAATAACGAAAACAAAAACTCTGTTTTGGTTTTAGTTCCTAAAAAAGCAGTCAAAGAGGCTTTTAGAAGAAATCTTTTAAGGAGAAGAGCAAAAGAAGTGTTTAGATTAAATGTAAAAAGGAATAAGTCTGTAGATTATTTGATAAAATTTAGTAAGTTTGTTGAGGGTTTTGAAGGCAACCTTAAGGATTTTTTTAAAAATGTTTAGTCCAAGAACAGTGTTCGCGTTTTTGTCTTTAGCTCTTGTATTGGGTTTAATTTATGAATGGAACTCAGGCAGTAAATCAATAAAACTGGAGCAGTCTGTTTTAGTGCAAAACTCTGCAGGCCTTTCAGGGTATGAGAAGATTAGCAACAATAGTCTCGATTTGTACATTGACAAAGCTGATGGGTCAATAAAAGAAGCCTTCCTGTATGAAAAAGAGCGTGGAGATGGTCTTATTAAAACCAGGCTTATGTCAAACGACGCTCTTCTTAAGTTCTATTTTAAAACCTCGATATCAGGCTTTCAAAACAGCATTCCTTTTAAAGTAATAAGCAAAACAAACAGCTCTCTTGTTTTAGAAGGGGCAGATCCGAATGGGAACATTCTAGAAAAAGCCTTTTATTTTGAGGGACCAAATACTGTGAAGATTGATGATAGTTTGAAACTAGCCTCTTCTTCGTTTGGCAGTATTTCTGCTTTTAAAACCTTTTACCGAAACAAAAACAAATCAATTGATTATGGGGTTTCCTTTTCAAGGGATCATTTAGCATACAGCACGAGCGATGATGTTTTTAATGACGAGCAAATCACATCCATAACAAACAGAGAAGATTACACAGGAAACTGGATAGGTTATTCTCAAAAACACTTTGTTGTTGCGGTTTTTGACAAAAATAATCAACAAAAAATATCATTATACCCACAGGATGAGAACGGGGTTTACAGGTTTGGTTTTTCAGAAGAGGCAGTGCCGACATCTGGGGGCTATGTTTCGACCACCAGCCTTTTCCTAGGGCCAAAACAGAAAACTGTTTTAGAGCCTATTGCTCCTCATTTTAAATACAACCTCGACCTTGGTTTTGTTTATGGGATAGGCGAATTTCTCATAGTGGTGCTTAACTTCTTCCACTCTTTGGTGGGTGATTGGGGTTTTGCAATTGTTCTACTAACCCTTGCTTTTAAAGTTTTATTGTCGCCTCTTCAAATAATGCAAATTAACTCCATGGTGAAAATGAGAAAACTTCAACCAAAAATCCAAGAAATTCAAGACATGCACAAAAATGACCAACAAAAAATTGGAATGGAAATGATGCAGCTTTACAAGAAAGAGAAGTTTAATCCTTTGGCTGGCTGTTTCCCTATGATTCCTCAAATCCCAATCTTTTTAGCAATGTTTTGGGTAACAAGAGAGGCTTTTGAGTTTAGGGGCGAAGCTTTTTTGTGGATACCCGATCTGGCTGAGTCTGACCCTTATATGGTTGCTCCGATACTTATGGGTGCAATGATGTATTTGTCACAACTTATGATGCCCAAGCCCCCACAGTCCCAAGGAATGCAAGCTCAAATATCTCGACAGATGATGATAGTTTTTCCGCCAATGTTAACTCTTATATTTTTGTTCATGCCAGCAGGTGTTGTCATATATTCTGTAATCAACATGGCGCTTTCAATTGTCCCACAGGCAATTATATTAAGAAGCGTAAGCCCCAATGGCGGGTAAGGGTCTTGATCCTATATTTGCACAAGGATCGCCTCCCGGGCGCTCAGCAATTGCTGTTGTTCGAATATCTGGAAGGCTGCCAGACTCTTTTTACAATGAATTAAATATTAAAAAAAACAGTCGCTCTTTTTTTTTAAGGAAGCTTGATTTCGGTGGTTTTTCTGACAGTTGTCTGGTGCTTAACTTTCCTGGGCCTAGCTCTTATACAGGAGAGAGCATGCTCGAGATTCACTCACATGGAAATCAGTTAATTGTGTCTGAGTTGTTTCGTTGGCTTGAAAAAAGGGGTCTTAGAGAAGCAGAGGCTGGGGAGTTTAGTAAAAGAGCGTTTCTTAATAGTAAAATCAGTCTTGTTGAAGCTGAAGGGGTCTCTCTTGGAATAGAGGCTGAAACAAAAGACCAGCTTGTTGCTTTAGATTCTTTTCGATCTGGGTCTTTATCAAAAAAAATTGAAAGTGTTATTTCTCAACTAAATTTAGTCTTGGTTGATTTAGAGGCTCAGCTTGATTTTTCCGATGAAGAAGGGGTTGCAGAAAAAGACGTAAGCTCAATACAAGGTTCGCTTGATTCTGTTCTTGGAGAACTAGATGCATTGTTGAAAAACTATAGGCCTTATGAAAAAAACTCATTAAAGAAAAGGGTAGTTTTGGTGGGCCGCCCTAACGTCGGCAAGTCTTCTATTTTTAATTCGCTATTGGATGAAGAGGTTGCGATTGTTTCAAAAAATGCTGGCACCACAAGAGATGTCGTAAGAAAAGTATTGCCTCTTTCCGGTTTTGAGGTTGAAATCGAAGATACCGCAGGTCTTCGTTCAGCCACGAATGACGAGGTTGAAAAAACTGGTATGGGCTTAACCATTAAAGCTGCTTCTTCTGCAGACCTTTTAATTTATGTGAAAGATGACCCAAAAGAAATTGTCCCAAAAGAATTTAAAGAACGTTCTTTGGTGGTGCTCAACAAATGCGACCTTGCCCCAGCTCCTACTTCATTTTCAGGAATTTCGGTTTCTGCAAAAACAGGAAAAGGTATAGATCTTTTGCTTGAAAAAATGCGAAGCCTAGCAACAAGCAGTTCTGGACAAAGGTTAGTCTCAGAAAGAACTCACAAAAAGCTTGAGAACACAATGAGCATAATGTCTAAAGAGGTTGGTGGTAACGACTTTTTTGAAGTTACTGCTCAAAACATAAGAGACGCCAATAAGGAGCTTAATGAAATCTATGGTGAGCTAGATAATGAGAAGATACTTGATCAAATTTTTAAAAACTTCTGTATAGGCAAATAGTTTTCTTGTTGAGTTTTTGTGGATATTTTTTTAACCACATGCTGTCAACAGTTAAACAGCGCTAAACAAATAGTATAAACACAGAGAACCCTTGCTTTTCATTTTTTATAAAACCCTTATAAAAAGGTATAATCCAAAGTTATTAACAGAAAGGGATCGCCTTAATAATAACAATAAACATAAGATGAATAATATATTTGATTTAGTAGTAATAGGAGGGGGGCACGCTGGCGTAGAAGCTGTGCTTTCCGGAAAGCGAATGGGGCTCAGTGTTGCTTTAATTACGTTAGCCATAAACAAAACTGGGCGCATGTCTTGTAACCCAGCCATAGGAGGCATTGGTAAGACACACCTGGCAAAGGAAATAGACGCGCTAGGCGGTTACATGGCAGAAGCCACGGATTTAGCAGGCATTCAGTTCAGAACCCTTAACAGAAAGAAAGGACCAGCCGTTCAAGCAACAAGAGCTCAGGCTGACAAAGAGCTTTACGAAAAAACCATTCAAACAAAAATTGAAAAAGAGCAAATCGAGACGTTTGAAGATGAAATTATAGATTTTGAAGAAAAGAATGGGGAGGTTTTTGCCGCTATCGGAAAAAATAACAAATATAATGCGAAAGCATTCGTACTCACAACAGGAACGTTCCTAAACGGAACTATTTTAATAGGGAACAGCAAAAGAGAAGGAGGCAGGATAGATGAAAAAAAAGCATCTGGCTTAGAAAGCTTTTTTGAGAAACAAAGCCTTATGCTAGGCCGCCTTAAAACAGGCACGCCTCCAAGACTTGCAAAAGAAACTATCAATTTTGAGGCGCTGGAAGAACAGCCAGGAGATAAGGAAGCACTCTACATGTCGTTTATGGAAAACAAAAACCCTCACCCAAAACAGGTTTCTTGTTTTATCACAAAAACAAACATGAAAACTCACGACATAATTAAAAAAAACATAAACAAATCAGCCATATATTCTGGTCTTATAAGTGGAGTTGGACCCCGATATTGCCCTTCAATTGAAGACAAAATAATGAGGTTTGCCTCAAAAGAAAGCCACCAAATTTTTGTGGAGCCAGAAGGCCTTGAAAGCAACTGGATCTACCCAAATGGCGTGTCTACAAGTTTACCAGCTGATGTACAGGAAGAATATATAAGGTCTATTAGAGGTTTTGAGGGTGCCACAATATTGCAGCAGGGCTATGCTGTTGAGTATGACTATATAGACCCAAGGAACCTTGAAAAAACCCTTAAGTTAAAAAATTTTAAAAACCTCTATTTGGCTGGACAAATCAATGGGACAACAGGCTATGAAGAAGCAGGAGCGCAAGGCATTATCGCAGGCATAAACGCCTCTCTTTTAGCTCTAGGAGAAAAAGAGTGGGTACCACAAAGACAAAACAGCTATATGGGTGTCTTGGTTGATGATTTAACAAAGTTCGGAGTGAGCGAACCTTATCGCATGTTTACATCGAGAGCGGAACACAGGCTGGTGCTGAGACAAGACAATGCTGACGAAAGAATGTTTGAGGCGGGAAAGAGAATGGGCTTAATAAGCAAAGAAAGAGAAGAGGTTTTTTTGAAAAAACAAAAAGAAAAAAAAGAAAACCTTGCTGAGCTAAAAAAGACCAAGATAAGGCTCGGAAACAAAACCAAGACTGCGCACGACCTTTGCAAAAGGAACGATTTCACCATAGAGGGCGTAATGGAGAAGCTTACGAAAACAAACAAAAGGTTCGTGGAAACATATTACGATGTTCGGTACTCTGGCTACATAGACAAGCAAAAAAGAGAACTTGAAAAACTGCAAAACCTAGAAGAGCATGATTTGGGATTAATCTTTGATTACACTGAGGTTGTAGGTCTTTCTGGAGAAGTTAAAGAAAAACTTAACGCAACAAAACCCAAAAACTTGCTAGAAGCCTCGAATGTTGAGGGCATTACACCAGCAGCCCTAAGTGTGCTGGCCATCCACCTAAAAAAAATAGATGCAATCAGAACAAGCTGAGTCACTAAAAAAACTTGCAGACCTAATCGCGGAGAAAAACAAACAACACAACCTCACCTCAGCAAAAACAGCCAGAGAGGTTTATAAAAACCACATTAATGACTGCGTTCAGGCCTTTCAAACAGTCCAAAACAGACTTAAAAAAACAGTTATAGACTGTGGGTCTGGTGCCGGATTGCCAGGGCTTGTCTGGGCCACACTAGATCCTAGCAAAAACTTCTATACTGTAGACAGCACACAAAAAAAGACAGCATTTCAGAAATTAGCAATAAGGGAGCTGGGCCTTAAAAATGTAGTTGCTTTGAATGAAAGGGTCCAAAACATAACCCTAGAGCAAGAAAATACCATTGTGTTTAAGGCCTTTTCATCTGTCAAAGAAGGCCTCCTTAGTCTCAACAAAAAAAACAACCACAAAAACATACTCTTTCTTAAAAAGGACGATGAAAAAACGAACCAAGAGATAACAGAAGCGTCTTCTTTGTTATATGATTACAAAAGGCACGAATATGCGTCAAACGACACGAAGATGCTCGTGCTCGAACTTTATGACAATTAAAATAGCCATAACAAACCAGAAAGGAGGGGTTGGAAAAACAACAACGGCGGTTAATCTTGCTGCTACCCTTGCCAAGGTTAACAGAAAGGTTCTTCTGATTGATATTGACCCACAAGCAAATGCAACCTCGGCTGCAGGCGTAGAAAAAAACACCAAAGACTCTCTCTATGAGCTTTTTGAAAATAAACTTAATCTCGATGAGTGTGTGGTTAAGGCCACCGGAGGCTACGAAATACTACCAGCAAACTCAAACCTCATTGCCACAGAAAAAATTATTGAGCAAACCAAGAATAGAGAAAAATTCTTTTCTAGAGAGCTCAAAAAAAACATCAACAAATATGATTATGTTTTATTTGACTGCCCCCCATCGTTAAACCTTCTTACTATAAATGCAATGGAATATTGTAAGAAAGTATTGGTGCCAGTGCAGTGTGAGTATTATGCACTGGAGGGTTTGGTTACTCTTAAGAGCACAATTGATCAGCTTAATGCCGCGCTTGGTTTAAAGATTGAAATAGTAGCAATTCTTAGAACAATGGCTGACTGGCGAAACCGGCTTACCAAAGAAGTTTCTGCGCAGCTTGAAAAACACTTTAAGAAAACCGTTCTTAACACAATAATACCAAGAAATGTTAGGTTGGCAGAGGCGCCAAGCTATGGCCAATCCATAGTCGATTATGATATAAAATCAATTGGTGCGGAGGCTTTTTTAAGTTTGTCCGGCGAGTTTATCAGGAAGTTTGAAAATGGCAAAAAAAACATCTCTTAATAAAGGGCTACAAGCTTTGCTGGGTGAGGTAACACCAAAAGCTACGAGCCCGAAAAAAACAACAACCAAAACAAAAAAATCAAACAACAGCTCATCAGGCAGCGAAATTAACATAAGCGCCATTAAGGCGAACCAATACCAACCAAGAACCAACTTTGATGAGAAAAAACTTAAAGAGCTTTCAGAGTCAATAAAAAAACACGGCGTGATTCAGCCCGTTTTGTTAAGACAGGAGGGCAAAGGGTATGAACTTATTGCAGGAGAGAGAAGGCTTAGAGCTTCAAAACTTGCCGGCCTTAAAAAAATCCCAGCAGTGGTTGCAAAAATTTCTAATACACAGTCTCTAGAGATCGCTATACTTGAAAACGTTCAAAGAGAAGACCTTAACCCACTAGAGGTTTCAAAAGGCTACCAAAGACTAAAGGAAGAGTTTGGTTATACACAAGATCAGGTTGCCAAAAGTGTTGGAAAACCTCGAAGCTCAATAGCAAACTCATTAAGACTATTATCGTTACCAGAAAAAGCACAAAATGAGCTCGAAAAAGGGACCATATCTGAAGGCCACGCCAAGGTTTTGTTAGGAGTTGATCCGTCAAAAATAGAAGCTATTCTTGAAAGAGTTTTGTTCGAACAGCTTTCTGTAAGGGCTCTAGAAAACTCACTAAATAATACAAGCAAAAACCAAACTAACAAGAGTGAAAAATCAAGAGACGAGCTTAACCTAGAGTCAGCTTTAAGCTCAAAACTGGGGTCGAAAGTAACTATTGATGATACTAAAGGAAAAGGAAAAATGACCATCAAATACTATTCTTACGATGAGCTTGATGGAATCATTGAGAAAATATCATCTTAACCCTGTAAACAACAATAAAAATACATTAAAATTACGGCACCTATGGCATCTGAGAGCTCAGGACGTACATTTCAAGAATATCTGGAACACCACTTACAAAACTTGGTGTATGGTCCCCTGCCTGCTGGACACGAAAGAAAGTTTTACTCAAAAGGGGAAGATGAAGCAACCAAAGAGACTTACTGCCAAGACAAAGGTCTGAGTTACGACGGTGAAAGCTATTGCAAGGAAACACTTACAGAAGACGGCTGGCATTTGGCAAACAACAAAACAGATATTGAGGCTATGGGTTTTTGGGCCTTTCATATTGATACATTATTTTTCTCAGTGCTGCTTGGGAGTATATTTTTGTTTATATTCTCGAGAGCTGCCCAAAACTTCTCTATAGACAAACCAACAAAACTACAGCTCTTTGTTGAAATGATGATTGACTTTATTAACGGTGTAGTTAAAGGCACATTCAAGGCTGCCCAAAACACACTTATTGCACCGATGGCATTAACTATATTTTTCTGGGTTCTTTTGATGAATGTGATGGATTTAGTTCCAGTAGACTTAATACCTTATCCAGCTGAGGCGCTAGGCATACCATACTTGAAGGTTGTACCAACAACAGATCTAAACCTTACAGCCGCCCTCGCCTTATCGGTTTTCATTCTTTATTTGTTCTACAGTGTTAAAGCAAAAGGCTTTGTAGGTTTTATAAAATCGATATCACTACACCCTTTTGGACCATGGATGTTACCAGCGAACCTTTTTATTGAAATTATTGACCTTATTGCTAAGCCCCTTTCTTTAGCATTAAGGCTTTATGGAAACTTGTACGCTGGAGAGATGATATTCTTATTAATAGCTGGAATGGTATCAATTAATTTAACATCATTTACAGGATTGGGTTTAAACTTGGCAGGAATTACACTAAGTTTAGTTTGGGCTATATTTCATATTTTAATAGTAGTGCTACAAGCATTCATTTTCATGATGCTGACAGTAGTCTATATGAATATGGCGCATGAAAAATTTGAACAACATTAAGGAGGTTGTGAATATGGAAGTAGAAGCTGCAAAATTTATAGGAGCAGGGTTAATGTTTGGTTTGGCTGCAATCGGGGCTGGAGTGGGCGCGGGCGTTTTAAGCTCTAAGCTAATCGAGTCAATTGCAAGACAACCAGAGCTAGAAGATCAACTAAGACCTACATACTTTTTGGGTATTGGTCTTGTAGATGCTGTGCCAATGATTTCAGTTGGTCTGGCGTTTTACGTATTATTTGTTGCTTAAAAAATGAATTTAAATGCAACACTACTTGGACAGATGATAGCTTTTGGGCTGTTCGTTTGGTTTTGTTGGAAGTTTGTTTGGCCACCATTATTAGCCGCCATGGATGAGAGAGCTGAAAAGATAGAGCAGGGTCTTAAAGACTCTGAAGAGAGCGCAAACAAAATTCTTGATGCTGAAGAACAAAGCAAAAAAATGTTGGCTGAAGCAAAAAAAGAAGCAAAAAAGATAATGGATAATGCTAAAAACCAGTCTGAAAAGATTGTGGATGAGTCAAAAAATAAAGCTACAGAAGAAAAGGAAAGAATCGTGGGTTCAGCTCAATCTGAAATAGAAAAAGAGGTTGTTAATGCAAAGAAAACTCTAGAAAAAGATTTTGCATCAAGCGTTATGTCAGCAGTAAAAAAGATAGTTGCCAAAGAGGTTTCTGAGAGCAGCCATCAAAACACAGTAGACAAAAGCCTAGACGATTTTAGAAAATGAATAAACTATTAGAGGTGTACTCAAAAGGGCTTTATGACTCTTTAAGAAACGAGAGCATAACTAGTGTGGTTGAGCATTTTCAACATATCTCTAATGATGCTTCTGTTGGCGAATTGACGGATTTGTTTAAAAACAAAACTGTTCAAAAAGAAGAGAAACTTAAGGCAGCTATAGCCCTTGTTGATGGGGATAGCGACTTAGAGGCGTTTATGAAGACCCTTGGAAATAATGGGCGCTTAGATTTATTGCCAGCCATATTTAGTTTTTTTGTGGATTATGCATCTAGAAGACAAAACAATGTGCCAGTAAAGGTAACAGTAAATGAAGAGCCAAATGAAGAAATCAAAAACAAAGTATCTTTATTTGTTACACAAAAAATGGGACACAAAACCCCAATTAAATATGAAATAAACAAAGCAATGCTGGGTGGTGTTGTTTTAAAGTACAAAGACAACGAGATAGACTTGAGCGTTGATAATAAACTAGATGGATTAAACTCGGTTTTAACAAATTAAAGGAGAAAAGATGACAACTAAAATTAACCCTTCAGAAATATCAAGCATCATCAAAAAAAAGATAGATGGATACAAAGGAGCAGCAACAGAAGCAAATGTTGGAGAGGTTCTAACAACAGCTGACGGTATAGTACAGATCTTTGGTTTAGAAGATGCCATGTATGGTGAGTTATTAGATTTCGGAGAAGGCACTTATGGTTTGGCGCTTAACCTGGAGAATGATTCGGTTGGTGCTGTTGTGCTTGGAGACTCTGGACATATCAAAGAAGGCCAAAAAGTTAAAACTACTGGAAGGGTTTTAGATGTGCCAGTTGGTGAAGGTCTTAAGGGTCGAGTTATTGATGCTTTAGGCAGGCCGATTGATGGAAAAGGTGAAGTCAAAGCAGCTCTAAATTCTCCTATCGAAGTTGTGGCGCCTGGTGTTATTGATAGAAAATCAGTAGACCAACCAGTTCAAACAGGAATCAAATCCATTGATGTTATGGTTCCAATTGGCAGAGGACAAAGAGAGTTAATAATTGGAGACAGACAAACAGGAAAAACAGCCATTGCTATTGATACAATTATCAGACAAAAAGATTCAGGCATTACTTCGGTCTATGTCGCTATTGGGCAAAAACAATCGACAGTAGCAACTGTGGTAAGACAGCTTGAAGAAGCTGATGCGCTAAAAAACACAATAGTTGTTTCAGCTAGTGCGGCAGAAAGCGCAGCGTTACAGTTCTTGGCGCCTTATTCAGGGTGCACCATGGGCGAGTATTTCAGAGATAGGGGTGAGGATGCTTTGATAATATATGATGATCTTTCTAAACACGCTGTAGCATATAGACAAATATCTCTGCTATTAAAAAGACCCCCAGGCAGAGAGGCTTTTCCAGGTGATATTTTTTATCTACACTCAAGACTATTAGAAAGAGCTTCTAGAGTTAATGAAGACTACGTTGAAAGATTTACAGAAGGAAAAGTAAAAGGAAAAACCGGTTCTTTAACCGCACTTCCTATTATTGAAACTCAAGCAAGTGATGTTTCTGCATTTATTCCGACAAATGTTATATCAATCACAGATGGTCAGATCTTCTTGGAAACTGATCTTTTTAACTCAGGAATAAGGCCAGCAATTAATGTTGGTATTTCTGTATCTCGTGTTGGTGGAGCGGCACAAACTAAAATCATTAAAAAGCTTGGTGGTACTGTAAAATTAGCTCTTGCTCAATTTAGAGAGCTTGAGTCTTTCTCTCAATTTGCTTCTGATTTAGACGACGCTACAAAAGAACAGCTCGAAAATGGGCAAAGAATTACAGAGCTTTTCAAACAAACACAGTTTGCTCCACGTTCTGTAGCTTGCATAGCAGTTGTCTTGTATGCAATTGAAAACAAATATTTAACAGATGTTGAAAAGGACAAAATGCAGTCTTTTGAAGAAAACTTGAGAACACACTTTAAATCAAACTATGGAGAGGTTTGGGAAGAGATTAACAAGACAGGAGACTGGAACGAGGACCTAGATAAAAAGTTTAAAGAGATTGTGAGTTCATTTATGAAGGAAGGTTCTTGGTAAATGGCACAAACTAAGGAAATAAAAAAGAAGATCGGCAGTGTTCAGAACACTAAGAAGATCACCTCAGCAATGGAGCTGGTAGCTTCTAGTAAAATGAAGAAAACTCAAGATGCCATGAAGAAAGGCAAACCATATTCGCAAAAAATTGTGGAGTTAATTGATAATTTGGCAGGAGCCAGCTCAGAATACAAGCATCCCTTTTTCAAAACCTCAAATCAAAAAATTGATATTTATATTGTTGTAGGCACAGACAAAGGTTTGTGTGGAGGGTTGAATTCAAACTTGTTTAAGATGGCTTTAAAAAACATGGCTACTAGAGAAGCTGAGGGACGTAAAGTGAAGGTTGTTTTGTTTGGTAAAAAAGCTACGGAAGTATTTTCACGACTAAAGAATGCTGAAGTGCTTGGAAGTGCTTCTAAGCTTGGAGATATCCCGACAGTGGAGGATGTTATAGGTGCCGCTCAAATTGCTGTTGCTGAGTTTGAGAAAGGCACAGTCGGCAATGTTTACTTATATGGTAATGAGTTTGTTAACACAATGAGTCAGAGCCCTTTTGAAAGAAGAGTACTGCCAATTGCGAATTTAGAAAGTGATAAACAGGGCAAAAAGGTTTGGGACTATATATATGAACCAGGCTCTAAAGAAATATTAGACTTACTGCTAAAAAGATATATAGAAACACAAATATACCAGGCGGTGATAGAGAATAATGCGTGCGAGCAAGCAGCTAAAATGCTTGCTATGAAAAATGCAACTGAAAATGCAGAAGAGATTATCAAAGAACTACAACTGGTATATAACAATGCAAGACAAGCAGCCATTACACAAGAACTATCTGAGATAGTTGGAGGCGC